>LKMJ01000168.1_pt1 | contig 43260 bp, 41 predicted proteins | sample 643391 | NCBI WGS metagenome assembly LKMJ01 (sample SAMN04112250, study PRJNA286221) | soda lake metagenome | biome: soda lake; feature: Kulunda Steppe; material: water; isolation source: sample PL-Br10 brine of Picturesque Lake | place: Russia: Kulunda steppe | collected 2010-07 | reverse complement strand
GATCCTTAAATGAGCCCGTTGGATTAAGACCTTCATACTTGACGTAAAGCGCCAGATCCGGAGCGAACTCCCGGGTCAGATTATCGAGCCTGATGAGGGGAGTATTGCCCTCACCCAGACTGATGGGCCGGGCATTGGCCGCCAGGGGCAGACGATCGCCATAGGCACCGATCAGCCCCGTGTATCGATCGCCACTCATGCCAGTGTCTCCACACGGATGCGGATAACCGACCCGTGAATGGCCTCAAGCGCTTCAATGCGCTCGCAGGCTTCGTTCATGAGCGACTCCCTGACCCGATGGGTGAGTAGAATCACCGGAACCGTCTCAGCGCCTGGAGCGGGCTGCTTCTGAATGACCGCTTCAATGCTGATACCGGCATGGCTGAGAACGCCCGTGATTTCCGCCAGAACACCGGGTTCGTCCTGCGCTTCCACCCGAAGGTAGTAAGCGGTTTCGACGGCATCCATGCCTACCGCGGGTTCATCGGACAGCGAGTGCGACTGAAACGCCAGATAGGGAACGCGGTTCTCCGGCTCGAGGGTGAACTCGCGGACCACGTCCACAAGGTCGGCAACCACCGCGGAAGCGGTCGGTTCGGCGCCGGCACCCGCGCCGTAATAGAGGGTAGGCCCCACAGGATCGGCGCTCACCATCACCGCGTTCATGACGCCATCCACATTGGCTAGAAGCTGACGCTCCGGCAGCAGTGTGGGATGCACGCGCAGCCCAATGCCATCCCCTTCCCGGCGGCAAATCCCAAGATGCTTGATCCGGAATCCGAGCTCACGGGCGTAGGCGACATCATCGGTGCTGATTTGCCCGATCCCTTCCATATAGACCTTGTCGAACTGCAGCGGAATACCAAAGGCAATGGAGGCAAGGATGGTCAACTTGTGGGCCGCGTCCACGCCTTCCACGTCGAAGGTCGGATCAGCTTCGGCATAGCCAAGCCGCTGAGCCTCAGCGAGAACATCGCCGAATGCCCGCCCCTCGTAGAGCATTTCCGAGAGGATGAAGTTGCTGGTGCCGTTGATAATCCCCGCAAGCCACTGGATGCGATTGCCGACCAGCCCTTCACGGACGGCCTTGATAATAGGGATCCCGCCGGCCACCGCGGCCTCGAAGCCCACGGTGACGCCTTTCTCTCGGGCACGGGCAAAAATTTCATTGCCATGCAGGGCAATCAGCGCCTTGTTAGCGGTAACCACGTGCTTGCCGCGCTCAATGGCGCGAAGGGTCAGTTCCTTAGCCAGGTCAGTGCCGCCAATCAGTTCGACGATGATTTCCGTCTCCGGATCATCCACCACGGCAAAGGCATCATATTCTAACCGGATAGACTCGGTTGAACAGGTCCTGGGGCGATCGGGATGTCTGGCTGCCGCATGGACGACATCGACAGGCCGACCGGCCCGGCGGGTAATTTCATCCCGGTTGCGCTCGAGCAGATTGACCGTGCCCCCACCGACGGTGCCCAATCCGAGCAGACCTACCTTTACCGGCTCCAAAATGTTTCTCCCTGGTTAGATGGTGTGACCGTCCCGCCGGAACATCTGTTTAATGCCCCGCACGGCCTGACGTGTTCGATGTTGATTCTCGATAAGACCGAACCTGACGTACTCATCCCCATACTCGCCGAAACCGATGCCAGGAGACGCTGCCACCCCGGCATCCCTGAGCAGCTTCTTGGAAAATTCGAGGGAGCCCATATCCCGGTAAGGTTCCGGTATGCGGGCCCAGACGAACATGGTGGCGCTGGGTCGATTGACCGGCCATCCCGCTGCTTCAAGACCGTCACAAAGCACATCCCGGCGGGCCTGGTAGGTGTCGCGGATCTCCTGCACGCACTCCTGAGGCCCTTCCAGCGCGTGAATCGCGGCCACCTGGATCGGTGTAAACATGCCGTAATCCAGATAGGACTTCATCCGCGCCAGCGCGGCAATGACTTTGTCATTGCCGCAGACAAAGCCGACCCGCCAGCCGGGCATGTTGTAGCTCTTTGAAAGCGAAAATGACTCAACCGCAACCTCCCGCGCACCATCGACCTGCAGAATGGACGGCGCTTCATAGCCGTCGTAGACCAGGTCCGCATAGGCGAGATCGTGGACGACCCAGATGCCATGCTCACGGCAAATCGCGATCACTCGCTCGAAAAACCCCAGGTCGACGCATTGAGCCGTCGGATTGGCCGGGAAATTAAGGATCAGCATTTTTGGCTTCGGCCAGGTGTCTTTAATCGCCTTTTCCAGCTCGCTGAAGAAGTCGCCGCCCTCCACCAGGGGCACATGACGGATATCGGCCCCGGCAATGACGATGCCGTAAGGGTGAATCGGGTAGGCCGGGTTCGGCACCAGCACCGCGTCGCCCGGACCGAGAGTGGCGAGAGCCAGGTGGGCCAGTCCTTCCTTGGAACCAATGGTGACGATGGCTTCGGTCTCGGGATCCAGGGCGACGTCATAACGCCGGTGATACCAGCGAGTGATGGCGCGGCGCAGCCGCGGGATGCCACGGGAGACCGAGTAACGATGAGTGTCCGGCCGCTGAGCCGCCTCGACGAGTTTGTCGACGATATGCGGCGGCGTGGGCAGATCGGGATTGCCCATGCCGAAGTCAACGACGTCCTCGCCCCGCGCTCGCGCCTGTGCCTTGAGTTCGTTAACGATGTTGAAAACGTAAGGCGGCAGGCGCTTGATGCGCTGGAATTCCTCGTTCAAGGGTGCACCCCGAGCAGCTGTAAAGTGAGTTGGCAGAAGCTGAGCCATTGCGCTGCCAACATGATAACCGGTGAACGCTAAAACTGCCCCCTGCAAGTGTCAAATCGCCGCCCCCGAAGCGGCCTGTCAGGTTGCTCAGAGGCGAGGAATCCCGCTATCGTGCCGCCATGAAAATGAGTCTTGACGGCGCCGAGGGCGTTTACAGAATTCTCGGCTACGGCGATGGCGAGATTCGCATTAATGATCAGCGGCACCGCGAGAGCCTGCTGGTCAGTCCGGATACGCTGGTCACCGAGTGGGGACCGGCGTCGATGGAAGCGCTGACGCGTAGTCATCTGGATGGTGCGCTTGAGCTCAATCCCGAGGTCATTCTTCTGGGCACTGGATCCACCCAGATATTCCCGGATCGGGAAATGATGCGCCCGTTGCTTCAGTCCGGTATTGGGCTGGAGATCATGGACACCGCTTCGGCCTGCCGGACCTACAATATTCTGATGTCGGAGGGACGCCGAGTGGTGGCCGCGCTCATCCTGGACGGGGGCGAAGAAACCGGCCTCAGGGCAGGTAGCTCGTCGGATTGACGGCGGATCCCTGCTGACGCACTTCAAAATGGAGCTGACCCTCCCGGCCCGCGGTGTCACCGACTCGGGCGATGGTCTGTCCGCCTCTGACCTGATCGCCCTCACCCACCAGCAATTCCCGGTTATAGCCATAAGCGGTCAGAAAGCGGTCGTTGTGCTTGACGATCACCAGGTTGCCGTAACCCCGCAGGCCGTCGCCGCTGTATACCACCCGGCCGTCGGCGGCGGAGACCACCTCGGCACCGGGTTCCGCTCGTATGCTGATCCCCCGCTTTCCATCGGCGTTGGCGTTGAATGATTGGACCACCTCGCCCTCAAGGGGCCAGCGCCAGGCAATCGGACCGCTGGCTGCGTCACTGCTCGCCGCCGCCGAAGTAGTGCCTGATGACCGCGATGTCGTGGGCGTGGCACCGGCGCGCTCGCCACTGCCAGCTGCGGAGGCCAGGGCCAGCTGTTGTCCGGGGTAGATCACGAACGGCGCATCAATGCCGTTCCATCGAGCGAGATCGCGGAAGTCGAGTCCATGCTGCCAGGCGATCTGGTAGAGCGTATCGCCCTGTTGGACCACATGGATCTGCTCCGTTGGGATCGATCGATCCATGCGCCGCAACTCGCGATCGCTGTCGTAATCGAACTCCGTGCAGCCGATGACCATCAGCATGAGGACCAGCCAGGCCCCCCGCAGCGCTAGCGCGTGATGATAAAGGCGGCGACAATCAGTATCAGAACGGACAACCAACCAATGCGCTCCATGTAACGCCTCAGCCACGGCTCCAGACGGGGGCCGCCCCAGGCCAGTAGACCGGCAACCAGAAAAAACCGGGCGCCGCGGCCAATCAGTGAAGCAACAATGAACGGTAGAAGCATAACCGTCATGGCGCCCGCGGCAATGGTGAACACTTTATAGGGGATCGGTGAGAACCCGGCCACTAGAACCACCCAGAATCCCCAGTCGGCAAACCACTGTTGAGCCGTGAGATAGGCGGATTCATACCCCACCTCAACGATAATCGGCATGACCCATTCAAGGGCAAGTGCACCAATCAAATAACCAAGCATGCCACCGGCCACGGAAGCCACGGTGGTAATCAGGGCAAACCGCAGAGCCCGGGACGGTCGCGCCATGCTCATTGGGGCAAGCATGACGTCCGGTGGAATCGGGAAGAATGATGACTCGGAGAAACTGATGATACCCAGCAGCCAGGGGGCGCGACGATGCGCGGCCCAGCGAAGCACCCGCTTATAGAGCCAGGTAAACGGGCTCATTACTGAACACCGGGGCGCATGGGCACAAAGGTCACCGGTTCGATGCCCTCTTCCACCAGACGACCATCCTGTCGTCGGTAAATCCGCAATTCCTGGACCTCACCGCCCACCGGCGCCAGGAGTTCACCGCCCTCCTTGAGCTGATCAAACAGGGCATCAGGGATGGTTGGAGTCGCGGCGGTGACAAGAATCGCATCATAAGGTCCAGACGTGGACCATCCTTCATGCCCGTCCGCCAGCCGGCTACGGATGTTAGTCAGACCGAGGCGCCGGAAGAGCTCCCGGCTACGTTCATGCAATGCACGGATTCGCTCGACCGTGTAGACCTGGCCCACCAGCGCCGAAAGCACGGCTGCCTGGTAACCGGATCCGGTGCCGATCTCCAACACCCGCTCTGGCATCCCATGACGAATGACAATTTCGGTCATCCGCGCCACGACGAACGGTTGGGAAATGGTCTGCCCGTGACCGATCGGCAGGGCGGTGTCTTCATACGCCCGAGTGGCAAGAGCCTCATCGACAAATAGATGACGGGGGATATGCCGAATCACGTTAAGGACATGCACGCTTCGGATACCCGCGTCTCCAAGCCGGCCGGCCAGTCGCTCACGGGTGCGGTCCGAGGTCATCCCGATGCCGCCCAGGCCATCGCTGTTCACCGTTCGATTCCTCCAATCCAGCCGGAAATCTGGTCGAGGGCAGGATAGCGGGTCAGATCGACCTCGATGGGCGTTACGGAGACAAAATTTCGTCGCACGGCGTCGAAATCGGTACCGGCACCGGCGTCCTGTTCAGCACCGGGGGGGCCGATCCAGTAAACCGACCGTCCGCGGGGATCCTGCATTGCAATCGCGGCTTCGGCGCGATGACGCTGTCCCAGTCGTGTGGCCTCGAAGCCCCGCACCTGGTCCCAGGGAACATCGGGTACGTTGATATTGAGAATGGTGTCCGCTGGCAGTGGGTCATCCCGCAGTCGTCGAATCATTCGCCGAGCCACCTCGGCACCGGTCTGATAATGGGTTGGATCGGGGCCAACCAGCGAGATGGCGATGGCGGGCAGTCCCAGCGACCGTCCTTCCATGGCGGCGGCGACCGTGCCGCTGTAGAGCACATCGTCACCAAGGTTACCGCCAGCATTAATTCCCGAGACCACCATGTCCGGAATTTCGTCCAGCAATCCGGTAATCGCCAGGTGGACGCAGTCCGTTGGGGTGCCATCGACGCGATAAATCCCCTCGCTCATTTCCACAGCGCGAATCGGGTATTCAAGAGTCAGCGAGTTACTGGCGCCACTGCGATCCCGCGACGGCGCCACCAGCACCACGCCGTCGTTTTCGATCAACGTGTTTCGAAGGGTTCTTATCCCGAGGGAATCAAATCCGTCGTCGTTGCTGACGAGAATCCTCATAAAGCTCTCTTGTCCAACTGTGTATTAGCCCGTGTACTATACCGGTCAATGCGCTTTGCGGGAGCCAGCCATGCACGATGAGGATCCGGATACCGCCCTATTCAGGGCGGCCATGTCCGACGTGCGGCCACTTCGGCATCGTCAGCGTGCGGAGCTCAGGCGTCGACGCCCACCACCGATCCCCGGGCAGCGGCATGCCGATGACCGTGCCGTGCTACGGGAACTGGCGGAAGGCGAACGGGATGGCAGTCCCCTGGGTGCTGAAATGGGGGAAGCACTGGCCTATGCCCAACCGGGCCTTCAAAAACGAACCCTCAAGCGTCTGCGCCGGGGCGAATTCAGCGTCATGGCAGAGCTGGATCTTCATGGCCAGACAGTCGAGCCCGCCCGCCGCCTGCTCCATGATTTTCTCAATGAATGTCGTCAGCGCCATCTCGGCTGTGTTCGGGTCATCCATGGCAAGGGACGCCGCTCCAGCAACGCCGGCCCCGTGCTCAAGGGGCAGGTCGATCGATGGCTTCGCCAGCGGGATGACGTGCTGGCCTTTTGCTCGGCGCGCCCAGTGGACGGCGGTACCGGCGCGCTGTACGTCCTACTGCGGCGCTGACCAGTCCACCACTTCCCGGAGCACCGTGGTGGCGTAGCCACCGGGCGGCAACGTGAATTCCAGCACCAGCTGGTCCGGCTCGGGCTGATGCCAGCAGAAACCGCCCGGCAAAAGCCGCAGTGCCCGGCGGCTGGCCTCCAGCTTCATTGCTGCAAGCCAGGCCGGGATAACGCTCATGGCGCCCAGCGCTCGTGCCTCGTCATCAATCAGCGATGGCGGGAGGGCCATATTGCCGCCGGGACGACCCGGCAGCGGCCCGGTGGCATGCAGCTCGAGCCCTGCCGCGCGACGCCGCAGCCGTCCGGGTGACTCCCGCGTCGCCGGGAATACGCTACCGCGTCCATCGAGAACCACGATATCGTCGCTGGTGGGCTGGTCCCAGGTTTGGTTGGCCACCCGTGCCGCCAACACCCGGTTGAAACAATCACTGCGCAACGTCGAGAGCAGCATCCCTCGTTCGCTGCGTCCGCGGGGCTGGGCCTGTGGGTCGCCAGTACTCCAGGCCAGGGCGCGTGTCAGGTTGCGGCCATCCCGCCCGAATCGCTGCGGACCGAAGTAATTGGGGACTCCCCGGAACGCAATGAGTTTCAGTCGCTCCCCGAGGGCTTTCTCCGGCGCTGCCAGATTCCGCAACACCAGCCGAAACCGGTTGCCAGCATGGGCGCCTACCCGCAACTTGCGCCGGTGCCTGGCAACACTGAGTAGGCGCATTCCCTCCTCCAGCACCCCCGCCGGCGGGAGGCTTGCATCCTCCGGCCAGGGCACTGACAGCCACTGGCGGGATACGGCGTGACGATCCTTGCGACCGGCATAACCGATGTGCTTCGGGGGGACCTCCCAGTGACGGGCGAGGCGACGAACCGCCTCGGCGGTCGAAAGATCGCGCTTTTCCAGGTGGAGCAGCAGATGCGGGCCATCTCCGGTGGCCGTGAAGCCGAGCCGTTCATGAACCCGAAAGTCGGCGGCAGTGGCAGCCACCACTGCCGTGCCCAGCGGGTAGCCCCAGGCCCGCGGACCCACCATCGGTGAAACCCGCGGGGTGCTCACGCCCGGTCCACGGGCGGTCGGTCCACCATGACCACGGCCATGGCGGCAATGCCTTCCTCCCGACCCGTAAACCCCATCCATTCGAGGGTCGTGGCCTTGACGTTCACCGCCTCCGCCTCCAGCGCCAGGTCACGGGCAATATTGGCCGTCATCGTCGGGAGATAGCTCTGCAGTTTCGGCCGCTGGGCAATGACTGTGGAGTCTACATTCACGAGCACGGCCCCCTGCTGCCGAACCATTGCCACGACGCGGCGCAGTAGATCGCGGCTATCGGCGCCGCGCCAGGTGGAATCCGTGTCTGGAAAATGCTGGCCAATGTCACCGAGCCCCATGGCACCCAGCAGCGCATCCGTAATGGCATGCAGCAACACATCCCCATCGGAATGCGCCGCCAGCCCCCGCTCGAAGGCTATATCGACACCCCCCAGTACCAGCCGATGGCCCGCCTCCAGGCGATGGGCGTCTATCCCCTGCCCAATTCGGAGAGTCATTGGCGCTCCCCATTGTTGTCAGCCAGGATTGTCGCCAGCCACTGACGATCAGTCTCCCAGGTATATTTAATATTCGTCATCGGTGACTGAACCAGCAGGGGGCTTGCGCCAATTTTCTCCATGGCCTGGGATTCATCGGTGACCGTTATCTGCTGTCCCTGACTGGATTCCAGAGCTTCAATCAGGCGACCGAGGGGGAATAGCTGGGGCGTCATAGCCTGCCAGAGAGACACCCGGGGGACAGTGTCGGACACCCGGCCCCGCTCATCGGCCCGTTTCAGGGTATCGCGGACCGGTGTTGCCAACAGGCCACCATCGGGATGGTCGCCGACCGCCTCCACCAGTCGAATAATGTCCGGGGTCTGCACCGCCGGTCGGGCGGCATCATGGACCAACACCCGGTCCTGCTCGGCAGCACCCTGCTCTCGGAGTGCCCGCAGCCCGGCGATCACTGAGTCCACCCGAGTAGCGCCACCGCTACAGCGATGGATCCGGGGGTCGGTGGACCCCGCAATAGATCCGACTGTGGTATCGGATTCAGCGGTCACTAACATGACGCCCTGCAGCGCCGGCACCGCGAGCACCGCACGAAGCGACCAGTCCAGTACCGTCTCACCGGCCAGCTCGTGGTGCTGTTTGGGTAAAGTGCCCCCCACCCGTTCTCCGGCGCCGCCGGCGGCGATCAGCCCCCAGAGCCGATTACTGGGCATCTTCATCGATCACCAGGTAAAAGCGCTCCTCCGGGCCAATGAGCCCCAGTTCGCGTCGGGCCCGTTCCTCGATACTGCCCTGGCCGCGACGTAGGTCGGCGACGTCGGCCGCCAGCGCGCGGTTGCGCTCATCCAGCTGCTGGTTGATATGACGTTGCTCGGCGACCTCCGCCTGTAACCCAATGGCGATGGGGATGCTGCCGTCGCCTGTCCACAAGCGCATTTGCAGGAGCAGAAGCAACAGCAGCAGTCCGGCGCCAGCCCAGCGCATTCAGTGTGCCTGCACACCCAGACCGCGGAGATTCGGGAAGGCGTCGGAGCTGGCATAGACCGCGGCATCACCCAGTTCTTCCTCGATTCTCAGCAACTGGTTGTATTTGGCCACCCGGTCGGAGCGGCAAAGCGATCCGGTCTTGATCTGAGTGGCGGTGCTGGCCACGGCAAGGTCGGCGATAATGGTGTCTTCGGTCTCGCCGGAGCGGTGGGAGACCACCGCGGAATAGCCACTGGCATCGGCCATCGCGATGGCGTCGAGGGTTTCGGTCAGGGTGCCGATCTGGTTGAACTTGATCAGGATGGAGTTGGCGATCCCGCGATCGATGCCTTCCCGAAAAATCCGGGTGTTGGTAACGAAAAGGTCATCCCCGACCAGCTGGACACCATCCTTGACCTTGCCGGTCAGCGCGGCCCAACCCTCCCAGTCGTCTTCCGCCATGCCGTCCTCGATGGAAATAATCGGATAGCGGGCGGTCCAGTCTGCCAGTACATCGGCAAAGCCCTCGGCATCAAAACGGCGCCCCTCCGAGGCGAGGTGATATTCGCCGTTGTCGAAAAACTCGGAGCTGGCCGCGTCCAGTGCAATCCAGACCTGCTGGCCCGGGTTGTAGCCGGCTTGCTCGATGGCCTCGATGATCACCTCGATGGCGGCCTCATTGGACGGGAGGTCCGGCGCGAAGCCGCCCTCGTCTCCCACCGCGGTGGACAACCCTCGGGCTGACAGAACTTTTTTCAGCGCGTGAAAAATCTCGGTCCCGCATCGAAGGGCTTCGCTGAACCGCGTAAACCCGACGGGCATGACCATGAACTCCTGAATATCGACGCTGTTGCTGGCATGGGCGCCACCGTTGAGGATATTCATCATGGGCACCGGCAGGCGGTAGCTGGCATTGGGTGCGAGATAACGGAACAGCGATTGATGACTGGCGTTGGCGGCCGCCTGAGCGACGGCCAGCGAGGTGCCCAGAAGCGCGTTCGCGCCCAGGCGCCCTTTGTTATCCGTGCCATCCAGCTCGATCAGACGCTCATCAAGCTGGCGCTGATCGGTGGCGTCCATGCCAGCAATTGTCACGTTGATGACGCCATTGACGTTTTCAACCGCCTGACGAACCCCTTTGCCCATATAGCGGTTGGCATCGCCATCCCGCAGCTCAACCGCCTCCCGGGCACCGGTAGACGCCCCGGATGGCACGGCGGCTCGGCCAACGCTGCCGTCGCTCAGGGTTGCCTCGGCCTCGAGGGTAGGATTGCCGCGGGAATCGAGGATCTCGCGGGCATGGATTCGTTGAATGGTCGCCATTCATTCGCTCCTTTGGTGTTTTGATTCAGCATATCCGTGGTGCTTGACCACGGCATCCAGCTCCATGAGGGTGTCCAGCAGCTCCGCCATGTGGCCAAGGGGCCAGCTATTCGGGCCATCGGACAATGCCTCTTCTGGGCAGGGATGAGTCTCCATGAACAGTCCGCTAATGCCGGCGGCCACGGCGGCGCGTGCCAACACCGGCACATGCTCCCGTTGCCCCCCTGAAGCGTGCCCCTGTCCGCCCGGTAGCTGCACCGAGTGGGTGGCGTCGAAAACCACCGGAGCCCCGGTTTCCCGCATTACTGCCAGCCCCCGCATGTCGGCCACCAGGTTGTTGTAACCAAAGCTCACCCCGCGTTCACAAACGGTAATTCGGGAATTGCCGGTGGCACGGGCCTTGTCCACCACATTCTTCATGTCTCCGGGGGCGAGGAACTGCCCTTTCTTGATGTTGACCGGTCGGTTGCAACGCGCCACGGATTGTATGAAGTCGGTCTGGCGGCAAAGAAACGCCGGCGTCTGCAGCCAGTCCACCACCGCCGCAACCTCATTAAGTGGCGTGTATTCGTGGACATCAGTGAGCACCGGCACGCCCAGGTCTCGCCGGACAGTCTCGAGCACCTCCAGGCCCTGCTCCAGGCCCGGGCCGCGATAACTGGCCGCCGAGGATCGGTTGGCCTTGTCGAAAGACGCCTTGAACACGAAGGGGATACCCCGTTGACGGGTCATCTCCGCCAGGTTGCCGGCGATCTCCAGGGTGAGCTCCCGGCTCTCGACAACACAGGGCCCGGCAATCAGGAAAAGCGGCTGATCGGGTCCGATGGATTGCCCCGCGACCTGCAACTTCATGATTCAGCCTCACGGCTCTGGCGATGGGCCAGCGCGGCCTGGATGAACCCGGTGAACAGGGGGTGACCGTCCCGCGGCGTTGAGGTGAACTCCGGGTGGAACTGACAGCCCACAAACCAGGGATGATCCGGCAGTTCAACGGTCTCGGCCAGATGGCCGTTGGTAGACCAGCCCGAGATCACCAGCCCCGCATCGGTCAGGGATTGCTCATAGCCGTTATTGAATTCGAAGCGATGACGATGGCGCTCCATGATTCGATCGCGACCATAGATCTCGTGGATCAGGCTGCCGCGAACCAGATCGCTGGGCTGAGCACCCAGGCGCATGGTGCCGCCCAGGTCGGACTGGGCGTCGCGATATTCTTTCAGTCCCTCGGCGTTCATCCATTCGGTGATCAGGCCGATCACCGGATGCCGGGGGTGGGTCAGGAACTCGGTACTGTGCGCGCCTTCAAGCCCGGCGACCTGCCGAGCGAATTCAATGACCGCCATCTGCAGACCCAGACAGATGCCGAGATAGGGGACCCCTTCCCGCCGAGCAAAGCCCGCCGCGGCGATCTTGCCCTCGATACCCCGCTCGCCAAAGCCCCCCGGCACCAGAATCGCATCCACATCACTGAGGGCGGCGGTCCCCTCGCGCTCGATCGCCTCGGAATCCACGTAGCGGATATCCACTTTCTGTCGGTTGTGAATGCCGGCGTGGCGCAGGGCCTCGTTCAGTGACATGTAGGCATCGGCGAGGTCCACGTATTTGCCCACCATGGCGACCCGGACCGTGCCCTCCGGGCTTTCCATGGTTTCAACCACCCGATCCCAGTCGCTGAGACTGGCCGGCGGGAGCTCCAGTGCGAGTTTTTCGGCAACAATATGATCCAGGGATTGCTGGTGCAGCATCGCCGGGACTTTGTAGATGTTGTCCACGTCCAGCGCCGTGATCACCGCCTCGGATTCCACATTGGTGAAAAGCGCAATTTTACGGCGCTCTTCCGGCGGAATGGGCTTGGTGGCACGGCAGACCAGAATATCCGGCTGTATACCGATGGAACGCAGCTCCTTGACCGAGTGCTGCGTTGGCTTGGTTTTCATCTCGCCGGCGGCGCTGATCCAGGGTAGCAGCGTCAGGTGAATGTAAAGGCACCGCTCCCGACCCAGCTCCGCGCCCATCTGTCGGATGGCTTCGAGGAATGGCAGGGATTCGATATCGCCCACGGTCCCGCCAATCTCGACCAGGGCGATGTCGGCGTGCCCGGCACCCCGCTGAATACAGGATTTGATCTCGTCGGTGATGTGGGGAATCACTTGCACCGTGCCACCGAGATAATCCCCGCGCCGTTCCTTGCGGATGACGTTCTCGTAGATTCGGCCAGTGGTGTAGTTGTTGTCCTGGCTGGCCCGCATGCGAACGAACCGTTCGTAATGGCCCAGATCCAGATCGGTTTCAGCGCCGTCGTCGGTAACGAATACTTCGCCGTGCTGAAACGGGCTCATGGTGCCCGGATCCACATTGATGTAAGGATCCAGCTTGACCATGGTCACATCCAACCCGCGGGCCTGAAGGATACTACCCAGGGAGGCGGCGGCGATGCCCTTGCCCAGAGAGGACACCACACCGCCGGTGATGAAGATGAAGCGTGTCATGAATACCGTCGGCCTACTGGCGTGTAGCGCGGGCAGGAGGCCTGCGCAAGACGGGGAAGAAAGGTAGCAGAAGGCAGATGTTCGTACAATGAAATCAATCCCGTGCTACGGGCCCGGGTGGTGTGGAGGAGAGCTCAGACAATGCCAGTCCGGCCCTTCGGCGCGCGGCGCTGGCTGCCAAACAAGCTGAACTCCGCGCCCACCGGTGGGCACCGCTCCCGCCTCGGTGGCGCCGATACCCGGCACCGCGATGGTCTCCCCCGCTGCATTGATGATCACTGGCCAGCGATCACGCCACCAGGGAGGTACCCCCGCTTCACGGAAGCATTCCCGCAACACCCGGGTAGGACGCCCCGGCAAACGGATCCGCTCCCCCAGTGCCGCTGGACGAACCCAGAGCGGCTGCCGAAGCACTGCCTCGGAAACACCGAATGCTTCACCGGCGGAGCTCGAGACAATGGCCCCGGCATCCTGCCATGGCAACGCGCCGTATTTGTTTAGCGAGCCGGGCTCCAGGCGGGTCTTTTGAGGCCGCTCCGGCAATGTCGGAGGCAGCCGGTAAAGCCATCCCCGGTGTCGCGCGACCCGGCCCTCCGGCCATTCAAGCGTGGGATGGCGATCCACTCCCGCCCTCAGGAGCGCATTCAGTCCGGCGGTTAACCGACGACGCCCGGGTGGCCGCTGCCCGCCTCTTCGAATCCAGTGCCTTATAAGCCCCTGCTGCACAAATCGGGGGAGCGCCTGCACAGCATCCACCGAGAGCCGGTCATGCCCGCTGTCAGTCGCCTTTTCCAGATGAACGTCGAGCAGCCAAGTCCTCAACTGCTGCTCATCGGCGGCGGCGGCGGCCAGACGACCCAGCGAGCCAACCAGATCCGGGTACTCGCTGGCCAACGCGGGGATCGTCTGGGCCCGCAGACGGCTGCGCTGGTACTGCTCCGCCACGTTGGCCGGATCCTCGACCCATTGAAGGCCCTCCGCCCGAGCGAAGGCTTCGATCTCGGCGCGACGGGCGTCCAGAAGCGGCCGGACAAGCCAGCCATCACCGAATCGGCTGCAGCGACGAATGCCGCCCAGGCCATCCACGCCGGTGCCGCGCAAAAGGCGCAGCAGTACCGTCTCTGCCTGGTCGTCCGCGTGATGAGCAGTGGCCAGTACCTCATCGGTGGCCAGCGCGTTAACCATGGCGGAATAGCGTGCGGCCCGGGCACCGGCCTGTACGCCGCTCGAGCGCACTTCGGGCGTCACATGGGCGACAACCAACGGAACGCCGAGCCGGCTGCACTCTGCCTGGCAGTGCGCAGCCCAGGCATCCGCATGATCCGACAGCCCGTGATGGACGTGAATGGCTCGCAGCGGCAACCCGGCCCGGGCGGCAACATGGAGGAGGACGGTAGAATCGAGGCCGCCACTAAAAGCGATCAGCCACCCATCGGCTCCGGGCGGTTGCCACGCCGACCAGGCGAACGCTGACCAGGCGTCTGGAGTCGGCAGCGCCATCGCCGCGCCGTTATTCGCGGTAGTGACCGAGCCCCATCAAACGCTGATAGCGCTGCTTAAGCCGGGTCTCGGTGTCCAGATCAGCCACATCGGCGAGGTGTTTGCGAAGCGCCTCCGCCACCCGGCGGGCTGCGGTTTTCCAGTCTCGGTGGGCGCCTCCCAGTGGCTCGCCAATGACCTGGTCCACCAGCCCGAGCTCCGAGAGTTTCTCGGCGGTGATGCCCATGGCCTCGGCGGCGTCTGCGGCTTTATCCGCGCTTTTCCAGAGAATGGAAGCGCAGCCTTCCGGCGAGATCACCGAGTAGGTGCTGTACTGAAGCATCAAAAGCCGGTCCCCCACCCCGATTGCCAGCGCGCCACCGGAACCGCCTTCGCCAGTGACCAGACAGATCACCGGGATACGAAGCCGCGACATCACCGCCAGATTACGGGCGATGGCCTCGCTTTGGCCGCGTTCCTCAGCGCCGACGCCGGGGTAAGCGCCCGGTGTGTCGATGAAGGTGATCAGTGGTATCGAAAAGCGTTCGGCGAGCTCCATCAATCGCTTGGCCTTGCGATAACCTTCGGGCCGGGGCATGCCGAAGTTACGGCGGATTTTCTCCCGGGTATCGCGCCCCTTCTGCTGGCCAATCACGACAATGGGCGTGCCATCGAAACGAGCCAGTCCTCCGACGATGGCGGCATCGTCGGCAAACGCCCGATCGCCGTGTAGCTCCTCGAAATCCGTGAACAAAGCGTCAATGTAGTCCTGGGCGTAAGGGCGCTGAGGATGACGAGCCAACTGGGAAACCTGCCAGGGCGTCAGATCCCGGAATATCTGCTCGGTGAGCTGACGACTTTTTGCCTGTAGCCGCGACAGTTCGTCACCAATGCTGACATCAGCGTCGGAGCTTACATGTCTGAGTTCGTCGATCTTGGCTTCAAGCTCGGCGATGGGCCGCTCGAACTCCAGGAAATTCATGTTGTCGGAGGCCAATCTTCACGCTCCCTGCACGTTGATCCCATTATCCTACCATGGCGGCCCGGCGGCACCGCCGATCATCGCCGGTAGTCAACCCGCCACTGGCCGCTGGGCATCAAGCTCTCCAGGCGCGCCAGCAGATCGGGCTCAGGACGGACTCGCCAGTCGCTGCCAAGCCGGAGTCGGGCCTGGGCACCGGCCCCTTCATAGTCGATACAGATGGCGCACTCACCGGGATGGTAGGGCTCAAGAGCCGCCTTCAGTTCGGGGATGAAGCCGTTGCCGGCCTGGCTGGAGTTGACCTTCAGCACCAGGCGGCGAGCAAATGCCAGTCGTGCGCCGGCCAGGTCATACACCCGTTCCGCTGACACTCGGTATCCATCATTGAACTCGTCGTAGCCCAGCTCCCCTTCCACAATGACCAATCGGTCTTTCTCAAGCAGATGGCGGAAGCGCTGATAGACATCACCAAACAGAATGACCTCCAGCCGTGCGGTCCGATCATCCAGGGTGATAAAGCCGAGACGCCGACCGCTCTGGGTAATGCGACTTCGGGTGGCTACCACGAACCCGGCCAGCACGGCGGGGCGACCCGCGTCACGACGACCCGACCCGCCTGAACGGTCTGTTGTGCCGCCGCTGGCGGCCTGATTGAGGCGGCAGGTGAGAAATTGCTCGAGCTCGGCTTCGTATTCACTGATGGGGTGCCCCGTTAGATAGAGTCCCAGTGTCTCTTTCTCCGCCGCCAGGCGCTCACCCTCGCTCCACTCGGGGACCGTTGAGCCTTCGCGGGAAACCGCCGACACCGGGACGGAATCCAGCCCGAACAGGTCATCCTGGCCCAGCTCGGAATCGCGTGATCGCTGTTCCGCGGCTCGCAGCGCCGATGGCAACGCCTCCATGGCTGTCGCCCGATTGGCCGTAATGCCGTCCAGACTGCCGGAGCGAATCAGCGCCTCGAGGACACGGCGATTAACCCGGCGCAGGTCGACTCGTCGGCAGAGGTCGTGCAGGTCCTCGAAAGTGCCTTCCTGGCGCCGAGCTTCCACCAGGGCCTCAACTGCCGAATGGCCGACCCCTTTGACCGCACCCAGCCCGTAGATCACCCGGTGGTCATCCGCGGCCTGAAACATCCAGTCGGACTGATTGACGTCCGGGGGGTCGACTGTCAGCGTCATTTCGCGGCATTCCTCGATCAGGGTCACCACCTTGTCCGTGTTGTCCATGTCCGAGGACAGCACCGCCGCCATGAAAGCCGACGGGTAGTGCGCCTTGAGCCAGGCGGTCTGATAGGACAGTAGCGCATAAGCCGCGGAATGGGATTTGTTGAACCCATAGCCCGCAAACTTCTCCATCAGGTCGAAGAGACCTTCCGCGTGCCCCCGACGCAGTCCCTGCTGAATGGCTCCCTCGATGAAAATGCCCCGCTGATGGGCCATTTCCTCGGGTTTTTTCTTGCCCATGGCGCGCCGCAGGAGATCCGCCGCGCCGAGACTGTAACCACCCACTGCCTGAGCGATCTGCATGACCTGTTCCTGATACAGGATCACTCCGTAGGTGGGTTTGAGTATCGGCTTGAGGGCGTCGTGGTGCAGCTCCGGGGTCGGGTACGCCACTGCCTTGCGCCCATGCTTGCGATCGATGAAGTCCTCTACCATCCCGGATTGCAGCGGACCGGGACGGAACAGGGCGACCAGCGCCACGATGTCTTCGAAAGAATCCGGACGCAGCCGCCGGATCAGGTCCTTCATCCCCCGGGATTCCAGCTGGAAAACCGCCGTGGTCTGACACGCCCGCAATCGCTCGAAAGTAGCCGCGTCGTCCAGCGGAATGGCACTGATGTCCAGGAGCTCTTCGTTGCGCGCGCTGCGCAGGGCATTCACGGCGCGGACCGTCCAGTCGATGATGGTCAGGGTGCGCAGGCCCAGGAAATCGAACTTCACCAGGCCGACGGCTTCGGCGTCGTCCTTGTCGAACTGAGTGGCGAGCCCGCCCCCGTTGGGCTCGCAGTAGAGTGGCGCAAAATCGGTGAGATCAGACGGGGCGATGACAACCCCGCCGGCGTGTTTGCCAACATTTCGCGACAGGCCCTCGAGGCGCGCCGCCAGATCCAGCAGAAAGGCCACCTCCTCGTCCTGGTCACGAAGCTCCCTGAGGTCACTCTCCTGTGCCAATGCCTTGTCCAGGGTCATGCCCAGCTCAAAGGGAATCATCTTGGCGATGCGATCGACATACCCGTAACCATGCCCCAGCACCCGGCCGACGTCCCGAACCACCGCCCGTGCCGCCATGGTGCCGTGAGTGGCGATTTGCGAGACCTTCTCGCGGCCGTAGAGCCCAGCGACGTATTCGATCACCCGATCCCGCTTTTCCATGCAGAAGTCGACATCAAAGTCGGGCATGGAAATTCGCTCCGGATTCAGGAACCGCTCGAACAGCAGGTCATATCGAAGCGGGTCCAGATCGGTGATATCGAGGGCGTAGGCCACCAGCGAGCCGGCTCCCGAACCGCGTCCCGGTCCCACCGGGATGTCCTGGGTTTTGGCCCAGCGGATGAAGTCCGCAACGATCAGAAAGTAACCGGCAAAGCCCATGCCCTCGATCACCTCAAGCTCATGCTTCAGGCGCGCCTGGTAATCCTCACGCTCACCTCCCGGCGTGCCGAGGTGCTGGATTCGGCCCTCGAGGCCTGCCTGAGCCTCGATTCTCAGGTGTTCCTCAATGGTCCGCCCGGCGGGGACCGGGAAATCCGGCAGGGCATTCTGGCCAAGGGTCAGGGAGAGGTTGCATCGGCGGGCGATGGCGACGCTGTTCTCCAGGGCCTCCGGCAGGTCACTGAACAGCGCGGCCATCTCCTGGGGCGAACGCAGGTACTGGGCATCGGAATAGTCCCGGGGGCGCCGGTCGTCATGCAGGATCCGTCCCTGGTGGATGCAGACCCGTGCCTCATGGGCTTCGAAGTCGTCCGGCTCAAGAAACCGCACATCGTTCGTGGCCACCACCGGACATTGGTAGTCGGTGGCCAGGGCAACCGCTGCGTGGACGTGCGCTTCATCGTCGGGCCGTCCGGTCCGCTGGAGCTCCAGGTAATAACGATCACCGAATCGCTCCTGCCAGAACGCCAGGCGCCGGCGGGCCAGTGATTCGTCGCCGCGCACCAGGGCTTCGCCCACATCACCCCGGGCACCGCCGGAGAGAACAATCAATCCCTCGTTCCAGCGGTCGAGCCAGCTCCGGTCCACCAGCGGCAGCCCACTGGCCTGCCCTTCCAGGTAACTGGCGGTAATCAGTCGGGTGAGCGACGCATAGCCCTGGTCGTTCATGCAAAGGCAGGTCACGGTGTAGTGTCCGTCGGCCGCCTCCGTGGCGATACGCAGATCCGCCCCGATGAGTGGCTTCACGCCGGTCCGCATGGCCGCCTCATAGAACTTCACCATGCCGAAAAGATTCCCCTGATCGGTCACGGCCACCGCCGGCATTCCCATGGCCCGCACGGCCTGGACCAGCGGCTTGATTCGCACCGTGCCGTCAACCAGCGAAAACTCGGTGTGCAGGTGAAGATGAACGAAGCCCGACGTCATGAAAATGTCCTTTCTGAGGGGGCTCATGCTACCGCTGAATGACCCGCGGCGGGTAGTCATCCACTGGCAGTCGAAGCGACTTTCCGACATCATGGCCCACCATGATCAGCACGCAGATCCACCCCACGGCGATTGTCGATGCCAATGCCCAGGTCGGGACCGGCGTCACCATTGGTCCGTTCGCGGTGATCGGTCCCGCGGTGGAAATTGGAGATGGCTGTGACATCGGCGCCCATGCCGTGCTGGAGGGGCCGCTATCTCTGGGCTCCGGCAACCGGATTGGCCCCCATGTGGTGCTCGGCCGGGCGCCTCAGGATCTGAGCTACAATGGCGAGCCAACCCGGCTTGAAATCGGTTCTGACAACACCTTTCGTGAATTCTTTACCGCCCATCGAGCCAGCACCAAGGAAGACGGCGTCACACGAATTGGTGATCGCAACCTTTTAATGGCGTACTGCCATGTCGGACATGACTGCCAGCTGGGCAACGACATTGTCATCGCCAATGCGACACAGCTCGGTGGCCATATCCACGTTGGCAACCAGGTGTTCATTTCCGGCCTGGTGGGCATGCATCAGTTCATCCGCATTGGCCGACTCGCCATGTTGGGCGGCGGGGCCATGGTGCCCCAGGACGTCGCCCCCTTCTGCACCGTAGCCGGCGACCGCGCCAGCCTTCGGGGCATGAATAGCCGCGGGATGCAACGCGCGGGCCTGGACAGTGTGGCGCGCCGGGCGGTGCGACGCGCCCATGATCAGTTTTTTCGTGCCGGTCTGGCCGCCCAGGACGCCCTGGCGGCGATCGAAGCTGATCCTGCGCTTCAAACCCCTGAAGTGGCGGACTTTGTGGGCTTCATTCGGGGCAGTCAACGCGGGATCGTGCGATGACCCGACTGCGAGCGGCGGTGCTTGGCGCGGGCTATCTGGGACGATTTCATGCCCAGAAATACGCCGCTCATCCCCACTGTGATCTGGTCGCCGTGGTGGACACTGATGCCGAGCGCGCTTCGGAAGTTGGGGCGGAGCTGCATTGCCAAGCCTGGTCGGATCCCGCTCTTCTCATGGGGAGTGTTGACGCGGTGAGTGTGGCCGCACCAACCCGGCTGCACCACGAACTGGCTCTGCCCTTGCTGCAGTCGGGGGTGCATCTACTGATTGAGAAACCGATGACCACCACGCTGGCCGAGGCGGACGCGCTGATTGAAGCAGCCGCAGCGGCTGACTGCGTGTTACAGGTCGGACACCTGGAGCGTTTTAATCCCGCCATGGTCGAGGCGGCCGGAGAGATCACGGCCCCGCGATTCATCGAATCCCACCGCATTGCGCCCTTCAATCCCCGCGGGGCCGACGTGAGCGTTGTGCTGGACCTGATGATTCATGACATTGATCTGATTCTCGAGCTGGTGGACGCTCCCCTGGATTGCATGGACGCCAGCGGTGCCGCCGTCATTTCCAACGACATCGACATCGCCAATGCCCGGCTCACCTTTGCCGATGGATGCGTGGCGAATGTCACCGCCAGTCGGGTGAGCCCCAAGGCAGAGCGGCGCCTGCGCATTTTTCAGTCTCAGGCCTATTTTGCGCTCGATTTGCAGGCGGGTATCCTCGATATCCAGCGCCGGGATCCCGCCTCCAGCGGCCCACCGGACATGGCCCAGATTCTTCGTGAACAGCGCCGCCCCGGGCGGCGTGATGCGCTCGCGGATGAGATCGATGCCTTCGTCACCGCGGTACTGGAGGGCCGGGCACCGCTGGTCAGCGGCGCCGATGGCCGTCGAGCGCTATCCGCCGCCATTGAAATTGGCCGTCAGCTCAACAGGAATTGGAAATGAGTCAACAGAAGGCAGCGGCCATCCCGATGGTCGATCTAACCGCCCAGTACCCTTTGCTTCGAGCGGATATTGAAGCGGGCCTGCAGGCGGCCCTCAGCGAGGCCCGGTTTATCCTGGGGCCCAATGTGCAGGCGCTGGAAGAGGAAATCGCCACCTATCTTGGCGTCGAGCACTGTGTGTCCGTAGCGTCCGGCACCGATGCCCTTCATCTGGCCCTGCGCGCCGCCGGTGTCGGTGAGGGTGATGAAGTCATCACCACGCCCTTCAGCTTTATTTCCACCGCCGAGGCCATTTGCTACGTCGGTGCACGGCCGGTTTTTGCGGACATCGACCCCCGCACTTTCAACGTCGATCCGGCGGCCGTTGAGGCGGCGATCACGCCGGCCACCCGGGCGATCATGCCGGTTCATCTGTTTGGTCAGCCGGCGAATATGCCGGTGCTTCGCGATATCGCAGGCCGCCATGATCTGATGTTGATCGAGGACTGCGCTCAGTCATTCGGTGCCGCGGTGAATGAGAGCATGACGGGCAGCCTGGGCCATGCGGGCGCATTCAGCTTCTTTCCTAGCAAGAATCTGGGTGGCTATGGGGATGGCGGCCTGATTGGCACCAACGACGACAAGCTGGCCGTGGAAGCGCGGATGCTGCGCAATCATGGCAGCCGACAGCGCTATTACCATGACGAGGTGGGCTATAACAGCCGGCTTGACGAGCTCCAGGCAGTAATCCTGCGGGCCAAGCTACCCCATATTGACGACTTCAATCAGCAACGGCGCTCGGTGGCCGCCCGCTACACCGACGCACTCCAGGGGGTGACCGGGCTGACGATTCCCCACGAGGATGGCGTTGGGCGGCACGTCTATCATCAGTACACATTGCTGTGTGAAGACCAAGCCCATCGAGACCGGCTAATGGCAGCCCTGGCAGCGGACAATATCGCCTCGGCGGTTTACTATCCGGTGCCACTGCATCAGCAGGCGGCCTTTAGCGACCTTCATGACGGATCGGCGGTCCCCGCCCTGCCGGTGGCCGAAGACACGGCGAAACGCTGCCTGTCCCTGCCCATCTATCCGGAGCTGGCGCTTACGGATGTGGATCGAATAGCGGCGGTGCTCCGACGCTGAGGACCGCCCGCACCGGCGCGAATGACCGCCGGTGGGCGGGGCACGGCCCCAGACTCTCCAGGCGCTGACGGTGCAGGGCGGTCGGGTACCCCATATGCTGGTCAAAGCCGTAATCGGGATAGCGGGCGTGGAGTTCATGCATCCCCGCATCGCGATGCACCTTGGCGATGATGGATGCTGCCGAAATGGCGGCGACCGTGCCGTCGCCGCCGACAATCGCCTCACCCGGGCAGGGCAGCGTCGGCAGATCGCGGCCATCCACCAGGGCGGACCGCGGCAACGGTGTCATAGCCTCTACCGCCCGGCGCATGGCCAACAAGGCGGCCTGCCGAATGTTGAGCCGATCGATCGACTCCACATCCACCTCGGCAACCGCAAAGCCAATGGCCTCGGCCTTTATTTGAACGGCCAGTTCCTCCCGGCGGGAGGCAGTCAACCGCTTCGAGTCCCGCAGCGCCGACCAGTCCATGGCGGGGTCCAGAATCACCGATGCTGCCACCACCGGTCCCGCAATGGGCCCCCGCCCCACCTCGTCCACACCCGCACAGAAACCGTCAGTTTTCATCCAGCAGCTCCCGAACAGCGAGAGCAGACTGGAGGCTCGAATCTTTCTTAAGTTCGCTGTGCAATGCGCGGAATTTCCCCCGAATTACTTGTCTTTGCCCCCGATCGTCCAGGAGTTTCCGCAACGCCACTGCCAGGGCTTCTGGAGTAGCCTTCTCCTGGACATACTCCGGCATGATCATTTCGCCGGCCATCAGATTGGGCATGGCGAAATAGGGCACCCGTATGACTCGACGACCGATGGCCGCCGTCATCCAGTTGACGCGGTAGGCCATCAGGGACGGACACCCCAGAAGCATGGCTTCCAGGGTGGCGGTTCCCGAGGCGATCAGGCCGGCGTCAGCCGCCGCCAGGGCCGAATGAGCGCCGCGAGTGCTCACGCTGACCGGCAGAGAGGCGTGATCCTTCAGAATGTCGCGGATTCGGTGCTCGAGCGTTGACGTTGCAGCGGGAATGGCAAAGTGGGTTGCCGGATGGCTCTGTATTACCCGGCTGGCGACTTCGAGGAACAGCGGCAAAAGGTGATCTACTTCAGCGGTCCGACTCCCGGGCAGCAGCGCCACCAGGGATTGATCGGCGGTTAAGCCCAGCTTCTGACGTGCACCCTGATGATCGACCTCCAAGGGGATGTCATCGGCCAGGGGGTGGCCGACAAAGCGCGATGGGACGCCCCGCTGACGGTAGAAATCATGCTCGAAGGGATAGATGCAAAGCACACGGTCCACCGCCTGGCGGATGCTTCGAATTCGCCCCTCTCGCCAGGCCCAGACCGTCGGGCTGACGTACTGCACGGTGGGTATGCCGGCCTTGCGAAGGAAACGGGCCAGCCCCAGGTTGAAATCGGGGGCATCTACGCCGATAAAGACGTCCGGCGGGCTCTCCAGCCAGCGTCGCTTAAGCGCACGTCGTATAGCCAGCAATCGCGGCAAGTGCCGAAGCACTTCCACCAGCCCCATGACCGAGAGCTCATGAAGCGGGTAGTAGGAATGCAGCCCGGCGTCAGTCATGTGCTGACCGCCGATGCCTTCGAAGCTGGCCTCGGGGAAATGTTGCCGCAATGCCTGGATCAGACCACCGCCGAGATAGTCACCGGACGGTTCACCGGCGATAAGCGCGACCCGCATACCGCGCCCTAGCGCACAATGCCCCGTTCGGAGTGGGTCACGAATTCCACCAGCTCCATGATGGCGGTATCGTCGCCGGCCTCTGTCTCCAGCATTCTGAGAGCTTCCTGAAGACGCAAGCCCTTCTTGTACAGAATCCGGTAGGCATTGCGCAGTCTCAGCTGTGCCTCGCTTTCGAATCCGAGCCGCCGAAGGCCCTCGGTGTTCATGCCGCGGGGACGTGCAGGATCACCGGCCACCATCACCCAGGGCGGCACGTCCCGCCGTATGCAGCTGCCCATTGACGAGAAGCTTCCCCGTCCGAGGCGGCAGAATTGATGGACCAGGGTAAATCCACCCAGGGTAGCGCCATCCCCGATGTCGACATGACCGGCCAGTGACGCGCCGTTGGCGAACACCGCCTGATTGCCCACAGTGCAGTCATGGGCGATGTGGACATAGGCCATAATCCAGTTGCCGTCGCCGATCCGCGTGACGCCACCACCTTCTTCGGTCCCCCGATTGATGGTGACAAACTCCCGAATCGTATTGTCCCGACCGATTTCCAGCCGGCAAGCTTCTCCGCGGTATTTTTTGTCCTGTGGAATTTCGCCCACTGAAGCGAACTGAAAGACCCGGGTACCCGCTCCGATATGGGTCTCCCCGCGGATCACCGCATGGGGCCCAACCACGCAGCCCGATTCCAGCGTGACACCGGCATCGATAACGGCATAGGGCCCCACCTCGACGTCGCTGGCCAGCGACGCTCCCGGGTCGACCGACGCCGTCGGGTCGATACCGGTCACGATTCCCTCATGGTGCATCGAATGCCGGCGCCCGCTGCAATCATATCGTCAACCCGAGTCTCAGCCTGAAAAAGCCAGATGCCGCGAACTACCCGCTCCAGGGTCACGGTCATTCGGGCGGTTTCTCCCGGCTCCAGGGGACGTTTGAAGCGGGCGTTGTCCACACCCACGAGATAGAAAAGCGGCGCCTCCGGTGGCAGCTCGGCATTCGGATCGGCTTCCCGGGTGACGAACGCCAGCAAGCCGCAGCACTGAGCCATGGATTCCACAAGCAGTACTCCGGGCATAATTGCCTTGCCTGGAAAGTGACCGGTGACCCACGGCTCATTGGCGGTTACCTGTTTGATACCCACCAGCCGCTCGCCGGGCTCGTAGTCGACAACCCGATCCACCAGCAGAAACGGATAACGGTGCGGTAACCGCCGCCGGATGTCCTCCAGGTCAAGACTTCGATTCTGACTCATTCATCATCCTTTCAAGCGCCTTCTCAAGGGCGTCAATCCGTTTAGCCATGGCATCCAGCTGCCGGAAGCGCACCGCGTTGCGGCGCCAGTCCCGTGCGGGCGTCGCAGGGATACCCGAGGAATAGACTCCCGACTGGGTCACATTACCGGTGACCATGGCCATGCCCGTGAAAGTCGTCCCCGGGGCGATGTCCAGATGCCCGGCAATGCCCACGGCGCCCGCGATGGTACAGCAACGACCGATGCGAGTGCTCCCAGCGATGCCAGAGCAGGCGGCTATCACAGTGTGCTCCCCCAGCTGGACGTTGTGAGCGATGTGCACCAGGTTGTCGATCTTGCAGCCATTACCAATGACGGTGTCGTTCTGGGCTCCCTGGTCGATGGTGGTGTTGGAGCCGATATCCACGTCATCACCAATGACCACCCGACCGAGCTGCGGAACAGGCTCCCAGCGGTCACCGTCAGGCGCAAAGCCGAAGCCTTCGCCGCCAATAACCACTCCGGGATTGATCCGTACTCGAGCGCCCAGCTGGCTGGCCGCCCGAATACAGGCATTGGCTCCGATTCGGCAGTTCGGGCCGATCTGGACGTCCGCCTCCACCACAACGCCGGGGTCGAGAATGCAGCCTTCACCGATCCGGGCTCTGGCGCCGACATGGACACCGGGCGAAATTTCCGCCGTGGGGTGAATATCCGCGGTGCCATGGACATCGGCGCCGCTGCTGACGCCGGCCACCGCCTGCCGTGGCGGATGAAGCACCCGCACGGCGCGCGCGAAAGCCAGATAGGGGTTGTCCGTAAAAAGCGCTGCCACCCCGGCTGGCATACCCTCGATATCCGGCGGCACAAAAACGCCGGCCGCCCGAGTTGTGGCCAACAACGGGTAATATTTTGGGTTAGCCAGAAAACTGACTGCATCAGGTCCGGCTTCGTCCAGCGGTGCCACTCGTGTGACGGGCAGGTCGTGATCGCCGTCCAGATGGCTGCCGGTTACTTCAGCAATCTCGCCCAGCGAATGGGCATTGCGAAGAGTGGGCTCGTCCACCATCAACCCTCATTGTCCTGCTGCTGCTCATACTGCAGCTGCAGCCGCTCAATGATGCGGTCGGTAATGTTGATCGCGTCACTGGCAAATACAACGCCATCACTCACCACCAGATCAAAATCGTTTTCTTGGGCAAACTCTTCGACGGTGCGCAGGATGCGGCTCTGGAGCTGTCCCAGCGACTCATTACGGCGCATGTTGAAATCTTCACGAAAAGCATCCTGCTGGCGCTGAATCTGGCGCCGCCGGGTGACGATTTCTCGTTGCAGTTCTTCCTGGGTGTCTTGATCGAGGGTCAACCGTTGCTCAGCGAGACGGTCTTCGAGCCTGCGCAGCTCGTCCTGCATCTCGACGATCGCCTCATCCCGCGGCGCGAACTCCTCCTGCAGCCGTTCCCTTGCCGCATCTGCCTGAGGGGCTTCGTCGGAAACCCGCCCGGGGTTGACGTAGCCGATGGTGACAGAGTCACTCTCTTCCGTGGCGAGGACCGTCGTGGACAGGCTCAATCCCAGGGCCAGCCCCGCAGTGATGAGGCAAGCGGCGACGCGGGCTGGCCATCCACCGACACTCAAGGTCCGGGCGATCATCATCTAGAAAAAGGCTCCGATCGTGAATTGGAAAAACTGCGTGTCATCACCAGACTCCGCATTCAGTGGTTCCGCAATGCTCATCGTCAGCGGCCCGACGGGCGAATAGTAAATCAGACCAAGTCCCGCCGCGAATCGCATGTCACTGGCGGAGACGCTGTCGAATTCGTCAACCGTCGATCGATCCAGGTCCCAGACCTGGCCACCATCGATGAAGACGCTGGCGCGCAGGTTGCCGCCGTCGTCCTCCATTGAGAGCGGGAAGCGTAATTCCGAGCGGCCGAGGATCCGGAAGTTGCCGCCGACTGACTCGTTATCTTCATCCTGGGGGCCCAGCGAATTTCGGCGGTAACCCCGGACGGTGCGAATGCCCCCGGCAAAAAAGTTCTCGTAAAACGGCATCACCTCGGTACTGCCATAGCCACTGCCATAGGAGAGATCACCATCGAGCACCAGTGTGAATCGGTCGCTAAGGGCAAAATACCGCGCCTGTTCGTAACTCGCCCGATAGTAATTGAGATCGGAGACCTCAGGGAGCGCGACATCGAACGTCAGTCGCTGCCGGCCACCTTCGGTGGCGAATATGGCCCGATCCCGCGTATCCCGCGTCCAGAACAGACTGGTTCGAATCGCCCGGTTGCCCGATCCCTCACGGTCTATTTCATTGCGAAGGTACGCAGTGGCGTCTGCCGGCAGATCGATATCGGTCTCGTCAAACTCCAGGTCCGCACCGACTCGATCATTGCTGGTCACCGGAACGCGATAGCCGTAGCTTAAAGTGGCCTGCTGCAGTCCATAGTCGGTGAGGTCGCGCTCGCCGGCATCACGATCTCGGTAGGCCAATGCGAAACGCCGGTCAATCCCACTTCGGGTATGGTTGCGATCCAGATAGCTAATTCGATAAAGCGTATCTGAGTCGTCACTGTTGGCCACGAACTCCGCCCGGTCACCGGTGCCCAGGACGTTGTCCTGCTGGAGCCCGAGGTTCAGGATCACGCCCTGATCACTGCCAAAACCAACACCAGCGGTCAGACTGCCTGAGAGCCGCTCCGTGGTCTCCACCTCCACATCCACCTGATCATCGGTGCCGGGTACCTGAGGCGTACTGACTCGCACATCCCCGAAAAAGCCGGTTCGGCCCAAGCGTCGTTCCGACTCTCTCAGGTCAGTGGTGGACAGCCAGCTCCCCTCCAGCTGCCGCATTTCGGTTCGGATGACGTCATCCCGAGTGGTTTCGTTACCGGTGATGCGGACTCGGCGGACATAGACCCGGTCGGCGGGATCGACGAAGAAGGTCAGATCCACCGCCCGGTCCGCCTCACGGACCTCGGGGACCGGGTTGATCCGCGCAAATGCATAGCCCTGCTCGCCCAGCTTGTCCCGAAGGGCTGACACTGTCCGGGTGATGTCCCGCTGGGTATAAATATCACCCGACTGGACTTCCAGCAGTTCGCGAAGCTCCGCCTCGCTGAAAATAAGTTCACCTGCCAGCGACACGTCGCCCACGGTGTACTGCGGACCCTCATCGACGTTGACGGTGATATGGATGCGCTGTCGATCCGGACTGATCGTCACCTGAGTGGTCTCGATGTCAAAACCGGCATAACCCCGGTCCCGATAGAAGGCCCGCAGGCTGTCCAAATCCGCAGAAAGTCTCTCGCGGGAGTACCGATCGCGATCAGAGAGAAACGCCCACCAGGGACGCGGGCCCATGCGGAACTGGTCACGCAGGGCCTCATCGGAGAAATTCTGGTTGCCAATGAAACGGATTGGCTGGACCGAGGCCGGCTCACCTTCCTCTATATCGATTCGAATGCTGACGCGATTGCGCGGCAGAGGCGAGACCGTGCTGTCGATGGAGACATCATAATAGCCACGCGCGAAGTACTGCTGCTCCAGTTCCCGCTCAATGCGCTCCAGCAGTGGCCGCTCGAAGCTCTGTCCCTCGCCCAGGCCGGCGTCTCGAAGCCCCTCTCTCAAGCGATCACCGTCAAGCTCGTCGTTACCGGTGAACTCGATCTGGGAGATGGCGGGCCGCTCTTCCACGGCGACGATGAGGGTGTTGCCATCCCGCAGAACCCGCACATCATCGAAAAACCCGGTATCAAACAACGAACTCACCGCATCCGCCGTGGCAGCTGCATCGACCTCGTCGCCGGGCTCAAGCGGCAGATAGTTGAGAACGGTGCCTTCGGCAATCCGCTCCAGCCCGCGTACCCGGATTTCTTCGACGGTGAACGCGTCGGCCACAGTAGCAACGGCCAGAAGTGCCAGGCCTGCTAACGTTTTTCGCATGTTCCGCTGATCTCTATCCCCCGCTGGTAAGCAGACGGAGGATATCGTTATAGAACGCCAGCGTCATCAACATTAACAGGATGGCGATACCGATCTGCTGGCCAAAGGCCTGAGCCGCCTCAGAAAGGGGGCGTCCCCGAACCCACTCGATGAGGTTGTAGAGCAGATGCCCACCATCCAGTACCGGGACTGGCAACAGATTGATAATGCCGAGGCTGATGCTCACGATCGCGAGAAACTTCAGGAAAGGGTTGATCCCGAGCGATACCGTTTCTCCCGCGTACTGAGCGATGTTGATCGGGCCACTGAGATTGCGGACGGACGCCTCACCGATCACCATTTTGGTGAGCACTTCGACCGTCAGGGCCGCCGCCTGCCAGCTGGAGTCAAGGGCCCGCGGAATCGCGGCCAGCGGCCCATGTCGGACCTCCCGGCGCATGTCCTCGAAGGTCCCCTCGGGGATGCGCGGTGTCACTCCCAGTACTCCCCGGCGGGCTTCGCCATCACCGCGGGCCTGCAGGCTAACGGTAACCGTCCGCTCACCGGTGACGCCGGTGACCACCACCGCCACCTCCTCGCCGGGGCGATCACCAACTATCTCCACCAGATCTGTCCAGTCTGCAGTGGGCTCTCCAGCGACACTGAGGATCCGCTCACCCGATTGCAGTCCGGCCGCCGCGGCTGCACCACCCGGCACCAAATCGTCGATAACTGGGGGAATCTGTGGTTGCCAGGGCTGGAAGCCAATTCGCTGCAGTGCTTCACCCTCCTCATCGAGCAGCCGTGCCTGAGATAGATCCAGAACCCGATCGACGCGGCGTCCACCAGGGCGCTCTACAGCCACCTCGACGGCATCCCCGTCGGCTGCCCGGATGAGAGAAATAATGGCCTGATCCCATGCTTCGACAGAGCGGCCATTGACCGCCAGGATTTCATCGCCCTCTTCGAATCCGGCGGCTTCAGCCGGCGTCTCCGATACCACCGGCCCGATCACTGGTCTCATCTCCACGGAGCCCGCCACGGCGATAACCCAGTACGCCAGAATCGCCAGTGCGAAGTTAAAGATCGGACCAGCCAGTATGATGGCATTACGGGCCCATAGTGGCTTCTGGTTGAACGCCATGTGGCTTTCCGCCGCAGGCACCTCGAACTCGCGCTCATCCAGCATTTTGACGTAACCGCCCAGCGGGATGGCGGCCACCACGTATTCAGTGCCGTCCTTGCCAACCCGCTGGATCAGCGGCTTGCCAAAGCCAATGGAGAACCGAAGCACTTTTACACCCACGCGGCGGGCCACCCAGAAATGCCCGAATTCGTGAACCGCGACGAGAATCCCAATGGCCAGGAGAAAACCAAGGATATTGATCAACCAGTCGATCATTAGTTGTACTGCTCCAGAATCGCCGCTGCATGCCGACGAGCTGTCTGCTCGTGGGCGATCAGCGACTCCAAGTCGTCAAGAGAGTCGTGGCTCATAGACCCCAGGGTCTCCTGGATGATTCCGGCAATTCGGTCGAATGGCAGTCTGTGGTCCAGAAATGCATCAACGGCAACCTCGTTGGCAGCGTTCAGTGCGGCCGTGCAGGCTGAACCGGCCGCAAGCGCCTGTCGCGCCAGATCGAGGCATGGAAATCGCGCCGGATCCGGCGCCTCGAACTCCAGCGCTCCCAGCTGGGCAAGATCCAGTGCGGCCACGCCGGCATCAATCCGATCGGGCCAGGCCAGTGCGTGGGCGATAGGCGTTCGCATATCCGGTAGTCCAAGCTGAGCCAGCAGCGACCCATCGCCATACCGCACCAGGGCATGGACCAGACTCTGTGGGTGAACGAGGACTTCAACCTGTTCCCCGGGAAGCCCGAAAAACCTCGCTGCTTCAATGACTTCCAGCCCCTTATTCATCATTGTTGCAGAATCGACAGAGATCTTCCTACCCATTGACCAGGTTGGGTGGGCACAGGCTTCATCGACGGTCACATCGGCCAGCGTGTCCACCGGTCGGGTTCGGAACGGGCCGCCGGAAGCGGTCAGAATCAGCGCGGCGACGCCCTCCAGACTCCGCTGCGTGCCCTCCCCACCCCCAAGGCACTGAAAAAGCGCGTTGTGCTCGCTGTCGATGGGCAGCAGGGTAGCGCCACTCTGCCTGGCAGCGGCAATGACCAGATCGCCCGCCACGACCAGCGCCTCTTTGTTAGCGATCAACACCCGCTTTCCAGCGCTGGCGGCGGCCAGACAGGAAGCCAGCCCGGCCGCACCCACGATCCCTGCCACCACCGTGTCCACCGCGTCACTGGCGGCGACCTCGGCGATGCGGCGGGAACCGGCGAGAATCTCGATGGAAGCCCGAGCACCCAGCGCCGCCTCAAGCTCCCGAGCGGCCGCCTCATCAGCCATCACCGCAATTCGGGGCTGAAACTGGTGGCACAAAGCCGCCATCTTTCGAGTATTGCCATTGGCCGTCAGCGCCGTCACCTGATACCGGTCCGGGTGTCGTCGCACCACGTCCAGAGTGCTTTTACCGATCGATCCCGTGGCACCGAGAATCGCCACCCTTTGCACTGGCACACTCATCCCTCGAGAACCATCATGCCAATCGCCATCACCGGCGCCCCCGCGAGCAGCGCGTCAATGCGATCAAGGATGCCTCCATGTCCTGGCAGAACCTGGCCGCTGTCCTTGGCGCCCGCCCATCGCTTTAGGAGACTCTCGGTCAGGTCACCCACCACCGACGCGGCCACCACAATGATGCCCAGGAGCATGAGGGCCGGCGTTGACGGCAACACCAGGCCCATCCCCCGACCCAGACCCACGAGGACCACCAGAAGCGCGACCGCAAGCACCGCCCCACCGGCCACACCCTCCCAGGTCTTTTTCGGGCTCAATGCCGGGGCCAGGGGCACTCGCCCGAAATAGCGGCCGGCGAAAAAGGCGCCGATATCAGCGCCCCAGACGAGCAGGAAACACAGCGTCAGCCAGAACGGCCCGCTACCCGGCTGGCCATGAAGCGCCACCAGTCCCAGCCACGCCAGAACCAGTGTGACAGCGCCACTGCCCAGTCGGACGTTGCGGCTGGGCGCGGCCAGATCCGGCTGGCGGGACCGGATCATCAGCACCGCGAGCATGCCGAGCCACCAGGCACCGGCCGGCAGGGCCCAAGCCTCGACGCCCGACGGCCGCGCGGCGCCGAGTGTCCATAAAACTGCGAGGAGCGCGCCCACTGCGGCTGCAAAGATCAACTGCTCGTTGCGTCGGCTCAGGCCACTGAGCGCTGCCCACTCCCAGGCGGCCCAGCCACTGATCACCGCCATGAGTAACCCCAGCCACGCGGTTGGCAATGTCCAGACCAGCAGCAACGCCACCGCAGCCAGTGGAACCGCCGTGAAAACCCGCTTTTTAAGCATCGTGCTGGAGATCGCGGTCAGCCCGTAAACCGCCGAAACGCCGTTGCCGTCCGGCAAACCACTCGAGCGCCGCCCGCATTTCGTCGGCGCGAAACGCCGGCCAGAGCACCGGTGTGAAATACATTTCGGTATAAGCCAGATGCCAGAGCAGGAAATTGCTGATGCGCTGCTCTCCACCGGTCCGAATAAAAAGATCGGGGTCGGGCAAATCCCCGAGACAGATGTGGGACTGCAGCGCCGCTTCATCGATATCCGCGGGATCCATTTCACCACGCAGACAGGCCTGCGCCAGGTTCTTTGCTGCGTGAGTCAGATCCCAGCGGCCGCCGTAGCTGGCAGCGATATTCAGCTGCATGCGCTGGTTGGAGCCGGTGACCTGCTCAGCCTTGGCGCAGCGCTCTCGGAGTCCCTCGGAGAGCCGGCTGCGATCACCGATAACCGTCAGGCGGATGTCGTTCTTATGGAGGCGGCCCGTTTCACGATCCAGCATGCGCATGAACAACTCCATGAGCATGCCCACCTCTGAGGGAGGTCGTTGCCAGTTCTCACTGCTGAAGGCAAAAAGCGTCAGCGCCCTGACCCCTTCCCGGGCGCAGGTTTCTACCACCTGCCGAACAGACTCCGCGCCCACTCGGTGCCCCTGGTGCCGGGGTTCACCGTGCTCTTCGGCCCAGCGCCCATTGCCGTCCATGATAATGGCGACATGCGCGGGGACGTTATTGATGGCGTCAGTCATGTGGTTCACCCCGAGAGCGGATGACCCTCACACGGACATCAACTCATCTTCCTTGGCGGCCAGCAGGTCATCAATGGCTGCAACGTGCTTATCGGTCAGCTGCTGAATCCGGTCTTCGCCCTGCTTCTGTTCATCTTCCGTAATCTCTTTTTCCTTGAGCAGCTGCTTGAAGTCGTTATTGGCGTCCCGGCGTATATTGCGCACGGCAACCTTGGCCTGCTCGCCCTCGGCTCGAACCACTTTAACCAGATCCCGGCGGCGCTCTTCAGTCAGCGGGGGGAGCGGGATGCGGATCGTTGTGCCAGCCGTATTGGGGGTCAGCCCGAGATTCGATTCGAGAATGGCCTTCTCAACGGTCTGAATCATGCTCTTTTCGAAAGGCGTTACCAGCAGCGTCCGAGAATCACCCACCGCCACCGAGGCCGCCTGATTCAGGGGCACTTCGGTTTCATAGTAACTAACGGTTACCTGATCCAGCAGGCTGGTCTGGGCCCGGCCGGTTCGGATTTTCTGGAGGTCCTGATTCAGGCTCTCCACGCTTTTCTGCATCCGCTGGTCGGCGTCTTTGGCGATTTCTTCAATCATGGGCAGTTATCCCCGATCCACCCGGGTACCGACGCTCTCGCCTTCAACGATGCGCCCGAGTACCCCGGGCTGGTTAATGTCAAAGACCACAATCGGCATGTTCTGATCCCGACACATGACAATGGCGGTGGCGTCCATTACGGACAAGCGGTCATCCAGGACCTGATCATAACTCAAGCGATCATAACGCCGGGCGTCGGGATCCAGGACTGGATCCGCGGAGTAGACCCCATCCACTTTGGTGGCCTTGAGCATGAGATCCGCCCCGATTTCCACGGCCCGCAGACTGGCGGCGGAGTCCGTGGTGAAAAACGGGTTGCCGGTGCCAGCCGCCAGAATGACCACCCGCCCTTTCTCGAGGTGCCTGACCGCCCGGCGTCGGATGTAATCCTCGCACACCTGGTTGATCTTGATGGCGGACATGACTCGGGTAAACACCCCTTCACGCTCCAGGGCGTCCTGCATGGCGAGGCCGTTCATGACCGTGGCCAGCATGCCCATGTGGTCGGCGCTGATGCGGTCCATCCCGGCGGCGGCCAGCCCCGCACCGCGGAATATGTTGCCGCCCCCAATCACCAGGGAGACCTGAACGCCGCGGTCCACCAGCGCACGAACCTCAGCGGCAAGCCGCCGAAGCACGACGGGATCGATACCGTAGTCGGCAGTTCCCAGCAGCGCCTCACCGCTTAGCTTGAGCAGAATGCGCTGGTAGACCGGATCAGCCATGACGAGATCTCAGCCGCCCTTAATGGTGGCGGCCACTTCCTCCGCGAAGTTTTCTTCCCGCTTTTCGATGCCCTCACCCACCTCCAGGCGGGCGAACCGAACAACCCGGGCGCCCCGATCTTTAAGCAGGGCCTCAACGGTCTGGTCAGGATCCTTCACGAACGGCTGGCCCAACAGCGTGATCTCCGCGAGCCACTTCCGCAGCCGCCCTTCCACCATTTTCTCGATGATTTCCTGGGGCTTGCCGGATTCCTGTGCCTGCGCGATGAGGATTTCCCGCTCCTTGGAGGCGCGGTCCTCGGGCACATCGTCAACACTGACACACACGGGCCGGGAAGCAGCGATGTGCATGCACAGATCCCGGCCCAGGGACTCATCGCCACCTTCCAGCTCGATCAGCACGCCAATGCGGCTGCCATGCAGGTAGTGATGGATTTGGCCGGCTTCACAGGCATAACGCTGAAAACGCCGCACCTGAATATTTTCACCGATGCGGGCAACCAATTCTTTCTGGGCGGTCTGGATGTCTTTGCCGCCTGGCTCCAGCGGCATGGCCAGCAATGCGCCAATGTCGGTGGGGTCATCTTCAAGGATGCGAGCCACCACCTTGCTGGCAAATTCCTGGAAATCATCGCCGTTGGCGACAAAGTCGGTCTCACTGTTGATCTCGACAATGGCACCGGTGCGGCCATCCTCACCAATGGATGCCAGGACGGCACCCTCGGCGGCCACGCGATCGGCCTTCTTGTCGGCCTTGGCGAGGCCACGCTTCCTCATGAATTCGACCGCGGCGTCCATGTCGCCTTCAGTTTCAACCAGCGCCTTCTTGCATTCCATCATGCCGGCGCCGGTGCGCTCACGTAGCGTTTTAACGTCTTGTGCGGTAATCGCCATGAATCACTATTCCTCTGTCCTTTGCGGGTCGACTAGCCGTCGGTCTTCGGCGCTTCGGCCGCGCTGTCTGCCGGCGCGTTTGCCTCCGGGGCCTCCGGGGCTTCAGGAGCCTCGGCTTTTATCGCGCTCTCCGATTCGGTGCCGGCGGCGGCTTCATCGGCGGACAACTCGACGAACTCGTCATCGGCGCCGGTGGCCTGCGAAGTCGCCATGCGGGCATCAACGATGGCATCCGAAGCACCGCGCAGATAGAGCTGAATGGCCCGAATCGCGTCATCATTACCGGGAATCACGTAATCCACTTCGCGGGGGCTGTTATTGGTGTCCACCACAGCCACCACCGGAATGCCCAGTTTGCGGGCTTCCTGGACGGCGATTTTCTCGTAGCCGACATCGATAACAAATAGCGCGTCTGGCGGCGTTTCCATGTCGACGATGCCGCCGAATGCCCGCTCCAGCTTGTCCATCTCTCGCTGCAGGGATAGCACCTCGCGCTTTCCAAGTTTGTCGAACGTGCCGTCGTTTTTCTGCTCCTGGAGCTCCTTGAACCGCCGGATGGAACGTTTCACCGTCCGAAAGTTCGTCAGCATGCCGCCGAGCCAGCGGTGGTTCACATAGGGCATACGGCAGCGCTGTGCCTCGTCGCGGACCGCATCCCGGGCAGCCCGCTTGGTGCCGACAAACAGGATTCGGCCGCCATTGGCGGCGAGGCTGCCGAGGTAGTTCAGAGCTTCCTGATAGAGGGGCAGGCTCTTTTCGAGGTTGACGATATGAATCTTGTTGCGCTCGCCGAAGATGTAAGGCGCCATCTTCGGGTCCCAGTAACGGGTCTGGTGACCGAAATGAACACCGGCCTCCAGCATCTGTCGCATGGTCACTTTGGCCATGATTGAAGTCTCCTTGTATCGGGTTAGGCCTCCATGCACCCTCAGTCGACAACCCCCTCGGGGGCACCCCGCCAACCGTGTCGGTGCATGTGTGGAATTTTGATTGCATTGCCCTCAAGGCGCCGCGTTTATACCATAGCGGGCTTGCGTCGACAATTTGCGAACGTGGCGGCTTCCAGGCCCGAACCCTATTTCAAGGCGACTGACTGGCTCCATGACCATCTCCCTCAAAACCCCCCAGGAAATCGAAGCGATGCGCGCCGCCGGGCAGCGGGCAGCTGCTGTGCTCGACATGATTGGCGAGCACGTTCGCCCCGGGGTCACCACCGGCGAGCTTGACCGGCTCTGCCATGAATATATCGATTCCCTGGGCTGTACGCCGGCGCCCCTGAACTATCGCGGCTTCCCGAAGGCCACCTGCATTTCCGTCAATCATGTTATCTGCCATGGCATCCCGGGCTCGAAAAAGCTCAAACGCGGAGATATTCTGAATATTGATGTCACCGTCATATTCGAAGGCTGGCACGGTGACACCAGCCGCATGTACTACGCCGGCGAGCCGGGAATCCAGGCACGACGACTGACCGAGGTGGCTCGCGAAGCCATGCAGGCCGGCATTCAGGCTGTGCAACCCGGGGCCCACCTGGGTGATATCGGACATGCCATTCAGAGCCTCGCGGAGGGGGCAGGCTTTTCCGTCGTCCGCGAGTACTGCGGACACGGCATCGGCCAGGGCTTCCATGAGGAGCCCCAGGTGCTGCATTACGGTCGCCCGGGCACCGGCATCGCGTTGAAGCCCGGCATGACCTTCACGGTGGAGCCGATGATCAACGCCGGCAAGCCCCACACCCGACTGCTGGGAGACCAGTGGACCGTCGTGACCAAGGACCATAGCCTGTCCGCGCAGTGGGAGCATACGGTGGCGGTCACAGCCAGCGGCGTCGACATCCTGACTTTAAGCGCCGATCTCTAACGTGGCGACGCTCCCCTCCGAAACACTGAACTCGCCCATCGACCGGCAACTGCTGGATCTGATCGATCTCGATCATCGTCTGGCGGCAGGCGCCGATATGACCGAAGCTCTCCGTGGCGCCCTCTGCGAAGCGGACGAAACCCTCGCCGCCCGCTTTCTGGAGGGCACCCCGGCCGCGACGCTGGTCCCCCAACGGGCAGCCGTCATGGACGCCATCGTCATCCGTCTGTGGCACCACACCACCGGGTCGGCGGGTGATCGGGCCGCCCTTGTGGCCGTCGGGGGGTATGGTCGCGGCGAACTGCATCCAGCCTCGGATACCGATCTGATGGTATTAGTGCCTGAGGTCGCCGGCGCGGATCTTGAGGACCGGCTGCGAGATTTCATTACCTCGCTCTGGGACGTGGGGGTTGAAGTCGGACACAGTGTTCGGACTTGTGCCGAATGCCGTGTTGAGGCCGAGAAAGACATTACCGTGGCGACCAACCTCATGGAGGCCCGTCTGCTGGCAGGCAGCAAAGCGCTATTCCGCGACATGGAGGCGGCCACCAGCCCATTCCAGGTCTGGCCCGGCCCGGCTTTTTTCGAGGCGAAGTGGGCGGAGCAGCAGGCCCGCCACCAGCGCTACCACGACACCGCCTACAACCTGGAACCCAACCTCAAGGAGAGTCCCGGCGGCCTTCGCGATATTCACATGATCGGCTGGGTGGCCAAGCGGCATTTCAACGCAGCCTCGTTGGCCGGACTGGTGGAACTGGGCTTTCTCAGCGAGACGGAATTCGAAGCGCTGCGACATGGCACCCATTTCCTCTGGGATGTGCGCTTCGCGCTTCATCTCCAGGCCGGGCGTCGCGAAGACCGGCTGCTCTTCGAGCACCAGACCGACCTCGCGCGTCAGTTCGGCTACAAGGACACCGAGCACACCCTGGCGGTGGAGCAGTTCATGCAGCGCTACTACCGCACGATCATGCACTTGAATCGACTCAACGAAATGCTGCTACAGCTCTATCAGGAGTCGATTCTGTACACCGATGACGGCGAGAAACCGCGACTGATCAACAAGCGTTTCCAGGTGAAACGCGGTTTTATCGAGGTTACCCACCGCAATATATTCAGTCGCTATCCCTTTGCTATGCTTGAGCTTTTCCTGCTCATGCAGCAGCACCCCGAGATCCGGGGGATTCGGGCCTCGACCGTGCGGCGGTTGCGGGAGAATCGGGATCGAATCAATGCCGATTTCCGTTCGGACCTGAGGGTCCGCAGTCTGTTCATGGAGATATTCCGCCAACCCCTGGGTATTACCCATGCGCTTCGGCGCATGCATGGCCATGGCATCCTGGGGCGCTACATTCCGGCATTCGCGGCGATCACCGGACGGATGCAGTACGACCTCTTCCACGTCTATACCGTCGACACCCACACCCTCATGGTGATTCGCAACCTGCGTCGCTTCGCGCTGGCGCTCGATGGCGAGGACAGTCGGCTACTTGAACAGATTCATGCGCGGCTTCCGAAACCGGAACTGGTCTATCTGGCGGGTCTGTTTCATGACATCGCCAAGGGACGTGGCGGCGATCATTCCGAACTGGGCGCCGAGGATGCCTATCAGTTCTGCCTGGAGCACGGGCTCTCCCGGTACGATTGTCGGCTGGTCGCCTGGCTGGTGCGCAAACACCTTCGCATGTCGATGACGGCCCAGCGCCGGGATATCAGCGACCCGGACGTTATCGAGGCATTTGCCGCCGAGATGGGCGATCACACCCATCTGGATTATCTCTATCTGCTGACCGTCGCCGATATTCGGGCGACCGACCCGAAGCTCTGGAACAGCTGGCGTTCGGCGCTGTTAAGAGAGCTCTACAGCCGCACCAGCCGGGCGTTGCGCCGGGGCCTCGGGGGATCCGTGGATCAGGATGAGTTGATCGAAGAAGGACAGGCGCGGGCGCGGGTGCTGTTGCGGCGAGAAGGCCTGCACCACATGACTGTGCGCTCCATCTGGCGCCACTTCACTCCGGATTATTTTCTCCGCTATACCCCGGAAGAAGTGGCCTGGCACACCGCGGCAATTCACTCAGCGGGCAGCGCGGCCCATGAACCCCTGATCCTGATCGAGCCGGGCACTCGCCGGGGCGGCACGGAGGTGTTCATCTACACTCGTGATCAGGCCAATATTTTTGCCCTCGCGGTGTCGGCATTCGACCAGCTGGGCCTGGACATTCAGGACGCGCGGATCATCACCACCACCAACGGATACACGCTCGACAGCTTCCTGGTGCTCGATGAGCAGTTCGCCGACGGCACCGTGGATGACGATCGGCTGACCACCATCCGGGCGACTCTGACTGAAAACCTGCAGCGCTCAGTACCCCAGGAGCCGGCCAATCGGGGCTTGCCGCGACGGCTTCGTCACTTCAGCACCCATACTCAGCTGGATTTCGCGGATAGCGACAGCAGCGGACGGACACCGCTGGAGATGATCACGGGTGACCAGCCCGGCCTGCTGGCGCGGGTCGGTCAGGTATTTGCCCGCCACGAGGTCCGGGTACAGAACGCCAAGATCGCCACCATTGGCGAGCGGGCCGAAGACGTCTTCTTCTTGACCGATGCCGACAGCCAACCGCTGTCGCGGCGACTGCGCCAACAACTGCGCGCCGATTTGCTGGCGCTTTTCGAGGATGACACCGATGTCATGCGCCGCGGAGACGGCGTTTAATCATGGCCGTGACCGGCAACCCCGGCCTGGCCGAGCTGGCGCCCTACCCCTTCGAACGGCTGCGGGCGTTGCTGGCAGACCTGGAGCCCCCCGCTGACCTGCCACCAGTGCGTCTGTCCATTGGCGAGCCCCAGCATCCGGTACCCCAACTGATTACAGAGGCGCTGAAAGACGGTGCGGGGGACAGCCTGGGTCGCTACCCGGCCTCTGCCGGCAGCGTCGAGCTCAGGGAAACCATCACCAACTGGATTCGACAGCGATACGGTCTAGCCGATCAGGCGATGAGCGCCGAACGGCATGTGCTGCCGGTGGCCGGCACCCGGGAGGCCCTATTTGCCGCCACTCAGGCACTCCTGGATCGCCACCGTAAACCCCTGGTGATGATGCCCAACCCGTTCTATCAGATCTATGAGGGCGCTGCCTGGCTGGCCGGCGGGGCGCCGGTGTACTTGAACACCTGGGCGGATGGCCAGGGGTTACCGGATCTCGATGCGATCACTGAGTCCACGTGGGCGCGATGTGGCCTGATCTATCTCTGCAGCCCGGGTAACCCCGGCGGACAGGTCATTCCGCTGGATTTCTGGAAGCGGTTGTTTGATCTGCGTGACCGGCATGGCTTTGTGATCGCCGCGGATGAGTGCTATAGCGAGTTGTACCGGGATGAAAACCAGCCGCCGCTGGGTTTGCTGGAAGCCTGCCAGCGGGCGGGCCGTGATGACTTCAACGGGTGTCTGGTCTTCCACAGCCTGTCGAAGCGATCCAATGCCCCCGGGCTGCGGGCCGGCTTTGTCGCCGGCGACTCGCAATTAATCAGCCGTTTTGCGAGCTACCGGACTTATCAAGGCTGCGCCCTGCCACTTCACACCCAGGCTGCGGCGATGGTCGCCTGGCGCGATGAAGCGCATGTGCTCGCCAATCGGGACGCCTATCGTGAGAAATTCCAGCTGGCGTCCTCTCGGCTCCAGGGCGTCGCGCCCTATGCCGAGCCTGCAGCGGGCTTCTACGTCTGGCTGCCCGTACCGGAGGGTGACGATGAGAACTTCGCGCGGCGGCTGTACGCAGCTCAGGGGGTGACCGTGCTTCCGGGCCGGTATCTGTCACGGCCCACTGAGCAGGGCGACCCGGGTGCCGGGCACGTGCGGCTCGCACTGGTGGCGCCGTCGGGCATCTGCGAGGATGCCCTGAACAGAATTCGCAATTTCCTGATTCATCAATATTGACGGAGAAATGCTGCATGACCACGCCTCAGGCCATTATCGAGCAAGCCTTTGAACGCAGGACAGAGCTCACCCCTGAGAATGTTGCCCCGGAAATACGGGAAGCGGTGCAGGCGGCTCTGTCCCAGCTGGATCGGGGCGAGGCCCGGGTCGCGGAGAAAAAAGACGGGCAGTGGCAGGTCAATCAGTGGCTCAAAAAGGCCGTGCTGCTCTCCTTTCGGCTCACCGCCAATCAGCGCCTGCGGGGTGGCGAAACAGACTACTTCGACAAGGTTCCTTTGAAATACGCGGATTACAACAGCCAGGACTTTGAGGCCGACGGCGTTCGCGTGGTGCCACCCGCGGCGGCCCGCCGGGGCTCCTATATCGCCCCCGGCGTGGTCTTGATGCCGTCGTATGTGAATATCGGCGCCTATGTCGACACCGGCACCATGGTGGATACCTGGGCCACCGTGGGCTCCTGTGCCCAGATTGGGCGTAATGTGCATCTTTCCGGCGGGGTCGGGATTGGCGGCGTGCTCGAGCCGCTACAGGCCGGCCCGACGATTATCGAGGATGATTGCTTCATTGGTGCGCGCTCGGAGATTGTCGAGGGGGTGATCGTCCGGGAAGGCGCGGTGATTTCCATGGGCGTTTTTATTGGCCAGAGCACCAAGATCTACAACCGCGAAACCGGTGAAGTGACATTTGGTGAGGTTCCGCCAGGGGCGGTGGTGGTACCCGGCAGCCTGCCCTCCACCGACGGCAGCTACAGCCTGTCCTGCGCCGTCATCATTAAACAGGTAGACGCCAAAACCCGCAGCAAAGTCGGGCTGAACGAGCTCCTGCGGCCGTGATTCCAGCGGGTGATGTCCTCGGCCTGACCGAGGCGCTGGTTCGTCGGGAATCCGTCACTCCCCGGGATGAGGGCTGTCAGCCACTGATCGGTAGCCGTCTGGAGCCGCTGGGATTCCGCCTTCATGACCTCTCCCGGGGAGCCGTCAGCAACCTGCTCGCGGTGCGAGAAGCCGATGCACCGCTGGAGGCCGGCAGGGATCGGGCCCCGCTACTGTTGTTCCTCGGGCACACCGATGTGGTGCCTCCGGGCCCGCTCAAGCAGTGGCAGACACCCCCTTTTGAGCCAACGCATCGGAACGGGATGCTCCATGGACGCGGCACCGCGGACATGAAAGGCAGTGTTGCGGCATGGGTTGCCGCCTGTGAGCAATATCTGGCCGACGCCACCTCGTGTCCGCTCAGGCTCGGGGTGCTTCTCACCAGTGACGAGGAGGGCCCGGCCCAGGATGGTATACGTGCGGTAGCACCGGTTCTGCCCGATCTGGTGGGCGAAGTGGACTGGTGCCTGGTGGGGGAACCGAGCAGCCACCAGCGAGTCGCGGACACCATTAGAGTGGGCCGGCGGGGCTCCCTCAGCGGCGCCATACGCGTTCCCGGCCGTCAGGGTCACGTCGCTTACCCGGAGCAGGCAGACAATCCCATTCATCGACTGACGCCTTTTCTGGCAGCACTCGGCGCCGAGGTCTGGGATAGGGGTACGGAGCTGTTCCCCCCCACCAGCCTTCAGATCACCGGCATCGATGCGGACACGGATGCCGGCAATGTCATTCCGGGCGGCGCCAGCGCCCGTTTCAATATTCGATTTTCCCCGGCGCTGGATGCCGAGACCATCCAGCAGCGGATCGAAGCCATCCGGCTGGCTGAGGCACCCGCGGCTTCCATTGAATGGCACCTGTCGGCGGAACCCTTTGAGAGCCGGCCCGGATTGCTCCGGCAGGCGGTCGAGGAGGAAGCGGAAGCCTGCCTGGGCGCTCGCCCTCGGGCCAACACCGCCGGCGGGACCTCTGATGGCCGGTTCATTGCGCCGCTGGGGGCAGAAATCGTCGAGCTGGGACCCGTGAACGCCACCATCCATCAAATCGACGAGCGGGTGGCCGCGGCAGATCTGGAGACCCTGACCCGCCTTTATGAGGGGATTATCAAAAGACTGTCGAGTGTTTCCCCGCCCGACTGACAAGCTGTTGGGCGGCGGCGCGGCCGCTGTGCCAGGCCCCTTCAACCCGGCCATCGGCAACCCAGTCGCCGGCGCAGAGAATGTCATCATTTTCAATGAACCCCGTTGACTCACCCAGCGGATTCCGGGCCTGGGCAAACCGCCAGCGATGCGCAACGCGCTCCTTGATGGCTGGGGATCGCCGAATCAACTCGCAAAATGCCTGAGCGAGGAACTCCCCGGTGGCGTCGGGGGGCCACTCGATATTGGCTTCGCTCCAGGCGGGGGTCGCATGCACCGTCCAGATCTCGGGGCTGTGGGGCCGCTGCGGGCGGGAACCCGCTCGCGCAATCCATCGAAGTGGCCCGCTGCTGGGGAAACCGGCGTCCACAT
>LKMJ01000166.1_pt1 | contig 43452 bp, 40 predicted proteins | sample 643391 | NCBI WGS metagenome assembly LKMJ01 (sample SAMN04112250, study PRJNA286221) | soda lake metagenome | biome: soda lake; feature: Kulunda Steppe; material: water; isolation source: sample PL-Br10 brine of Picturesque Lake | place: Russia: Kulunda steppe | collected 2010-07 | reverse complement strand
TGAGGATGAAGACGAGTTCTTTACAGATATAGATGAGGATTACAAGGTTACATCGGATGGGGTTCCTGCTAGAATCACGATAGGTGAACGTGGTGGAGAGTATGTTAAAGTTTACAAACTTGACAGGCCTCAGGTAAGCGGTGGTACAGGCGCTTTTGTCCAGAATTTGAGATCTCAGGCCGTCAGATCTGTTAAACTCTCGAGAGAAGAGTTTACAGATGCGGATGAAGTTGGAAAGGTTAAGGAAAAGTTTAAGGAAGCTGTTCGTATTCAATTGAAGAAGATGATACCTGGTGCAGATGAAAATGTGGTCGAAATACTTGTAGGTAATTTGATTCACCAGATGGTTGGGTTAGGAGACTTGGAAATTTTATTAGAAGATCCTCATCTTGAGGAAATGGTTGTAAACAGTGCTGATGAGCCTACATGGGTTTACCATCAGGATTATGGTTGGTTGAAGTCAAACATTACATTTGAGGATGAAAACGAAATATACAATTATTCTTCTGAAATTGCAAGGAGAGTAGGGAAGAATATCACAAGTTTAGACCCATTGCTGGATGCACATTTGCCGACTGGAGACCGTACAAATGCTACGTTATCTCCAATCTCTACTCATGGAAACACTATAACTATCCGTAAGTTCGCTCGTGACCCTTGGACAATCACAGATTTCATAGATAATGGTACAATTTCGAAAGAGGTTGCAGCATTTCTATGGTTATGCCTACAGTATGAGATGAGCGTGTTAGTCTCAGGTGGTACAGGATCGGGTAAAACTTCTTTACTGAATGTTTTGATGCCTTTCCTTCCGCCAAATCAGAGAGTTATATCAATTGAAGATACGCGTGAGGTCCAGCTTCCTGATTTCCTTCACTGGGTTCCATTAACTACAAGACAAGCGAATCCTGAAGGAGAAGGAGAGATTTCAATGCTTGACCTGCTAGTAAACTCACTGCGTATGAGGCCTGACCGTATATTAGTAGGAGAGGTACGTAAAAAACGCCAGGCCGAGATTTTATTTGAGGCAATGCATACAGGACACTCAGTTTATTCTACATTACACGCAGATACAGCTGAACAGACAGTTCAGAGACTTATCAACCCTCCAATTAATGTGGCGGAGCAAATGGTTCAGTCAGTCGACGTAAACGTAGTTATGTTTAGAGATAGGCGTAGAAACTTTAGACGTGTATTCGAAGTCGCAGAAATCTCCAAATCAGGTTATAAGAGAGGAAGCCAATCCACCAGTTTAGGGGCTAACGTAATTTATGGATGGGACTCCGACACGGATGAGATCAAGAAGAAACGTGAATCAGATAATATCATGGACAAACTGAAAATGCATACAGGAATGGATAGAGAAGAAATCTACAATAATATTGAAGACAAGGAAAAAGTCCTGCAGTGGATGATTGATAAAGGAGTTACAGATGTCAACGAAGTAGGAATGCTTATTGGAGAATATTATTCTGAGCCAGAGGAAATTATTGAGATGGCGGAGAACAAAGAGGATCCACAGGAAATCTTTGATAGATACTCATAAACTAATTTTATCAGACCTTTCTTTCGGATTTAAAAAACTGCATATTAATTCCTTCTGTATGGAAACATACACTTTCTCAGGGAAAATCCAGATGGGAAAAGATGAGCAAAAATTTGAAAGAGAGGTAGAGGCCTCAAGTGAGAAACACGCTAAGGAGAAACTTTATTCTCAGTTAGGTAGTGAGCACAGCGTTACTAGAGGAAGCATTCAGCTTGAGTGATTTCTAATGGAACAAGACCAGATGCAGCAGTTGCAGCAGTTACAGCAGCAGATGCAGGAAATTCAAGAATACTTACAGACCTTAGAAGAGACAAGAGAGGAAGTCAGTCAATCAAGAGAAGCTGTTAAAAATATTGAAGATGCAGAACCAGGGACAGAGATTTTAGCTCCACTAGGTTCAGGAGCGTATGTTGTCGCTGAAATCAAGGAGACGAATCAAGTTATCAGCGAAGTCGGGGGAGATACATTTGAGAAGCGAAGTAATGAAGACGCTGCAAAAGTCCTTAAGAAACAGGAAGACCTAATTGAGGAAACTAGCGAAGATCTTGAAGGTAGACTTCAGCAGATGCAGCAGCAGATGCAGCAGCTCCAGCAACAGGCACAACAACAGCAAGCTCAACCGGAGTAAAAACACTCTTTAATTTGTCAGAGGCCTGAAAAGTTTATGTTTGAGAAATTTAAGGATACTGTAAAGGATCTATCTGAGGATGTAAAGTCTTCAGTTACAGAGAAAGAAATAGAGGAAGAAGACATATCCTCTGTTTTGGAGAAGTTTAGGTTAAAGCTTCTGGAAAGTAATGTTTCTTTTTCAGCGGCTGAAAGTATAGAGGCCTCAGTGAAGGAATCTTTAGTTGGTGAAACTGCCGGGAGATTCTCGGTTGAAGAAAAAGTTAATGAAGCTGTTGAAGAGGAAATAAGAGAAACAGTAAGTGATGATTTTAACTTGCTTAATGAACTAGAAGATTTGGAAAATCCGTCTATTTTCTTTATAGGGTTCAATGGTTCGGGTAAAACTACTACATTAGCGAAGATAGCTAATTTTTTAGATCAACATGGTCTTGATTCTGTGATGGGTGCTGGAGATACTTTTAGGGCTGCTTCTATGGAGCAGCTTGAGGAGCATGGTGAGGCCTTGGATAAGAAGGTTGTCAGACATGAGTATGAGTCTGATCCAGCTGCAGTAGCTTATGATACAATTGAGCATGCAGAGAAACATGGGAAGGTGTCTTTGATTGATACTGCTGGGAGATCTCATTCCGATCGCAACCTGATGGAAGAACTAGAGAAAATGATAGATGTAAACGATCCGGACATTACTTTTCTAGTGGTTGATGCTTTGAGCGGTAATGATGTTGTGGAGCAGATTAAGGCCTATGAAGGAATGTTTGATGCAATTATTGTAACCAAAATGGATATTGATGATAAAGGGGGCACAGTTATATCTGCTGCCCGCAAATCTGGTAAGCCTGTAGCTTTCACTGGAACTGGACAGGACTTCGAAGATTTAGAGAGATTTGATAGAGAAGAATTTATCGAAGATCTGATTTAGAACATATTCAAAATTAAGGGATATGTGGAAAATTCTGTTTTTAATTAAGAATATTTTTTACATGTAGGCCTTTTGTTCGTCAAGCCTTTTCTGCATGGATTTCTCCAGCTTCTTTAGCTTGGATTTGAGAGGTTGGATGTCTTCGTCCATCTGCATTTGGACTTCGTTTCCTTGGCTTCTCTCTTTGATTCTGTCTTTTCTCATTGTGGATAGTAAGTGGTTCACTTCGGCTACAAGCTGTTCGTATTCTTTGAGCTGGGCTTCAATGTAAGATATTTCTTGTCCCAATTCTTGTCGAAGTTCTTCAGTTACTTCTTCCTTTAATTCTTCCTTTATTTGCTCTTTCTCGACGCCAAATGTCTTTCTTACAGTTCTGTAAAATTTATCCATGCCCATTTTTGAACCACTTGTATCTACCAATAACTCGTAAAAACCTTTTAAGTGTTATGTAATGCCTCTGGCACAATTACTCCAAAGTCTTCAAACTGATCCTGATCATAAAACCTGGCTGTAACAGCTCCAAGAACTGCATCAAAGTCTCTGCTCTTCTCAATATTCGAAGTTTCGAAACCCATGCTCTCCAAGGCCTTATCGCCATCTAGTGCTAGCTCTCGAGAAGTAATCATAGGATCATATCTAATTAGTTCGGTCATCACGCCTTTTTGCTCGATCAACTGTTTGAGATGTGCTGTCCGTCTCCTTAAAGTTTCATCGTGAGATCCAGGGCTGAAAATATATCCTTCTTCCTGTAGTTCCTCTTCCTGCTTTTCAAGTTCTCTACCGCTTGTCAGAGGCGCGTTAACCGCAAGAATTTCAACACCATCAAGATTCTCAATTATCTCTTCATTAGTCTCATATTCCTCGATTTTAATTCCATCATCAATCACTGCCAAAGTGCACTTGTCTTCTGTTAAATAAAGTCCTGCTATCATCTTTCCACCTCTAACCTGTTGTTAAAATCCTTTAAAGAATGGTTCTCATTTGCTGCTTTCACTAATTCACGTTTTTCCAAAAAGCTTTTTTTACCTTGAAGATAGTCATGTAAGGCCTTGTTAAACTCCTGAGGCCTCTCATAGAATGAAAAGCTTCCAGCATCCAATAATGCAATTTGAGAGTTAGACTTCAAGCTCTCTACCTCATTCATTGATGAAAATCGGCACGCCTGATTGTAAATTACCAAGGAATTTTTCAGAGGTACATCAAGCGACATTCCATTGTAGCTCATGAATTTTTCATGCGATGGCATCTCAAATGAATGCATAAACTGTTTGACAACCTTGTAATCCGTTTTATCTTTAAAAAAAGTTTTTTTGAACAGTTTAGGCTTCTTTAAAGCCTTTTTAACTAAATTATATTTTCTTTCATCATTTATTTCTGGTAGTTCTTCGAGTAGGCCTGTGAATACTGTTGACATCACGTTTTCATGGCCTTCAAGTGCTTTAACTGCGTGGTTTCCTTTTTCAGCTCCTATGACGACTGCGTTATTACAGTTATCTAACATGTCTTCTAATTCTTCACAGAGTTCTTGGAAATTTTTTCCGCCTATAGTTTCGACTCTGCAGCTTCTTGAAAAATATTTTTCTTGATGCTTCCAGATATCAGGATCTAATACACCTGATACAAATATTAGTTGGATGTCTGGAAGAGAGCTCATAACAACTAAGAATCTGAATGAAACCTTTTATCTATTGACCCGTAACAGTATCAATAAGACGATGCTTGATAAATTTATACTTGCATTAATTGGAGTGGCTGGAGGCCTTTTAGGCTATTCAGTCTACAGTAATTCATCTTCCATCATGAATGCAGCTATAATAATATTTTTCGTCGCATTATTTGCTTTCTCGGTCAGAAGCTGGGGCGCAGTCTGGAACAGCATCAGTCTTTTACAACAACCGCCTATCATAGCTTTGATAGGTATTGCAGCAGGATACTATTATTTCGCAATGGACGGATTCGGTTTCTTGCCTTCAAGTTCAGGGGCTTTAGGCCTAGCTCTAATCGGTTTTGCATTAGGGGCTATAATCTATGCCTACTGGAACATCGCGTAAAAAAAGAAGGATAAAAAAACAAGACACTAATTAGTTATTATGTTTGACAGAGTAAAAGAATCAATTCAGAAATTCTCCTCTAAGTCAGGGATACATAAGGAAGCAGTTGAGCAGTTAGTAAAAGATATTCAACGAGACCTGATTCAGGCAGATGTAGATGTAGGCCTAGTATCGGAGTTAAGCGATGAAATAAGAGAAGAAGCGCTCGAAGGTAAGAAAGACGGGCTCTCCAGAAAAGAACATGTCCTAGAAACTGTCTACAACAAAATGGAGGAATTACTTGGGGAAGAACCTGAAATTGAAGTAAAGCCTCAAAAAATACTTTTATGCGGGCTCTACGGAGCGGGTAAAACTACTACAGCAGGCAAATTAGCGGACTACTACAGGAAAAGAGGCCTGAAAACCGGTTTAATCGCAGCAGATACTGATAGGCCTGCAGCATATGAACAACTAGAACAACTGGCTGAACAAGCAGACTCTGAGTTTTACGGTAATCCTGAAGAAGAGAATCCTTCAAAGGTTGTGGAGGAAGGCCTTGAGAGAATTGATGCAGATGTAATTATAGTTGATTCAGCCGGTCGTAACTCTTTGGATGAAGAGTTGAAGGAAGAACTTGCTGAAGTTAACAAGGTCTTGAATCCTGATGAGTCTTATCTTGTGATGCCTGCTGATATTGGCCAAGCTGCGAAGGATCAGTCTTCAAGCTTTGATGAAGCAGTAGGTATATCTGGAGTTATTGTTACAAAAATGGATTCGAGCGCGAAAGGTGGTGGAGCGCTTGTTGCATGTAGTACTTCTGGAGCGCAGGTCAAGTTTATTGGTACAGGAGAGCAGGTAGGAGATCTAGAAGTTTACGATCCTGTTAAGTATGTCTCCGAGATGCTGGGCCAACCAGATTTAGAATCGCTGCTTGAGAAGGTTGAGCAGCTTGATACTGATCCTGAGGAGCTTCTTGAAGGCGAGTTTACGTTGAGGCAGTTCAAGGATCAGATTTCCCAGGTTACAGAAGCAGGGATGATGGAGGAAATGATGAAGCAACTGCCTTTTGGAGGAAAGCTACCGGATAATATCAGCCAGATGACAGAGGAAAAAGCGTCGTCCTACGAGTTTATTATTGATTCTATGACGGATGATGAGGTAAATGATCCTTCTGTAATCAATAAGTCTCGCAGGGAGAGGATTGCAAAAGGTTCAGGCCAGTCCACGGATGAAGTCAGGGAGCTCATCAAGCATTTCCAGCAGACTAAGAACATGATAGATAAAATGGATAAAGGATCTATGAAGCGCGGTAATATGCAGGATATGATGAATAAGATAGGATTCTAAAAATTGAGATATAAATTTTTTAGAAAGGCCTTCTAGGCATATTTGCTGTATCTATTTCTCTTTCTACTTGTTCTTTTATTTCCTGTATTTCGTTGGGGCTGTAATAAGAGGCTAGGCCTAACTGTCTTTCAACATTACTTTCAATTTCTTCATATTCTTTTTGAGCTTCTTCATCAATACAGCTCAACCTTGAATGTAGAACTCCTGTAGAAACCCTTAGTGTATCAATAGCACTGTACCATTTTGTCGGAAGGTTAACATCTAATTTTGAGAAAAGGCCTGTGACTCCCAGCATCAGTACCAGTGTCTTTCTTTGTACTAGCTGCTTGAAATCCATTCGTTAGGCCTCATCATTCTAAATCATTCCCCCTGTCTGTAATATAATACTGTTAGGCCTTTAATATAAAGCCTTTTTTACATAACTCCGTATCTATGAAGCAGATTGCAATAGTCTCTGATTCTCACATCCCTGATAGAGCGGATAAGATACCGGAAAAATTCTGGGATAAGATTGAGGATGCTGACTTAACCGTCCATGCAGGAGATTACGCGCGGGAAGAAACGTTTAACGCATTAGAAACTTATTCAAACGAGTTTTACGGTGTTAAAGGGAACTGCGACTTTTTTGAATCTGATGAGTTAGAAGAATCACATACTTTTGAAGTCGAAGACCTAAAAATCGGGGTTTATCATGGTACAGGGATTGCACCTAGAGGTCATACACCGACGTTAGAGAAGATTGCGTCTAAAGATCTTGGAGTTGATGTATTAGTTAATGGTCATACTCATCAAGTGGAAATTGAGAAAACTGAGAAGTCTTTATTACTGAATCCTGGGAGCTGTACAGGAGTCGGCGGCGGAACGGCTAGGCCTTCAAATCCTACTATGATGATGGTTGAGATAAATGAAGATCTAAAAGTCAAGGTTTTGGAGCTGGAAGATGACCAAGTTTTAGTGGCTGAATCTAGAGAATTTGATTTAGAAGGCATTAAAAAAGAGGAACAGTAAGTAGTGGGTATGGAAAGGCTTGACCGTAAGATTAGGAATGTATGGATATCGATTTCAGCGATTACCGGGATATTTATCGGGTTGGTTTTTGCGGCAGTAACTTTTGCAGCAACAGATATTATTGCAGTAGCAAATATAGTCTTTCTAATTTTCCCTATCTCGTTTTCAGTATACTCATACTATAGGTATCAAAACTGGTTCTTCAAAGTCCATGAAGATCACTTAGAAATAAATCATGGTGTAATAAGAAAAACTTCTGCTGTAGTACCTTACGTCAGAGTACAGCACATTGATACAAATAGAGGCCCGCTTGAAAGAGTTTTAGGTCTTGCATCGCTTAGAGTTTATACAGCAGGGTCAAAAGGCGCAGATATGAGGATTCCAGGCCTTTCAAGGAATAGAGCAGAACAGATGCAAGAAGAGCTTAAGTCAAAGGCTATTGAATCGGAGAAAGGGTTTGACGCAGTATGAAGCTGTCAAAGAAAGGGATGTACTACAGAGCAGTATCTAGGTCTGGTGCAGGAGTATTATTTCTAGCAGTTATCTTTCCGCCAGCATTACTTTTACTTCCATTTATACTGATTGCTGGAGGGATCTATGAATATCTTTACTGGCAGAACTATGAATTCTATTTTGAGGAGGAAGACTTGAAGATAAATTCGGGGGTTATAACGAAGAATAAACTAGATATCCCTGTTAGAAGAATTCAAGACCTAGATACAAGCCAGAATATAATCCACAGAATTCTAGGGATAACTTTAGTGAAAGTTAAGACGGCTGGAGGAGATACCTCAAAGGCCTCACTGAAATACTTAGATGAGGAGCAGGCAGACCAGGTGCAGAAGAAGCTTAGAGAATTGAAGAATAGAAGAAAACAGGAAGAACAAGGAGTAGAGACTTCTCAAAAAATCGGTGAAGAATCGACAGAAAAATTCTATGATATTGAAGATGCTTTAATGACTTACAGCTTGGTCAGTGGGATTCAAGGCCTTGCTATTCTTTCAATTATAGGATTAGTTGGTGCGATCGGGTTTTCAGCTTATGTAGCTACTTCAGCAGTTCAAATGATTGGATTTGCTATAGCATCGATAATTGGCGTTGCTATGCTTTCAGGCCTGGTTCTGTTTTCTTCAGCAGTCAGCACTTATACTCGTTACTATGATTTCACTGTTCATAAACGAGGAGACACCTTTGAATACGAGAGAGGTCTTTTCAATAAGGAAGGAGGCAGTATTCCGGAGGAGAAGATTCAAAAGCTGGAGATCACCGAGAACTTCCTGATGCGGTACTTCGGATATGCTTCGCTGAAAGCAGAGACAGCAGGATATACATCAAGTGAAGAAGGAATAGGTACAAGCACAAAAATACTGATTCCTCTCGACGACAGAGAGAAAGTCTACGAACACGCTCAGAGACTAGGAGAGCTTCACATGGATGAAATTAATGATATTGGGTATACAGCTAGAAAAAGATACTTTAGAAGATACTCAATGATTTCAGGCCTTGGACTCATTGCATCTGTAGGCCTAATCTATATCGGATTCCATCCTGGTCTACTTGTATTGCCTTTAGCAGGTTTTGCAGTGGCCAAGAAAGCGGCTAACAAGAAATGGATGAATATCGGTTATTCTCTTGGAGCCAAGAATCTAGTAATAACAAAGGGATTTTGGAACCGGAGAACTTATGCAGTTGAATACTTCAGATTCCAGAACCTGATGGTCTCAGAATCAATCTTCCAAAGAAGATGGGGATTAGCCACGCTCACAGTAGACACAGCAGGGGACAAAGTAGTTAATCCAAGAATAGTCGACTTAGAGAGAGAAAAGGCATTCCAGCTTAGAGATGACTTACATGAAAAATTCAAGAACTCTATCTATCAATAGGATTTGCCAAAGAAGTTCAAATAAATTTCTATTTTAAAAAACTCTTTCTTTATTTGAAGGCTATGGAACTAAGAAAAAAAGCCTCAAAACTTTTGAAACTTGAAATATGCGATCACTGCCTCGGAAGACAGTTCGCCCAGCTAGGCCACGGACTTGAAAACCATACACGAGGAAAAATAGTTAGAAAACACGGAGAAGAACTTGAGGAAGAACATTTTGATGAAAGACCTGAAAGCGAATTAGGCAGCGAATGTGAATACTGTAATGGAATTTTCAAAGAGATTGATGATTACGCTGAGATGGTTATCAGTTCGGTCGATAGATATGAACTGGAGACTTTTTTGATTGGTATCAGGCCTCCAAAAGAACTTCTTGAGAAAGAAGAAGAATTATGGGAAGATTACGGTGTCGAGTTTACAGAACCGATTAAGACAGAGCTCTCCAGACTTATTGGGAAGAAGATTGAAGAGAAGACAGGTCTATCCGTAGACTTTGAAAGAGCCGATATAATGGCGGTCATCGACATGAGAGAAGGAAAAGATCGTATCGAGTTACAGGTGAACTCTCTGCTTTTCTACGGAAAATACAACAAGTATACCCGGGAATTGCCGCAGACAGAATGGCCTTGCAGCGAATGCGGAGGAAGTGGATGCGACGACTGTAACTGGACAGGCCAACAGTTTGGAGGTTCAGTTCAAGAAATAGTTCAAAGGCCTTTCATAGAGGCGACTGGAGCGATCGATGCTAAGTTCCATGGTGCTGGAAGGGAGGATATTGACGTTGAATGCCACGGAAAAAGGCCTTTCGTAATTGAGCTTAGAGAACCTTTGAAGAGGGATGTCGATGTTGAGGCGATTCAAGAGGAGATTAATGAAGATGCCAGGGTTGAGGTCTTTGAGCTTCAGGAGACTCATCATGATAAACCCGCAGAAGTAAAGCAACTTGATGCTGACAAGACTTATCGTGCCTGGATAGAGGTAGAGGATCTTGAGAATGCTGACCTAGAGGCCTTGAAAGAGGTTAAGGGCGAGGTTGTCCAGAGGACTCCTCAGAGAGTTGACCATAGACGAGCTGATAAGCACCGTGAAAGAGAAGTGAAAAGCGTTGAATGGAAAGTTGAAGACGATCTTCTCGTAATGGATATAGAGGCTGAGGCGGGAACTTACATTAAGGAACTGATTTCTGGAGATGATGGGCGTTCAGAGCCAAGCGTAGCAGGCCTTCTAGGAATGGACGCTGAATGTGTGAAACTCGATGTAATAGATATTGATGCCTAAACCATAAATTATTTACGTGTATGTGTACACAAGATTATTATGGCTACTAAAACTCTATCTATTAAAGAAGACGTTTACAACAGGTTAAAGGCCTTAAAGCGCGAAAATGAAAGTTTCAGCGATGTAGTTGATAGAGTAACTAAGGGTAGAGAAGATTATAGAGAAGGTTTTGGAGCCTGGAAAGGAACTGACCTGAAAGAAAATATTGAAGAGAATAGAGAAGAAATCGACAAGGATTTTGAGGAGAGAGAAGATGCTTTTGTTTGATACAGGTTTTATTGTAGATTATTTTAGAGGAAAAAGTTATACTAAAGATTTCTTGGATAAAAATAGCGATCAAGTTTTTGCAACTTCTGCAATTACAATCTATGAGCTTTACAACGGCGCTCTAAAATCGGATAAGCCTAAGTCAAACACTGAGTTGGTTGAAGAGGGTTTAGATTGGTTAAATAATTTAGATTTTGATTCTAGTACAGCTAGAAAGGCGGCTGAAATACAGAACCAGTTGAGGAAAGAAGGCAGTGAGATCAATAAAATTGATTATTTTATAGCTGCTACGGCGGTTCAGAATAATGCTGAAGTAATATCAACTGACCATGATTTTGGTAGAATAAAGGGTTTAGAGGTTAGAAATCCTAAAAAATCAGATTAACTTGTTCATCAGATTACATTCTATTTAAAAGATTTGCAGGCCTTTAGTTTGTTATAAGAGTTGATATAAAATGGCAGAGAAATCCAGGGGATCACAGCACGGAGCACGTCACAAGCTTTCTTCAGGACCTAGAGATAAGCTTACAGTAAATGAACAGTTGAAAGAGTTTGAAGAAGGAGAAAAAGCAAGAATCCATATTAATGCTCAGGTATCTGAGGGTAGGCCTCACCACCGTTTCCACGGCAGAACTGTGGATGTTATAGGTAAGAGAGGAGAAGCTTACGAAGTAGAGTTTATGGATGGAGGAGTTTCAAAAACTCTTCAGTTGAAACCTGCCCATCTTGAAAAGGTGAACGAATAAATGTTTGAAAATCTTAGATTTTCTGGACATGCAGAAAATCGCGGAGGCGATTTTTGAATGGATGTTAAGGATGAGGAGTATGTTTACCCTGTTGAAGTGCTTGAAGTCTTAGATGAAAGAGATGAGGAAGAATTATCGCATGAGCAGGCAATAGCCCTTGAAAATCTGACACGCCACACTAAAATTACTGACATTGACACACTGAAAGAACTTTATTCTGAATTTGAGGAAATTGAAGCTTTGAAGGATAAGCATATTTACAAGCTTCTTGAAGTAGTCCCTCAGTTTGAGTCTACTGTTAGATCAGTCTTCTCTAAGGAAAGAATTAAGCTTGAGGATTCAGACGTAGAGCAGATTTTGGAGATCTGTCAGTCGATTGAAGTAGAATAAACTCTTAAAACATTTCTAATCAATTATTATTTTCAAAGGTGTAGAGATAACAATGGGAAAAGACGAATACGTAAAGGTACTGGACTTTTTAGAACACGGAAAAAGCAATGAAAGAGAGGAACGTGTAGCCCAAACTATAGGCACAGAACACTACACCTTACTAGAAGTCGTCATGCGTGAAGATAAAAGACCTAAAGGGGGCGAAGAACTGTACATTGGAGAAGGAGACAGAGACAAAGTAGAGTTCATCAAATCCAGGATAAACTACGATGACTTAACAGGTAACGCAAAAAATGAATTGAAATATGTGCTTGACGCAATGATCAACGAGAACGAAGATAAGTTTATAGAATTCTTTAACGAGGCCACACCTGTAACTCCTAGAAGACATGCATTTGAGCTCCTTCCAGGGATCGGAAGCAAGCACATGCAGAAGCTCCTAGATGAGAGAGACAAGGAAGAATTTGAGTCATTCGAGGATATCAATGACAGAGTTCCCTCAATGCCTAATGCAAAGGAGACTGTCAGAAAGAGAATAGTACAGGAACTGAAAGGCGAAGATATTAGGACTAGATTATTCACATGAATCCTCGTCAGAAACTTTCAAAGCTAGGCCTAGAACCTAAAGATGGTCAAAATTTTCTAATCCATGAACCAACTGTGAAGGCTTTGGTAGAGGCCGGAGAAGTCGAAGACCACAAAACATTGGAGATTGGTGGAGGCCTAGGCGCAATCACAGAGAAGCTTCAGAAAAAGACTGATGACCTAACAGTGGTTGAGAAGGATTCGAGGCTTGCTAATCACCTTGAAGAGGAGTTTCCTGAGATTGAAGTTAGAAAGGAAGATGTTCTGGATTCAGATATTTCTGATTTTGAGAGATGTGTATCAAATATTCCTTTTAACTTGAGTTCAGAGATAATCACAAAGCTGGGTGAGGGACAGGTTCAGTCAGCGCTTATAGTTCAGGAAGATTTAGCGGACAAAGTAGTTTCTGATCCGGGGGGCTCCAGTTATGGGCATTTCTCAGCGTTAATGGACTACTACTATTTGCCTGTTAAATTAAGGACAGTGAGTTCTACAGCTTTTTATCCTTCACCTGAGGTCAATGCAGCAGTAATTAAGCTCTATCCTGGTAAAGATAGGCATGGAATAGAAGATGAAGAATTTTTCCTATCAACGATAAAGGCCTTATTCACACACAAAAGAAAGAAGTTGAGAAATGCATTAGTTGACTCCAGGAATATGCTAGATCTAGAGAAGGATGAGATAAAAAATGTGAGAGATGACGCCCCTCACTCAGAAGAAAGAGTAGTCAACCTTGATGTGAAAAAGTTGGCAGAAGTCAGTGAATGGCTAGACAGCACTTTCTAAAAAGGATTTTAGATATTTTTTCTGATTTCAGGGAAACTAAGATAGAATGAAGATATTAGAAACTCTCTCTTATCTTTTTCAGTAAATTCTGTTTGTGACTTGATATTTTGAACTTCCTGTTTGAAGCTACTAATATCATCCACATTTTTTTCATCCATTATAGTCAAGAACTTCTCAAAACCACTGTAATTGAAGTCTTCATAGTTTTCATCTAGTTCTGCTCCTGCAGCAAAATCCATTTGGAAGTCCATCTCCTTTATTTTTTGTTGAATATCTGTTTTTTGCCGGGAGTCATATCGTTTTAGAGATTCTTCATTTGAGCCTATGTAATTTGAAAGCAGATCGTCAATTTCGTTATATAGTTCGAAGGCTTGCTCCCATGAATCTTCCATTAAATGATGATATATAGCATGAGTAAAAGGATCTGCAGGATCTAAATCATCGTCTTTCAATTCATAATATTGCTGAATCATACTGCCAATAACTCCTCTTTAATTTATAAGGAACAAGATTTTAAACCTGAACTTCTCAACAATTTTATGCAGGACGACTATATTTTCGTGACTGGAGGAGTTCTTTCAGGCCTCGGTAAAGGCTTGGTAGCGGCTTCTGTATCAAAGTTTCTCAAAAAACAAGGCCTAAATGTTTATCCAGTAAAGTGTGATGGATACTTGAACGTTGATCCGGGCACTATGAACCCGAATGAGCATGGCGAAGTATTTGTTTTGAAGGACGGGACAGAAGTGGATATGGACTTTGGTCATTACGAGAGATTTCTGGGAGAGGAGATGACCGGTGATCAAAACCTGACATCCGGGAAAATCTTTCAGCAAGTAATCGATAAGGAACGTGAAGGAGATTATCTTGGTGAGACAGTTCAGATGATTCCGCACGTCACAAATCAGATCAAAGATAAGTTTTCTGGAGAAGGTGTGAAAGTAATTGAGGTTGGAGGAACAGTCGGTGACATTGAAAACATGCTATACTTAGAGGCCTTGCGCCAGTTGAGAAAAGAGAATAACGTATGCCATATCCATGTGACTTTAGTTCCTTATATTGAAGCTACAGGGGAGTTGAAGACTAAGCCTACTCAACATTCAGTCAAAGAGCTGCGGGAAGCAGGCCTTCAACCTGATATAATTGTAGGAAGGAGTGAGAAAGAATTAGATGAAGAAACTAAGGAGAAGATTGCTTTATTCTGCGATGTTAAAAAGGAAGAAGTTATTTCGAATCCCGACTTGGATAGCGTCTATAAAATTCCTTTGAAGTTCCAAGAACAAAATGTAGAGAAAATTGTCCAAGATAAATTAGGGCTTGAAAGGGAAAGTATTGAACTTGAAAAATGGAGAAATCTGGTTGAGAACATGCGGAACGGTTCGGTCGCTAAAATCGCGATCTGTGGGAAGTATACCGGTATGGATGATACTTATGCGTCCGTTGAGGAGGCCTTGAAGCATGCAGCCGCGCATCACGGTGGCTCAGTTGAAATAGAGTACAGAAGCACTGAAGATGTCGATGTAACAGAACTGGAAGAGTTTGACGGCGTTATTATTCCTGGAGGATTCGGGAGTAGAGGGATCCAAGGAAAAATAGATGTAGCCCAATACTGCAGAGAAAACAATCTCCCGTTGTTAGGCCTGTGTCTGGGAATGCAGATTATGACAATTGAGTACGCCAGGAAACTTGGAATTGATGCGACCTCTGAGGAGTTTGAAATGAGTGGCGAAGAAGTTATTGGTTTGATGCCGGATCAAAGCGGTAAGAAAGGAGGGACCATGAGACTGGGAGATTATCAGGCAGAGCTCTCAGACCAAGTCAAACAGATTTACGGAGAAGACATGGTTAAGGAGCGGCATAGGCATCGTTACGAGTTCAAGCCGGAATACTATGAGAGTATGCAGGATGGAAACTTTAAGATTTCAGGATTTAATCCGGGGTCAGGCCTCGCTGAGTTCATTGAACTAAATCATCATGATTTCTATATTGGTACTCAGGCTCACCCAGAGTTCAAGTCTCAGGTCGAAAAACCAGCACCGCTATTTTACTCATTTATTGAGGCTGCTAAATGATATACGAACCACGGGAAGACAGCTACTTGTTGAAGAAATACTTGGAAGGCCTCAAATTAAATGGTAAGAATGCTTTGGACATGGGCACAGGTTCAGGAATACTAGCCAAGACAATGTTGGATCAAGGTGCTGAGGTAGTTGCTGCCGATATAAACTCTGAGGCCTCAAAAGAAGTCTCTGAAGAGATAAAGTTTATAGAATCTGATTTATTTGAGAACGTTGAAGGAAAGTTTGATCTTATAGTGTTTAATCCTCCTTATCTTCCGGGAAAAGAAAAAATTGAAGGATCTGAGACATGGAAAGGCGGTGAAAAAGGAACTGAAGTTACAGAAAAATTCTTAGACCAAGCCTTTAAGTATTTGAGGGAAGAAGGATTAATACTTACTATTATTAGTTCTCTAGCGGATCATAAGGATTTAATGAATGATTATGGTTTGGAAGTGGAAAAGTCGAAGAAGCTATCGTTTGAAGAGATCTACTTGGTTAAGAAAGAATAAGTTTTTAACGAACCGACGCAAAATAAGATAATATATGAATCGTAAGGCAGTAATTTTATCGATAAGTCTTCTAATTTTGGTTGGAATGGTTTCAGCTAGCTTGGATATCGAAATACCTGATCCAGATACTAATCAGTATGAGTTATCTCCTAATTCTTCTAATGCAATTACTACACAGTTATGGGCTGATTTTGGAGGAGATGAACAGTTCTATGTAGGAGAAGAGCATATCGTAATTGACGGCGATCAAGGTTCAATTGAAGAAGAGCTTCAGTTTACTGATACTGCTCCATACTATGTAGCTGAATACGTCGCATTGAACGAGTCAAGCGGTGAAACCTTTGTAACAAATCAAACAATCGATTATAATAGTGATATGGATGCTTGGATTTTAGAGTTTGAACCTAATACTACACAACTGGAGGAAATTGATTTTAAGGTTAATATGACGGTAGAGAGCCCTGAAACAGGAGATACTAATAAGTATGACAGGAATCATTTGGCAGAAGAATTTGAAGTTGTGGAAACCGATGTGACTTTTATTCGAGATAGTCCCTTCACTGAAGATGGTGATGAGGTCGACTTTAGTTCGCCGTTAAAACCAGGTCTTGATTTGGAAAGACTAGATGTAGACGTTTTCAATACTTCGACTGAAGAATATTTGACAGACGAAGAAACCACAGTTGAAGTTTACTTTAACAATATTTCCGATACTTTTGAGCGCCAAGACTTAGGAGAGTATGTAGATGAAGAAAATCTGCATAGAACTTCTCAAGCATCAATACCAAATGAGTCTGATACCTCAATGATAATGACTGCAATAGCTCTAGATACTGAAGGAAATAGTATTTCTTCCGAATCATTTGTAGTTGAATTAGCTGAGCTCTTAGAAGGTGAAATAAGCGAAATTTCAAGTGAAGGATGTGAAGGTAGTATTATTCCGGAAGGATGTGAACCTGAAGCAGAATTAACTGCCTTGTTCGATATAACCTCGTCTAATGCAGAGGAGGTAAATGTAACCTTAGAAGCCTATAATCAGAGTTCGGAAAGCTTTGAAAGCGTTATTGGAAACAATTCAATGACGAGTGTAGATTCTAATGACGGTGTTGAAGAGACATATGAATCCTCATTTACTATTCCAGATTTGAATACTTCAGAGTATGATAAATCTGAAGGCCTTAATTTTGTAGTTAATGCAGAGAATAATCTTAGATCTACTAGTGATTTAGTGAATATAGATTTTGATACATTTGAAATAGTTGATGATACTCGGTCAACTTTAGTTGCTGGGCAAGAGTATAGTTTTGAAATATTGGCTAGAAAGCCATATACTAGGAATGTTTACAGTGAAGATCGTTTTGAACAGGTTACTGTTAATTTGGAATCTAGTGATTTCGAGTACAGTGAGCTTTATGAGTTGGAGGATTTAGATTTTGATGAGTCTATTCCAGCATTCACTGCAGATTTTATCGTGCCTGAAGATGCAGGAACTGGCCCTTATGATATTAATACAAATATTGTGGATATTTATGGTGAGTCTAAAAGTAATACTAAAGGTATAACTGTAGAAGAGGCGAACAAGACATTTGATACAGATAATGAAATTAATTTAGAGTATGATAGTATTGGTTTATTCGAAGAAGTAATTGAAGTTGAAAATCTTCAAGATCAAGAAAGGACATTATCGCTATCAACAGATGTCGAACCTCTAATTTTAGAAGATAGTTACTCTTTAGCTTCTAACTCTATCGAAGAAATAGATTTTGATGTAAATCTAACTGAGCTAGAAAGCCATACTGGAGAAATAGTCATTGAAGATGAAACAGGCTATCAAGAAGTAGTTGAGTTATCTATTTCCGTAGTGAATTGTGAGGTTGAAAGCGGTAATTTGTGTTCCCAAACTGAAAATTTAGATATCTCAACCACAAGCAATGATGAGTTTGAGGAACAATTTAACTTGACAAATCTAGGTAGTTTCTCTATTGATGTTAATATGTCTGTTGAAGGAAACGTATCAAATATTTTAGATGTAGATGAAAGTATGGAGTTAGAGCCAGGTACTTCTGAAGTAAATACTACTGTTAATCCTGATACTTCCGGATTTTATGAAGGAAATATAACTGTAGAGTCAGATGAAGATTTAATAGATATACCTGTTAGCGGTGAAGTCAGTATAGGAGATACTGATTTAGGATTGACAACTGATCCTTCTTTAGTTGAATTAACTCTTCCTGAAGGAGAGGATGAAGAAATAGAAATTACTCTAACCAACACTGGGGAGGATGAATTAACTGATATCAGAGCGACAGCAGATAACCACGAATTAGATATGAGTAGTATTGATTTGCAATCCGGAGAGGATGAAGATTATAGTATTATAGTTTCAGAGTCAGATACTATTGTTTTTGACGCTGAATCAGGTTCAGATACTATAACTGCAGAAACAACTGTGACTGTAGATCAAATGGATGATTTTTCTGATAGAGCGGACGAACTTGGAGATAGAGTCGCAGACTTGAGAGTTGAGAACGAAGACCCTTCATTAGATGATCAACTTACTGATGTTACTGTACAAGCCGATAGAGTCAGAGATCAATGGGATAATGGCGACTATGATCAGGCCCAGCAAACATTTAATGAAGCAGAGGCCTCACTTGATGAGTTAGACACGGAGATTCAGAGTCAGCAGACAGATACAGGAGGTGGAGGAGATCAGACTCAAGATCCTGGTCAGAATGGTGATAGTCAAGAAGATGGAGGCCTTCCAATTATCCCAATAATTGCGATTCTCGCAATACTGATGCTTATTGGAGGGTTCATCTTTTTCGAAAGCTACATTCCTGAAGAAGGAGATCCGCTTTACGGAGTGTTAAACTAATGAGCTTGCTTGAAACAATTTTAGGCCTGCCAGAAGGAGTTGTTACAGGTATACTGCTTGTTTCAATTATCTTAGCAGTGGTACTGGCTTTCAAGGTTATGGAAATGGTTTTTGAGACTGTGACGATTGCAGCATTGTCCGGAGCGTTTTACCTTGCGATGATCTACTTGTTTGGAGGTCAGTTCGCGTTTAATGATTTACTGTTGTTCTCGTTCCTTGGTGCTTCGCTTTACATGCTTTATGGATTCCTATTGACGGCGTTTACAGCGGCAGAAACGGTTTTGAAAATTCCTTACAAGATTTTCATGGGAGTTTTCAGGCCTCTAAGCAGGTTCACAAAGAAGGGTTATAGAGAGTTGAAGAAGAGAATTGAAAGGAGAAACGAGGAAGAAGTTAAAGAGAAAGATAAGTCTACTAAGGAAGTTATTCTGAACGATGACTAGTTATTAATTTTATTTTAGTTCTCCCAGTAGTTGATCTATTTCTTCTTTTGTTGGGTTCGCTCGGCTGATTAACTGTTTTAATCTGAGTCCATATTCTTGTTCAATAAAGTTCAACCGGGAATTATCGACTCCGGGTTCTTTCGAGTCATATGCTTCGTACATTAGGATTGATGCAGCATGGCTTAAATTTAGAGAGTTATAGTCGGCGTCTATATGTACTAATGCGTCGCAGTATTTGAGTTCTTCTTTTGTTAGGCCTGAGCTTTCTCTTCCAAGCATTATAGAAGTATTTTCCCTAAACTCAAAGTTTTTCGAATTTACTCCTTTGCTGGGTTTGGTGCCGACTATAAACTCTAAATCTTTAACTGCTTCTTCAACTGTTTCAAAGATTTCTGTGTTCCTAAGTTTTTCTTGTGCGTTGTTAGCAGTAGTTCTAGACTCCTTTAAATTGAATTTAGGCCTGACAACTCTAACCTTGAAATTGAAGTTTTCAGATAGTCTTGCGATAAAACCTATGTTCTCCGGTTGTTCTGGCTCTACAACTATTACTGCTTTCACATGATACAGAAGAATATCAAACGGTTTTATATGAACTTGAATCAAATAATTGATTATGGAAGGTAAAATTGTTGCCGCAGTATTTACAACTTTGGCAGTAGTTTTCGCCGGAGTATCTGGAAGCGGATCTATGAATGCAGAAGTAGATGAAGTGTTACCAGAAGATGACTCTCCCCTTAACGATATTACCTCTTCTTTCGGGATACTTGACAGATTATTTGATCTTCCAGAAGCGGAACATGAAGCTGTAGTAGAGGTAACTTTAGATGAATCTACTCAGGTAAATTTGAATGCTGATAGATTGGAGGTGGAAGGCCTTAGAGAGCTTGAGGGAAGCACAGATATAAGCTCAGACTCCGACATAGGCTTGAGAAACTTTAATGGTAATATTTTGATGGGTTCTCCGACAGAGATCATGGGTTCAGCTAACGGATTCTACACAGAAGACATGAATGTAACAACATCAGTACCGCTAAACAAAGAAGTGGAGACAGAGTCAATTAACGCTTACAATGTTTCAAACAGCGCCTACACGTTATCCGCATCACGTGTTGAATTGGAGGCGGTCGGAAACGAAACCAGTCTGTCAAGAAGCAATACTGAACTAGAAATCACAGCATTTGAGGGCGACATTGAGTTCAGGCCTGGAGATTTGACAATGGTGTTTGAGGGAGAGTTTGCGGAAGTGAATGCGGGTAGTGCATCTTTCGGCAGCAATTGATTAAAAAAGATGGAGACCACTTCCATTTCTATGATTAACACAATCCTAAACATGGACTTTGCTCAAATATTTGTAGCATTACAAGTGCTTTCATTCCTACTGTTTTTCGTAATGATATTTTTCCTGCCGAAACTGATGGTTTGGCAGGCGAACCGAAGAATCACTAGTGTGCTTACAGAGTTGAAGGCCTACCACAACGATGCTGAAGAATACTTTCTTCAAGGTATGAAGCCTCTTAATGGTTTTGAGGAGCGTTACCGTTCCATGAAGAATTTCCAGTTCAGTCAGCCGACAGGCCTTGATCCCGCTGGAATGGTTGGAAGACTTGAAAATGTGCTTGATGCTTCAGAAGGGAAGTTCAAACGGTTTGTAGAGAATAATGCGGATACTGAAGATGAAGAAGAGCTTGCTGACCTGAATATGGCTTTCAAAGGAGTTATGGGAACTCATCAGATTCACAAAGTTATGGAGCATTTCCAAAAACTTATTCAAAAGACCAGAAACTTTCAGGTTGTTACTCTTGTCCAGATGATGCTTCCGATTTACACTGAACTGGCTGAAAGTCAGAAAGGTGCGACTAGAGCATTTGCTGACAATGCTCCGATAGGAGATACTATCGGTCCTCTTGTAGCTGCCAAGATGATTGAAGGAGAGCCTGAAGAAATAAGCGAGAACATTGTACACAGTGAAGAAGAGATTTCAAATCAGAATGTTCACGTGGTGAAAAGTAAAGGTCCTGGTGCAAGACTTGGAAAATACGGCGACGCACTGGAACAAATAGCAGAAGAAAACGATTTACAGGCAATTATCACGGTAGATGCAGCCTCCAAATTTGAATCAGAAGAAACCGGCACAGTCAACGAAGGAGTAGGAGTAATGATGGGAGGCCCTGGCGTAGAAAAATCGAAGATCGAAGACGTAGCCACAGAACACGACGTTCCCCTGGAAGGAGTTGTGATTAAGCAGTCTGCTCCTGAAGCCTCAAAGCCGATGAAAAAAGAAATTTTCGATGCATGGAAACCAGCAATGAAGAAAACAAAGGTCATCGCTTCAGAGTACGAAGGCGATGTCGCCGTGGTCGGAGTAGGAAACACTTGCGGAGTAGGCAACACAAGAGAATCAGTTCGAGGAACACACAACAAGCTTAGAAAATACTGGAAAGAATACGAACAACAGGAAGATGATGATGTCTCATATATGGGATTGATGAGCATTATGGGAGGCCCAGACCAATCACAGCAAAAAGACATGATCAACTCGGTGATCTGGAAAGGCTTGAGGTAGATGTTTTAAATACTGCTTTATCCAATTAATCTATTAATGAAGAAGAGTTCTTTTCTATTTTTGATTTTATCGACAGTTTTCATAATGGGATTGGTATCGGCACAGGATTATGATCATCCAGATTCTTTGGATACCGTTTATGCAGATGAGAATGAAGTCAGCTTTACAGTAGAGAAAGATGGAGATGAACAAGATGGAAGCCTAAGAGCAGAAGTATGCGGGGATACAGCAGATACAGCTAGCACGTCAGGTGGGAGCGGTCAAGGAGGCGTAGCAACTGTTGATTATCCTGCAAACATGGAGTTCCAGATTCCGTCTGACGCCCCTTGCTCTATAGGAAACCGCCAGATAGATCTAATTACTACTACACCAGATGGTTTAGAAGAAGAAACTATAGGATCAATTAATCTAGAAATAAATGCTAAAAATATTGGTAATCCTCATGTTGCTGAAAATATGATTATTAATTATGATGCTGAAGATAATCAGATGAGGGCGTTTCAGCTAACCGATAATACTTGGTCAGACATCGGTGTAAGTCATGACGGCGGCAGCTACGATGATACAGGTAATTTAATGGTTCAATCATACTCTACTAACACTTTCGGCATTTATAACGGTGATAGAATGATCTGGAACACCAGAATTGGCCAAATATTAGATCCCTCAGAAGGTTTTGGAGGGTACTTTACGACTTATGATGAATGTATAGGTGACTCTACTAGATGTGACGCCTTTAATTCAGAATTTAATTCAGGGAATTTTGTGGATATGAATGTTTGGGCTGAGTTAAATACTATTAGTCCTATCCACGATGGAGGTAATTACAGGCCTGAAGGTGAAGTAGTTTATGCTCATTATCCTATCTTTTATGATGAAGACGGTGAGGAAGCTGATCTATCTCCTGACTACTTTGAGGAATATGATCAAATAGTAGATGATCCAGAATACTTCATTTGTAGAGAAGCTGCTACAATGGATAATGGATTTGGAGATACAGTACCTCAGATAGTTGATGTAAGCGATAGCGTAGAAGAGTATGATCTTTTAGAATGTAATACTGACACAGGAGAATGGAATAATATTAACAGATGTAATCAAGAAAAAATTGATACAACGGGTAGCGGCGTGCCAGACGGAGAACCAGGAGGCGAATGTGGCGATACTCCAAACTGTGAAGCTGGTGAGGCCTACTATGAAGATGGAATGTTCTACGCATGTTACGATGACGGTTCTGGTAATATTGTTGAGGAGCCTTACAGTGAATGGGGTACAAGCACGCAAGACTGGACAGAATCGAACTCCGATACCAATATAGATTACGGCCCAAGGACTGATTTGTTCCCATTTGAATTCAGCTGTGATGCAAACGAGGAGTGTAGTAGAGCTGATAGCCATGATGAAGGTGATTGGCGTGAATCATGGAGAGATTACGGAACAATGAACTATGTAGAGTACATCGCCTGGCCAAGCTACTTAGAAAGTGAAGAAGACACTATAGGCGAGCCATTTGACTCAAAGTTTGTGACAGATACAGGAGGATGGTCAAGTAGAACCCAGGCCTTGAACGATGCAGAACAACTTTACGGAGGCAGCCAAGTCTTAGATGATGCATCTACATGGGATGGAATGAACATGACAAACACAGGTAATGCCTTAGACAGCACAATTTATTACGGAGATGATGCTGAAGAATATAGCGAGGCCTGGACTGTAGCTAACGCTGGATCAGACGAAGAACCAATACTTCCGGATAGCCCGAATTTCCAGGGAGGTTGGGCAGGAGAATGTGGAGAAGACCAATGGAGATACATGGGAGATGAAGACTTTGCTGATAATGATTGGATCTGCGATGGTGCGACAGTGGAAGATGATGGTGGTTCGTCAGGAGGAACTACTTTCGATACAGTTATAATTCCTGGTTTTGAGAATACTGCTTTCTTACCAGACACTGAGATAAACAATGATGAGAGAGAGATTGGAGTAGTCCTATTCCCGTTCTTGAACATGGATTCGAGTGAAAGACAGTCTCAGCTTTCCTCTGATTTAACAGATGAGATTGTTGATCCTTACTATTTTGATCTTTCGGATGCTGATGGTGAGGTTGAAGGAGTTACCGTTAACTGTTGGGCAGGACGTTTAGATGATAAGCCTGAGACAGCTACGGGAGAGTTTGATCATAACAGTGAAAGGGCGTTTTCAGGAGAAGCAAGTATGCCTTCAGGAAACCAGTTATGGAGCGTATCCGATACTGTTGACACAGGTGGTTATTCTGGTTATGCCTGTGAGTGGTGGTATGATGTAACTGATTTCAGTGAGAAAGCCAGGGGAGAGGAAGGAGATGTAGCACACGTACACAGGGATGGAAACCTGCAGGACATGATAGAATCAGAATACAGCAGCTTCCAGGAAGAAGGCTTCCCTTAAAAAATATTCTCTGATCTTTCTTCTTTTTTATTGTCCTGCTTTTGATTCAATAATATCAATGTAATCTTCACCTGTTTCAATTAACTCGACATGTTCTTTTAGTTCCATAACGTAATCTGTGAACTGTTCTCTGTCAAGTTGTTCGTCAAGATATACTTGTTCTTCATTTTCATCGTATTTGCCTATTATAGGACCTTCAAAGTTAGGCAGTTCATGTATATCGAGATTTATTAATGCGCCATAGCTTTCTTTCAGCATTCCTTGTTCTGAAGCATAATTTAATGCCAATAAAGCAGGTCTTGCTTTACTCCAATAAAGCTCACTATCGTCCCCTTCTAAAATATCTTTGTTGTAGGATTGAACGACATCTGGATGTATTCCTACTGCAGGATTACCTTCGATACCTTTATCTTCTAAGCTCACTCCTCTTACCGGTAGAGATGCAAAACTTATTGCTTCTCGTCTATCTAAATCATCAAAATCTACAACTAAATTTCCATTTTCGTCCACGAATTTTCTTCCTATTATGTCGTGGGATCTGCTGTTTGGTCTGTCTCTTAGGGGGCGTTCTTCTACTGGTCCTTTTACCGGCCAGTTTGAGTCGGTCAACCATAAACTATCATTTATGTTGTCTTTGTAGTTGTATCCGTGTCCGGCGCTGTATCCTTCGCTAGGCCTTGATTTTTCTTCTTCTTCAATGTATATTCTCTTAGTTATCGGATTAACATTTAATGAGAATCCTGATGACGAAGCTCCTGTTTCTTCAGCCAATTGTTCTACAAAGTTTATTATTAAGGGGTGTGTTGTTTCTAGTCTTTCTGGGAAATCTTCATTTCTGACTGCTTCGCGGAATTTTTCTGTTTCGAATGATTCCCAGAAAGTTGTGCCTTCGGTCCTTGATTCTCTGTCCCAGGGTTTAATTCTTTCGCTTTCGTTTACTGCCCATTGGTATTCGCTTTGCAGGACGTCTTCCCAGCCCCAGTCCAAGAGCAGGTCGAAATCATACGTTTGATCATTTATTTCTAATCGGTGTTCTCCAGGCTCCAGTTGGTTGAGGGCTTCTTCAAGGCCTATTTCTTGGCTGTTTCCAGGTTCGAGTTTGTCTGTAACTATGTTTTGGTTTATGGTTTCTCCGTTTTCTATTTTGTAGTTGGTTTCATACTGACCTTGAGCATTTCCTGTGTTTTCTACGGTGATTGAGGATGTTGAAGTTTCATCCATTTCAAACTGTTCAGGAATATTAACTTCTAACTCAAATTCTGGTTCTCCTGACGGTTCTTGTTCTGAATCATTTTCTGTTTCTTGAGGCGTTTCAGTAGGTTCATCGTCATCGTTACATCCGGCTACGGATCCTGTTAGGGCAACTGCTCCAGCCGCCTTTATGGCATCTCTCCTTGAAAATGCCTCTTTATTATCGTTGTTAGCACTCATTTTTCACACCCTTTTAGTCATGTTATGATTAATAAGTAATATATTCTTTTCGGTTACAGTTTAGAAGAAATTGTAATTCGCAACAAATATTCTTCTAATTTTTGAAAGGCTTGAAATTGTTAGAATAGGTTTTAAATTACAGTTCTTTTTCTATTTCTTTGATTATATTGTAAGCTTCGTCGTAGTTTTCGTTTAACGCCTTTTTCTCGGCTACAAGTAACTTCTCAAGCATTTTATTTCTTTTATCGCCGTTATTAACTTCTTTTATTTCTGAAGCTAGTTTATTAGTAGATTTAAGAATCTTTCTTTCCCTATATCTCGGTTTAGCGTATATATAAATAGTGTAAATTAATAACAGTGTTAAAATTATTGCTGTAATCTTGAGTAAATTTTCTATAATAGTTAATGAAAATGAGTTACAGTCTTCAACTTTTTCATGGTTTTCTTGGGGTTTCAAGGTTATCTGGCACTCTCCTTCATTATTAGTATAATAATTCCAGTTAGATCGTGGCCCTAGTTTTACTAAGTGATATTCTCCGGGTTTGTTGACTGGTATTTTATAGCTTGATTCTGTTCTCTGAATATCTGTGAGTTCAAAATTTTCTCCTTTAAAGGCGTGAGTGGTTCGATTTACTTGATCTTCTTGATATTCAAGAATTATAAACTGATTCTCCATAAGTTCTCCTGTAATTTCTATTCTAAGAGACAAAAAAGGCTTATTTTCCTTATATTTTACTTCTTGTGTTTCCAATTTTTCTACATTTACCTCACCTTCAAAATTAGCAGGTTGGGATACATTAATACTATCTTCTTCAGCGGAGATCACTGGTGAAAATATTACCATGGAAAAGATTAGCAAAATTAAATATCTATGGACAGCTAATCTAACCATATATAATTTGTTTGTATTTTTTTGATATAAAATATTGTCCAGATTTAGTAATCCAAAAAGATATTTAATCAGTAAAAATTAATGTTAAACTAATGTGTAGGAATTTCCGTGATATATTGATTAAAATAACTTATCTGACGGTAGTTTCTATTTTTTTGGTTGGAACAATTACAGGCTTTGAATCGGATAGAGAAGATGATGGAGAAGATCCGCCTGAACCTGATCCTGATGTCCAGTGTTGGAATCAAGAAGATGATGATGAAGATGGTAATACTCCTGCCTCTACTGGTGAAGCTGGGCCTTATAATGCAGGAGATCCTGGATGGGACCCGGGATGTATTAATCCTTACTGGGAAGATGAAATAGAAGGACTTATATGGAGTTCTGATATTACAGCCACCTTTGAAGATACTCCTTCTGTTGAATCTCCTGCTCCTTATATGGGTTCAAGTTTTATACAAATGGGTAACGATGTACAATCAAATGCTGTACAAGATTCAGTAACCGGCAGCGGAGACAGTATAGAATATAGTGCATATTATGTTAGTTCTGAAGGCTCAGAAAGCTCTGATGATTGGGGTTTCGGTATTCGTGAACAGACAACTGTAACTGGTTTTCCTGAAGGTGCTATAACACAAGGAGATGATCGAGTTGTGTTGCCTCCAAATCCTCAAAGTGATACTACTGGCGGTAGTACTTGCGGGGATGGATTAGAAGGAGATGAAGACTACGATAATCCTCCGCCTAGAGGAGATGATGAAACCGATAGTCCTCCTGATTTCAATGAAAATGGTTATAATACTCCTTGTAGGGAAGATTGGGGCAGAATATATGAAAGATATGATGTAAGCAGTAGAGGCTCTGAAGAACCTTGGGAACCATCTTCACAAACAGGCAACACCTTTACTACAGATACCGGGCTCGAATGTAGAGACGATAATGAAGATTCTGATGGCGACAGTTTAGGCCTAGAATGTGAAGATGGTACTGATGCTACATGCAGTAGTGGATCCAGTTCATGTGGTTGTAGTAGTGCATCAGGTAGTGATGGTAGCGATGCTACATGCGATAGTGCTAACGATTGGAGCGGAGATGAAGATAATGAATACTGGATAATAGATGGTGATGATTTAGTAAGAGAAAGCTGTGAAGTCCAGGGCACTGAAACATATGCCACAGGAAGTTCAGGAAGCGATGCTACTTGTACCGATTATTCTGCGAATACAGATGAAAACGGTACTTGCACTGGCTGTTCTTCAAGCGGAAGCACAACATGGGATGGAGGTGACTCTGACTCAGTATCTGGCGATAATAGAGACTGGGAGGAAGTCCAAAGACAGGATTGTCAGACGCATGACACGGTTGATGGAGGCAGCACCCCTAATAATTTTTATGGAAATAGTCAGGCTGGCACATTTACAGCGTTTACAGCATATGATGATGGTAACTGGGGGGACGAAGGAAGAGTTTGGTGCGGATATGATTATACGACTACAATTAATGCAGACGGTCCTTACGGTCTCGGCAATGGCTTTGTTGTAGTACATAATGGGCAGATTATTGCAAGCGAAAACCCTGAAGGCCTCGACGAAGTAGGAGAACATATATATGTAGATGAAAATAATGCAGGTTACGATTTTGAAAACAAAATAAGCACTAACTGCCCTAGCGGTAAAAATACTTGTTTAAAGTATGTAAATTTTTATACTGATTCTTCAGGGTGGGATATTGGCAATAATCCTTCTGAAGCAGAGGTTAGATCTGCTGTAAGCGTATACACTGAAACATTAACTCCAGATGAATCTTATTCTGTATGTAAAAACATAAACAGGATAAATGATGATTCTGACAGGAATAGTTTAGATGATAACGTAATTGACTGCGATTATATGCGTAATGATGGAGGAAACCACAATAATATTTCTCCACTCACTGAAGCGTGTGGAGATGATGAAAATGAACACTTAATGCTTATGGAAGGTCCTTCGGTGGATTCAGATGCAACTAGCAACTGGTTAGGACACGAACAAAAATGCGTGTCATGGGGAGATGGAGAAACAGATCCTCATGGAAGAGAACTAGATGAAAATGCATGTGTACTTCACGGGGAGGCTTATGCTGAAGGTACTGTGATGAATGTTGCTTCACCACAGAACATTGATGATGATTATGAGGAAAGGCGTCAAAGCCCTGACTGGCAGGTCTGCCTAGATCTAGATGACGAGACAGGAGATTGGCCTTATAATTACAGGTATAATGATGACAGTAATGAAGATTTTGGAGGTCAATGGTATGACCTCGATGATGATGTAGAATATAATGGTCAGACAGTTAATGAGTATATTTCAGATCAAGAATCAAATGGATTCGAAGCCGAAGCTATAGATTCAGAGGTTGCAGGTCCAAGCGCTAATGCAGATGAAACTTGGATTGATTATTACTTTACTAACAATCCTAATCCTCAAGATGATGATTATAATCCTATGGGCGGTCAAACCGGTGTTTCGTTAATAGCCGACTGTGGGCCTAGACTGGATGGCTGCGGGGATGATGGAGATAATATTAGAGGAGAAATCGCAACACCTTCTTATCATGACGGCGGTAATGGGGCTGGTACTTACTTTGGTTTTAGTGATGGCGATACATTTATTGAAGATAGCATGGACGATGATTTCCATCCTCAGGGTGAACATGACGCACCAATCTATCCTGAACCTGTTTTCGAAGGCCAGCTTAATTTGATTAAGTCTGTTTCAGCCCAGTTAGATGAAGATCATCCTGACTATGATCATCTTTATGGAGCACATCAAGGCAACTGGTGGTATAATACCCACATTGATGTAGATAGAACAGTCCAATACAGTTATACTTTGGATGACACTTATGTTATTGATTCAACAGGGGTTCCTTATCCTGCTGGTGGTATTGGACAATCTGAATCTTACACCGATCATAGTGACACAGGAGCTCATCCTCATATAGAGTATCAAGACAGTACTAGAGCCTCAACAGTTGATAGACGTGTTTTAAAGAATAGGAGGGCGCATGCTAACTCTTTAGCAGTGATAGCAGACCAAGAATTTACAGATAAAGAAGGAAATCTAATCAGAGAAGGAGAAGCCTTCTGGATAGACCCAGATGATATATTGGTCCACTGGGAAGAAGGTAATATAAGGAGGAATGATTGGAACTAATGAAACGACTTTTACTTAAAATTGGTTTTTTCATTTCTCTTACTGTAATTTTAGCGAATTTAGGATCAGCACAGAATCAAATCAGTACCTGTCAAGAACTACAAAATATAGAGAATAATCCTGGCTCTGATTATGAGTTGGCTAATGATATTGATTGTTCAGATACCGAGAACTGGAATGGTGGTAACGGTTTCGAACCTATAGACAATTTCTCAGGAGAGCTTGATGGAAATGAGTATAGAATAACTGATTTGTATATAAATAGAGCCAGTGAGAATTCTGTAGGTATTTTCGCTGGAGGTGGAGGTTTTGAAGTAAGAGATATTAGAATAATTAATGCTAACGTGTTAGGAGGTGATAACACAGCGGCTTTAATAGGTAAGTATAGCTCAGATGGGAGAGTAGAGAATTTAGCCTTGATAGATTCTGAAATAAATGGAGACAGAGATGTGGGAGGTGTTGCAGCTGACGATGATCATAGCGAAGGTATTGACATTAGAGACTCATTGATTATTGATACAGAAATAGTAGGTCAAAGCGGTCGTGCTGGAGGATTTGACACCAGATCAGGAGGTAGTGTAACATTGGAGAGATCGACTATTGAAGGCGGAAAGGTAGAAGGAGGTAGTCAAGTTGGCGGTTTAATTGGTAGAACTAGCAGTTCTAGCGGAATTATAGATTCTTATTCGGGAACTACAGTGGATGGAAGTAACGATGTTGGGGGTGTTGTAGGGCATACTTCGGCAGGAGCCTCTGATTTTGGACAAGTTTATTCTTATTCTGAAGTGATTAATGGAAATGGTGTAGTGGGTACAGACGAATCAAGTGACTCTGTAAATGACGTATATTTTGATGAAGAAAAGGCTGGAACCGATTTCGATGTATATGGAGAACCACTAACAACATCAGAGATGACTGGGGAGGATGCTACCGAAAACATGGAAAACTTTGATTTTCAGAACATATGGATTACAAGGGAAGAAGATTATCCTACCTTCAGATGGGAATTTTCTAGCCCAATTATCTATAATCCGTTTCCAGAGGACGGCTCAACAGTAAATGATCTGGAGACTGACGTAAGAGTAAATTATATTGGGCCGGATGGAGCTACAGTAACTTTTTACCAAGGTGAGCCGGGTGATGGTACAGAACTTAGAGAGGTCACTGTTGAAAGCGGGGATATTGCTGAATCTGATTTTCCGTCACTTAGTTCTGGTGAAAGTTATGAGTGGAGCGCTCAGGCCTGTGAAGACGGAACTTGTGTGGATGCAGGGCCTTGGTCGTTTGATGTTGATACTGCGGAGTGGGATATGGAATTTATTAGGTTTGTAAATTCAGCTGTGGTGGGTGATGATTATACATTTGAAGCTGAGCTGGAGAATGTTGGTTCAGAAGCAGGTGAGTCAGGCAATTTGGAGCTATATCATGTTTCAGGAGGAGATAGAGTTGATTTTGGATTTACTGGATCTGAGACAGTGGATGTAGGTGAGTCAATAACGGTTGAAGGAACCACATCATTCAATTCGGCTGTACCTCATGATGTGATTGCTGAAGCCCCGGCACAGGAAATGACAGTATCTGAACAAGTTATAGTAAATAGTGCGCCGGGAGACGAAGACTGGATGAATTTAGTTTCTTTTAATCTTGATTTGACTGGTCCTGATTCAGGTATTGGATGGGATATGGATGAAACATGGGAAGGTATTGATACTACTAGGGATGAGACATCGGGAGTGTCTAGGGATACTGATCCAAATACCGGGTTTAACAGGGTTTTCTTCTATAATATTTATTGGCAGGATTCTTATGATGACTATGATCAGGATGATTTGAGTGAAAGTTCGCTGTTAGATGTTCATGAGCCGCCTTTGTGTGGTGATGATCAAAGAGAATATCTTTTAGAGGAGAAAGGTCAGGTTCAAAACTCTGAACAAGCTGTTGGAGCTTTTGCCTGTGCTGATGGTCCGCAGTACTGTCACTTTAGAGGTACCGCTGGGCCAAAATTGTATGAGGTAGGAGAGTTTGAGCAAACAGACCAGGTAGGCGAACAGTTTGGAAGATTTAAGGATAATGAAGCTGTCTGTGCTCAGAGACCTGGTCTTTCTGATACAGATATGAATAGAAATTATGATCCTAATCCTCAATGGTATAGTCAAGACTATGCTCAAGAAATAACTTATTCAAATCAGGGCGAAATACAGGCGCCGAATTATATGAATATTGAAGATGATCAACAAATCTGTAATGAGAATGATTTATATGGGGCTATAGGTGTAAGATGGATAGGAGAGTCTGAATTAGTTGATAATCCGTTAGCATATACTAGCGGTATTGATGATTCTTGGAATCACAGAATGGGTCAAATGGATCATCCTTACCTAATTTCAGATCCTGAAGGTGAAAACTGGGATCTAGGAGATAACATGATAGACAATAATTACTCTCCAATACCTGCAGGAACATCCGGTCTATTCAGGGGTTATGGTACGGCTCCTTCAGACAAATCTGTTGTCGCTGATCCGACTTCCGGAGAGTACGGTTTTTGCGGGGGAGATGATGGTTCAGAGTACTTAGTATATCAGGATTCTAATACTCGTCATTTAGACACGGATCAATCAAAGATAGGAGTAACATCAAGCCCAAATAGTTGTATTCTTGATAACTCCGAACTTTCAAATATTGACGAGGATGATATGGAGAGCGGTACTTTTTCCGGCAGCGAGCTTCAAGATGAAAGAATGATTTATCAGGAAGGAGAGTCCGTATCCTTTGATTCTGGAGATACTAGAAGAAGTATTGCATGCTTTGGAGGACAGTGGTGGGGAGACTGGCCTATAATTTTCTTAGAGGATACTGCCACGGTAGATTTAGGGGAGACAGGATTCACAACCTTCCGATTAATCAATCCTGATGATAACTCAAAGACATTTGAACTCGGTATAAACCCTAGAGGTTCAGGAGATACGGTAAATGATTTAGATCAGATGGTGAACTTTGAATCAACAGGTACTAACGACATGACTGTTACAGTACCAGGACAAAGTTCGAACACTTACAGACTTGAGATTGATGCAAATAGAGAGATAGACACAACAGGTAGCTCTGGAGAAGATATTGAAGTATTCGCACAGTCAAGTGATGGAAGCCTAGATGGAGAAGATCAAGTGGATATTGAGGTAGTTGATTCTGCAGCAGATGGACAGGGACAGACTAGAAGCATTCCAGGCCTTACAATTGTGCAGTTGGCGGTAATCGTAGCTATTTCGAGCCTATTATTTTTCAGAAATTAAATTAAGGAGAAAATGTTAGAGGTTGAATAGGCCTTCTTCTTTTTCTACTTTATTTGTTCCGTGGACTCTTTTTGCGTGTTTCTTGACTGTTTCTTCGGTTGAGAATACTTTGCCACATGTTGTGCATTCTAATACTTCTGACATAATCTGTGTTTATGTATAAAATCCTTAAAACAATTCACTTCTGTTGAATATTTATGAGTCAGGAACTCGGGATTACAGTTGACAAACATCAAGATACTTCAGAATGGTATACACAGGTAGTGCAGAAAGCAGGCCTTGCAGATTATGCTCCTGTTAAAGGTTGTATGGTGATTAAGCCGTATGGCATGAAGCTGTGGGAATCTATTAGGGAAGATTTTAATGATAAGATTACTTCGACTGGTGTGGATAATGCTTATTTCCCGCTTTTCATTCCTGAGAGTTATCTTGAGAAGGAGGAGGATATAGTTGAAGGGTTCGACCCTGAAGTTGCCTGGGTTACGCACGGCGGTGAGGAAGAGTTAGAGGAACGGCTTGCTGTAAGACCTACATCTGAGTCTATAATTGCGCCTTTCATGAGCGACTGGGTGCGCTCGCATAGGGATCTGCCTCTTAGATTAAATCAATGGGCCAACGTAGTGAGGTGGGAAGCCACTGATACCAGGCCTTTCCTTAGAACCAGAGAGTTCCTATGGCAGGAGGGACACACAGCACATGCAACAGAGGAAGAGGCAGATGAAGAGACAATGTTGAGGCTTGAACAGTATAAGGAGGTTATTGAAGACCACTTAGCAATTCCAAGCATTCTAGGTTATAAGCCAGAGCACGATAAGTTCCCTGGTGCAAAATATACTACAACAATCGAAACACTGATGCCGGATGGAAAAAGTATCCAGTCAGGGACGAGTCACCAGTTAGGTCAGCATTTTGCTGAGGCTTTCGACATAAAGTTTGAGGATGAAGATTCTGAAGAAAGGACTGCTTGGACTACTTCGTGGGGTCTTTCAACTCGTACAATCGGAGCATTAATCATGGCGCATGGAGATGATGATGGATTAAGACTTCCTCCAGAGGTTGCTCCAACACAGACAGTAGTCGTACCAATCTTCCAAGAGGACAACCAGGAAGAAGTAATGGAGTACGCAAAAGGAGTAGTTGAAGATCTGGAAAACAGTGCTGGATGTGGTTGTGGAAACTGCAGCTGTGGCTCAGACCTGAGAATCAAGCTAGACGATAGAACTCATAGAACACCGGGCTACAAGTTCAATGAATGGGAGCTAAAAGGGGTCCCACTCAGAGTAGAGATAGGTCCTAACGAAGTAGAAGACGAAGCAGTTACAACCGTTAGAAGAGACAATGGTGAAAAAGAAATGGGAGTCGATAGAGAAGAATTCATCGATTCTTCAAAGGATATCCTTGAAGAGATTCAGGCCTCAATGTATAATGAATTAGAAGAATATCTTCAAGAGAATATTCGAGAGGCAGACTCCAAAAATGATATTCTCTCAACTATTGGGAAGAATAGAGGATATGTCAAAACTCGATGGTGCGGAAAAGAAAGTTGCGAAGGAGAAATTAAAGACCAAGTCAGTGCAGAAATTGTAGTCCTACCATTCCAAGAAGACTCCAAGCCAGCAACAATCCAGGCCTCAGAAGAAGAAATAGAAGGGGAATGCGCAGTCTGTGGAGAAGAAGCAGAGAGATGGGCTTACTTCGCGAAGAATTACTGACTAAACCTTTTCTTTATTTATTCTATTAACTTTTAGTTGTCACTCATGATTCATGATTCTCAAAAACATTCGGTATTTAGTCACTCAGAACTCTGATAGACAGATTTTGGAGAATATCGACTTAATTATTGTAGGCGATGAGATTTCAGGCCTTGGAAGAAATATTTCTACAGAAGGCCATGAAGTCATTGACTGTAGCGACAAAGTTGTGATGCCTGGCCTAGTTAATGCTCATACTCATGCTGCAATGACTCTATTGAGAGGAATCTCCGATAACAAAGAGTTGCAGGCCTGGCTGGAGGAAGATATTTTCCCTGCGGAAGAAAAAATGGGTCCGGAAGAAGTTTACATTGGATCTCTATTGGGTTGTGTGGAGATGCTTGAGTCTGGCACAACTACATTTAACGATATGTATGCTGAGATGGATGAAGTCGGTCGAGCCGTGGATAAATCAGGGATTCGCGCAGTACTTGGTCGAGGCCTAATGGATATTGATGGCGGTAAAGAGGAAAGAATGGATAAAGCATTAGAATTGATTGAAAGATTTGAAGATCATAACAGAATTGAGACGAATATTGCCCCTCATTCAATTTACACTGCTTCAACGCAATTATTGAAAGAGTGTCGGGAGGCCTCAGAGATTCTTGATAAAAAACTGCATATCCATGTTTCGGAGACGGAAAAGGAGAACAGTAATTCGGTAGATGAGCGAGGCCTTACACCTGTACAGTATTTAGATGATTTAGGCCTTGTATCTGAGGATTTGATAGCGGCGCACGGAGTTCATTTAGAAAATAAAGATAAGGAAATTTTAGCTGAGAAAAATGCAACTGTAGTTCATAATCCTTCTGCAAATCTAAAACTTGGTTCAGGGATCGCAGAAATACCTGATTTAATTGATAAAGATATTAACGTGGCATTGGGAACGGATGGAGTGGCCTCAAACAATAATCTCAATTTATTTGAGGAAATGAAGATTGCTTCCATACTTCATAAGAGAAAAAGCCCAGAACATATCACTGAGCAACAGATATTGGATATGGCGACAATTCACGGAGCAAAAGCACTAGGCCTTGAAGATGAGATAGGTTCAATCGAGATAGATAAGAAAGCTGACTTGATTACTATTGATCTTGATAATTCTGAAATTAATCCGGTTCACGGGAAAAGAGGTCTAATTTCCAATCTTGTTTACTCATTTGGCGGTAGTGTTGATGAAGTAATAGTAGGTGGGGAAATAGTAGTTGAAAAGGGAGTTTCTGATGTTGATTATAGAAACTTGCGAGATGTAACATCTGAAATAGCTGGTAAGTTCTGATTACCTATTTAAATTTGAACCGAGAATAATAGTATAGAAGGTTGGTTATTGACCTGACAATTTTTCTAGTTCGGTGATATATTAATGGATAATACAGCAGATGATAAGGTAGAAGAGTTCAAAACAGGGACTACAACAGTCGCACTAACAACAGAAAACGGTGTAATTCTTGCAGCAGATAGAAGAGCTTCAATGGGTCGTTTAACTGCTTCAAAGTACGCCAAAAAGATTTACAAATTAGACGACAACTTAGGCCTGACAATTGCAGGAAGCGTTGGAGATGCCCAGAGAATCGTTAGAATGATGCGATCCCAGTTAAAACTTCATAGACTGGAGACGAAAGAACTTTCAGTTAAGGGCGCAGGAACACTTCTATCCAACATTCTCCACGGTAACAAGATGATGCCTTTCATGAACCAGTTCATTCTAGGAGGCCTAGACAATGGAGAAGGAGTGCTTTACGACCTTGACCCGGCAGGAGGCCTAATGGAGCACAAATACTTTACAGCTACAGGTTCCGGCAGCCAGATGGCGTACGGAGTCCTTGAAGACCATTACGAAGAAGGAATGGATCATGAAGACGGTAAAGATCTAGCTGAAAGAGCAATCAAATCAGCTATGGAAAGAGACACCGCATCCGGAAACGGAATCATGGTAGCAGAAATCACAGAAGATGGATTCAACATAGTTGAAGAAATGGAAGCAAAACAGGTAATGGAGTAGGACCAGTAATTCTACTCTCTATTTAATTTATATCAGAGGTTTTAATTTTTGACAATGGAAGAACTAAAAGACGTAGAGAAAATGTTGCCGCCAGGCGCAAATATTTCAGATATCCGCTATGAGGCATCAGACATAGTACTATACACAGACAGCAAGGATTTTTTCCTTGACAACAGCGAAACAGTTAGAAAATTAGTCTCAGAACTGAAGAAAAGGATAGAGGTAAGGCCTACCTCCAAACTATTCAAATCTCCTGAAAATGCAGAGGAGAAAATTAAGGAAGCTGTACCTAAAGAAGCAGAGTTGGAGGAAACTATCTTTCAGCCAAGCCTAGGAAAAGTCATTGTCAGAGTAAAAAGACCTTCCAAAATGAAGAATGCCGAGGACAAAATAAAAGAAGAGGCCTTATGGAGCCCTCAAATCGAGAGAGTTCCAGCAATTGATTCCAAAATTGTTGATAAGGCCAGAGAATTAACTGTAGAAGACCCAGAGTTCAGGAAAGATTTCCTACATGACGTAGGGGAGAAGATCAGGTTGGATAAAAGTGTTGGAGATGAATGGATCAGGATTTCAAGTCTAGGAGGCTTCAGACAAGTAGGAAGATCATGTGTACTAGTCCAGACAGAAGAATCAAATGTTTTAATGGACGCAGGAATCAGCCCTGGCGCTGAACCAGGATCTCCAGAAAACTATCCGTATCTAAACGCTCCTGAACTGAACTTACAGGATTTAGACGCAGTAGTGCTTTCACACGCACATATGGATCACTGCTTAACACCTGAAACGCCTGTAACGATGGCGGATGGTACAAGGAAACCTATTGCCGAGGTAGAGGAAGGAGAAGAATTAAAGACTGTGAACTGGAACACTGGCGAAGTTGAAGAAGGAAAATGTACTGGTAAGAAAGAAGTTAAAGATGAGGAATATCTTGACATAGAGACAGAATTCAATAACATTCAGGCCTCAGGAGACCATAAATTCTTCAAATTTGAAGATTTAGAAGTTAGAGAAGTTAAGGCAGAAGAACTTGAAGAAGGAGATTTAATCCCAAGAAGATCTGTGCAAAGACCTGAAAAGAAAAATATAGAACTTGATACCCCTGAATATAGGGAAAGAATAAGTTTAACAAAAAAAACCAAATCAAAACTTGTTGAAAAACGAGAAGAGAAAGATCTTTCACGGAGACAAGCCTCTAAGAACGCAGAGAAAGGTATTAACTTTGTATATGAATTGGAAAATAATTACAATTCAGTTTACAAAGAAAATCTGGAATCTCTGCTAGATGTATACGACATTGATACCGAACAGCTCTACACGGATAATAATTTAGAAAAAACAGTCTATCCTGAAAACTTGAACAATGAACTTGCTCAACTTATCGGTTACTTCTATGGAGACGGACATAGAGATGGAAACAGATTAAGATTTACAGATAAAAACAGAGAATGTCTTGAAGCATACAATGATTTAATTGAATCTCTTTTCAATTACCGTGGAAATATTAGAAATCATCCTGACCGTAGTAAAGAGGCCTACAGTCTAGAGATTAACAATGTTGGGATAGTCAATTTCTTTGAGGAAAACTTTGATGGACTTTACCTTAACTCCTCAAAAAGCAGTATACCTTCAGAAATAATGAGAACAACGGATTCCAATATGAAATCATTTATCAGAGGCCTATTTGATGCTGAAGGAGATATCGGAAACACTATCAGAATCTCCCAAAGTAGTAGCGAAGTTAGGAAAGAGATTCAAAATTTGCTTTCATCTATCGGGATTAAGGCCTCAAATTCTGACAAAGATGTTAGTGTCTCAGTTTCACGGAATACTGAGATTAAGAAATTTATAGAGGAAATTGGTTCCTCTCATCCTGTCAAAAAAGAGAAACAAGAAAAACTGTTAGATTTGGTAGGAAACTCTTCTTCTAGAGAGTTAATGCCTGTTACTTCGGAAGATTTACACAGGATCTTGGATGAAGCAGGTATGAGCGGTCGTATTAATGGAAGTCCTAGCTATAAAGAATTAGAAAGTTGTCTTGTTGACTGGTATAGAAGAGATTCAGATAGTTTAGCGAGTAAAAAGACTGTGAATACTTTGATAGCTACTTTAGAGGAAAGAGTCTTTGAACTGAATTCGATGGAAGCAGATAATATTTCGGAGGCTAGGAAGTCTATATCTGTCACTAGAGAAACTGTAGTTGAATCTACATCAAGCAGTATGAGCCAAGTCCAGTTAATTGAAGATAAAGGAAAGCAGCTAAATGTTCAGGACGAGGTATCACAATACTTAGAAACTAAGCTGGAATCAGCTATTGCAGATACTCAAGAAAATATTAAGTCGCTGAAGAGACTGGTTTCAATGAATGTTGAATGGCATCAGATAAAATCCATAGAAAAACAAGACAACGAATACGGTTATTTAGTAGATATTAGAGTTGATCCGCATCATAACTTCATTGCAAATGACCAAGTAGTTCACAACTGCGGAATGATCCCATATCTATACAAAATGGGTTATGATGGTCCATTATATTGTACAAAGCCTACACGAGACATGATGATCATGTTATGCCTAGATTACATAGGCCTTGCTCATTCGGAAGGTGGAGATGCTCCATATGATTCTTCTGCTATTAAGAAGGCGGTGAAAAGAACGATTACTCCGGATTTCGGTGAAGTAACTGATATAACCCCGGATATGCGTTTAACTTTGAAGAATTCGGGGCATATTATTGGTAGTGCTTTAACTCATCTTCATGTGGGTGAAGGCCTGCACAATATTCTGTACACTGGAGACTACAATTATGATACTACGGAGACTTTGCGTGCTGCGGATACTAACTTCCAGAGAGTGGAGACTATGATTACAGAGTCTACTTATGGTGGTAGAGATGATGAGCAGACACCAAGGGAAGAGGCGAATAAGAAGTTCCTTTCAAAGGTTAAGCAGACATTAAGCAAAGGAGGGAAAGTAATAGTACCAGTATTCGCAGTTGGAAGAAGCCAGGAAGTTTTAGCTTTACTTGCCGATGAGATGGATAGAAGCTACTTTGACTACAATGTCTATGTTGATGGAATGATTAACGACGCTAACGCTTTGCATACGGCTTATCCAGAGTTTTTGTCTAAGAAGATTCAGAACAAAGTGAACAAGAAGAACTCGCCGTTCCTCAAAGAAAATATCAAGCCGATCGGCAGCTACAATGAGAGGCAGGAAGTATACGACGACGATGCATGTATAATTCTGACAACCTCCGGAAGCATAACAGGCGGCCCAATCATGTCATACTTGAAGCATGAGGCCTCAGAAACCGACAATACCTTGATATTTGTAGGTTACCAGTTCGAAGGTTCAATGGGTAGAAAAATTCAAAACGGCGCTGACGAAGTTGAAATAGACGGAGACAAAGTAGAAGTAAACCTCGATACCTTGAGCGTCTCAGGATTCTCAGCTCACAGTGACAGACAGCAGATAATTAACTTCACTAAAAACCTTAGATCTACTCCAAACAAGGTTCTTACGAACCACGGAGAGAAGAAGAACTGCTTCTCACTTGCTTCAGCCCTTCACAAAGCACTGAGAATCGATACTTCAGCACCTCAAAACCTAGAAGTTAACAGGTTAAACTAGTTAAAAACTTTACAGGAGATAATCGATAACATGGTAATGATAGGCCTGGAGACTCACGTTCAATTAGATACTAAATCTAAGCTTTTCTGCGGATGCAGGAACAGTAAAGATGAGGAACCAAATGAAAACGTGTGTGAGACCTGTCTTGGAATGCCAGGCTCTAAACCCAGAATCAACGGGAAAGTTTTGAAACAGGCCTTAAAGACTTCACTAGCTCTTGAATGCGATGTTAATGAGAATTACTTTTTCTCCCGTAAAACCTATTTCTACCCTGACATGTCGAAAAACTATCAGATAACCCAGTTTGAATTACCGGTTGGGGAAGAGGGAAAGTTTGAGGTAAAGGTAGAGGATGAAAAAATTGATGTAGGAATTACTCGTCTTCATATTGAGGAGGATCCTGCAAAGCTTGTGCATGAAGGAGGTTCAGTCAAGAAATCTGATTATACCAAAGTGGACTATAATAGAGCGGGAACACCATTACTTGAGATAGTGACTGATCCTGATTTTGAGACGCCTGAACAAGCTAGGGCGTACTTGCAGCAGCTGAGTCAGATGCTTGAATACCTTGGGATTTATGATCCAGAATCAGATTATGCGATCAAGAGCGACGCTAACATTTCAATTGAAGGTGGTGAAAGAATTGAGGTTAAGAATATTACAGGGACTTCAGATATTGAGAAGGCCTTGAATTATGAGATAAGCCGTCAGAAGCAGATGAAGAAGAGAGGTAAAGAGATTACTCAGGAGACTAGAGGGTTTAATGCTGGGATGGGGTCAACTGAGAAGATGAGAGAGAAAGAAACTGAAGAGGACTATGGATATATTTTTGACCCTGACTTAACTAGGCAGAGAAATGATAATAACAAGATTGAGAGAGTATCTAAGGAAATACCTGAACTTCCGCGAGAGAAACTTGAGAGATACATGAGTAAAGGCCTGAAGCCTAAGATGGCGGAAGCCCTAGTTTCTGACCCTGAAATCGCAGAATTATTTGAAATGCTTGAATCTGACTTCGACCCAGTATTAACAGCATCATTGTTGACAGGTGATCTGAAGAAAGTATTGAACTACCATGAAACCAGGTTCAGTGAGTCAGGCCTCAAAAAGAAATGGTTCAACTATTTGCTTGAATTAATTGAAGAAGACAAGATAAGTGATAGGAATGCTGAAGAAGCCTTACGTGAAGCAGTTGATAATCCGAGATCTTTCAAGCGGATTGTTGAGGATGAAGACTTGTTGAAGTCTGGCGAAGATGAGACCGCCCAAGTAGTGGAGCAAGTCATAGATGAAGAAGACGATGCTGTAGAGGACTACCATGACGGGGATGACGGAGCTTTGAACTACTTAGTCGGCCAAGTAATGGGGATGAGCGGCGGTAAGGCAGATCCTAAAACAGCACGAGAACTTTTAATTGAAAAGTTAGAATGAAAGCCCACAAATTTTTAGAGGAGAAAAGTCTGGATTTTGAACTAGTTGAACAAGAAACTCCTACAAAGGACTGTGATGACGCAGCCCGTGAACGAGGAGTAAAAACCAGTCAAATAGTAAAAAGCCTTATAGTCAGAAAACATGAGGAGAAAGGCACACGAGAAGGAGAGCTAATACACGTCTTACTTCCGGGGGATAGAGAAATATCCGAGAAAAAATTTGGTGAAAACCATTTAATCTCCCCAGAAAAATCTAAAGAACTCACCGGTTTTGAATCAGGAACAGTACATCCATTCTCCACAAAAATTAAACACGTTATAGATTACAGAGTTCTAGAAAATGAAAAAGTTTCATTTACAGTAGGAGAACAGCTTAGAGGCGTAATAATAGATACTGAAGAATTCGAAAGAGCCCTAAAGAAATCCGAGTTTAGTTATGAACTCAAGGATATCACATTAACTAAAGAAGAAGATATTGAATTATTACAGGATGATGGCCTCGGTGAAGAGGACGCTCGTTTTATCGCAGAAAAAGGACTAGCACCACTCTATTTAGAGCTCAACTATGATTCTGAGAAGATAATTAAGTCTTTCCAAGAATTTTTACGCCGAGATATAAGGCCTGAGAAAGAGGTAGTAGCTGAAATAATTGAGGCCTCGGAAAACCTTAACCATTTGCAGAAATTGGTTGAAGGTTATGCTGAGACCGGAGAAATTGAAAATTCCGGAGGCTTTGAACTTGAAGAGGTTATAAATGATATTCTTGAAGAACATCCTGATGCCTTGGATGATTTGAAAGAGGGGAAGGATTCAGTTGAAAACTTTATAATCGGCCAGGTGATGCAGAGGACATCCGGCAGAGCCAGGCCTGACAAAGTTGAAGAAGTGCTTAAAAATGAGTACTGAAGAAATAAGAGGGAAATTTGATGCATTAGATATAGAAGATGTGGCAGAAAAGAGACTGAGGATGTTCAAAATTTTTGAGGATCTAGTTGAAAGTATGGCTGACAAGGATACTTCAGTTGAAGCTTTGAATGAGTTGAAAGACAGTAATGGTTATTTGTATAAACTTTCACAGGACTTCCTTTTGAGTTCCAGTACTATGGACAAAGAGAAGAAGTTAGAAAAAATGATTGGATATGTTGAGAGAAAAAATTAGGCCTGATTCTGTTTTTTCCTGAGGATTTTGAATCCTATTTCTGTTCCTTGGTTATCGGAGAATATTCTGAGAGGTACTTCTTTGTCTGTTTCGTGGTATACTTTCCAGCTTTCTCCATCTAAAGCTATACTTCCTTCCTCTATTGAGTCAGCGATGTCACGTAAAAGTTCGGCCGCATCTTTCTGTGAAAGGTTGAATTCCTTGTCTACTTGTTCACTCATTTTTTACCACTATGCAAACATTTCGTCTGGGTGGTGGCTTGATTTGTTTAGGAAGTCTTTCTCTACTCCAAGGTTACCTTCCTTCAGGTCTTTCACAGCTTCGTTGAAGTCATCCATTGAGACTTTAGCGTTCTTAATATCTTCTGATTCCTCAAGTGCAT
>LKMJ01000165.1_pt1 | contig 43605 bp, 43 predicted proteins | sample 643391 | NCBI WGS metagenome assembly LKMJ01 (sample SAMN04112250, study PRJNA286221) | soda lake metagenome | biome: soda lake; feature: Kulunda Steppe; material: water; isolation source: sample PL-Br10 brine of Picturesque Lake | place: Russia: Kulunda steppe | collected 2010-07 | reverse complement strand
CTTGTCGGTGGAGATCTCCACGATGGGTTGGTCGACCTCGACGGTGTCACCGACCTCGACCAGCCAGGCGGTGATGATGCCTTCCTCGACGGACTCGCCCAGCTGGGGCAGCTCGACCTCGGCCACGATGTGCGCTCCTCTCCAGCCCCGGCGCGACCCGAGATCGGTGCGTCGTCGGTGCGTCGGGTCGGCTGGCTTGCTCGGCTGGTGTATGGGGTCCGGCACCGCGCAGCGGCGACCGGCCGGTCGCCAGGACGCTAGCGGACGGCCCCTGTGGTCGCAGTCGTGCGATGAGCCGGGCGCCCCCTCCCGGCGCGCCCACCTGGCGCCCACCTACCGTGGGTCGCCAGCAACCTCGCCCTGCCGGAGCGCCCGTGGACACCTCGCCGATCCGCTCACCACTGGACGCTGAGCACCGTGCCGCGGGTGCCCGGTTCGCGGACTTCGCGGGGTGGTCGATGCCACTGCGCTTCACCGGGACCCTCGCGGAGCACACCGCGGTCCGCAGCGACCTCGGCGTGTTCGACGTCTCCCATCTCGGCACCGTCTGGATCACCGGTGCGCAGGCCGAGGCGGTGGTTGCGGCCACGTTCACGCGGGACCCGGCACCCCTGGAGCCGGGCGGCTCGCACTACACGCTGTGCTGCGATGAACAGGGTGGCATCGTCGATGACCTGCTCGTCTACCGGCTGGGCCCGACCCGCTTCGTGACCATGCCGAACGCCGCCAACACCGCCGCGGTGGTCGCCGCGTTGCGGACGGCGGCACAGAGCCGTGATGCCGAGGTCGCGGACGCCTCGACGCGGTGGGCGGTGCTGGCGGTCCAGGGGCCGCGTTCCCTCGCGGTCGTGGACGAGGTGCTGGCGGGGTTGGGTGTCGTCGGCGCCCCCGCGGCTACGACCCCCCATCTGGGTGTGCGCTGCCTGGCCACCAGCGGTACGGGGCTGGCCGTCGGTGCGCCAGACGCCGAGGTCGGCGCCGAGCTGCTGGTGTGCCGCACGGGGTACACCGGTGAACGTGGGGTGGAGCTGTTGATCCCGGCCCCCGCTGCAGCCGGACTGTGGCGGGCGCTGCGTGTCGCAGGCGCCGTGGCCTGTGGGCTCGGGGCGCGCGACACCCTCCGGCTGGAGATGGGCTATCCCCTCCATGGTCATGAGCTGAGCCGGGACACCACGCCCTTCGAGGCCCGGCTGGGGTGGGCGGTGCAGCTCGACCGCGGGACCTTCCGCGGCGCGACGGCGCTGGCGGCAGCACGGCGCGCGGGGGTACGGCATCGCAGCTGGGGCCTGGTGCTCGACGGGCGGCGCCCCGCCCGCGCGGGCCTGACCGTCCACGCCGCGAACGGTGCGCGCGTCGTGGGACGCACGACCTCCGGGACCCTGTCACCCACCCTGTCACGACCGATCGCGCTGGCGGCGCTGGACCCCGACCTGTCCCCGGGGGAGGAGGTCGAGGTCGACCTGCGCGGGCGGCGCACCGCGGCGCAGGTGGTGCGCCCGCCCTTCATCGACCGCGACCCGCGGGCCTGACGGCGGTGGCTGCACCGCCCCCCGCAGCGACCGGGCGCCGCCAGGGCCGCCGGCGCTACGGTCGTGTTCCTGCGCCACCCACCAAGGAGGCCGTGTGCGGGTCCTCGTCGCCCCCGATGCGTTCAAGGGCACCCTGACCGCCGAGCAGGCCGCGACGGCGATCGCCGCGGGGTGGCGGCGTGCCCGGCCCGATGACCGGCTGGCACTGTTGCCCCTGGCCGACGGCGGGGACGGCCTGTGCGCGGTCCTCGCCGGCGCGGACGACCGCTGGCTCGAGGTCGAGGTGGTCGGGCCCCTGGCGCGGCCCGTGACCGCGCGGGCACTGCTGCGCGCTGACGGCACGGCGGTCGTGGAATCCGCCGAGGCCTGTGGGTTGCACCTGGTCCCCGAGGACCAGCGCACGCCGATGCACACCACGACCTTCGGGGTCGGTGAGCTGCTCCACGCCGTGGTCGAGGCGGGTGCGACGCAGGTGTTGCTGGGGCTGGGTGGGAGCGCCACCGTCGACGCCGGCCTCGGCGCGCTGACCGGGCTCGGGTACCGGCTGCGCGTCGCGGACGGCTCGGGTCTGAAGATCGGGGGTGGTGAGATCCACCGGCTCGCGAGCATCGAGCGCGGGTGGGCACCGGACCTCGACGACGTCGAGGTGGAGCTGCTGGCCGACGTGGAGACGCGTCTCGCGGACGCCGCCACGGTGTTCGGTCCGCAGAAGGGCGCCGGCCCCGAGGAGGTGGCGCACCTGACCGCCGCCCTTGAGCACGTGGCGTCGGTGGTGGCCCGCGATCTTCCCTACGGCGCCGGCTGCAGCGCGCTGGCGGGTTCCGGTGCGGCTGGCGGCCTGGGGTTCGGGCTGGCGGCGGCGCTCGGGGCGCGCTTCGTGCCCGGTGCCGCCCGTGTTGCCGAGTTGGTCGGTCTGCCGCAGGCGCTGCAGGCCGCGGACGTGGTCGTGACCGGCGAGGGACGTCTGGACGCCACTTCGTTGTCGGGCAAGGTCGTCGGTGCGCTCCTCGAGCGCACGTCGCAGGCGGGCGACGTGCCGACCCTTGCGGTCGTCGGCCGGGCGGACGATCCACGACCGGAGCAGCTCGCCGCGGTGGAGGAAGCCGCACCGAAGGGGCCCGGAGGGGACCCGGCGGCCGAGGTCGCAGCGGCAGCGTCACGGCTGGCCACCCGGTTCGGGTCCAGCTGACACACCCTGGATCCTCGGAGAGGGCCCGCGGCGCAGCAGGGTCGGTCGCTACACTGCCGGCTGCCCTGAAAAGGTGCCCGTCCAGTGTGCGGCCGGCACCCACCGTCGAGCACTGAGGAGTCACCCGTGAGCGCCGACACCACCGTGGACACCAGCGCAGAGACCGTCACCGGCATCACGTTGACCGAGACGGCAGCTGACAAGGTCCGCAGCTTCCTCTCCGACCAGCCGGACATCGACGACATCGCGCTGCGGGTCGCCGTGCAGGCCGGCGGCTGTGCCGGTTTCCGTTACGCGCTGTTCTTCGACGACCGCCAGCTCGATGGGGACCTCGAGGCGGTCCAGCACGGCATCACCATCCGGGTCGACAAGATGTCCTCGCCCTACATCGGCGGCTCCGTCATCGACTGGAAGGAGTCCCTGGAAGCGTCGGGCTTCTCCATCGAGAACCCCAACTCGAGCGGCTCCTGCGCCTGCGGTGAGAGCGCCACCTTCTGACACCTCGCGGCTCGCGCCGCACACCCGACTGCTGCGGCGTACCCGAAGGTGCGCCGCAGCTCTCGTTAGGCCACCACGACCGCAGCCAGCAGTGCGAGCCCACCGATGCTGATGGCCACACCACTGGCCAGGGGCAGCGCGCTGCGCAGCCGTGCCACACCGGTGGGCACCGTGGCGCTGTCGAGGGCCGTGCGCCCTGACAGGACCAGGAGCCCGAGTCCGGCCAGGCTGGCGGCCAATCCGAGTCCGAACGCCAGGACCAGCACGATGCCGAGTAGTGGTCGGCCGAGGGCCAGCAGGGTCAGTAGCACCAGCACGGCAGCTGGGCTCGGGAGCAGGCCGCCTGCGCCGGCAACAGCCACGATCCCGGCCCGTGACAGTGGTGGGACGCCATCGGGTGGCAGGTGGCCGTCGGGATGCTCGTGGCGGTGCCCGTGCCCCCGGGTGGTGGTCACGGCACCGGCGTGCGCGCGACGCCGGCGACGCACGTCCCTGACGATCATGGTGACCCCGAGCGCGGTCACCCCTGCGGCAGCAAGACCACGCAGCACACGGTCGGCGACTACGGAGACACCGGCCTGCTGGGTGGCTGCCAGGAGGCTTGCCACGACCAGTACCGACGCGGTGTGCATCGTCGCTACCAGCACCCCGAGGGCGACAGCGTCCCGGTTGCGGCCGCGTCCACCTAGCAGGTAGGCACCGATCAGCAGCTTGCCGTGCCCGGGTCCCAGCGCGTGGAGGGCGCCGATCCCGGCGGCCAGCACCACGCCGACCACCGGCAGCACGGAGCCGGCCGCCACCCGGTCGACCAGCTCCACGAGCGTGCGCTCGAGCGTTGCATCATCACCGAAGGGCACCCAACTGGCGACGAGGGTGGCAGGAGCGCAGCGGCTCATCCGCGGTGGCCCCTGCGAACGGTCGTGGCCCGTTGCCGGGGCCACAGCCGCAGCAGCGCCGCGCCTGCTGCGACCAGGATCCCCACCACACCCGCCAGGAGCCAGGTCACCTCGACGCCGGCAGTGTCCTGCTGGGCGAGGGTGAAGTCCCAGGGGTGCGCCGGCTGTGCGGCGGTGTGCACCGCGTACTGGGCCGTGCCGTCCACGCTGAAGGTTCGGTAGGTGGGGTCGCGGTCCTGCAGCAGCGTGATCTCGACCTCGGCCTGGGTCACCGGCTCAGGACAGGTGAAGGTCAGCGTGGCGCCGTCGGCGATGAAGTCCGCAGCGGGGCTCGCCGCCCCGGGGCACTCCTGGCCCGCCTGGCGGATACGGATGCCATCCTCGAGGTAGGCCGTCAGCGCGGGGTCGGAGCTGAGCGCCGCGACCTCGTCGGCATCCGGCAGCACCTCCTCATCGCCGCCGAACAGCACATCGAGGTAGGCCAGGAAGGTTTCCTCTGGCCACAGGCCCGCAGCCACGGCCATGTCGGCTGCGTCATCCGGCGCAGCCGTCCACTGCACGGTCACCGTGGTGCCCTCGGCACTGAGCCGGGCGTGCGGGAGTTCGCCGGCGGCGTGGCCGTACGCGGCGGGTGCCAGCAGCGCCACGCCCAGCACCGCCAGCAGCAGGACGAGGCCGGCGGTGCCCAGGGGGTGATGGCGGGAGGTAGCCGGTGGCACGAGGTCTCCGGGGGAGTGGCGGAGGGCGGGATGCAGCGACGATGTGGGTAGCGTGCCAGCCCTGGCGGTCGGGAGCACGGACGGATGGACGACACCTCGGGATGGGATGGGGTGTTGCGCGAGCTGTGGTCCGCTGAGGTGCGCGACGCGGTGGTCGCCCGCATCGAGGGCGCCACCGTCGGGCGCCGGGGCTGGCTCGTCCGGGTCTTCGCCACCCCGGAGCAGGTCCGTGGTGCGCTCACTGAGACGGTGCACGCGGTGGTGCTCGCCGCGATCCGCGACGAGACGGGGGCCGACCTCGACGAGCTCGGCAGCCAGGCCGCCTGGGAGTGTTACGAACAGGTCTGGGACGAACTGGCCGGGCGCTGGCACGACGGTGGTGAGCTTCCTGCGGTACCGCTCGGCCGTGAACCCGAGGTGGTCCGGGCACTGGCGGGGCTGCCGCCGGAGGCCGCGGTGTACGCCGGTGCCGACCTGGTGGCCGGGGCGGTACAGCCGCTATGGCTCGCGGGTCGCCTCCACGTCGATGTCGACGGGCTGCGCGCCTACCTGGCCCTCGATGGTGGTCGTGTCCCGGCCGAGGTCGGTGCCGACATCGCGACGGTGCTGGCGGCCGTGGGTCGCTGAACCCGCCGCGACCCCTGATCCGGCCGCGACCCCTGATCCGGCCGCGACCCCTGACCGGGGGTCTCTACCGACACGCGGCCAGGACCGTCCACCTCGGTGACCTGGTGCAGCGACGGGAGGTGTCGTTCACCGTGACCTCCTCGACCGTGCGGAGCCGGCGGGCGCGTCGACGTCGTCGGCCAGTACGGTCAGCTCGTGGTCCGACACGCCGACCTCGCCCGCGATCGGTCCCGAGGCCGGGTTCCGGTCCAACTCGTAGGTGATCTCTGCTCCGCTGAGCTCTGGCGCAGCGTCGACCGTCGACATGACGCGCGACAGCGCACTGTCGGGATCGCGGGTAGTGAGTTCCACGGTGATCCGTACGCAGGGATTCGGATCACCGGCGGGCCACCAGGCCATGAGCTGGTCGGTGCGACCGCTGCGCGCCAGGATCCGTTCAAGCTCCTGCGGTGTGACCTCGTGGTCGTCGGGAAGCCGCACGGTGACCACCACGCGGGTACTGCTGCGGCCACCCGCGGGCTCGTGGGCGGGCGCCGGACGTCCCGCCCCGGACACGGCGTCGGCGAGGGAGTGTTCCCCACGGGGGCCGACATCGATGGCGACGAGCAAGGTGGCATCGGGTGCGGCCCAGGCGAGGTGCGTCGTGGCGGCCCGCAGGCCGGAGACCGTCGGTGCCACCGACGCCACGATGACATCCGACGCACCGGCCAGTGCGGCGACGGCACGGTGCGTGCGACGCGGATCATGATGGACGCGGTCGGCCAGCCGAGCGACGGCGTCGGGCAGGCGAAGCTCGCGGCTACCGGTGCGCAGCAGCGTGGTCGGTCGAGGTGTTACCGCACGGAGACGTTCGGCCAGCGCCACGGCCAGGAGGAGCCCGGAGGAGCCTCCCGGCAGGAGATGGTCAGCTGACACGGGGAGCAGCACCCGATCCGGGCTGATGGCGCCCAGGCGCACCACGGCGAGTGGCACCGCTGATCGTCCGACGACGTGGTCGATGAGCCGGCCGAAGACGTCGGTCGTGGAACTCGCACCCTGCCATCCCATGACCACCAGCGACGCGCCGCGCTCCCGGATCACGTCCAGGACGGTGTCGCCCAGTGCCGCGCCGGCGCGGACCTCCCCCCGAGCCTGTACCCCGAGCCGGGTGGCCAGGGCCTCCGCGGCGGCCATGCCCTGCCACGCGTCGGCGTAGGCGTCGGCACCGGCGTGTGGCGACAGGACGGTGAGCAGTTCGATGCGACCGTCGACGTCCACAAGGCAGGCCGCCAGTTCCAACAGCGGGCGGACCGAGGCCGGGTTCGCGACCGGCACCACGATGCAGCGGCCGATGTCAGCGGGTGGCACGTCCCGCCGCTTGTCCTCCATGGCCGGCTCCTCGCGATCGGCCCCAGCGGTCGCTGGTCCCAGGGTACGTCACCAGAGGTGCCGCGGGACGGTCACACCGACGTTCCGCACGCAGCGGCTACCGTGTGCGGTCGAAGAACACCGACGCCGGAGGTCATCGCGTGCGCGTTCTGGTCGTGTCCGAAGATGCCAAGGAACGCAGTCGTGCAACCAGCGCCCTGGCGCTGCGCCCCGACATCGAGGTGGAGGAGGCGGCCAGTGCCGAGCAGGCGCGTGAACGCCTGCTCGCCGACGGTGCGACCTTCGATGTGATCGTCATGGACGGCGACCTGCAGCCCCGCGGTGGGTACGCGGTCCTCTACGACCTCAGGGCGAGGGCGGATCTCGGCCAGTTCACGGCGACCCCGTCGCTCGTGCTCGCGTCCCGGGAGCAGGACCAGTGGTTGGGCCGGTGGGCCGGTGCCAACGAACTGTTGCTCAAGCCCGTCGATCCCTTCGTCCTCGCGCGTCGGGTCACGGCCCTCGAGGGTGCGCCCCTGGCGTCCTACGGGGACAAGGGTTCCGCAGCCGCACAGGTCGCAACCGCGCTGCGCGATGAGCGCTGAGCTGCGCGGTTGGTCCGGCATCCGCCGTGACCGCAGCGGGAGGAGGACGCGGTGACCGAGGTGCACTGGCCCAGCGTGTTCGCTGGCCTGCTCGAGGGTGATGATCTGGATGAGGTGACCGCCGAGTCCGTCATGACCACCCTGATGCACGGCGAAGCGGAGTCCGCGCAGATCGCCGGTCTGCTCGTTGCCCTGCGGGCCAAGGGCGAGTCGCCCGCGGAGATCGCGGGATTCGTGCGCTCCATGCGGTCCCAGGCCGTCCCCCTGGAGGTGCCGGCTCCCTACAGCCAGGAACTGGTCGACATCGTCGGTACCGGCGGGGACGGCGCGGGGACCTTCAACATCTCCACGGTGGCGTCGCTGGTGGTCGCCGCGGCGGGGGTGCCCGTCGCCAAGCACGGCAACCGCGCCGCCTCGTCGCGGTGTGGCAGCGCGGATCTGCTCGAGGCGTGGGGTGTCGCCATCGAGCTCCCGACTGCCGCGGTGGTGCGCACGCTCACCGAGGTCGGCATCACCTTCCTCTACGCCCGCTCCTTCCATCCGGCGATGCGCCACGTCGCGCCGGTCCGCCTCCAGCTCGGGGTGCGCACGGTCTTCAACGTGCTCGGCCCGCTGTCCAACCCGGTTGCGGTCCCCTACCAGGCCGTGGGTGTCGCGGACCAACGGCTCGCACCGGTCATGGCCGAGGCACTCGCCCGTCTCGGTCGTCGCCACGCGCTGGTCTTCCGGGGCAGTGACGGCCTCGACGAGCTCACCACCACGGGCGTCAGCCAGCTGTGGGAGATCCGGGACGGCCAGGTGGCCGAGAGCTGGTTCGACCCGGCCGACCTGGGCCTGGCAACGGTTGCCGCCACCGACCTGCAGGGAGGCGACGTCGCGACCAACGTTGCGATCGCTGATGCTGTGCTCGGTGGTGTGCCGGGGCCCGCTGCGGACGTCGTGGCGCTCAACGCCGCAGCGGGGCTGTTCGCCGCCGATGTGGTTGCGGACCTCGCCGAAGGGCTGGAGCGTGCCCGCGAGGTCTTGGCATCCAAGGCGGCGCTCGCGCTGAAGGAGCGGTGGGTTGCAACCACCCAGGCACTCCAACAGGGCCGATGAGATGAGTGAACCCCGCCATCGGATCGATCCCGAGGCGCTGCCCCACGCACCGGAGCGGCTGGAACCCCGACAGCAGGTGGGGGTCGCTGCCTTCGACGCCGTGGACCTGCGCGTGGGCACGGTCACCGCGGTGGCGCCCTTCCCGGCCGCGCGTGACCCGGCGTACCAGTTGACCGTGGACTTCGGCCCGGTGCTGGGGGTGCTGCGCACCAGCGCCAAGATCACCCACTACGACGCAGATGCCCTGGTGGGACGACAGGTGGTGGGTGCGGTCAACCTCGGGACCCGGCGTATCGCCGGCTTCGACAGCCAGTTCCTGGTCCTCGGCGGGCTCGAGCCGGACGGCACCGTCCGGTTGCTCTCTCCGGATGCGCTGCTACCCGATGGCGCTCCCGTCAGTTGACGGGTCGGACGCCGTACGGTCCCCGCGACGGCGCACCTTGGTGCCCGTCAGCGCCTGCTGGTCGCGGCGCACCGACCGGTCGGTCCGTTGCGCCGCCGCGAGCCGGAGCGCAAGTTCCTGCCCACCTGCCACGGGGGTGGTCAGCGCCACGGAGGTCGCGGCCAGGCGGACCTCGCCGGCGTCCACCCAGCGTCGCAGCAGCTCGAGCTCCGCGTAGCTCGGATCGTCAGCGCCCGGTGTGAGCCGGAGGTGACTGCGCTGCGCCGTTCCGCGGTCCTGGTCGGCCGGCTGCCACGTGACCGCCGTCACCGCCCCGTGGCGCAGGTGGACGATCTCCGTCCCGTCGGGGGCGGAGCGGCACAGCTCCAGTTCCTCTGCTGCGGTCAGCCACGCGTGGTCACGCTGCGCGGACCAGGCCCGCACCAGCAGGTGCAGGCGGTCCCTGAGCAGGCGCGCACCTTCGAAGCGGTCGGCGGCCGCCTGCGCCAGCATCCGTTCCTCCAGGCCGTGCAGCAGCGGTGTGGGGTCCGCGGCCAGCGCCAGCACCTGCCTGACCGCTGCAGCGGTGCGCTCGGGTGGTTCGGTGCCGTCGCACGGTGCCCCGCAGCGGCCGAGATCCTTCAGCACGCAGGCGGGATGATCCTGTGCGCGTCGCAGCCGGGTGGTGCAGGTACGGATCGCGAAGACGTCCTCGATGGCCTCACGGAGGTGCTGTGCCGTGGCGGTGTCGCGCAGTGGGCCGATCGCGCCGAGGTGGGCACGCCCCGGGGCCCGCGTGACGACCAGGCGGGGGAAGGGTTCACGGGTGCACGCCACCCAGCGGGGGGAGCTCCTGCGGCGCGACCGCCGGTTGTAGCGCGGCTGCTCGTCCTGGATGGCGCGCAGTTCGCTGACCTCGGCGGCGAGCAGGCTGGGCGTGACCTGCCAGGTGACCTGGTCCGTCTCCCGCACCATGTCCGCGATACGGCGACGCGGATCCTGCCCGAAGTAGGTCCTGAGGCGTGCGCGGAGATCCGTGGCCTTGCCCACGTAGAGCGTGTGTCCTCGGGCATCGAGGAAGCGGTAGACGCCCGCGGCAGCGGGTGCGTCCGCGACCAGGTCCCGGCGTCGGAAGGCGCGCTGCGACCGGCTGCGGGACAGCTCGACGAGGTCTTCGACCGTGGTCGCCCCGAGACTGCCCGCACGCTCGATCAACCCGTGGAGCACGTCCACGGTCGCCCGTGCATCGGCGAGCGCACGGTGGGACGGGGCCGTGGCTGCGCGCAGGTGTCGGGCGACGGTGGCGAGCCGGTGGTCGCGCACCTCATCGGCCAGCAGCCGACGCGACAGCCGCGCGGTGTCGACCACCACGGGCTCGAGTCGGCGACCGTCGTACGCGGTTGCAGCCGACCGCAGGAAGGCGAGGTCGAAGCTGGCGTTGTGCGCGACGAACACGCCCTTTGCGAGGAACGCCAGCACATGCTCGAGTACCGTGGTGATCCGCGGGGCGTCGGCGACCATCGCATCGGTGATGCCGGTGATGGCGGTGACCTGCGGCGGGATCGGGCAGCTGGGGTGGACGAAGGTGCGCAACTCTCCGAGTACCTCACCCCCGCGCACCTTGACCGCGCCAACCTCGGTGATCCGGTCGGCGACCGGATCGAGCCCCGTGGTCTCCAGATCCAGGACAACGAAGGTTGTCTCGAGCAACGGGGTACCGAGGTCATCGAGCCGCAGCTGCTGGCCGGCTGGACCGCTGGTGGTGGCGTGAGGTGAGGAGGGGAGCACCGTGGCATCCTGACAAGCTGCGAACAGGCGTTCGTTGCACCTTGTACCACGGGGCTGGGACGTCCGGTCAGGCAGCTCGCCGGCGACGGCGCAGCAGGCGCTTGCGCTCCTGCTCATCGGTCCCGCCCCAGATGCCGTAGGCCTCCCGTGTCTCGAGGGCGTGCTCGAGGCACTCGAGGCGCACCGGGCACGAACCGCACAGTTCGAGCGCCTGGGCACGGTCGTCTTCCGCGGTCGAGAAGAACAGCTCTGGATCCGCGTCGCGGCAGGCGGCGTCCTTCTGCCAGGAACCGGTGGGCAGCAGATCGGACAGTGCGGGGGTTGAGGACACGTGGACTCCATCGTGGTCGGCATGGGCAGGTGGCAGGAGGGCGGCGCACACCCGCGGGCACACCGCGGAACGCGGTACGGGCTAGCGTTCCCCCCAACACCCGTGCTGTGAGGATGATGCGGTCCCCGCGGGACGGGTACCGGCAACGGCGTGGCCGCTCAGCGTCGAGCGGATCGGCAGTGGGCGGACGGGCACCCCGCACGGCTGTGGTGCGGGCGCCTCCGTTGGTAGAGATGGTCAACCACAACGCCCGCGAGCGCTACCGGACGTGTGGACGGGGTGACCCCGTCCGTGCACCAGCACGGCGCAGGGTCGTTGAGAGCAGTATCGAGGAGGCGTGAGGATGCCGCAAGCCAACGCGCGCAGCGATCGGCGCGAGGATCTCCTGGCCGCAGCGGCCCGCCGGTTCGTTGCCGTCGGCATCCGCAAGACCACCATGGAGGACATCGCGCGGGAGGCGCGTGCCGGCAAGGCCACCCTCTACCGCCACTTCGGCAACAAGGACGCGATCATCGACGCCCTGCTCGAGCGGGAGTCGGAGCGGTTCGTTCGCGCACTCGAGCGTGGTGCGGCCGGGTATCCGTCTGCCGCCGGGCAGGTCGAGGGCGCGTTCCTGTCCGGGGTGCGCTTCTTCGTCGACCACCCGGTGCTGACGAAGGGACGCGACGAGGAGCCGGGCATCCTGCTGCCGCGCATCACCGCCGGTGGTGGTCCGCTGGTCCAACGCGGTCTGGAACTGTTCACGGCACTGATCGCAGCCGGGGTGGCGTCCGGTGAGCTCCGTCGGGTGGATCCGGCTGCGGCTGCCGAGGTCGTGGTGCGACTGATCCTGTCCTACTTCAGCTTGCCGCCGATGTACGTGCGGGTCGATGACGCCGACCAGGCAGCTGCCTTCGCCCGTGCCCTGGTCGCAGGGGGATTGACCGCGCGCACGCAGCCGGCGGGGTGAGCGGCCTCAGACGCGCTGGCACTGCGGACAGTACGACGTGCCCCGTTGCGCGATCACCGTCCGCCGCAGGGTGGTGCCGCAGCGCCGGCAGGGACGGCCGTGCTGGCCGTACGCGTCGAGTTGCTCCGCGTAGCGGCCACTCTGGCCGTTGACCATCTGATAGTCGCGGAAGGTCGTGCCCTCGCGTTCGATCGCCGCGGTCAACACGGCCACCAACGTCCCGTGCAACACGCCAGCGCGACGCGCGCCCACCCGACGTGAGGCGGGGTGGATGCGGGCGCGCCACAGCGACTCGTCGGCGTAGATGTTGCCGACTCCGGCGACCAGTCGTTGGTCGAGCAGACGGGCCTTGACGGGTGCGCTGGAGGCTGCCAGACCGGCCGCAAGGCCCGCGGGGGTGAACGCGGGCGAGAGGGGCTCAGGACCCATGTGTGCCAGGGTGGGGACGACCCCGTCGTAGCGGCCGGCCTCGACGACCGAGAACCGCCCGAAACGCCGGGGATCGCGGAAGGCCAGCTCCGCGCCGTCATCCAGTTGGAGCGACGCACGCACGTGGGTGAGCCGTTCCGTGGCGGTGGCGGCTACCGGGTCCAGCACGCGCAGCGAGCCGGTCATGCCCAGGTGCAGGACGAGCTCCAGCAGGTCGCCCCCGGGGGGTGCGTCCAGGGGGAGTACCAGGAACTTTCCCCGGCGGTGCACGGCATCGACACGCCGTCCGAGGAGCCGGTCGACGGCGTGGAACCGTGCACTGGGGTGCGGGTCACGCCAGACACCGACGATCCGACGCCCCACCAGCCGCGGGGCGAGCTGGCGGCGGACGGACTCAACCTCGGGAAGCTCAGGCACGACCAGCAGCGTAGCGTCGTTATCCTCGCAGGAGGGTTGGGCACCACCCGGTGGTGGTGCTGCGTGACAACGGATGCGCGCATGGCTCGACCGTGACCCGAACGCGCCTCGAACCAGCCCCGGACCACCCTCGATCCACCCTCGACCCAGCCTCGACCCAGGAGCCAGCGTGTCCGACGCCGTGCAGCCCGAGGAGAGCCGGCCCGCAGCCCCCACGCGGGACCGTCGCGACGACGGGCGACCGGAGCAGGCCCGTCCCCGCGACCGCACCGGACGGCCTCTGCCCTACGACACCACCGGGGTGCCCCTGATCGAGGAGCACGAACCCGCCAACGTGGAGGAGGCGCTCGGTCTGGGGATCGAGTTGTGGCGCGAGGAGCGGTTCTTCGAGGCGCACGAGTGCCTCGAACAGGTGTGGCACGCCGCTCCTGCCGAGGATGCCGACCTGTGGCAGGGGGTGATCCAGATCGCCGTGGCCGGTGTGCACCTGCAGCGTGGCAACCCCTCGGGCGCACGCTCACTGCTCACCCGGGCCAGCGAACGCCTGACGAGCTACCCCGACGGCCATCGGGGTATCGCCGTCAGCGACGCCGTGGCCCGCTGCCGTGCCCTGGTCAGCGCACTGGACGAGGGGCGCACTCCGGCAGGCAGCGAGGTCGGGGGCTTCCCGGCGGTGCCCGCAGGTGCCTGGTTCAGCGCGACGGTCGGGGCGACGCGACCCCCTGGTGAACCCACGCCCCTGCCCACGGAACCGCCTGCGGAAGCGGGCACCGCGGCCCGCGAGGGGGAGATGCCGCGTGGCTGAGCGCCCGTCCACCCCGGCAGCTGCCGACAGCGACCTGGCCGCGCCCCTGGCTGCGGGCCAGCGCTACCGCTGTGACGGCTGCGGCAACGTCACCCGGTTCGACGTCGTGACCAGGGCTCGTACGCGCCGTTACCTCCACTTCGACCTCGGCGGGGCCAGTGCCGTCGACGAGGAGGAGGTGCTCGATGCCCGCGTAGAATCGGTGACCTGCCGGTGGTGCGCCCGTGGCGACGACATCAGGATCGAGCCCGCCCCCGGTCCGGAGCACAGCACGGCAGGCTCGTGACCCGGCAACCACCGGAGCAGGCCACACCCGAGCAGGCCACACCCGAGCACGCGGAGGGGCCTGTCGATCACGCGCGCCTGTCTGCGCTGTCCAGCGATGACTGGGCGCAGATCCTGGTCGCAACGCGTGCCGAGCTGCGCTCCCGGGCGGATCTCAACCTGGAACAGGCGCGGCTCCGCGACACGCCGACGGGACGCCTGGCGGCCGGACCGGGTCGCGACGCGGTGATGGCGGCGTTGTCGCAGGATGCGCAGCTGGCTGCCGCGGTCCTGGCGAGGGTCAGCGAGGAGCTCCGCGCCACCCTCGGGCCGTCAGCTGTGGGAGATGGCGCGGGCCCGGGTCTGACGTCACCGAGCTCGGCTGTCGAGCGTGCGCGGGCGCAGGAAGAGCTCGACCGTGCGCGTGAGCGGGCGAGGCTGCTGCGGGAGGAGCGGGATACCTGGCAGCGTCGTGCAGAGGGCGCTGACGCACGGGCAGTCCGGGCCGAGGCGTCACTGGCCGCGACCGAGCAGGCGCGGCAGGCGGCGATGCAGGAGGTCGAGGAGTTGCGGGCGAGCCTCGGCGAGGCTGCAGATGCGCAGGAGCGTGCCGTCGCCCGTGAGCGTCGTCGACGTGAGAGTGAACTGGCACGGCTCGAACGCGACAACACCGCCCTACGGCGCGCGGAGGAGGAGCGTCGTGCCCAGGCGCGTCGGCAGGCAGCAGCCGCTGAGCGTCGGGAACGGCCCGCACCGCCCGACCAGGACGATGAGCCGCTCCCGCGGGTGCTGCCGGGGCGCCCCACCCGGCTGCCGAGCGAACTGGTGCCGGGGACCACACCGTGGGCGCGGGCGCTGCTCGGACCGGGGCGTCTGGTGCTGATCGACGGCTACAACGTCACCCGCCAGCACCGGCCGGATGTGGACCTCGCAGGCCAGCGGGCCTGGCTGGTGCGCCTGCTGATCGGTGCAGCGGCGGTGCACCGGTGGCGCCCGGTGATCGTCTTCGACGGTCAGCAGGCCGGTGGAAGCCGGCCGAGCGTGGCGCGCCAACAGATCGAGGTGCGCTTCACCTCGGCGGGTATCACCGCCGACGACGAGTTGGTGCTCGCGGTGGAGGGCACCGACGAACCCGTCGTCGTGGTCACCGACGACCGGGAGCTCACCGAACGGGTGCGTGCCAGCGACGCCGACGTCGTCGGCACCACCGCCTTCCTGTCCGTGGCGCGCGGATGAGCCTTCGGGTGCTGTGGGTCACCAACGACCTTCCCCCGCGGACCGGGGGGATCCAGCAGTTCGTCATCAACCTGCTCCGCCGCGTCCACCCGGCGACCTCGGTGGCGCTAGGGCCGGGCGGGGACCTCGGCGCGGAGCAGGCTGACGCTGCGGAGCTCCACCGCACCGTGCGGGCTCCGGGGCCGGTACTGCCCACGGCCTCGACCGTGCGCCTGGTGCTCGATGTGGCCCGTACCCACCGGCCGGACGTGATCGTGTTGGGCGCTGCCTGGCCGCTCGGCGCCATCGCCGCGCGCCTGCGCGCAGCGCTCGATGTCCCGGTCGTGGCGCTGAGTCACGGCCTGGAAGCGGGGATGGCGAGCGCGGGAGGGGGTGCCCTCATCGCCAGGGCGACCCGCGACCTCGCCGCCGTCACGACCATCAGCCGGTTCACTGCCGACCGGCTCGCGGACCACCTGCGGGCGGCGCGGGTCAGGGAGCTGCCGCCGGGCGTGGATGTGGATCGCTTCACCCCGCAGGTGTCGGGCGCGGCGATGCGCCAGCGCTTCGGGGTGCCCGATGCGGCCGTGCTCGTGGGCTGCGTGTCGCGCCTGGTCCGGCGCAAGGGGCAGGACACCCTGTTGCGGGCGTGGCCGGAGATCGCCCACGCCCATCCCGACGCGTGGCTCGCGGTGGTGGGGGAGGGGCCGCTCGAGACGCGCCTGCAGTCCCAACTCCGCGCGATGGGTCCGGGTTCGCGCGTCGTGCTGACCGGTGCCGTGGACTGGGAGCAGCTGCCGGCAACCTACGCGGCGCTGGATGTGTTCGCGATGCCCTGCCGCACCCGCTGGGCCGGGGTGGACGTCGAGGGGCTCGGGATCGTCTATCTGGAGGCCCAGGCGACGGGGGTCCCCGTCATCGCGGGACGCTCGGGCGGGGCACCGGAGACCGTGCTGGACGCCCGTGCGGGTGACACCGTCGATGGTCGCGACATCGCGGCGGTGACGGCTGCCCTCGACCGGTGGGTCGGCGATGCGTCGGCGCGAGGGGCAGCCGCCGCACCGGCCCGTGACAGCGTCGTACAGCGCTACAGCTGGGAGGCCATCGCGACACGGTTCGCCGCCCTGCTCGACGAGGTCGCCGCCACCTAGACCTGCCACCGTCACCTGGGGGTCAGGGGCCGGGCAGACGGCGTTCCACCGTCACGATCGCCGGGAGATGTGTCGATGCCGGCGTGCTCGGGATGGCGGTACCGGTGCGGGCCAGACCCTCCGACAGCAGGACGTGGTCGCGGAGCACGCTCGGTGCGGTGCTCGGGAAGGTGCGGGTGCCCTCGGGCATGGTCGTTGGCAGGAGCGGGACGAAGCTGTCGCGCACCGCACCTTCGAGCGGGCCGCCCAGGTCACCCAGCAGGATGGTGGGCAGCTGTCGTTCCCTGAGCCGTGCCACGCTGCCGGCGACCGCTCGCGCCTGGGGCAGCCGGAGGTCGCCCTGGCCGTCCTCGGGTTCGAGCTGGGTGCCGATGACACCGATCTGTTCGCCGTCGCCCAGGGTGATCACGGCAGCCAGCTGGGTGCGGATCGGGGTCCGTCCGCCCCCCGGCAGCGCATCCGAGACGAACTCCGCGACCGGGTAGCGGCTGAGCAGCACGTGCCCGGTGACCTGGTTGGCCCCTGGCGCGAACAGCACGTGCTCCAGTCCCACTGCCGCAGCCAGCAGGGGGAGGGGATCCTGCCCGCCGCTCATCCAGCTCGCCCGTTCCACGCCGGTGAGCAGGACCACGTCCACGTCGTGGTCGTGCAGCACCTGTGCCTGGCGCACCGGGTCGTAGCGGGCGTCGCTGCCGTACCCCGTGCCCACGTGGAAGGTGGCGACGGTGAGCCGGTCCGGGTCGGGGTCGGTCGCAGGCGCTGCTGTTCGCGCTGGCTCGGCAGCAACGGCCACGACTGCCACGATCATCGCGGCCAGTAGCACGCTGGCGCCGGCGGCCCGAGGTCGCAGCCGTGCACGCACCGTGCTGAGCGTTCCCGGTCTGCCGACGGCGATCGCCAGCGCCGCCCCACCCAGGGCGACCGCGAGCAGGAGCAGGTGGCGGTTCACCGGTAGCCCGAAGGGTGTCGACAGGTCGTGGAGCAGCAGCAGCGCACCTGCAGCCGCGACCGCGATGGGTGGTGGGAGGGCGCGCCGTCGTGGCGTGGAAGGTGCGTTCCGTGGTGCATCCACCCCTGCCAGGGTGCCGATGCCGATCGCAACGGCGACCGGCCCGAGGACCCCGGTCCAGCCCGCGGCGGGCAGGCTGGCCATGGTGCCGACCACCAGCAGTGCCGCCGCGAGCAACGGGGCCCGGATCGGCGCCAGCCGTGGCAGGAACAACGCCGCCAGGAACCCGGCGACCTGTCCCGCGGCGGTGGTGACGGCGACCTGGCTGGCCGTCCACCCGGTCGCCACAGCGATCCGGCCCGGGGTTGCAGTGAGCGTGGCCGTCAGCACGAGCGCCGGTACCAACCAGAGCCAGGCCCACGAGACCGGGGCATCGCCGGTGATGGCCGACGCGGGTGCCGGATGGCAACGCGCCCCGACCACCGCCAGTGCGAGCACCAGCAGCATGGTCGCCAGGATCGCGGCGGGTGCGGTGGACCACAGCAGCCCGAGCCCCGAGGTCGCCGTGCGCACCAGTGCCTCGACGGCCAACCCGGCCAGCACACCGAGCCGCACACGACGGTCGGCGGCGGCGGTCGTCGCCAGTAGCACCAGCCCCGCGAGGCCGGCGGCGGCGCCGACACCGGCGATCACCAGCTGCGTAGCAGCTGCCGGGTCGAGCAACAGCAGTCCCCGGGTCAGCGCGACACTGAGGAAGCTGACCAGCAGCGCTGGACGGGCGAGCCCACCGAGCAGGCCGAGGGCCAGCAGGGGTGCCAGGATCAGCACGGCGATCGCGGAGGTGACGGCGCCTGCGGTGGACAGCAGACCGATCTCGGGTGCCACCAGCAACGCGCCGGGCAGGAACGCGCGCAGCAGCTCGAGCGTCGCGATCATCAGCAGCGACGCTGCAAGCGCAGGGCTGTGACCGCGGTCGACGGGCGGCCTCCCTCGATGGGGGGTGGGCGGGTGGGGGGTGTGGGTGTGAGCGGCGTTGCGGGGGCAGCCTACGAGCTCGCGCTACGGTGACCGGCGTCGGTGAGGGCATGGTGCCGGCGCGAGCCGAGGAGCGTGACGGTGGAGTCGGCGGTCAGCATCCCGGGGGCTGAGCCCTGGTCTGCGGTGGGGCACGGTCGGCGTGCCGACGACGCCGTCGTGGTCGTGCACGGCTTCACCGGTAACCCGATCGCGACGCGCCCACTGGGGGAGCAGCTGGCCGCGGAGGGCTACACCGTCGAGGTACCGCTGTTGCCGGGCCACGGCACCAGCCACCGCGACCTGGCGACCACGCGCTACGGCGACTGGTACGGGGCGCTGGACGGCCTCCTCGATCGTCTGCGGCGTCGGAGCCGGCAGGTCGCCGTCGTCGGCCACTCCCTGGGCGGCACCCTCGCCCTCGACCTCGCGTCGCGTCGACCCGGTGATGTGGCAGCTGTCGCGGTGATCAACCCGACCGTGCGGGCGCCCAGGGGCCTGCTGCCCCGGCTCGCCGGCGCGCTGCAGTTCGTGGTGCCCTACGTCCCGCGCGAGTTGGCCGGGATGCCCGCCAACGACCTCGTGCGGGATGGGGTGGAGGAGGGTTCCTATGGTCTGGTGGCAACCCGGGCGGCCCACTCGCTGCTGGCCGAACTCGACCGGGTGCGCACCGGACTGCTCGAGCTCACGGCGCCGTTGCTGGTGATCCGGTCCACGGTCGACCACACCGTCGACCCCCGCAACGCCCGCGAGGTGCTGGAGTTCGCCGCGAGCCGCGATCTGAGGGAGCTCACCTGCCGCGACAGCTACCACGCCCCGCAGCTCGATGTGGATGCTGGCCTGGTTGCTGCGACGCTGTCGCGCTTCCTCGACGACGTGCTCGAGCCGGGGCGGTCGTGAGTGCCGGCGACCACCCGAGCTGCCTGCTGCCACAGCAGCGGCTGCTCTACGCCGACGATCTGGCCTTCGTACGGGCGCCGGAGGCGCTGCTCTACCGCCGCCTGACCCATGTTGCGGCCTGGCCCTCGTGGTGGCCCCGGCTGTCCGTCGCTCCTGGGCCCGCGTCGAGCGATGGTGAGCGCTGGGTGGTGGGGATGCGGACGGGTATCGGCCAGCAGCTGCGGGTGGTCCTGCGTCCCCACGGTTGGCGCCACGACCTCGGTTTCACGATCGGCCTGGCAGGCGATCTGGTCGGCCGCGCCGAGTTCTGGCTGGAACCGAGCCACGGCGGCACGATCGTGCACCATCTGCTGGTCGCCCGCACACCGCTGCCGCGAGCAGACCGGGTCCTGGCTGCCTACCGCCGCACGGTACGCACGGGCTCGTGGGGTCTCAAGGATGCCGTGCAACTCGAAGCGCGGACCGCTGGGGGGCTGTGCCCATGAGGTGTCCGTCCTGTGGGGCACGCAACACCGACGAGGCTGCCTGGTGTACCCAGTGCTTCGCGGTGCTCGTGCAGGCGGCCGACGGTGAGGAGCCGGCGGGCACAGCTGGACAGCAGGACAGCGCCGATGCCCCGGACGCGGCAGCGGTCCCGGGACAACCCGATCCGACGGTGCCCGCTGTGCCCGAGCCGGCTGCGGCGCAGGACCGTGCGATCAGGGTGGACGGCGAGCTGATCGAGTGGCGCTGTGCCACCTGCGATGGCTGGAACCCCCTCGAGACGGACACCTGCGCCAGCTGCGGTGGTCCGCGGTCCGGATTCGCTCCCGAGGCTGCTCGGACCGACCGATCGCGCCCCGCGTTGCCCCTGGTGACCACCCTGGTGGCCAGCGCGCTCCTCCCCGGGCTCGGACATCTGCTGATCGGCGCCACGGGGAGCGGCGTGGGTCGGCTCCTGCTGTGGTTGCTGTGGGGCGGTGGCGGCGTGGGGCTGCTGCTCACCGCGGGTGGTGGTCTGGCGGCAGCGGTACTGCTGTCGGCGGCTGCGGCGCTGTGGGCCGTCAGCCTGGTCGACCTGCACCGCGCGGCAGCCGGTGACGCACCGATCGCCACGGGTCGCGCCCTGGCCTGGGCCGTGGTCGGGGTGACCCTGCTGCTGGTGATGGCGATGGTCGCGGTGTCGTGGCGTGGTGGTGTGAGCTGAGGGCCGCCACCGCGGTGGTGGTCGCGTCCACCACGCCACTGCCGACCGCAGCGGCTAGCCTCAGTTCGTTGTCAGCCGATGACCGGAGTCGATCCTGACCCGCGTGGTCCTGTTCACCGGTAAGGGCGGCGTCGGGAAGACCTCGATCGCCGCGGCGACCGCCGTCACGGCGGCGCAGCAGGGCAACCGTGTCCTGATCACCTCCACCGACGCCGCGCACTCCCTGGCCGACGCGTTCGCCTCGCCACTGGGCGACCGGCCGACACCCGTGGAGCGCGCCGACGGGCTGCGGCTGTACGCCCAGCAGCTCGACGCCCAACAGCGCCTCGAGCGGCACTGGGGCCAGGTCCGCGAGTACCTGACGGCGCTGCTGAGCTGGGGTGGCGTCGACCACGTCGCCGCGGAGGAGATCGTGCTCCTGCCCGGTCTCGACGAACTCTTCGCCCTCATCGATCTGCGTGCGCAGGTGGCGACCGGGCGCTACGACCTCATCGTGGTGGACTGTGCGCCCACCGCGGAGACGCTGAAGCTCCTGACCCTGCCCGACGCACTGCGGTTCTACAGCGACCGCGTGCGCACGCCCGGTCGTGCCGTCGCGCGCGCCATCGCGCCCCTGGCGCGGCCGCGCGGCGCGGGTGGCAACGGGTTCCCCCTCCCCGACGACGGTGTCCTGGATGCCGCGACACAGCTGCACGATCAGCTCGCGGGGGTCCACGCCTTGCTGACGGATACCGACCGCAGCAGCGTCAGGCTGGTCGTCAACCCCGAACGCATCGTGCTGGCCGAGGCGGAGCGCACCGCCACCTCGTTGTCGTTGTTCGGCTACGGCATCGACGCCGTGGTGGTCAACCGGATCCTGCCGGACCACGTGGCGGATCCGTACCTGCGTCGCTGGCAGCAACGCCATGCGGAGCATCTGCGCTCGGCCCGTGCCGCCTTCGCTCCGACCCCGGTCCTCGAGGTCCCGCTGCTCGAGGACGAGGTGGTGGGCTTCGCGGCGCTGTGCGAGCTCGGTGCCGTGACCTACGGTGACCGTGATCCCGTAGAGGTGCTGCATCGGCACCACCCCATCGAGGTCATCGTCGACGGTGAGGACGCCCTCCTGCGCTTGCACCTGCCCTTCGCCGTCGAGGACGACCTTGCGTTGTCGCGCCGCGGCGACACCCTGCAGGTGACCGTGGGCGGTCTGCGCCGCAACGTGCCCCTGCCCGCCACGATGTTGCGACGCACCGTGACCGGGGCACGGCTGACCGAGGGTTGCCTGGAGGTCCGGTTCGCGACCGAGCCTGTCGGGGTCGTGGGTCCGTGAGCGAGGATCCCCTCCCCTGGTGGGCCTCAGCCGCGGACGCGGAAGGGCTCGACGACGTCGATCCGATCGAGGCGTTCCGTGCCGCACGACGGCCGACCGACGCTGACCCTGGTGAGGGGCCGGCTGCCGACGCTGACCCTGGTGAGGGGCCGGCTGCCGACGCTGACCCTGGTGAGGGGCCGGCTGCCGACGCTGACGCTGGGGCGAGGGGCGCGGATCCCGGGCCGGCTGCACCACCGCATGGCAGCCACCGGCCCGAGTTGTGCGGCATCTGCCCGCTGTGCGGCCTGGCACGCAGTCTCGAGCAGACCCATCCGGAGCTGCTCGAGCATCTCACCGAGGCGGCACGGCACCTGGCCGCGGCCGCGCGTGCGCTGGTCGATGCGCCTGCGCCGCCCGACGGCACCGCGTCCGACACCGACCGTGGTACCCGCAGCAGCTCCGGCGGTGATCAGGGTGCGCTGCACCACATCCCGCTGGACACGGGACGTCGGGCGGCAGGTGACGCCGGGACCAACCACGGTGGTGGCGACCCGGGGGATACCGACGGAGCAGGAGGCGACGGATGACCACCCATGCGCTGGGTATCGATATCGGTGGCACACAGCTGCGCGCGGCCGTCGTGGATCAGCACGGCACGATCGTGGCGCGCGACCGCCGGCCGACACCTGCCGACGACCAGGCATCGTTCGTCGCCACGGTGGCGGAGGTGGTCGCTGCGGTCAGCGAACGTCGCGGCGAGACCCTGCCCGTCGGGATCGGCATCGCGGGCCTGGTCACTGCCGCGGGGGAGGTCCGTTACGGGCCCAACATCGGCGTGCGGGACCTGCCCCTGGCGGCGGACCTCACCGAACAGACCGGCACGACCGTCGTCGTCGCCAACGATGCGTCGCTGGCTGCTCTGGGGGAGCAGCGGGCCGGGGCCGGTACGGGTGTCGACGACGTGATCCTGGTCACCCTCGGGACGGGCGTCGGTGGGGGACTGGTGGTGGGAGGGCGGCTGATCGTGGGCGCCTCCGGGTTCGCGGGAGAGCTTGGCCACGTGGTCGTCTCCGAGCACGGTCGGCCCTGCCCGTGCGGCAACCGTGGTTGTGTCGAGGCCTACGCCTCGGGCACGGCGATCGGCGCGCTCGCGCGTGATCGCCTCGTGGATCCCAGCACGGCCAGTGCCCTGCGCGAGCTCGAGGACGTCGCCGGCCCCCAGGTCACCGCTGCCGCGCGGGATGGTGACCGCATCGCGATCGAGGTCCTCGAGGAGGCCGGCAGCTGGCTGGGTGTCGCCCTCGCCTCGATGGTCAACGTGCTCGATCCGGCCCTGATCCTGTTGGGTGGCGGTGCTGCCGCGGCAGCGGCCCCCTGGCTGCTGGAACCCACCCGTCGGACCATGGCGGCGCACCTGGTCGGCTCCGGGTGGCGCCAACCACCACCGGTCGAGTTGGCGGTGCTGGGTGATGATGCCGGGGTCGTCGGCGCGGGCCTGTTCGCCCTGGAGGGTGGGACCTGGATGTCGAAGGAGCGGTCCTGATGCGCCTGGTCGCCTACAACGTCTGTGGTGGTCCGGACGCCCTGGCCGCGGGACAGCTCCTCGCCCGGCTCGCGCCAGACGTGGTCTGCCTGACCGAGATCCCGGCGATGGGACGGTTCAAGGCCCTGGCACGCTTCGCCGGCCTGGAGGTGGTGGCCCGTGCCGGCCGCCGCGGCACGGGTACGGCGATCCTGGCCAGCGAGGGGGTCCGGGTACGCGCGACCAACCTCGTGCCGCTGAGCACACCGCGGGACGTCCCCTCCCGCCAGGCCACCCACGCCATCCTCAGCGTCGCGGGGCTCGGTGTGTCGGTCACCGCGGTCCAGTTCGGTCTGCGCCCCGAGGTCCGTCGCACCAACCTCGAGGAGATGCTCACCTTCCTCGCGACGATCGAACAGCCGTCGGTCATCGGGGCGGACCTCAACGAATCGGTCCGCTCACCGGTCGCCGCCGCCCTCTCCGAGCGGTTCCAGGACGCCCATGCGGTAGCGGGGACCGGCGCCGGGCTGACCTACCCCACGGTCGATCCCAGCACCCGGCAGGACTTCGTGTTCGTCAGCCGGCGGTTGGAGGTGCGCTCGGTGATGACGCCCGCCGACGGTTCCGTCGCCCAGGCCAGCCACCACCTGCCGGTGGTCGTGGAGCTCGGCCCCGGCCCCGGCGCCCGACCCACCACCGAGGAGGCGGCGACATGACCGGCGACAGCTTCCCCCGCCAGCACGCGCGCACACGTCGCTTCAGCCTCGGTGTGCCCCGGGCGTTCACACCCCTGCTCACACCGAGCGGGCCGATGGTGCTGTTCCTGCGCACGGCTACCGGGTCGGACGCCGTGACCCACCTCATGCGGCACGATCCGGCTGCCGGGGTGACCACCAAGCTGGTCGATGCGCGTGAGCTCGCCGGTGGCGATGCCGCCCTGTCGGCTGAGGAACGGGCCCGGCGGGAACGCTCGCGCGAGCAGGCCGACGGCATCGTGTCCTACGCCACCGACGCCGCCGGCACCCTCGCCGCCTTCGTGCTCGGCGGTGCGCTGCACACCGTCGACCTGGTCACCGGCGCGGTCGCCACACACGACACGGCGCCGGGTCCCTTCGACCCACGGCCCGCACCCGACGGCGCAGCCGTCGCCTACCACGCTGGTGGCGCCGTGCACCTGCTCGAGCTCGACGGGCCTGCGGCACCCGGCCGCAGCCGGACGCTGGTGGCGGAGGAGCAGGTCAGTTGGGGTCGTGCCGAGTTCATCGCGGCGGAGGAGATGGGCCGCAGCCGGGGCTTCTGGTGGGATGCTGACGGGCGGCGGCTGGCCATCACCCGGGTGGACGAGCGCCAGGTTGCGACCTGGACCCTCGCCGACCCCGCCGAGCCCGCGACCCCCGCCCGGTCCCTGCCCTACCCCGCTGCCGGGACCACCAACGCCGAGGTGTCGCTGTGGGTGGTCGACATCGACACCTGTGACCGCACCCGGGTGCACTGGGACGCAGCCGACGGCGAGTACCTCGCCCGGGTCCTCTGGGGCAGGGATCCCCTCACCGTCCTCCTGCAGCCGCGGGACCAACGGAGCGCGCAGGTGCGCACGGTCGAACCGGCGACCGGTGCGACCACCGTGGTCCGCTCCTGGTCGGATCCTGCCTGGGTGGAGCTGGTACCCGGCTCGCCGTGCTGGTCGGGTCGGCGCCTGCTGACCGTGGAGGACCGCGTGGCGCATGGCGCCGCCGGCAGCCGAGCGCTGTGCGTCGACGGTGACGCGGTCACCCCGCCCGGCCTGCAGGTGCGCTCCCTGCTGACCGCCGGTGCACTGCCCGGCCCCGGTGACAGCGCGCAGGACGACGACCTCGAGGTGGTGCACCTCCTGGCCAGCCCTGCGGACGACCCCACCCGGGTCGATCCCTACGAGGTCGTGCTGCACGCCGACCGCGCTGCGGTGGTCTCCAGCCCCACCTCGAGCGAGGTGGCGGGGATCCGGTCGCTGCTGCCCGGCAGCCGCTGCTGGGCGGCGGCGGTGCCGCTGCCCGCAGGTCAGGAGCCACCCTGGGTGGAGACCACCGTCGTGGTGGACGCTGCGCGGCCCACGGTGACGGTGGGTTGGCGCAGCCGCGACACCCTCGGGCAGGAGCACCTCGTCGTCCATCCCCTCGAGGTGGTCTCAGAGCGGCCCGCGGTGACACCCAGGCCGCGCTTCGCCGTGGTCGGCGACCGCCGACTGCGCACGGCGCTGCTGCTGCCCAGCGACGACGACGGGACCCGCCGGCTGCCGGTCGTCCTCGACCCCTACGGTGGCCCGCACGCGCAGCGGGTGCTGGCCGCTGCCGGGCCCTATCTGGTGTCGCAGTGGCTGGCTGACCAGGGCTTCGCGGTGCTGGTCACCGACGGTCGGGGGAGCCCGGGGCGTGGGCCGCAGTGGGAGCGTGCCGTGCACCACGACCTGGCCGGCCCAGCCCTCGATGACCAGATCGACGCCCTCCACGCCGTGGCACGGGACGAGCCCCGGCTCGACCTCGACCGTGTCGCCATCCGCGGCTGGTCCTTCGGGGGCTACCTCGCGGCCCTGGCGGTGCTGCGCGCGCCCGAGGTGTTCCGCGCCGCGATCGCCGGTGCACCCGTCACCGACTGGATGCTGTACGACACCCACTACACGGAGCGCTACCTCGGTCACCCGGCCGAAGAACCTGCGGCCTACGCACGCTCCAGCCTGGTCGACGCCACCGGCCGCCTGCCGGGTGCGGTCTCCTGGGAGGGCGGCGTGGCGCCGTCACTGCTGCTGATCCACGGTCTGGCGGACGACAACGTGGTCGTCGCTCACACGCTGCGGCTGTCGAGGGCGTTGCTCCACCACGGTCGTGACCACCGCGTGCTCCCGTTGTCGGGTGTCACCCACATGACACCCCAGGAGGAGGTGGCTGAGCGCCTGCTCACCACGCAGGTCCGCTTCCTGCGGGAGACACTCGGCGGTGGTGCGTCCGGCGCTGCGACACCCTGAGCGCAGCCCCGGCGGGGTGTCAGCGCAGTGGACCGGCTCCACCCGAGCCGCCCTGGCCGCCGCCCTGCTGTTGTGCGCGCTTGCCGATGAGGTAGATCAGGACGCCGAGCACCGCGAAGGCGATGACGGGGTTGATGCGGCCGACGGTCGCGAACAGCAGCAAACCGATCAACAACAGCCCCAGGGGCCGCGCGATGCGTTGCAGCCGCTCCGAGGCCATCTGCTGCTGGTCCTTGGGCTGCGGGTTGTCCGCGCCCTTCACCGGCCGGGGCTTACGGGCACGGTTGCCCTGCCCCTTGGGCTGTCGCGCCGCGCTGGCGATGCGATCCATGTTCGCCACCAGCTGCCGGTGCGCGTCGTCGGACTGTTCGTCGGGGACCGTGACCAGCACCCCCTCTCGGGTGCGCTTGGCCTCGGGTTGCAGGCCAGCCTCGGTCAGCACCTCGAGCAGCACCGTCGCCTGCTCGGGTGGCCAGGTTCCCATGTCCTCGGCCACGGTTCCTCCGGGTGGACCACGGTGGGGGGCAGGTCCCACGACGGGACCGGGTCGCGGGCACGGTACACGGAAGGTTCGGTGCTCGACGCCCCCCGGGTGCCTCCCTAGGCTAGCGGGGTGGCGGCGGACGTAGGTGACGCCGGGAGGTCCGCTGAGGTGGCGGACACCACCGCGGGAGATGGGCCACGGCGGTACGCGGCGCTGTCGCGAGCCAGACCGAGCCTGACCGAGCCGGACGCCTGGTCCGGTCGATGAGCAGGGAGGAGCGCACGTGGCGGGGATGCGGGACGCACCACGGATGTACCGGACGCTGAAGCGGGCGCTGCCGCCGGTACTCAACCCCTACCTCCAGGTGACGGTCGAGGGACTCGAACACGTCCCGACGCGTGAGCCGGCGATCCTGGCCTGCAACCACCTCTCCTTCATCGACTCCCTCGTGCTGCCGATGAACGTCCCCCGACCCGTGTACTTCCTGGGGAAGGCCGACTACTGGGACTCCTGGCGCACGAAGTGGTTCTTCCAGGGCACCGGGGTCGTGCCGCTGCGCCGCGGGCCCGGCGAGGGTGACGCGAGCCTTGCGACGGGTGTCCAGATCCTGCGCAGCGGGGACCTGCTCGGCATCTACCCGGAGGGCACGCGCAGCCCTGACGGACGGCTGTACCGCGGCAAGACCGGCCCGGTACGTATGGCGCTGGAAGCTGAGGTACCGATCATCCCCTGCGGTATCCAGGGCACCGATATGGCGCTGCCGACGGGTGCGCGTGTTCCCAAGCGGGGACCGGTGTTCCTGCGCTACGGGACCCCGCTCGATCTCAGCCGCTACTACGACCGGCGCGAGGACCCCTTCGTTCTGCGCTCCGCGACCGATGAGCTGATGTACGAGATCATGCTGCTGTCGGGCCAGGAGTACGTGGACGAGTACGGCGCGAAGGTCAAGTCGGGGGACGTGGATGTCTCCGGCGACTTCGGGCCCTCCGGTGCCCGCGGCGCACCCAGCGATGAGGATGAGGGCCGCGGCTAGGCGCGGGCTGCGCACCGGCCGACCTGAGCCCGCCCTACAGGGGCTTTCGGCCCTAGATGTGACCTTCCATTGGTCACGGGGCCGTCGTGCTACTACGGTAGTACCTCCGAGGGTCCGGGCTGGGATATGTCGGCACGGCCCTCGGGTAGGGATCACCTACGGCGTACCGCACGTCATCCGACGTGCGGAGATTTGACCCGAGGAGAGACACGATGAGGATCAGGACCGGCGGCAAAGCCGTCGCGTTGTTCGCGGCCTTGGCGATGATCGCCGCCGCGTGTGGTGATGACGAGGCCGTCGAGGAGGTCGACGACCTCGTCGAGGAGACAGAGGAAGAAGAGGAACCTGAGGAGGAGCCTGAGGAAGAGGACGCCGAGGAAGAGGAGGCGGAGGCAGCCGGTGACGGCCTGACGGTGGGCTACATCCTGCCGGAGACCGGGCAGCTGGCCTTCCTCGGTCCCCCCATGATCTCCGGTGTGGAGCTCGCGGTCAGTGAGATCAACGAGGCCGGCGGCGTGCTCGGTTCCGACATCTCGCTGCTGAGCGGTGACGAGGCCGGCGACACCGGTATCGCAGCTGAGGAGGCCTCTCGTCTGCTGGCTGCCGGCGTCGACGCCATCGTCGGTGCAGCGGCCACCGGTATGACCCTTGGCATCATCGACCAGGTGACGGGTGCCGGCGTGGTGCAGTGCTCGCCGTCCAACACCGGCCCTGGTCTGACCGACTACCCCGATGACGGCTTCTACTTCCGTACCGCGCCCTCCGACGCCCTGCAGGGTCCGGTGCTCGCTGAGCAGGTCATCGCCGACGGCTACACCTCGGTGGCGATCGTGGCTCGTGCCGACGACTACGGCCAGGGCCTGCTCGACGCCACGGCTGACGCCCTCGAGGCGCAGGGTGCGGATGTCGCGTTGCAGGAGACCTACGACCCCGAGGCCGGCACCTTCGACTCCGTGGTCGAGGCCGCGGTGAACTCCGGCGCGGAAGCCTACGTGGTGATCTCCTTCGCCGAGGGTGGCGCCATCGTGCAGGGGCTGCTCGGTGCCGGCATCGCGACCGAGGAGATGTACGGCGCTGACGGGATCGCCGGTGCGGCCTTCGCTGAGGAGGTCGACCCCTCGGACCCCAACGTGCTCGACGGGATGACCTTCACCGCGCCCTCCAGCCAGTCGACCTCGGACTTCGACGCGAAGATGGACGAGTTCCGCCCCGACCTGGTCGACCGTCTGTTCTCGCCCCAGTCCTACGACTGCATGAACCTCATCGCGCTGTCGAGCGCGGTGTCGGGGTCGACCGACTCCGGGGACATCCGTGACCTGATGATCGAGGTCACCCTCGGCGACAACGCCTGCGGCTCCTACCCGGAGTGCATGGAGTTCGTCGACGCTGGTGAGTCCATCGCTTACCAGTCCGCAGCCGGCGACGCGCTCGCGTTCATGGAGGTCCGTGAGGGCTCGGGTGAGCCGTCACGAGGTGCCTACGACGTGAGCCGCTGGGAGGACGGCGAGTTCACGCTGCTCGAGGTCAAGACCGGGACCGTGGAGCAGTAGGAACGACCAGCAGCACCAGTAGGGCCCGGGACGGCTGTCCCGGGCCCTGCTCGTGGGAGCTGGCTCGATGGCGGCGCGGGGCAGGAGATGCCGCGAGCGGCGGGGGCGCGCGCGATGCGGCGGGCGGCAGGGCTGCGCCATGCCACCCGCCATGCGACCGGTCAGCAGCGGCTCACAGCGCCTTGGCCAGGGTGCCGAGGTAGAGCTCGATGACCTTCGGGTCGTTGAGCAGCTCCTCGCCGGTCCCGGTGTAGGCGTTGCGGCCCTGGTCCAGGACGTAGGCGCGGTCGCAGATCTGCAGACAGGTACGGGCGTTCTGCTCCACCATCACGATGGAGATACCTGCCTCGTTGATCTCCGCGATCCGCTTGAACACGTCGTCCTGGTTGGCCGGGGAGAGCCCTGCTGAGGGTTCGTCGAGGAACAACACCGTCGGGTCCATCATCAGCGCCCGGGCCATGGCCACCATCTGGCGTTCGCCGCCGGACAAGGACCCGGCACGCTGCTTGGAGCGGTCCTTGAGCAGGGGGAACAGCTCGGTGACGAAGGCGTAGCGGTCCTTCCACAGCTCCGGCTTGAGGTAGATCCCCATCTCGAGGTTCTCCTCGATGGTCAGCGCCGCGAAGATGTTGCGGACCTGTGGCACGTAGCTGACGCCTTTGGCGACCAGTTGGTGCCCGGGGATGTTGGTGATGGCTTCGTCGCGTAACGTCACCGTGCCGGAACGGATCGGGACGAGCCCGAACATCGATTTGATCAGCGTCGACTTGCCGGCACCGTTGGGACCGATGATGCCCACGAGTTCCCCGTCGTAGAGCGACAGGGTGCAGCCGTTCAGGATGTCGACGTCCGGCACGTAGCCCGCGACGAGCTCGTCGGCCAGCATGATCGGGGACTCGCCGGGGTACAGCTGCGCTGCGGTAGAGCGGGTGCTCACGATGCCTGCCTCTCGTAGCGCTTGCGGCGAGGTGTGGGCGCCTGGGTGTGGCTGGAGCCGAGGTAGGCGTCGATCACCGCGGGGTCGGCACCGATCTCCTCCGGGCGTCCCTCGGCGATGACCTGACCCTGGGCGAGGCACACGACCCAGTCAGAGATGTCGAACACCACGTCCATGTCGTGTTCGACGAAGACCACCGTGCGGCCCTCGTTGTCCCGCAGGCCCTTCACGTGGCCGAGCAGCGACTGCGTCAGGGCGGGGTTGACCCCGGCCATCGGCTCGTCCAGCATCACCATGTCGGGCTCGACCATCAGCGCCCGGGCCATCTCCAACAGCTTCTTCTGACCACCCGACAGGGTGCCGGCGTACTCATCGCGCATGTGGTCCATCTTGAAGCGCGTCAGCAGCTCGTCCGCCCGCGCGGCGATCTCCGCCTCCTGGTCGCGCCACAGCGTCGGTAGCAGGGCAGGCAGGAAACGTTCCCCTGTCTGGCCGACGGCAGCCAGCTTCATGTTCTCCAGCACCGACATGCGGGACAGGGCCTTGGTGAGTTGGAAGGTGCGCACCATCCCCTTGCGGGCCACCATGTGGGCAGGCACGCCGGCGAGGTCCTCGCCGTTGAAGGTCCAGCTGCCCTTGTCCGGGGTGTCGAAACCGGTGAGCAGGTTGAACAGGGTCGTCTTGCCGGCCCCGTTCGGCCCGATCAGGCCCGTGATCAGCCCCTTGGGGATCTCCAGGTGGTCGACGTCGACCGCGGTCAGGCCGCCGAAGGACCGCTCGACACCCTCGATGGTGAGGATCGGGTCGGGTTTGGCGACCCCCGGCTCGGGGGCGATCCCCGCCAGCGGGTCAGCACGGCGCTCGGTCGGGTCAGGAGGCATCGAGCTGTAGCTCCTTCTTGTCGCCGAGGATCCCCTGAGGGCGGTAGATCATCAGCAGCATGATCAGTAGGCCCACGAAGGTCAGCGTCGTCGCGCCGACCGCGTTGGCACCGAAGAAGTCCGGGAGCGAACCCGCGTCGGAGAACCGGCGCAGGCTGCTCGTGAGGCTCCCGATGAGGAACCAGAAGATCACCGCTCCCAGCGCCGGCCCCCACGTGGAGGCGGTACCACCGAGGATGAGGATGGCGAAGGCGTAGAAGGTCACCTGGGGCAGGAAGGTGTCGGGCTGCACCGTCTGGAGGGAGATCGCGAACAGCGCCCCACCGAGCGCACCGATGGCACCGCCGAGCATCAGGCTCTGCATCTTGTAGGAGAACACGTTCTTGCCGAGGCTGCGGGCCGCGTCCTCGTCCTCACGGATGGACGTGATCACCCGCCCCCAGGGGCTGCGCATCAACGACCACAGCAGTGCCGTCATCAGCAGCACCAGCGTCCAGCCCACCAGCATCACCCAGGCCCGTTCCGGGCTGAGCGCCAGCGGTCCGAGGTAGCGGCCTGGTGGGATCGGGTTGAGGTCGAAGAACGCCCCCCCGAACTGCCGCAGCCCGAACACCCCGCCGGTGACCGGCTCCGCGCCGCTGCTGCGGAACACCAGGCGCAGGATCTCCGCTGCGGCGATGGTGGTGATGGCGAGGTAGTCGGCGCGCAGGCGCAGGGTCGGGATCCCGAGCAGCAACGCCAGCAGGATCGCGCCCAGCAGGCCGACGATGACGCCCAACCACAGCGGCCCCCCGAAGGTGGACACGGTGATGGCCACGCCGTAGGCGCCGATGAGCATGAACCCGGCCTGGCCGAAGTTCAACAGCCCCGTGTAGCCGAAGTGCATGTTGAGGCCGATGGCGAGCAGCGCATACGAGGCCGCCGTCGGCCCCGTGGCCGTCCGTAGGGCGTCGAAGAGGATGTCGGTCCCCATCAGCCGGTCTCCCTCGTGTGCAGGGGCGTGCCGCAGGTCGCCGTCATCCGATCCGCTCCTTGCGGCCGAGCAGGCCCTGCGGTCGGACCAGCAGGATGACGATCAGGACCCCGAGTGCCCAGACGTACTTGAGTTGGCTGGAGAAGAAGACGGTCGAGACCTCGCTCACCAGCCCGACGATCAGGCTGCCGAGCATCGCGCCGTAGGCCGTACCGAGCCCTCCGAGGATCACACCGGCGAACATCAGCAGCAGCAGGCGGAAGCCCATGAGGTAGTCGACGCTCTCGATCATCCCGAGGAAGATGCCACCGACGGCGGTCAGGCCCCCACCGAGGATCCACACCGACAGGATGACCCGCTCGACGTCGATGCCGGAGGACTCCGCCAGGTCACGGTTGTCAGCCACCGCGCGCATGCCCTTGCCCAACCGGGTGCGGGTGAGCATCAGGGCCACCCCGATCAGGATCAGCACCGACAGGCCCATCACCCACAGTTCAACGGGCTGGACCCGCACCGGGCCCAACTGGGTGCCGATCTGCAGGGTGTAGTCGCTGTAGGGGCGCCGGCTGCCACCGAAGAAGAACAGGATGACGTGCCGCACCACGAAGGCCAGGCCGATCGAGATGACCAGCATCGATATCAGCCCGGTCTTGCGGCGCCTGAGTGGTCGCCACAGCCCCAGATCGATCCCACCGGCGAAGGCTGCGGTGAGCAGGACCGACAGCAGGCCTGCGATGATCAGGTGCAAGCCCAGCAGGACGTTGAAGGCGTAGGCCAGGAAGGCCCCGAGGGTGACCAGATCGCCGTGGGCGAAGTTGATCAGCCCCGTGGTGCCGAAGATCAGCGACAGCCCGATGGCGGTCATGGCGATGATCAGGCCGAACTTGAGCCCGTTGAAGATGCTCTGCACCAGCCGGGGGACCAGGACGCTGCCGACGTCCTCGACCTCGCCGAGGGCGAACAGGGCCGTGGCGGAGCCGCCCTCGCTGACCCTGATCTCGAGCTCCTGGCGCTCCGGGTCGCGCAACTCGACGCCGTCGGGGAGCGAGTCGGTGTCGATCCGCACGAGGTAGCGGCCCTCGCCGGGTACCTCCACCGACCACTCACCGTTGTCGTCGGTGACAGCCGCGCCGAGCTCCTCGCCATCAGTGCTCGCCACGCTGATGGTCACCCCGGGGACGCCTTCACCCCCTTCGGCGAGCCGCCCGCCGATGCGTTCGCTCTCCTGCGCGACGGCCATACCGCCGAGCAGTCCGAGTGACAGGAGCGTGAGCATCCCGAGCACCGTCAGGCGGCTGACACGTGCCACGCCGTCTCCTCACCGTCGAACGGGCACATCGGTGCCCTGCGGACCGGTAGCGACACCCCCCGGGGGTCGCTGTGACGGCGCGCACCCTAGCCGCAGGCTTCCGACCTGCAAGATGGGAACGCATCCCAGGGTGCATCGGGTGGTCGGTCGACCGGCTGCGCGCTGCGGCGACGGCCGGTCCTGTGTCCGGTCGGTGGCGACCGGCTGCTTGACTGTCCCCGCAGACGAGCGACGGGATGCGGCATGTCTTGGATGGTGAGCACGACCGACTACCACACCGCGGGTGAGCCCTTCCGCATCGTGACCGCGGGGGCCGCGACCCCACGCGGTCGCACCGTCGTGCAGCGGCGACGCTGGGCGATCGAGCACCTCGACGAGGTCCGGGCCCTGCTGTGCCGTGAGCCCAGGGGGCACGCGGACATGTACGGCTGCTTCCTCGCGCCACCCGATGATGACGCCGGTGACCTCGCCGCGGTGTTCTTCCACAACGACGGGTTCTCCACCGCCTGTGGGCACGGCACGATCGCGCTGGCAACCTGGGCGGTTGCGACGGGACTGGTGGTGCCGCAGCCGGACGCCACGGACCACACGGTGGTCATCGACGTCCCCTCGGGACGGGTCGACGCGGTGGTGGCCATCGAGGAGGGGCGGCCCGGTGCCGTCCGCTTCCGTAACGTCCCCGCCGCGGTGCACACCCTGGATCTGCGGATCGAGGTGGAGGGCCGCACGCTCGAGCTCGACATCTCCTACGGCGGCGCCTTCTACGCCAGCTGCGACGCGGCTGCGCTCGGGCTGGAGGTCGTGCCGGGGGACCTCGGGGCGTTGATCGGGTGGGGTCGGGCGATCCAGGCGGCGGTGAACGCGCAGCTCGAACTCCACCTGCCGGACAGCGGCGACGACGTGGGTCTGTACGGGGTGATCTTCGTCGATCGGATCGGCACGCACCACCAGCGCAACGTGACGATCTTCGCTGACGGGCAGGTCGACCGCTCCCCCTGCGGCAGCGGCACGTCTGCGCGCTTGGCAGTCCTTGCTGCGCGCGGGGTGCTCGGGGTGGGCGACACGCTGGTCCACGACTCGATCGTGGGGACCACCTTCCTCGGCCGTTTGCTGGGCCAGGGCACCCAGCCAGACGGCACGGTCACCTACGACACCGAGGTGGAGGGTCGCGCGGCGCACACCGGCCAGCACACCTTCGTGCTCGATCCCCGGGACGAGCTCGGCACGGGCTTCGTGCTGCGCTGATGCAGTTCCTCGATCACGCTGCGGTCCGCGCCCGCCTGTCGATGGGCGCGGCGGTCGACGCGCTGGAGGCGGCCTTCGCCGCCGGGCGGCTCGGACACACCCCGCCCCGCCAACACGTCCATGCCGGCGAGCAGGAGCTCTTGCTGATGCCGAGCTTCCTCGACGGTGGTGCGACGGTGAAGCTGGTCGGGATCGATCCGGCCAACCCCGCGCGAGGGCTCCCGCGCATCCAGGGCGTGGTGGTGCTGTTCGAGGGCCCGGGGTTGACCCCGGCGGCGGTGCTCGACGCGGCCGCGGTCACCGCGCTCCGGACCGCGGCGGTCTCCGGGCTCGCGACCCGGTTCCTCGCCCGTCCCGACAGCCGGCGGCTCGTGCTCATCGGAGCCGGGCCGCAGGCCGACGCCCACCTCGAGGCGATGGTGGCGGTGGCCCCGGTCCGCGAGGTCCGGGTCGTGTCACGCCGTTGGGAGCCGGCGGCAGCGCTGGCTGCGCGGGCGCGCCGCGACTTCGGCCTCGATGCCGAGGTGGCGGGACCCGAGGCCGTCGCCGACGCCGACCTGGTGTGTGCCTGCACCACCAGCCCGTCGCCGGTGTTCGACGGCGCACTCCTGCCTGCCGGGGTCCACGTCAACGCCGTGGGCTCCTACCGCCCGGACCTGCAGGAGGTCGACGCCACCACGATCCGGTCCTGCCGCGTGGTGGTCGAGGACCGCGAGGCCGCGCTCCGGGAGTCCGGCGACCTCGTCCAGGCGCGCAGTGAGGGCTGGGAGCCGGCTGCGATCGCCGCCGACCTCCGGGAGGTCGTGGGTGACCGCGTGCCGGTGCGCACCAGCGCCGATGACCGGACCCTGTTCGAGTCCGTGGGGCTCGCCTACGAGGACCTGATCGTCGCCGAGGCGGTCCTGCGCGGCGGTTGAGGTCGAGAGCCCCGGCCCTGATCGCGACGCCGTGCGGTGGCCGCGCCGGGCCGCCTCACTCCTGCGCGTCGAGGTCCAGGGCCGCGGAGTTGATGCAGTAGCGCAGACCCGTGGGCTGATCGGGTGCATCCTCGAACACGTGGCCGAGGTGGCCGTCGCAGCCCGCGCACCGGACCTCCGTGCGCGCCATGCCGAGGCTGCGGTCGGTGTGCAGGGTGACCGCGTCCTGGTCCCCGGGCGCGTAGAAGCTCGGCCAGCCGCAGTGGGCGTCGAACTTGGTCTCCGAGCGGAACAGCTCCGTCCCGCAACCCCGGCAGCGGTAGACCCCCGGGGTGGTGGTGTCCCAGTACGCGCCGGTGAAGGGCCGTTCGGTCCCGGCCTCACGCAGCACGTGGTAGCTGCCGGTGTCCAGCGCAGCACGCCACTGGGCCTCGGTCCACTGCTTCCGGTCGGACACGCGCATCCCTCCAGGGCTCGGGACCGATGATGGTACGGGCCGCACCCGCCGGTCACACCGCGCTGGCCAGCGTCAGGCGTGCAGTGAGCTGCGGCGACAGCGCCAACTCGTGACCCAGCAGCAGGACCCGGCCGAGCTGGGCGATCAGTTCCGCGGTGTCGGTGTCCGCCACCACGGCGGCACGTCCGTCCAGCAGGATCCGGAGCGCGTCGACGACCGGCGCCTCCACCTCGGTGGTGTCCACGCCCGCAGCCACCAGACGCGGGCCGCGGCCGTCCTCCGACGCCGCCACGGTGAGCAGTCGGGTGTGCGGGACACAGGGCCGCTGTCGTCCGTCGGCATGGACGAGCACGGCCACACGCGCGCGCAGGTCCCCGTCCTCGCACACCGGTGGCACCGGGTCGGCGAGCGACCAGGCACGTCCGGGGAGCAGCAGGGCGATGCGGTCGACCTCGCAGGGCAGCAGGAGCGCGAGGAGCTCCACCAGCGGCGGTACCGGGCCCCCGTCGTCGAAGGGGCGCAGTACCCCGAAGGCCACCACCTCGTCGCCCGCGAAGGCGGCGATGGTGGGCAGTGGGGTGTAGCCGGCGTACAGATCGGTCTCCGCGCTGGCGATGAGGAGGTCCTCGACGTCCTCCCAGGTGCACGACGGCGGTGGCGGCAGGTGCATGGTGTCCCTCTTTCGTTGGATGCTGCGGCCGGTGGCGGTGGCCTGTGGCGGTGGCCTGTGGCGCTGTGCGGTCGCAGGGTTCGGTTCCCGGCCCGGTTACTTCGACGCGGGACGGCGATCCTTACCCATGGGGACGGTGACGCGGCCACGGATCCTCTCCAGCCTGTGGATGAGTGCTGTGGTCGGTGTCCGCGGTCGAGGTCGTAGTCTCGCGGGGGCACACCTCGCACCAGCGCCGCCACCCGCCACCCGTCACCCGTCACCCGTCACCCGTCACCCGAGGAGCCGTCGTGGATACCGATCCCGAGCAGTTGCGCAACCTCGCCGTGCAGGCCGGTGTCAGCGCCGGGGCACTCCTGCTGCGCTTCGCCGCGGACCTCGCCGCAGGTGGCGACCTCGACGTCGCCCACAAGTCCAGCGCGACCGATCCGGTCTCAGTCGCCGACGCTGCGGCCGAGCGGGCGATCGTGGAGCGGTTGACCGGGGCGCTGCCCGACGATGGCATCCTGGGCGAGGAGGGCGAGGACCAACGTCACGGAACGACCGGGCGGAGGTGGGTGATCGACCCCCTCGACGGGACCGTCAACTTCCTCTACGGCCAGCCCCTGTGGTGCGTGTCGATCGCCTGCGTGGACGCGGCGGGCGTACTCGCCGGTGCGGTGGTGCATCCACCCAGCGGGGAGGTCTTCAGCGCCGCGCGGGGCGGCGGGGCCTGGCGGGATGAGCAGCGGCTCGAGGTCACCCGGCCTGCAGGGTTGTCCCAGGCCCTGATCGCGACGGGTTTCTCCTACCGCGGTGCCGTGCGCGCCGACTGGGGGCGGGTCGTCGCCGGCCTGCTGCCCGAGGTCCGGGACATCCGCCGCGGTGGTGCCGCTGCCCTGGATCTGGCCTGGGTGGCTGCCGGACGCCTCGACGGCTACGTCGAGTTCGCCCTGCAACCCTGGGACTGGGCCGCTGGGCGGCTGCTGGTCGAGGAAGCCGGCGGTCAGGTCACGGAGGTGTCCCATGACCTCGGTGGCACGCGGGAACAGGGGCTGGTCGCCGGCAGCGCCGGCGTGCACGCTGCCCTGCTCGCACGCGTGGAGGAGTTGCTGTGACGGCCGTGGTGGACCTGCGCTCCGACACCGTCACCCGGCCCACCGCCGAGATGCGGCGCGCCATGGCCGACGCCGAGGTCGGCGATGACCAGTACGGCGAGGACCCGAGCGTGCGCGCGCTGGAGGAGGAGGTCGCGGGACTCCTCGGGCACGAGGCTGCGGTCCTGACGCCGACCGGGATCATGGCCACCCAGGTGCTGCTACGGGCGCTGGTGGCCCCGGGGCGTGAGGTGGTGTGCGAGGCCGATGCCCATGTGGTGGCCTACGAGGCGGGGGCCGCGGCGATCAACGCGCAGGTCCAGTTCCGCACCCTGGTCGGCGACCGTGGCCGCCTCGACCCGGACGCGGTCCGTGGGGCGCTGCGCCCCGTTGGCTTCCCCAACACCGAGGTGGGTGCCATCTCGATCGAGGAGACCACCAACCGGGGCGGTGGTGCCGTCCACGGCCTCGATCGCGTGCGCGCCCTGCGGGCCGTCGCCGACGAGCGTGGCATCCCCCTGCACGGGGACGGAGCCCGGCTGTGGAACGCCCTGGCAGCCAGTGGTGAGGATCCCGCTGCCGTCGGCGGCAACCTGACGGCGCTGAGCGTGTGCTTGTCCAAGGGGCTGGGTGCTCCGGTGGGATCCCTGGCCGTGGGACCGGAGGCGGTCATCGCTGACGCGCGGTTGTGGCGTCGACGGTTCGGTGGCGCGATGCGGCAGGCCGGCGTGCTGGCTGCAGCGGGCAGCTACGCCCTGGCCCACCACCGCGAGCGGCTGGTGGAGGACCACGCCAACGCGCACGCCATCGCCGAGCGGGTCGCGGGCGCGCACGGCGACCTGGTCGATCCCGCGGCGGTGATGACCAACATCCTCTACGTCGGCACCGGGCGGCGGCCTGCCGGTGAGGTGGCGGCGGAGCTGGCGGACCAGCAGGTCCTGGTCGGTGCCTTCGGTCCCCACCTCCTGCGGCTGGTCACCCACCTCGATGTCGACGCCGCGGCGTGCCGGCGGGCCGCTGACGCGTTGGTGGCCGTCCTGGCGGCACCAGGGCGTCGATGACCACCCGGCACCCCACGCTCGCTTGTCCCGGCCCACAGCTGGTTCGATGTCGAGGGTGAGGGTGAGGGTCGCGCACCCTCCCCTCGGTCCCCAACCACCAAAGGAGCTCCCATGGACGTGCTCGTGACCGGTGCCACCGGGTTCGTCGGTGGCAACCTCGTGCCGCGGCTCCTCGATGGCGGCCACCGGGTCCGGTGCCTGGTCCGTGACCGCTCGCGACTCACCTCCTCGTGGCGCCACCGCGTCGAGGTCGTGGAGGGGCGTGTCGAGTCCGAGCAGGCCGTCCTCCGCGCCGCGGACGGCGTCGATACGGCCTACTTCCTGGTCCACGGCATGGGGAGCTCAGCCCGGGACCTGGTCGCCCGGGAGCGGGCGGCGGCCGCGGCCTTCCGGGACGGCGTGGAGCTCGCCGGGGTCCGTCACGTCATCTACCTCGGTGGCCTGGTCGACGAGGCGCAGCTCGCCACGACCTCGGTGCACCTCTACGCCCGGCAGCAGGCCGGCGTCGAGCTGCGCCGCGGGCCGGTGCCGGTCACGGAGTTGCGGGCCGGCATCGTGCTGGGCGCGGGGAGTGCGTCCTTCGACCTGCTGGTGGCTGCCGCCCGTGCACCCGTCGCCCTGGAGCCGCCCTGGTCCCGGTCCCGGACCCAACCCATCGCCCTCGACGACCTCCTCGCACTCCTGCTCGCGGTTGGCGAGGACCGCCCGGCCGGTCACCTGGTGATGGATGTCGGCGGACCGGACGTGGTGACCTACGCCGAACTCGTCCGCCACACCCGTGCGGTGCTGGGCGTTGGCCGCGGTCTGGCGCTGCGTGTGCCGTACCTGCCCCCTGAGGCCCTGGCCCTGGCCGCCGCCAACCTCGCCGGCATCGCACCGTCCCTGGCGGTTGGCCTGCTGCCTTCGGCTGTGCACGACGCGGTGATCCGCGATGACCACCTCGCGACGCGTTACCCGTGGGCCGCCCGGACGCCGCTGGACACCGCGCTGGCGCTGGCGGTGGGCGCCCGCGTGGAGCGCGACGGTGCGGTCGCTGGCGCGCAGGCCGACTGATCACCGGCGACCGGCCGGAGTTCCCGTGAGCGGTCAGCGTGGGTCCGGTCGCGACCTGTTCGTGGGCTCCGGCGTGGGTGGGGTGGTCGTTCCCTGGGCTCACGCCCAGGCAACGACCAGGTTGGGGGGTGCGGCGGCCGGAGGCGTGGGTGGGGTGGTCGTTCCCTGGGCTCACGCCCAGGCAACGACCACCCCGCAGCACACAGCAGGCTCGCCGGAGCGTAGAGAGGCGCGCGTCCAGCGCCGGCGGGTGTTCGGCCGGCTTGCCAGCCGGTGCACACGTGGTCGCGCACGCGGTCCGCGTGGCGTGCCGGTCCGGGTCAGACGCCCGCGGCTGAGCGGCCCCACGCGCCGGTGCTGCGTTCCTGATCGACCCGGGCCACCGAGCGCCCCGCCGCCTCCGCGAACCGTGCGACGGTCTCGCGCAGCAGGACGATGTCCTCCTTGACCAGCGCCTGAGGACCATCCACCAGGGCCGCCTCGGGCCGGGGGTGGACGTCGACGATGATCCCGTCCGCGCCGACGGCGATCGCCGCACGGGTCAGGGGGAGCACCAGCTCCCGCTTGCCGCCGGAGTGTGACGGGTCGATCACCACGGGCAGATGGGTCAGCGACTGCGCCACCGGGACCGCGGAGACGTCGAGGGTGTTGCGGGTCATCGGCTCGTAGGTGCGGATCCCGCGCTCGCACAGCACGACCTGGAGGTTGCCCGTCTGCGCGATGTACTCCGCCGCCATGATCCACTCATCGATGGTGGCCGTCAGCCCGCGCTTGAGGAGCACGGGTCGGCCGGCCATGCCGACCTCCTTGAGGAGCTGGAAGTTCTGCATGTTGCGGGCGCCGACCTGCAGCATGTCGGCCTTCGCGGCCACGGTCTCCACGTCCGCCGGGGTGACGACCTCGGTGACGAAGGGCAGGCCGAGCTCGCGGGCGGTGGTGTGCAGGATGTCGAGCCCGGTCTCCCCGAGGCCCTGGAAGGCGTAGGGCGAGGTCCGCGGCTTGTACGCACCGCCGCGCAGGATCGTGGCGCCGGCCTCCTTCGCCATGCGGCAGGCGGCCTGGGTCTGCTCCTCGGACTCCACCGCGCACGGCCCGGCGATCAGGGTGACGGTGTCCCTGCCGATGGCGGCATCACCGACCCACACGGTGGAGGGTCGGGGGTGGGCGTCGTTGCTGACCAGCTTGTAGGGACGCGAGACCCGGATCACGTCCTCGACCCCGGGGAAGGCGTGCAGTGGCAGTTCGGCGAACTGGGTCAGGTCGCCGACAAGACCGATGATCGTCTGGTGCTTGCCGCGCGAGACGAAGGCGTCACCGCCGACCTCGGTGATCGCGTGCACGACCTTGTCGACGTCTGTCTCGCTGGCTCCACCACGCATCACCACGACCATCGAGGTGTCCTCTCTCGTCACGGCTGCGCCCATCCTCCCGCCGCGCGGCCGCTACCGGGTGGGTGCGTTCGCGGGCAGTCGCTGAGGCTACCACCACGCATCCGGTGGCCCTCCCGCCCGGCGTCGCGGCCGCTCTAGGGCTGCGGCTGGGCTCCTGGCGTCGACAGCCCGTCTATCCTCGCCCGGTCTCCGCTCAGCAGGATCGGAGATCGCCGCCCAGAGGCGGCCTTACGACGCTGAGGATCTGGCGCCATCGTGTCCGACGCAGCCGACGCCGTCGCCGAGGGCGGGCCGACGTGTCCGCGCTGCGCGGCCGAGCTCGCACCGCCGGCACGGTTCTGCGTGGCCTGCGGCCATCAGGTCGACGCCGCCGCCGCTGGGAACGAGGCAGCCGCTGCCAGCGATGCCGACGCCGCTGCCAGCGACCCACACTCCGCCGCTGCGAGCGAGCACGCCGCTGCCAGCGACCCAGCGCCGGCGCCAGCGACGCCGGTGCCGGCATCCGCCACGCAGACGCCCTCCTCGTCGCAGGCACCGGTCTTCGACATGACACCACCTCCGGCCAGCGGCCGCGGAGCGAGTCGGCGCTGCACCAGTTGCGGCGTGGTGAACGTGCGCTCGCGTGAACTGTGTCGTTCCTGTGGCCTCGACCTCGACCCTGACGACCGCACCGCGGTGCCGCCCCGGCCTCCCGTCGCGCCAGGGCAGCGGACACGGCCCGGGCGCCATCGTCGTCGCCCCCGCTGGTGGGTCGGCCTCATCGCGCTCCTGCTGGCCGTCCCGGCGGTGACCGTGGCCGTCCTGGTGGTCGCGGAGCTCGGCCCCTTCGCGCCACCGCAGGCGGGGCCACTCGAGCCCGTTGACTTCCCCGCCGAGGAGTACCCGGGGGAGCCGGAGGTGCTCATGCTCAGCGACGTCGCCACCCTGACCACCGCTGCGCCCGTGGGCGATCGCGTCTTCGCGGCCCAGGGGATGGTGGACGGTGATCCCACGAGTGCCTGGCGCAACGAACCTGCCGAGCTGCCGGCGCGCGTGCCTGAGATCATCGACCTGGTGCTACAGCGCCCCGCCTGGGTGTCGGCGGTCTTGGTGTCCAACGGTGACCACCACGACCTCGCTGCCTACGAGGAGGTGGGGCGGATCGAACGCGCCATCCTGGTGCTGGACGGCGAGGTCCGCATCGCCGCGACCTTGCGTGACCTCGGGCGACAGCGTCAGCTGCTGGAACTGGAGCGACCGGTGCTGTCCACCGCCCTCCGGCTCGAGGTGATCGAGGTGATCGCGGGTGAGGCCACCCCCGGTGTCGCCCTCTCGAGCGTCGAGCTGCGGGGGTACCCGGCATCGCCGCAGGATGCCGAGCTGGCACAGCAGCGTGCGGCGCGGCGTCCGGCCACCGGCAGCGTGATGATCGACGCACCGGGGAACCTGCCCGCTGGCCTCCCGGGGGCGAGGGCCACTCAGGGCTCGTAGGCGTAGAGCTGGATGCGTGCCCCCGGCAGCCGTGTACTTCCCGGACCCGGGTCCTGGTCGTAGACCCGGTCGGGGTTGAGGAAGGCACTGAACCCGCCCCGCCGTTCCACCTCGACCTCGAAGCCCAACGCCTCGAGTGTCGCCACGGCCTCGCCGACACGGTCACCGCGCACGTTGGGCAGCTCGATCGGCTGTGGACCGTCGGAGACCACCACCTCGACGGTGTCACCGGCGAAGCGCACGGCCTCAGGGTCGGGATCCTGGAACAGGATCACCCCCTGCGCGGCGTCGGCGTCGTAGCGGCGCTCCAGGACGCGCAGCTGCAGACCGAGCTCCGTCAGCTGCGCGCGGGCGGCGCTGATGTCGTCGCCGACCAGTGCCGGCACCGGGATCGGGGTGGGGCCGAGGCTGATGGTCAGGGTGACCTCGGTGCCCTCGTCGACCGTGCTGCCCGGCGGTGGGTCGGACGCGATCACCTCACCCTCGGGCACCTGCTCGTCGTAGCTCGTCGCCTCGTCGGTGGCCAGCTCGGCTGCGGTGAGCTGAGACACCGCCTCGGCCGCGGGCGCACCCGTCACGTCGGGCACCGTCACCTGACGGGGACCGGCGGAGAGCTCCAGCGACACCGAGGTACCGGTTCGCGCCGCTCCCTGGGGTTCCTGGGCCCGCACATGACCAGCCGGCACCGTGGCATCGTGCACAGGATCGCCCGGGATGCGTGGCTCGAAGCCGGCCCGATCGAGCTGCTCCACGGCGCTGGACTCCGGCACACCCACCACCGAGGGGATCGGGGTGACCGGTGCCAGGACGCGGTCGTAGAGCAGGTAGCCACCGAGGGTGGACCCGCCCACCAGCGCGAGCAGCAGGAGTACCACCAGTGGCCATCGACGTCGTCGGGTGCGTGGTTGCCCGGGCGGTGCGTCCGCGCTCGGCGGTGCCGTGGGCGAGGGGACCGAGGACCCTGCGGTGCCCACCGTCGGAGCCCTGGGGCCGCCCGGT
>LKMJ01000164.1_pt1 | contig 43703 bp, 32 predicted proteins | sample 643391 | NCBI WGS metagenome assembly LKMJ01 (sample SAMN04112250, study PRJNA286221) | soda lake metagenome | biome: soda lake; feature: Kulunda Steppe; material: water; isolation source: sample PL-Br10 brine of Picturesque Lake | place: Russia: Kulunda steppe | collected 2010-07 | reverse complement strand
TCAGTGGCCGCCAGCTGCACAGGTACCGGCTGTGGCGACGAGAGGACGGCGACCTGAACAAGGTCAGTGAGAAGACGCAGATGGACACGTTCCGCGTGTTCATTCGATGGCTGGAGTCGATCGACGGCGTGGAACAGGACTTGAGCGAGAAGGTCCTGTCTCCATCGATCACGCCCGACGAGAACTCTCGGGACGTAATGCTGGACAGCGACAGTGCCTCGAAGGTGCTCGCTCACCTGGAGAAGTACGAGTACGCGAGCATCCAGCACGTCGCCATCGCGCTGATGTGGCACACGATGATGCGTGTCGGTGGCGTTCACGCCCTCGATGTCGACGACTACGACACAGAAGAGCAGTGTATCAAGGTCCGTCACCGGCCGGACACCGGCACACCGATCAAGAACCAAGGTGAGGGTGAACGAATGGTCGCACTCTCGGATCAGGTCTGTGATCTCCTCGACGACTGGCTCGAAACCAAGCGACCGTCAGTCACCGACGAATACGGGCGAGAACCGTTGCTGGCCTCCCGGGAAGGACGGACGAACAAGACGACGCTGCGCGCCTACGTCTACCGGTATACGCGCCCCTGTGTCTACAGTACGGAGTGTCCGCACGACCGCGGTCTGGGAGAGTGTTCGGCCGTCGAGCGCGACACTGCCTACGAGTGCCCGTCGAGCGTGAGCCCGCACGCAATTCGTCGCGGAGGCATCACTCACAGTCTGAATAGCGACATGCCAGATAAGGTAGTCAGTGACAGGGCAAATGTCAGCCAACGGGTGATTGAACAGCACTACGACCGCAGAACAGAACGGGAGAAGATGGAACAGCGGAGGGAGTACTTAGACGAACTGTAGGTTCCCCTCCATTAACCCCGTTCTTCACCCGATTCTCCCTGTCGAGCAGAATGATGAGCAACAAGAACCCCGCGCACGGAGTTTAGCCTAATTACGAACGAGAAAGTGACTGTCTACAACGATCTTGTCGATGCCGTTGAATCCGTCCGAGACGAGATTTTCGAGATGAGTCGTTTCGTAGAGATTGGACAAGAGAACTGGTATCCTGACCTGCGATTTCGACAGGACACGATGATCGTCTACGAAATTCCGGCAGACGCGACCATCGAAGTCCTCACAGAAGATGATGCAGACCTCAAACAATCGACCGGGGGGCAAGAACGCTATTTTATGGACATCCCGGATGCCCGTCCGACCCTCGAAGATGCGTTGAATGAACGCGGATCTGTTACCGAAGCATACGACCATCCCGACTCTGGTGAGGGTTCACACTTGACTCCCTTCTGTCTCTTCTTTCGCATCTTGAATGATATCGTCTTGTTCAATCTCAGACCCCGAACGGTCCTTATCACGTTGAGCAATCGACTGTATCGCCGAGTCTTTCTCCGAGAAATCGGGCTGAAGCTTATTGAGTCCCCTCCGGAGTCCGCTCGCCACATCTTTCCCTTTAGCAGTCAAGTTGAACAAGTGCATCCGATCTACTTCCTCCAACTCCGTCACATCTAGTTCGTCAAGTGACTGCATGATACTGGTGAACCCCGGATCTGTCGGTCCCCATTGTTCTCGATCAAATTCCCAGTCGTCCTCCTTGACCGCGTTCTCACGATATTTGTAAAGAACCTTGTTGAACTTTAGCTCCCCGTCAATTTCTCCATCGAACGCATCCAGCATCAGGAGACGTGGATGACTCTTCGCCTCTTCGTCATCCATCGTGTAGTTTTCGTCGTCCTCCATTATGCGAACCTCGTGAGCGATGACTGGATCGTGTGTCTGGTCAACTCGCCGTGTTTATCGAATTCGTCTACAAAAGTTTCGTTTGAAGACGTGCAGATGAATTGTTGCTCGCACTCGTGAAGGAACTCAAGGAGATTTTCTTGGCCTTCCGGATCAAGATTCGAAAACGGTTCATCAAGAACGACCGTTTGCCATTCAGTTAACTCTGACTCTCGGGCGAAGTCATTGAGCGTAACAACAAACGAGATATTGAGAAACGTGATTTCGGCGTCGCTCAAATCTCCTGCCTGATCATAGCTCCGTGGGGATTCACTTCCCGGAATCTCAATTTTCCCGTCTTCCGAAATCCGGATTTCAAGTCCGAGATCACCAGCAGCACTCTGGAACGACTCAAGCCACGCCTCAACGAACTCATCTATCTCTGCTTCAATGCTCATCTGACGTTGTTCTTCCAACTTGTCGGCTACTGAACGGTATTGGGCTTCCTGATCATTGATCTGCGCTTCGAGGTTCTCTATCTGAGTGTTCGTCTCTTCAAGTGCTGTCTCCGCTTTCGTTAGTGCGCTCTCGTATCGTTCAACCTCCTCAGCCGTTTCAGCGACAATTTGGTCCACCTCATAGCTGTTCTCCCGAATAACGGTTTCAACAGGACCATCAATATCGATCAGTTCTGGCTGTTGCTCTCGAAGCTCGTCCATTCGCTCATTAACTTCCTCCAATTCAGCTGTGATCTCTTCGAGATCGGATTCGATTTCTTCAAGTTCTTCTTCGGAACGTCGAATCTTATCGTCTAAATCTGTCTCAAGGGAGTCTGCACGATCATCGACAGCACAGAACGGACATCTATGCCGTGAAAGGCGACTCTCAGCTAACTCAGGATCAACGCGGTCTCCACAGGCGGGACAGACAAAATCATTGACTGCTTCAGCAATTAAACTGTGTCTCTCGGCTTGGCGATATCGCTCCCACTGTGACTTCTGTTTCTGTTTGCTACGGCGCTTCTGACGCAGGAACTCCTGTTTTTGAGAGAGATCTGCGAGCTGCTTCTGGATCTCCTCATCGGAGAGAAGTAGATCTGTTATTTTGATCAACTCACCGGATTCATGTAGTTCCTGTAACTGCTCATACTTCTCCAGTTGGTTTTGTGCACTGGCTTTTTCGCGCTGTAACTGCTGACGATCCTCTCTTAGCCGGCGGAGATCCTCTTGATCCCCACTAATTGAATTTTCGAGTTCTTCAAGCTGTTCTTCTAATCCCTCGATTTGCTCTTGTGATTCGATATTGGTAACAGAACGAATAACGGCGAGTCGATCTTGCTTTGTCAGCCGGCCCAGCGGCATTTTATCCACGTGTGAATGAAGAAAGTGGGATTTTATGATATCTGGGCGATTAATTGTCCCTTCAATTTCGTCACTGAGTCTTTCTGCAAATATTTCTTGCGCCGCTTCCCCGGATTCTTCGGTTCCGTTTCTGAGATACCTCGCTCCTGCTTGTGCTCGTTGAAATTCCGTGTCGTCATCAAATTTCAATCGGACATCGTTCTGCCTTCCAGTGGAGAGATCAATGGTGTGTCGTGGTCCGAGAAGATTGTATAGAATTGCGTTGAAGGTTAGCGTCTTGCCTGTACGATTTCCTCCATAAACAAGGAGATCTTCGCCGCCAACGTTCGTGTGCTCGAAACCTCCATATTCCTCCTTTGCGAACTGCCGTGCGTGGATCTCACTAACTTTCATCTAATCGTACAATCTGACCGATGTATCAATAACCTTTTTCATGTTATTGAATGACAGATAAGAAAACCCTATCGCAACGAGCGCAATGAAGCCAGAAATCAGGAGAGCTTCTGATTCCTGGAGGAGATATCCCTGTATCGGTGCAGTCAAGGCGATAATTACGCCCGCATAGAGAACGGTTGCATATTGGAATACTTTTTCGTCATAGTCATCAAGATCACTTTTTTTCTCATCATGTCCAAAATAGAAGTCATCTGATCCTGTCTTCGCATCAATTTCCCGTTTCGCATGAAAAATAACCGGCAATGCAACAAACGCGATCGCTGGATCACTAAGAAGTTCCATTGCGAGCAGATAAACAAAAGCAATGCCAGCTGCGACAGCAAGTATGTATTGAATTTCATATTCTGAAAACCAAACTTGACCCGTACCGGCTACGTAGAATAAGAGCATAATTCCCCCTGGTGCACCCTGCGATACTGTCCGTACTAACGCCATTGAGGTTGTCTATTTCAATATGAGCTATAGCACATTCAATAACTTTACGTCTTATTGAGGGCATCATAAAACTATTCGCAATGGCGTTTCTTTCACCCCATTTAATCCAAACTATCAGTTATCCAGAAATGGGTTGGTACCAGCAAAGTGAATGAGCAGATCTTCGCAAGGTTAACCGGCAGACAGTCAACAATCGACTACGAGATGCGAAAGAGCAACTGGAACATGACTAATTGATACACCTGCTAACGGTTAGCATATTGTCCCTTCGGAGGAATGATGAAATCTACGTGATTTCGTCGATCAATTCGAACCCATTTTTGAACTGCGCACGGTTCCCGAAGCCGTTCGACCCAAGTGAAGCTACGACACCTTCCCCGGCATCAACGTCGGTCGTCACGACGCAGACGAACTCGTTATCACCTTGGAGCAGTTCGACCGCGACCGCTGCAAGCGCAGTATCGGCTTTCTCGATTTGGTCTTCGTCTCGGTTTGACGAGCGCGCGATGAATGATCTGACATCGTCCATGACCTGTGAGACTGTACTGTTCGTGTAGTCCGGCTCGTCAGCAACGGTGACCCAACCGGCATCAATGGCACTGTTGATCGGTGTTTGCCCCGGTGTACTTCGATCCGGCGCACCACCAAGTTCGTCGTATACTCGTTGGGGAATGACGAACGTGAGGTCGTTCCGCTGGGCGAATCGTTCGAGTGCGGTATATTTGTTATTCTGTTGGCGACCACACGCAATAAAGAGCCCCGTATCTGCCACCCACGCTACTGACTCCTGAAACGTCTCGAAGGGCTTGCTCATTGTTCCCGCACTCAGTCCTCCGCGGTTGATGGCTGCTCGCGGGCATTCCGGATCTCGCCGAAGTACGGATCGACCGTCTCCATGTCAAGGACAACATCTCGCAAGGCCTGTAGCACAGCAATTGCGAACGCTTGCTGGAAGTCGAGTTCACGGGCTGCAACCCGTTCCGACATCTCTCCCTCGGCATACGGTATGGCATACGTGAGGGCAGCTGCGAGCTTTCCCAGGCCATGCCGCTCAATCAGGAGATCCAAGTCCTGATCGCGGGGTGATCGTCCGAACGCTTCGATGAGCGTTGGCGTAATCGTGTATTCGTCCCCGTCGAGATTCGCAGTGAGCGTGATCGGGACCGCCGAATACGTGTGGGTCTTCTGCTCTTCGTCTCGGGTTAGCACTCCGAGTTCGACGAGTGTCCCAGCATCCGAGTATGCCGTCGTTCGCGGTATCTCTAGCTCAGCAACGATGTTATCGATGGTCACTTCTCCTTCTCGAAGAACGAACGTGTAGAGACGCGCCAGCCGTGGCTCCTCTAGCAGCTGTGCGACTGACAGCATACCGTTGACGGCTCGCTCAGGATCGCCGGCGGTCTTCGACATATGATTCATAATTCGTGTATTGAGTAATAACAGTTGGGGGAGGCTGCTTGGCTTCTGCTATCAAATTGACCTTGCTAACTACTATGTGAGGTTCCCACAAATTGAAGGTATAATCAGCGCGAAGGGCGCAAAGGTCAACTTCATATATGTCACGTCAAACGGAAACAGGCACTCAGTGGGACTGGGCGGAGCAATTGATTCGTCCACTTCAGAATATCGTGGAAAGGGTCGCAGAATACGACCCAGAAGATGATACTGCAGATTTCGAAGAAATGCTGCTAGAACCGCTGAGTATCAGTGGAGGTGAATCATTCACTGCAGAGGATCACCGAGGACGCGAGGTACTTGAGCTTCTTCAGAATGCTCAAGACGCCGCCGGTGGACTCTATTCGGAGGGTTCCAGAACGAAGACTGGGGAACGGGCTGTTTATATTGGGCTTAGTGATGATGGGCTTCTTGTCGCAAATACCGGTGACGCGTTTGATTTCAGCGACCCGGACCGTCGTAAGTCTCTTCGCATTCTTGGCCATTCGGAGACCAGTGAAGAGACGATCGGACAGTTCGGGGTCGGACTTACCTCAATCCGAAGTATGGGTGAGGCGTACGAAGTATGGACTAAGGATCCCGACGCTAGTGGTTCTCTTACACAAGAACACTGCTGGCGAGTATTCTGCGGACCACGGACTACACTAGCAGCCATCGCAAGTGCAGCCCCTAATGCAAGGGAGACCGGAGCTGGGGAACGAGCATTCCGCCAGTTCAGGGAGGAAGTGGCCGGTGGGGCTGATATTCTTGAGTCACAGACTAGCACCGGATCCCTACAATCTGTCCCTCTCTCAGCGGAGCAGATTCCTTACTTCACTTATCCAGTGGCAATGCAGAGTTGGTATGATTCCTTTAGAGACGAGATCAAAGGGCCACTACGGCGTCGGGCTCACAATCTATTAACATACGGCCATGAGGTGGAATCGACAGTGGAGTCGCCCCCCGAACAAATAAAATCGCTTCAGTCGGATGTGGGCGCATTCACGACCGCTGTCTTTGTTGACTACGAGGACGATACCTGGCGAGATCTTTTTGAGGCTATTACGGGCGATCTACCGGCACGACCGGACGACGAGGCGGCGACACGAATTGAGGATGATGCTTGGTTCGGCGGTGAGAGGACTGCTCGAATAACACCAGAACTCCTGCTTAATCTAGGTCATATTGATCGTCTCGTAGTCGAACGATTCACGGACGACGATTCTGAGGGTGGAAGTAGTATCCAGAACTGGGAGGTATTTGGACGCGATCGGGTTGAGAACCACGATGCAGATACTCTTCCAGTAGGAGGAAGACAGATTACAGACAGCGATAATGCGGAGCCAGTTGACGCCATTGAGGTAGGGGTTCGACTCGGAACTTCAACTACCCACGATCACCTGAAGAAGCCTGCCAATTCGGATGCGGAGACGTATTCGTTCTGGGATGTCGAATTCAGAGAAGAACGAACATATCGGGACTACGATTGGTTCACATCTGCGGCTAAGGGTGGTTGGCTTTCCAACGAAGAGTATGAGAACACGGCGAGAGAACCAATCGATGTGTCCCTGCTCTTTCCGAGTGAAGGTAGCGGGACTGATCTTTATCGACCACATCTCTATTATCCAATTGACGGTGTCGATAGACAGTTTCCATACTGTATTCACGGAGATTTCGTGGTTCAGCAGAACCGTCAGAGTCTTGCCGGTGGCGCGCTCGCACGGAACTGTGTAGTGGCAGCTGAAGCCGCTCGACTCGTTGGTCGCCTTAGCGAGGTTTTGGCCAGTTCGGACAGCCTCAATCAGATGGAGCGGGCTTCGATTCCGTGGTGCCTGCTCCCGACTTCGCTGACTGACCCGGAAGGCGACACTAACTGGCCGAAGGTTGAGGACCTCATCCGGGAATCGCCAGGACAAGTGGCCGACAATAAGCCTGTCCGAGCACTCCGAGCAGCTATCTATGAAGAACTTCGAACCCGGAAGAATGTACAGGTGATTTCAAAGGGTGATACGCCGACAGCCGTTGCGTCCAGTTGGGAGGATGAAATCGATGTAGTGCTCCACCATAACCCGACTGTCGTTTCGGGTATCGGCGCGCTCTACCCAATCGTCCGTTGTGCGAGCAACAAACTGAATCCAGAACGCGTACATGAGCGAGTTGCCTCTGCAACTGACGCCTCAATTCCGACCGAGACGACAATAACTTGGCTCCTCCGATGGCTCACCGAACAAGCGGCAGTGGTACCAGACGACGGAGAAATAAAGGACCGTGAGCCCAAGGCCAATCAAGCAGGTCTCTCATCGAACCTAGTGGCCAGTGCATCGGAAGAGCATTTGAGCGAGCGAGCGAGACGGCTCAGGCAGTTTGTGACTGGTAGTGTAACGGGCGCTGACATCTCTGGCCAACTTGTTACTCAGTGGTGGGCGGTATTACAAATATGGAGCGAAGAGATCGACGACGCGACAGACGCTGGTTCTGCCATAACTCAAGTACCGTTTCAAATTGGCCATGCCGTTCTCAAAGCGACGGTTACGATCGGTAAGGATATAGATGGATTCCCGAATTCGACACTCTTCCCTGCATCAAAGTCGGGGCCTTACCTTCTCCCGTGTGACCTGTTGATGGACGATGCCGACACCACGGAATTGTCAACTACTACTCGTTCTGATCATATCCAGTTGGTTCAGGTAGAATCACATGAAACGGGGAAGGACAGCCGGCGACAGGTACTTCGTCCGGAGAGTGAGGAAGTCGAAAATATTGCACCTCCCGCAGAGACGGGGTTCGAAATCTATCTCCTTAGCGAACATGCCCTCACCTACGATCGTGGACAAATAACGAAAGCAACGTGGGGAACCCGGAAGTATGAGGGTCCGGCTGACCTCTATCGGACCTTGTTGAAAGATTTAGTGAGTCGTCCGACGGAGCTTTCGCTTCCAGATATCCGATTTCTCCACACGGTATATGAACGAATCGAACAGACAGGAAACACAACCGATACTCTTCGCGCTATTGAAGGAAGCTATCACACCCGCGATCAAATCAAGAAATTAGCGAGTAGTAGTGCTGCCGTTGACAGCCTGAAACCCAGAGTTGAAGCGAGACGCGTGACTGTTCCGAAGAGACTATTAGAAGAGGGTACTGAAGCGACTGCTCGCCAGACGCGGTTTGGGGACCAACTTCATCAAAGCTGGATTGAGAATCATTTTGAGATCTCGGATGAAGATGAGTTTTCGATCGCAGACTCAGAGGCAGGTCATCCGTCTTCTCCTCCGATTCCCATCGATACACCTGTAGCGACGGTTCCATCATCAATCACGAGTCAAGGAGATGAAACCGCATCTATCTCGCAGTCCCAGATCGCCACGCAGCTCGGGATGCTTGGAGTGTCGGTATTACCAGGTATTCAAACCCTGTTAGTCCGTGGTGATGATGAACATCCGGACCGTCAATCAATCTCCTCATGGGATCCAACGGAATGGACGGCAGCTGATGATACACGTCTTGATAAACTCCAGACCGTATTGGATACACCGTCAGGAAAGGCCTACCTTGACCTCTTGACCACGCCGCCGTTTGGCCCAGGTGAGAGTTCTAACCACACGACCCATTGTAACGTCAAAGATTTCCCACGGAAGGACATGTCCCTCTCTGATGAACTGACAAACTACGATGTCGTGTTAACATCCTGGGTGTGGATCCCGTCCAGTATCCGTGAAGAAATTTCTGCACCACACTTTGCGGCTTTACTGACTAACTACGGTGACACACTTGCAGACTCGATCCTCCAAACTGGATGGTCCTGTAACTATGGTAAGGGGAATATCCAATCAATCGATACTTTCGTTCCAACACTTCTAAACTGGCAGTTGCGGACCATTTCTGGATGGGACGATATCACGTGGTTCACTATCCCAGCTATTGAGAGTCTGTGGACGGACCAAGATGAGTGGACATTGAAGTACGCCGTTCTGGATACTGTCGGCAAGAGTTACACTGCTACAGCGGCGCTTCCGAGAATTGACCCCTCAGAGTCACCCATTGACGAATCTGTCTGGCATATCCTTGGTGTTCGAGAACTCGATAATTTGAACGCCACTGAAGCAGCACAACGCCTTGACGCACTTATTACTGCTGCCGCCGATAGCGAACCCGAACAGGTGGCGGTAACAGACGATAACAATCCAGATAGCTCGATTCTTTATTTACCGGGATTGGAGGAAATTGAAGCATGGCAAACCCTGTACGGTACACTCCTCGGAAAGATCGGTTCAGAGATCGCCGACCGCGGAGACCACATGACGCTCGAAAAAATGCCGTTTGTCAATCGTATACCTGCACAGAACAGCGATGGAAATTGGGTTGGTCTCCCGTGTGACGAACTCGACAGAGCCGTATATTATGACTCTATCGAGAGTAACTGGGAAGATCGGATCGCGGCACTCAACGAGGACCAGCAATACCTCCTCCGACGACCGGATAGTCATTTTATTGACGCGGAGTCATTCGAGGCACTTTGGGAATCCACAGACGCTAACCAGGCGTCAGCTCGGTATCCCGAAATTGATCGGAGGTCAACAAGTAAGTCGGGTACCGCGCAGCTAAGAGAGATACTCACGGACCCCGAAGTCAAGTATGGAATCCTTGCAGCTACTCAGGGACAGCAGACGCTGACAAACGACCGAGATCGGTATGAAAAACTCACCGAGACACTACGAAGAATCGAACCTGATAGTAGCGATAACGATAGCTTGGACACAGCGTGGCGAGTTACAGCTCTTAGTAGCGGCGAGGGATTAAAATTCGAAAACGTGGAGGGGGCCCCGAGTTACGCAGTTGCGTATGATGAACGGAAAGTTGATCCAGATGAGCCGGTTGCCCTCGCTGATCTATTTATGGCGTTATACCAAGGTGGGAACAAAGACTCCTACAAATTAGCTCTGCTCGGCCGTGATGTCGAAGGAAAGGACGACGTTAGGGCAGAGCTCCGTGCAACTGATGTACAAGAACTCGAAACCGACCTTCGATTATCGGAGATATTACTTGATAACGACCCCTCGATTGAGCGGGGAGACTTAGAGCTCCCAGACGAGAAGAAAGTTGACGTGCTCCGCGAGGCTATCGCAGAATCCCTGCGAGACGGAAACCCGTTGCGAGCAGGTACAGAAACAGGCCTTCCTGACGCCGTTATCGAAGTAGTCAATACAATGTGTACAGCTGACTCCGAAGCACTTCGTAACTGGGCTGGGGATCTCGTCGATCCATTGAGTACCAATCGCACGGATGAACTCCGAACGAGGCTCGGAGCAGATTTGCCGATGGAATCACCATCGTCACACCAATTGACTGCACTGGATCGTCTGGAGGAGACGCTCTCAGATACTCGATCGAAAAGCCGGCTGCCCGATTTCAATGACTTCCTTCCGTATTTGCAGGTTCGCAAAGTAAGCGAATCACTTCACCAGCTAGTCACTGGTATACAGCGTCTCGATGACCGGACAATACCAGATATTACTAGTCTTGATGACTTGGTTGATCACGACAATCGTATTACGTGGTCCGACACAGTAATCCCAAATGAAGAATCGCTTTTCCCAGTTGAAGCTGGAGCGGACACAGTTGCACTTTCCGAGGTTGTTCCGGAGGACTGTACATGGTTCCATTTCGCATGGTGGCTTGAAGCAGCCGATCAGTCACCTGTAGAAACTGAACCCGCTGAAGCAATATACGATACCGCAAGCGCGATTCTCGGAGGAGAAAGCGATACACACTTCGATAAGGTGATACACGAGGTATGGACTGGTGGTTCCAAGCATAGGAGTTCGTCATCCAATAGCACGTTCACAGAGTCCAGCAACACCACATTGTTTGACCAGATCGACACTGATGTTGACTGGTCTGGGTTGGCCGGGAGTTCTACCAGCGATTTCACGGTGACTCAGAGATCCGATGGGGGTAGTGGGGCAGGCCCGACAATCAACCAGACCAGCGACCAGCCGCGGGTGGCAGAACTCGCCGTTCTACATTCCGCCTATGCTGCCCTCCACGAGACAGACGCTCCGTTTGACGAGATTCAATCACAACTTGGTGATCTGCAGTCAGACGAAAACAATAATTGGCGCACAGCAGATGGCTGGCAGAAATTCAACGACTTTGACAGCGAGTCACTACCAGACCCCGAAGAGTTGGGCAAGTCGGACGCAGAATTCCCAACTGTTGCGTTCGACATCACTGACGAGGGACTGGTTGGGTATGACATCCTTGACCTTACCGGATGGGCAGTTCGACGTGCTAGTGACGTATCCGCATCGCCCGAAAGTGTAGATCTGGAGCCATATTATGATGACTCGACGCTAAGTCCGGTACCCGTTGAAGTGAAATCAATTGACTCCTCGAATCCGAGCTTCAAATTCAGTCTAAACCAATACCGACGGGCGTATGATTTCGTGACGCCGGTTGATGGTGATTCGGCCGTTCCCTATGTCCTATTCCTTGTGGAGGTTGATACGTATGAGCAGGAAAGTGGTGAGCAGAGATACAGGATCCAACCGTACGATGTGATTGTGATCACCTGTCCGGCTGACCTTCGTCGATTACTCCCCTCGGATCTCTCTCCTAATGAGCACGACACCGTCATTGATGATCTTATTCTCCGCGTCCTGCGTGGGGGCGATTTGATTATCGCTGAACCGCGTTCCTGAGGGAGTCGAAGGTTTGACCGGGTACGTGATGAGCACTACCTGCGTTCATCATCCCACAGGGAGTCAGTCATGATTGAATCCGGAATCGGGATCTTCCTCGGCATTCCTGAACTCGTCTTCGAAGCGTTCTCGTTCTTCAGTATCATCCGGTAGGTCGTAGTGTAGATCCTGAACGCGTGGCGAGACGTCACATCGCTGATCGATAGCATCTGATGAAACTCCCCGGTTCTTCTGGTCAGTTATGTAACCAGTACGGATGTGATGAGGGGCTCGACTACTCGGGCACTTGAACGCAGAGTTGTGCTTCTGTGCCGCCTCACACTCCTCAGGATCGCGGTCATGGGGACATCCTAAGCCGACCGCACACGGCCGCGTCCACTTGTAGGCGATTTTCTGCAGCATAGATGAACTAATCCGCCCATCACCTTTCGTCAGCAATGGTTCCCGTCCCTCGTCATCGGTTTCATCTGGCCGCTGGTTCTCAAGATAGTCCTGAATGAACTCCGGAACATCATCGTAAAGCGTGACTTCCCGCTCGCTGCTCTCGTCGTTCTTCAGCGGGTTTGTCTCTTCGTGCTCGTACTTGAGAATCCTCTCCTCATAGTAGAAATCAGATACATCACGGCCTCGTAACCCGTTTTTTCGAGGCCCGGACTGACACATCAACTCCATTGCGATGTGCTCTACGTCAGCGTATTCGTACTTGCGCAGATATTCCAGTGCTGCCTTCGCAATCTCCGGGTATAGCTTCTTTTCGTCTACGCCGTCCCCAGACTTGTACTCGACTTCAGGAATATTGACGCACTCCTGGAAGCGAACTGGAGCCATCCGGTGCTCGATTAGATGCTGGATGAACTCCCGGAAGAGGTACATATCGTCACGGAGGGTCGTGTCCGATAGCGGCTCGTCGCGGTCCAATGACTCGTATTTCCGCCACTTATCGTATCGTTCGACGTCTTCGCTCGTAAGATCATCAGTTGCTTCGACGCGCGCTTCGTCTTCGAGGTACGTCTGGAGGTAGTTCAGCTTCCGCTTGTATTGTCCGGTCGAATTGACCGCCTTCAACTTCTTCTCGCGGAACTCGTTTAGAACCTCATCTATCGGTCGGGACTTCAATGAGAGCTCGGGAAATGACTCGGACATCTCGTTCACGACCGTTGACGCGATCGCTTCGAGAAATTCTTCAGATGGATCTCCCGAGAGGCACTGTTTCAGGAACTCTGCATCGTCCAGGCGGTCTGTCATTCGTGTTAGTCTGGATGTCTGATTTCGGGGTTGCGTGGTTACTCGAAGTCGTCTAGTGAACTATCGTAGGCGGTGCTGTCTCCGGAGTCCACGTAAGCATCCTCTGGCAGAACTTCGCGGATCCGCCGCCGAAAGAAAATACGGCGGTATCGCCGTCGGCGCTCAGGTGTCAGGTAGTAGTCGCGGACTGACGATGGGTCCTTCGAGCCTTGTTCTTCCGCGATTTTAGCGGCCATCTCTAGGAGGTCAGTCTCGGCGTCTGCGAGGACGTTATAGTAGAACGACCGGCCGTGAATCGGGGTTGCAACGGTACCGTCGATGGTAACATTAGCTCGCCGACAAAGGGCTTTGAACTTCTTCCGCGCCTGTTTCCCACTGAGGAACGACCGGCTGGGCTTCGGACTCGGGAAGAGGTGTCCGATCCAATCTGATTGGCGCGCGCGTTTATCTAAGAGACGAGCCAGCGCATCAAGCCCGAACATAAGGCTGACCTCTCCGCACCCATTCTTCCGGTCTTCGTCTTCGAACCTGATTACTGGGTCCGTCGGATTCAGATGAAGTTGATCTACGTGTATTGCGGGCAGTTCCTTCGTACGGACCCCCCAGACGCAGTATCCGATTATTAGCATCCGTTCTTCGTCGGTCTGAGCAGTAATCCAGAGGCGCCGGACCTGGTTGTCACTCAGCGGGGTCGGTTCGGGGTTGCGGTTCCACTGGAAGTCCTCTTCGATGCCCTTCATCGGGTCATACTCGATGCGGTTTGACCGTTCAAGCCATTCGAAGAACCGGTGGCCGGCGCGCAGATATTTGAAGGCAGATTCGTCAGAACTGAGGTCTTCTCGGAGGTCTTTCACTACTTGCTTGAACGTATCGTAGAGTTCCCTTTGGCAGTCAGATTCATTCGCGTACGCGACAACCGCTGCATCTCCGTATTCCTCGCTAAACCGCCAGAGGACTCCGTTGATTCGGGATCGATTTGTCCGTTTTGTCGAATCCGACCAGTTGCGGCATTCAACTCGGTCTTCGAGATAGGTTTTTGCGAGTCCGATCGTTGCGACGTCATCGATATGCCATTTGTATCCACTATCGCCGCCCGATGAGGTGAGGAGAACGAAGAATTCTGGCGTGCCCATGTCGTGTTTTTCGCGGAGCACCCATCGAAGGTGGGAGTAACCGTTGTCGGTTAGCCATCGAACGGTTGGGTAGTCTCGGGGAGAGTTCGGGTTTTGGTTCCTCCAATGGTCGAGGATTTCTTCTCCGACGCCCTGGAGGGCGGACAAATCGTGACTCCAGTCCCGATATGTGTCCGTATCGTCGGGGTCGTCTGATGGGCTGGTCGTCATATCTCTCCCTATGGGTGGTGTACAAATAAATCTTATCAGATAGTAAACATGTTGAGGAAACAAAATTGGAAGAGTCGAACGAGTATAAGCGTAACAAATTTTCTAATGCGGTCCACGGCCCTTACAGCGGTCAATCAACTGGTGGGACTTGGTGGCACTCCTCGCTGTGAACGACAGAGCTCCTCACCCAGGAACCAAGTGAAATACTGGTCAATTTCAACACTCTTTCTTCCAAGGTCAGCGGGGAGGGATTCGACCCTCGTTGGGGAACATCCTGTCGTACTGTCATGGATGCTACCGTTCACTATTGAGTCATTACCTGATGCGACCGATCTACGTTTAGTAGGCGATGATAGCGGTTGTTTCACGGAGTGATTATCCTTCGGTGGGGAGGTGGACGGCGAACACCTTGATCGGGCGTTGCCATCTGTTCACGCACCCATCCTTCATCAAATTGCTCGCTTTTCAAACTGCGCTAACTAGACGGTGTCACTCTCTCAAAAACATACGCTAACAAATATATTTGCTCACCTCGGTGTCATACTCTGTCACGAACTTTTTTCATCGAGAACGGAATCTATGTCCTGTCTACTGGTTTTGACAAATGGATCACTCAGGCGTGTGTAATTCTGCGTGAGTAACCGGCCGCAGCCTTGCGTTTTCAAAAAACATCATATCAGAAATTCACTATACTAGTATAAATAATCTTTCCAAAGACATCTCTTTTGGAGACTGGAATACCTAAGCATGAGTTCATCAGTAGTTGTAGTGCTACGATGGTCCACGAAGGCGCTAAATCGAATTCGCGTGTTGATGTATGGACTGGACTCGGTTCGATCCGTCACCGCACTCCTCAACACGTATTTTGCGGTTAACATTCGGCAGTTCCCCTAAGTCATACTCCACCGCGGGATACACCGACACGTACGCTGTTTCCAACTCAGGAGATAGGCCCGCATCCACAGGCTTCAAGACAACACTCCCCCGCGTCAGTCGATCATACAGCGAGTCCGGGAGTTCAGAAATAATCGTTACTCGCGCACCACTGACATCTCCAGTCTCTAACGCATGATCACTGACACCTGACAGCCGACACGCGCCGACCAACTCTAACGTCGGTCGGTCTACCGTATCGTTGCCTAAGACTGCCTTGTTATCCTCCTTGTGGTGATACCACGCAGTCTTCGCGCCCTGGGCCAAGTCCATACTGGAACTCTGGAACCCGACCTCAGTGACGAACTCTGCTGGTAGCTGAAATTGGTTGTTTCGAGAAACCGTGCGTCGAACCAGGGACGGAAGCGGATCGTCAACCTGGGAGTGTTCTCGTGATTCTGTCATCGGTTCAAACCCAGTAAATGAATCAGGTGAATAAAAACCCTCGCCGGCACGTCCTATTTTTGATTAGAGTTGTTTGGGTGCATAAGCGCCCTCCCTTCATGGACCTCACCTTCTGAGTAACCGTGATAGGATTCCCGAAGATTCGTTTTCATCACGTACATGACTCTCATCATCTGATTTATTTGATTTATTGTTACTTTCAGCAGGCCCCGCAAGCAGTTCTTCAACCGAGTAACCGACCCAGTCTGCGAACTCCTCGGGTGCGCCAATATACACACTCGTCCCGGACTTATCCGACATGAATCGCTTATCGAGCCGCTTTTCGTAGTCATAAACTTCCCAGTCTTCGCGGTCGAAATCCGCGTTAATGCCATCAGGTTCCGGCTCGAACGTGATGCGACCTCCCTGGATGTCCCGCTGCCACTTTATCCGCCCCGTGTCGTACATTTTCTCGGCTGGTTGATCAGCCGGGAAATACTCGGGTTGCTCTCGACCAGCTTCCTCGTAGAAGTCACAAAAGATACGACGGACATCCTCAACGGTGCCGCTCCCTTCAGTCCACGGTTGCTCAATGAGCATTCGACGAGCAACGTAACTGAAAATGGGGTTTTCCCGTTCCAACACCTCCGCGAGATCTTCTTGGGCCTCGTGGAATCCCGGGTCCTCGGGGTTCGATGGGAACGAGACGTCCATGCTGAGGATTTTCATCCGGTTTCGGAACTCCGATTTGGGGAGTGCATCGTTGGTGGTGAAAATCAGACACGGCTGATCGACGCTTGTCGGAGTCCAATCGCCCCAGTAATTCCGTATCGGACTCCAGTTCTCGATTTTGCTCTTTTCTGCGTCGATGATCGCGTACGGGAAACATGTGTCCCACTCGCGGATTCCACGAATCTCATCGACACCTACATCGTCGGCATCGACGCCTGACACGACGGTGTTGTCCGATAGCAACCGGAGGATGTACTCGGTGAGCTTGTCTTTTCCAGCGTCGCTGTTCCCCTCGATGTACAGGTGTTGGAGGACGTTGTCGAGTGTTCGTGACGGCGATGAGAGTTCCTTGGCGTACTGGTTAGCGAAAGGAGCCCAGAACCCGTAGAGGAACGCTTCGTACATCTGCGCCATTACCGCGTCGGGTGTCTGAGTGTAACCGTGGTCCCGTACTGTCTCGACGTATGCTTCGATAGTGTCGAGACAATAATCCAGAACCTCCGGAGTCGGCGGATCGGTTGCTACCAGAATCATGTCCTCCTCATCGCCGAGGACAACCTGCTCCACTTCGGGAATAACGGACATTTTCGGGATTTTGGTTGATTCCCGGACCTGGGTGTTGTATGCACTCAAGGGTGCTGTGATGCTGTAGTCCTCGACCGTTGCTCCCCGATTTCGGAGACTGGCCCCGAATTCATCGGCGACATCCTTGTCGATCTTACTCGTCCCCATCCGAATTTTTTCTTCTGGGGTGCGAACTCGCGGTCGATCTAGCGTATCCGTGAACGACGTTTCGTGGTCAGACTCAACGAGGCCTACATCAGGAGACGCATCGTCTGCCTCTTCGGCCCCGGGTTCATCTATCGAGTCATCATCGTCACCAGTGTCGTCTTCCTCATCTGAGCCATCGGGATTGATGACCGTCCGGTCGGCTTTCTCTGGTTCATCGATGAATGCCACAGTTTCATCGGCCGACTCAGGCTCGTCCACGACAGCTGTGACCCTATCGGCAATGTCTTTCAGGTCTTCCGTTGCGTCCTGGTTCAACGCGGCTGTATCGCTCATGTCCAGGTCGCCAGTTCCAACCCAGTATTCGATCCGGTCTTCACGCTCCTCGGGAGTCTCTGCCTCTTCGAGGGCTTCGACCAAGCCCTCAAGTAGCGTTTGGTTGCTATACCGGTCTCGGTATTCGTCGATGAACGCCGTGAACTCTTCGTCCAACTCCGTTCCGACTTCCGTAGTGAAGATTGATACCTGATTCGTGTGGTACTCCCACGAGTTCACTGAGAGGTTCGCCGACCCGTGAACGAGTTTCACTGTATCGTCCGGCATCACGATTCGGTAGACCTTGGAGTGGATGATCTTGCGATTCTTCAGCCGAATTGTCAACCGCCCGTCTTGGCGGAGCTGAACAAGCGATCGCGCAGTCGAAACGTCGTTGACCTGGTTGGCGTAATCATTAGCATTCCCGACGAGTACGTCAAGCGAGCCGATACCGTAGTCTGTCAGCATCCGAACCATCAGTTCCGGCGACTCGGCATACGTTATTGCATCGACGTGTCGAGCCCCTTCAAAAAGTTCCAAGAAGTCATCTCGCTCCTTCACCATAGCCAGACGATACCCTGCCTGACCGGAGCCGTAGAACTCGGGCATGTCCGCGAATCTGTCAAACGAAATGTTGGCTGTGATTTCGTCCATCGTTGATGCTGTGTTCAGTGCTGTGAGGCGCTTTTAGCGCGGTACCTCCAAGCTCGCCCCCTGCAGGGCCGTTCCGCAGCAATTTTGGACGGGTTTCATCGCACTCCCCCTAGATCAGTCGAGGCTTTGTACCCCGGTCGAGTCGCCCTCTCCGAAATCAGCGCTCTCAGAACGCGTTGGTTCGCGCTGGCGAGCTTCGTAGGCCTCCCGCCATTTTTCGATGACATCCAGGCTGCCGGCACCGTGTTCTGTACGGCGGGGTCGCACCTGAATCAGCGCCGGTGTATTCATCGCGTCGCCGGAGACGATCGCTTGCCCTGGTGTCAATCCGGGGAGTTCGCGGAGCACGTCCTCGCCAGCCGCTTCGACGGATTTTTTGATCGCATCTTGGTCGTTCGGGTTTCGGATTTTCATCGAAATTTGCGTCCCACATTGCGATAGCACGTCTTGATCAATCTTGGACGGACGCTGGCTGATGATACCAAGTCCGAACCCGAACTTGCGGCCTTCGGACGTGATCGTCCGCATAATCCCTAATGACGGAGCATCACCGGATGCCGGGGCGAATCGGTGACCTTCCTCGAACAGGGCGAAAACCGGGTGTTCGATCTCGGATTCACGACCACGAACGTCGTCAAGTCGCTCTCGATAGAGTCGGCGAAGGAGGACTGTCGTGATGAGTTGTTGATCGCGGCGATCAAGCGTGTCCATCTGGAGTACGGTACACTGTCCTGGGTCGATAATCTTGTCGAGCGGGACGTTTTCCTCGGGGTGGAACAGGTCGTTCCGCTGGATCGACCGCCGAAGTCGCCATTCTAGTGCACCAACGCTGGCGTCGTCATTACCGAACTCGCCCCGCATTTCGGCCATGAGCTCATCGATGCCCCACGTTTCACTCTCTTGATTCTGCATCGAGCGCCACGCCGTCGAGAGTCGATCCTGCATCCGATTACTCGGGTTATCCAATATCGCCATGACGTCTCCGATTTCCAGTTCAGAAATTCTGACTCGGAGGCGCTCTGGGTCATAGTAGACGACGTCCGGCTCGTACCCGTTTTCCCCGCGGAAGGATTCGTGACCCTGCATCTCGGCCAGGGTGTCGTACTCACCGTGCGGGTCAAACACGAGGAGCGACGCCCGCGCTGTCGGGCGCATCATCTCTTCAATCAATACCGACGCTGTATAGGACTTCCCGCTCCCTGTGGCCGCGAGGATTGCCAGATGCGTTGAGGCAAATTCTTCAATGGGGATGTGGATGTTCGTTGCCCGCTCAGGTCGGTTCAGCAACCACCCGAGGTGGGCGACGCCATCAAGCTCAGCTACGTCTGTCTCGACTGTGTCGCATCCGAGGTTCGGGAGCGCCGTTTCAAGTTGTCGATCCGGTGCGATCGAGAGCGGCGTTCCTGGACCAGGAAGTTGTCGCGGATTGGCGAAGGTCGTCATTTTGGTGTCGTAATACCCGATGACCGTCGCTGTCAGTCGATACAGCTCCGTGTCGTCGGTCGGAACGCCGAGTGTAGCAGCGACCGTCTCGGGACCGACTTCCGGATCAGCTAGGAAGCCTTCCGGGAGACCTCGGATGAGTTCCCGGTTCGTCACCCGAGCGAAGACTGACCGACTCTCGCCGTCTACTGTGACGTCGTAGGTGATGAATTCCCCTGTTTTGATAGACTGATCGGCAGGGGTGACGAAGATGAATTCGTTTGGATCGTCACCCGGGCCGGCGACCGTCCCGATTACTTCTGCACGTCCCGACATTATACCACCCCCCGTCGCTCCTGAGCCTGCCACTCGACGTTCTGTTCAACGACATCCAACACCCGCTGATTCAGATCGTCTTCTGGCAAGACACGACGCAGCCGGTCGATCAGTGCAACGATAACTTCTGCACCGAGATCTCCCGCGATATCGACGAGGCGGTCGATGTATGCCAACTGTATTTGACCGTCGATGGTATGAAACGTCGCAGTGAGTTCTTCCGGGCAGTGGTGGACGGTGTCGTCTACTTCGAGCGTCCAGCGAGGCATGCGGTGTGTGGGGTCAGTGATGGTCCGATCCTCGGTGATCGTTGCAGTCCCGAGGAGCGCGACACCTGCCAGCGTCGTACGTTCCTCGATGTACCCGGGCGTGAACTGTGCCTGATCGTCCTGCGCTAGGCGCGGTCCAGTCCGCCCTTGGTCTGGATCGACCAGCTGCGTGTCGTAAATCACGCCCACTACTGCGTGGTCTGTTCCATCAATCGTCTTCTCAATGAAGACCGGTTGGCCGAACTCCCGTTCGCTGAGTTTCGGAGGACGCTCGCAGTCACGCTCTTTGTATACTTCGACGACGTAATCGAGGTGACTGTTTGACGACACGATACTTCCGATTTGGACGCACGAATCGACGGTCGCGGCCTCCGTTTTTGCTAGGTTATCCGTCATGTGTTCGTTTAGGTGTTGCGAGTGATCTGCTGTATTGTGCTCTCGTTGGTCGTTTTGTGGTGTGCTGTCATCGGCGGCGGAGTTCCTTGCTTAGTGCCTTGGCGTTCCACTCGACCGGAACGCCATGGGACTCGGCCCACCGCTGGACGATCCGGTGGAATTGTTGCCGGTCCTGGTGGTCGAGGACTGCGTCACTGTCGGCTTGCTGAAGAATTTCTGGATATCCTCGTCCGATTCCTGCTTCAGCTCGTACGATTTCGACGGTATACTCGTACATCGAGTCGTATCCGTCAGGGCCGTCGCTCCGACAGAGCCAGCCAGGGAACTCGATCCGGTCGAGACCCGATCCAGGCGGGACGTTCAGGTACGAGAACAGGATGTCGTCGCGGAACCCGTATGATTCACCTTCGTATGTGGTCTGCAGGGCGTCGATGCTCCCGTCGCGTTTCGAAATGAACGGGATCGTCGTGTCTCCCCATGGGCTCATCAAGTCCACCAGGACGTGTGCGTCCGGGATGACTCGGTCAGTCCCGAACTCCTCTCGCCAAAGGAGCCGCGTCATCTTCACTAGTTCTGTCGCGCTTGACCCCGCGACGTACCCGACCAACGGGATTCGATGGTGTTGACTCGCTGCAATCACGCGACTGAGCGTCGAAATGTATCGCTCGCGGGTTTCCGGCTTCAACGGGTTCGCAAACGAAGCGATTAGCGGGCCGTCGTAGAAGACGACCGGGTTGTGCTCGATGTCACCGCTCTCGCGGGCGTCTGCCAGTTCCACGAGTTGCTCGATGAGCAGCGCTCCCTCGTGTTCGAACCGGTGGTGGCCGACGAGTTGCGAGTCAACGAATCGGTAGTCACCACCATTCGATTCCCGCGTAACCTCATCGGGCGTCAACAACCGCCCTTCGATGCCACGGTCGAGTCGCCCTTCCGTGTGGTGGTAGTTGACCGCCCACGCCGCCTGAACGTATGCAAGTGGGACGTTGAATTCGGTCGTAGGAGGTAGCTGTGACCCGTCTACAGCCATGATAGCCACGTCACGAAGGATATCGCGCGCCCACTCGTTGACCTCTTCGTGATTCTCCCACGTGTCACTCTCCGTATGGGAAACAACAATGCTGTCAACCTCGTCGAACTCGTCAGTTGGGTACGCTCCTGGGTAAGAGGTATCTCGCAGGGCGGCACGGATCTCCTCACTCGACCACTCCTCGGGTAGGCGCTGGAAAGCGTCTTTATACCGGTCAGCGATTCCCGGTTCATCTTCCAGATACGCCTCAATCGTCTCGACGTTCGACTCTAACTCAGCAGCGACATCGTGCTTGTTGATCGTCATCAGTTCACGGTCACCTCCGACGCCTGCTGCTCCTTGCTCACAGAGATCGTGTAGTCCGTCATTGAGTCGAACGTCTCGTCGTGACTGATGACCGTGAGCTGCTCGAAGCTATCTAACTGCTTCAACTGCATCACGAGGTTCCGCTTCTTCTGCCGGTCCAGGTTCGCCGTGGGTTCGTCAAGGAATGCGATCCCGACCGACGCGAGCTGTTCGAGAATGGCGAGCCTGACCGAAAGCGCAGCCGCCATTTTTTCGCCGCCGCTCAGCGTCGAGAACGACTTCCGCACATCCGCGTCGTGAACAACGATCTCGTAATCGCTCGTCCACTCCAGCGTCTCAGTGGATGTGCCACGGATCGATCGGAATAACTCGTTGGCACGTGCCCCGAGTCTATCCGTGATGATTTCGCGCATCTTCGGCCCGGCTTCCCGAACGTTCTCGCGGACCCACTCTGCGAACTGCTGGTCCGCTTTCAGCTCTTTCAACTGCTGGAGCTTCTCCTGACGCTCCTCCAATTTCGACTCTAACCGTTCGACCTCCTCGTGGACCTCCTCTAGCTCGTCCTCTTTGTGTTCCAGTGTCCGACGGTCGCCCGCAAGATCGCTCTTGAGGTCATCTATTTCGGAGTCGAGCGTTTCCAGCCGATCTTCATCGAACGACTCCTCCGCCTCTTCGAGTTCGGCTTCTGTCTCATCGCGTTCCGTTCGAAGCTCCTTTAGTTCGGACTGCAGATCCTCGACGGTTTCTCGCCGCTCATCAACTTGGGTGGCTTGCTGCACGTGCTTGATGTAGGTCTGGTATCCCGACTTGGTTTCTTCTATTGTCGCTTTGACCTCGGCCAACTCATCATCGAGGTCCTCGTACTCGGCTAATTCCTTTTCAATTTCTTCGAGGATCTCTCGTTCATCGCCTAATTTCTCGCGTTTGGACTCCAATCGGTCGGGGACGTCGCTGAGGTCCTCGACTCGAACCTCGGCCTTTCGGTATTCTTCGTACGCTTCTTCCAACTCGTCGCGTTCTGATTCGAGCTCAGGGAGTTCCGCTAAGTCCTCTTCCAGCGCCTTTCGCTCTTTCGTCGTTTCTTCCTTTTCTGACTCTAGGTCTCCGACGTCTTCCTCCAGCGAATTAATCCGCTCCCGCAGAACCGGGATTTTGTCAACACGTTCCTTGACCTCCTGCGCTTCCTCACGCCGGTCGCGTAATTCGCTGAGTTCGTCACCGAGCTTCTCACGCAGGGTTTTGATTTCTTCAATTCTATCCTCGCGCTCTTCGATCGTCTCGGACCGGTGTTCCTCGTCCAGCGGCCGGTCACACGTCGGACACGGCGCATCGACGTCCGTATCGCGTAACCGTTCCAACTGTTCTTGGAGTCGCTCACGTTCCGACTTGAGTTGCTCGCGCTCGACTTCCCGCTCATTAATTTCAGCAGTGAGCCCTTCGGGGTCAGTGGTCTCGTCCCACTCCTCCTCGATTTCCGCAATCTCCGTCTGCAATGACTCGATATCGCTCTTCTTTTCGTTGATTTCACTAGCTAGCTCTTCGACGCGCTGCTGTAACTCTTCGACTTCGTCCTCACGGTCCCGCAACGACTCGATCCGATCATCTAGTTCCTCGTACCGCTCTTTCTGGTCTTCACGGGTTTCCAGCGTTTCTTGAGCGGACTCTAACGTTTCTAAATCCGACTCAAGTTGGTTAACCTCGAACTCTATTTCCTGAATCGTGTCTTCCTGCTCATCCCGGTTTGCTTTGAGTTCATCACGCTTCTTTTCCCGCTTCTCTAATTCGTCGAGCCGGTCATTTGCCTCCTGGTGACGGCGGTACTCGTCACGATTTGCCTCGCACTCCTCTTGGGCATCTTCGGCCGCTTCGAGTTCCTCTTCGGCGGTTTCCAACTTGCTCTCGGTCGCACTGATCTCTTGGTTTAGGGACTTGATCGCCTGGTTGAGGTTCTCGATTTCCTCTTGGACCGCTTCCAAGTCATCGTATTCAGACTCTTTCTGCTCCAACTCGCCCCCTTTTCGGTCGATTTCTGCTTCGAGTGCTCCCACCTCCTCGGCGAGAGACTCTGCGTTGTCCCGTTCGTCTGGAAGATCCTGCACCTCCGTCGTGAGCCCGATGATATCATCACGGAGATCCCGTTGCTGTTTTTCGATCACGTCCGGGACGTCCTTCAGTGCCTTCCACGACTCTTCATACGCATCGAGATTCAACAACGCATCGAACGTGTTCTTTCGATTGCCTGGCCTCTGCGCGAAATCCGACAGGAATCGCGTCTGTGGTACACCGATACACGATTTCCAAAGTCCCTGTAACTCGTCTTTGTCCTCGACGTCGAATCGGGCACACAGCCAGCGGATCAATTCATCCTTCGAGTCGATGTCCTGATCGACCCACTCCTCGGTCTCGGGGTCGTACCGATGTACACCATAATTGGAGCGTCCAGCCGACCGAGTCACCCTGAACTGCTCGGTCCCGTTCTGGGTTTCTTGCTCAAACACCACCTCAACGGTTCCTGAGTTCGTCCCCTCGCGCACGAAATCCTTGATATTGACCCGACGCGGGAGGGAATCGAACAGCGCGAACCCGATCGCTTCCTGAATCGTCGATTTCCCAGCACCGTTCTCGCCGAGAATTGCCGTTACACCCCCCTCAATAGGCACTTCAGTACGCCCTTCGTAGGACTTGATGTCTTCCAACGCGACCTGTTGAATCTTCATTGGGTGGTCACCTCCTCTGGGCTGTCATCGTCGGCAGGACGTTCCTCGTCACCGCGCCCCTCCGACGCATCTGCTTCCTTATCATCACCGAAGGGATTCTCGTCAATATCGACAACTACGTTGTCAGCTAATTCAGGGAACAGGTCACGTCGTGCAGAGCTAACCGTATCACGGATGTCCTCAACCGCCTCTTCGGCCTGCGCCATTTCGTGAGCGTTCCCCAGTACGCCTGCGACGTCTTCCGCCTGTTCAGCGTACATGGACTCTTTCGCAATCGTCTCGAACACCTGGTCTTCCAACGCGGTCGTGTTCAACCGTCCATCCTTGAATACGTCCTCTTCGTCGATCTCCGAGATGAGTTGCTGGACATCTGCTGTCCGGATACCTCCTGCGTTCTCTTGGACGTACAGCGCATCGCACGCCTCTTTCGCATACGCAGCGAGTTGGTCAGTCCGGAAGTCGCCACGACTGAACTGGAGGGTCCCCGTGAATCGTAGATCCAGAATCGGTCGGCGAGGTTCTCCTTCAGCCGTGTATTTCTGTTGCTGACAGTATTCTTGGACCGATTCGATTTCATTCTCGACGTGGTCACGGAATGCCGATTCGAGTTCACCCGGTGAGGCATGTGACGTCACGTCGAAATCGATCCGGTAGTATGGTCGGCGCTTGGTCTCGTGGTGTGCTATGTCAAAGTTGGGTGTCGATTCACCGGCGTCGATCTCATCGGGCGAAAGCTCGATCAAGTAGTAACCGTGTTCCCACTCATCACGATCTTCGCGGGTGCTGTGTGCCTCCGGTGAGCCCGGATTGTAAATCCACTCGCCGGCATCGTACCGCTTGTGGATGTGTCCGAGCGCGAGGTAATCCACTACTTCTTTCACCTCCCGCAGTTCGGCGTGCGTGACGGTCCCGCCCAGCGTCGGGACTTCGTCTTCCATACCGAAGTGCGCCAGCAACATCGTGAACGCTGGTTCGCCGTACGTTTCGTTCGCGGTGCGAATCCCGTTCGCAACTTGTTGTAGCGCCCGATCCGTCCTCGCCCCCCGCCACTGTAGCCCGAACACGCGAACGGGGCCTTCGAATGCCCCGCTCTCGATGTCATAGAAGCCCGCAAAGTCCCCGGGCTCTTCGGAGTCGTACGGATGGAAACGGGCAGTATCGGGGTCGGCCGACAGGTCCGCTTTCAGAAACACGATTTGCCCGCGCTGGTGGAGGTAGTTCAACCACGTGATGTCTCGCGGCGTCAGGTTTTCATCGTGATTGCCCCGAGAAACCAGCACCGGCACGTCGTCGGGAACGTGACTGAGTTGTTGCTCGGCTTGATGCAAGACCTTCGGGCGGAGGTCCCTGGAATGGAACAAGTCCCCGGGCAACACGATAGCATCTGTGTCGTGTTGTTCAACCATCTCACCGAGCGCGGCTTGCAGGGTCGATACCATATCGTCCTCTCGCTGTTTCAACCCGTACTGCCGGTGGCCGAGGTGTGTATCGGCAATGTGTGTGATCGTCAGCATCTTTCCTTTGACATCATCACGATTCGTTCAACAAGTTTTAATAGTTTTGGGTTAGCAGGATAGTTTGAGGCGTTGGAACTGATGGACCCGACCAACGGCGACGAGGAGAACAAAAAACGGTTTCTGGAGGCCTTCGAACGTGGACGAGACGGCCACGTCGGCAGTTACAACGTCTGGCTGGAGAACCACGGTTTCGACCCCAGCCGCGTGGACCGCGACAAGGTCACGGAGTATTTCCGAGAGAATCCGGCCAAATCCGTCAATCAAGACGACGTGACGGACATTGCAGAGTACGCGGGCTTCGTCACAACCAGACAAGATCTGCATCACATCCCGGTTATCGGGGCGTCGGGAGTCGGAAAAACACAGTTACTCCACACCGTTATCGGCCTTCTCTCCGAGGTTGACGACGACATTGATACAAAACTACTCGAAGCGAACCGCCTCGGCAAGAAGACCGAAGACGGATTCCTTCTCGACGAGTACTGCCACGAAATTGCCGAGCACACCACCCCGATCGTTTGTATCGACGACTGTGGGTTAGACAAGCGCATTCAAACATCACTTCGAGAGCTGCAAAACGCAGTTGATGGCGGGTTGTTCGTGACTACTTGGACACCGGAACGATGGGGCGTCAACCAAGACCGAGTCCGGGACGTCCTCCCGCCCTCCAAAGAAGTGCATCTTCGGTCATTCACGCATGATGAAACGATAGCAACCCTTCGAATCATCTACGACTACATCTCCCGGGATAGCTTCGCTCCGCCGACAGAAACGCAAGAGCGAATTCACGAACTCAGTGACGGCATTCCCCGACTGATTCATCTCCTTGCGCTGGAATCACTTCAGGAAGCTTTCCACAAAGAGTTGGAGCCGGGAGATACTGCAGCCACGAACGCAGCTGCTGACCGGCTCAATCTCAGTGACGCCAGTGCGCGTGTGCAGGATTTGTCTGAAGCGAGATTAGCCGTTCTCAAACAGATTCTGCAACTCCCCGATGAGCGCGGTGTGCAACCAGGTACGCTGGTTGACGAACTCCATCGAGACAAGTCCACGATCTCGTACCATCTCCGCGAACTGAACGAGATGGGATTTGTCGAGAGAGATCGGAAAGGGAGACGTGCCTTCTATCGCGTCACGGAAACGATCGAACCGCTCGTTCAGCGTCGAATCAACCAGGAGGCAGAATTCAATGCCTAGCTACAAGATCGCACCAGTACCGGAAGACAGCATCGACATCGAAACGCTCGAAGAGGGAATCGAAGCTACCTCGGCGTTCAATTCCGATGCCGAACTTCGAAGTGGTATGCTCCCTCAGACGTTTACGGTAGGAGCCGACGGAGTGTGCTGGGTGGAGTACGGTCGAGAAACGTACTATGACTGGATGACACTAGAAGGCCCGGTCGAAACAAAGGGCGCTGAGCGCTCCGAGGTTATCTTCCTGCAAAACGGGTACATCGCCATCAAAAAGAGGGCGAAAAAGGTCGAGGAGGAAATTCTCGCAACCCTGACCACGGTCCTTGACAACGAGGTAAAGCTTGAGACATTAGAATTCGACGAGGACGACCTACGGACAGTCATCGAGGAATCGAACCGAGTACAGCGTGTCGATGTGTCTCCGAACAGTATCGAGGAGCCGGACCATATTTCAGCACATGACCGCGGCGATCTCCGCGATACCGACTGGTACGATCAACATCACGCAGATCCGTTCGAACAAGTCCGTGTCGATCTCCCTGACCGAGACGTCCAGGTCGAAGTGGGATTCGACGATACCGGACGGATTACTCTCTATGGGCGCGAAATCGAGATGGCAATCCAAGCCGAGGCGATGCAACACCTGACAGACGAAATCATCGACAAATACAGAGACCCAAGTGATTTTCAGGGCACTCTTGGAGGGTATAAATGACATCCCGGCAAACTACGGCGCTTTCCCATCAGACTACGGTGAGTGGCCATCCAACGATGGTCTCTTGGTCACGTGGGAAACCACGACTGTACCTCGCTGATACGGACGGTCCAATAGACCTTGCAGGTCTCGTCGGTGAAGAAATTCGCGTGAATATCCAGCCCGGAATTCGCTGCCGTCATTGCGGAGACCGAGCAGACAATACCCTATGTGGGGAGTGTCGATCGAAGCCGCCGCATCAACAGTGTGTGTTCACCCCTGGAACATCCTGCACGTATCAAAACTGCCCGTTTCCGTCGTTCAAACGACGGTCGTGTGCACACAATTTTGTCGTCTATCTCGTCGCTAAAGACAACGTGAAGGCCGGTATCACACAAGCAGATCGTTCTGTGAGTCGCTGGGCGGAACAGGGTGCGACACATGGCATGATCGTCGCACGGACACCTAACCGTCGCGTAGCTGGCATCGTTGAGGACGCTCTGGAAGCCGTGGTATCGACAGAATCGACGAAAGAGTGGTACGAGCCGCTGGATGACCCGACAGAAGCTCTTATCCAGGCCGCAGAATCGTGTCGAGACGTGTTTACCGGATCTCTTGAATCGTTCTCGGCGCTCCCGGAAGACACGACTCGCCTTGAAGATCGAATCGTCGAAACCCCCGTTCACTTCACAGATAATGGTACTCCGATCGCCACCCTCCCTAAACTCGCTGTAAACGAGGAACTACGGTCGAAAGTTCTCGGAATTCGGGGTCAGATTCTGGCGACCGAGGACGCCGTAGTGAATTTCGACCACCTGAAAGGGGAACAACTAACGGTCGAAGCGCCTGTCGAATGTCTCCCAACGAGGGGGGTCGCACGATGAAACCAGTAAACCTCGACGAGAACTCACTCAACGAAGTGCCGGTCGGCGACACCTATGCTATCCGGTTCACCTTAGACGCAGTGTTCGATAACGAAGGCCAGTACCCGCGTCGCAACCTAAAATTCACAGATGGTGGTGGCGAGGACCGAACTATTACAATCTGGAAAAACTCTGCACCAGAGGAAATCTACGAAGCGGACTACGAGCGGGGGGCCACCTACCTCATCACAGCCGTCGAGTATGAGATCGACGAAGGAAACGACGGGGAGAGATACCAGAATCTTACCGTTCAAAGCGATGCAACACTTCTCGAAATGTCGGGCCCCCCGAGTACGGAGGAAGCACTCGAAGACGGTCTCGCCGGAACACCCGACACGTCCGCCGCCAGTGGCGATCACGGCCTCACGACATTCCGCGCCACAGACGAACTACCAGACTACGATGTCTTCGAGTACGAACTGGTTCCGAAACGAGGGTTCCGCCCCTCTGGCGATAACGCCCTGCGAGCGACGTACCGTGCGCGACGCAAAGTTCGACAACAACTCGACGTCACGCCAGTCATGGTTGGAAGCGCGTTCAAACTCGTCTCCCTCGTAGACCTAGCTCACAAACGAATAGATCTCCCGCGTTTCGAAATCAAAGAGGTTGGCGACCGACCGATCGTCTACGGCGACGAGGATGATCGGGAAGTGCTGGGTGAGATGCTCGGTGAAGTCCTGAAGGACGCAAAACGTGATCAGTACGACATCCACGGGATCGATAAGATATTGGAAACAGATCCCGTCATCGAGAAAGAAGGATTCCGCCTTCACGAGCGGTACAACCTCACCGTCGAGGTCATCTCCACGCGTGCAGCCTACCTCCACGTCGATTACCGCCATCGAATTCTCTCGGACCGGACGCTAGACCAACTCGACGAAGACGAGATTTACCCGGGGCTCAGGGTGACACCTTCGTACCGAGATCGAGGGCTCTATGTCATCGACGTTGGCCCTGAAACCGTCACAGACAAACTCCATATTGAGGGGAACAAAAGCCTCGTTCAGTATCACCGCCAAGAACCCTGGGTCGATCCAGCGAAAGTCGATGAAATCGAGGACGCAGACCGTAAAGTCATCTGGACGGTCCGCCAGCGCGGCGATGGGACAGAGATCGCGTTCCCACCAGAACTCCTCGCGCTCCAAGGGCACCCTGAGAATCTCGCTCAATTCGCACCGGATTTCGCAGAGAAACAGCGGCTGAACACACGCCTGTCGGCTCAGCAGTGCATCTCGAAGGCCGAGAATTTCGTCGAGGAACTCGGACCGCTCCAGTTTGACGGTCACACTGCCGAATTCGGAACAGAGCCGTTACTCGGCGATGAGAACATCTCGATACGTCAGCTCTTCGACCCGGAGGCAGACGTCCTACAGTTCAGCGACGGGCAAACCGGAACGCACCCAAGTGACGTCACGCGCCTTGGGGTATATAAGGCACCAGATCCCTTCCGCGTGTGCCACATCAGGATGGAAAAACGAGACAACAGAATCCGGAGAGGGTGGTCTACCCTGGAAAGTAAACTCGAACAAATCGGAGCCTCACCCGACAGCGTGGAGGAAGTCACCTTCGACGCGACGATGTCTCCCGACCAGCTGGGCATGGAAATCTCGGCACAAATCCCAGACGATCACGACTACGATGCTGTATTCTGCACACTCCCACCGGAGAACACCGGCTACTTCGATACAGCAGATCCGGAACGGGTCTACGACGAATTGAAGAAGGTTCTCGCCACGAAGGATCTTAATAGTCAATTCGCTCACGAATCGACGCTCGATGAGCGATTCACCATTATCAACATCGCCCTCGGATTGGTTGCCGCGGCTGGGGGTATTCCGTTTACTATCGAACGAGCACTCCCTGGGGAATCCGAACTTCACCTCGGAATTGACGTTACCCACCAGTACGACGTACCATCGAGCGGGAACCACATCCATCTCGCCGCTGCGACGACCGCCATTCATGCTGACGGTGCCGTCCTTGGATACACCTCTTCTCGGCCTCAGTCCGGAGAAAAGATTCCGCCGAAAGAGCTCAAAGAGATAGTCAAACAAGCAATAATGGGGTTCCGGACTCGATACAACCGATACCCGAATCACATTACAATTCATCGGGATGGGTTCGCAAATGAAGACCTCAGCGAAGTCGAGAAATTCCTCTCAAATCTCGGGGTTAGCTATGAGGTCGTCGAAATTCGGAAACAAGCCCCAGCCCGCGTCCTGAAGTACAGTGGCGCTCACTTTGATACGCCACAGAAAGCGACCGCGGCCATCTACAAGGACTTGCCCAAAGCTATTGTCGCTACCTTTGGTGAACCGGAGACTCTCGCTAGTCGAGAAAGCACAGGACTTCCCCAACCGATCACTGTCGAGCGTGTCCACGGCGATACGCCAATCGAGACGTTAGCTGCACAAACATACCTGTTGTCGCAGGCCCATATCGGTGCCTCCAACGCTACCTCTCGTCTGCCAATCACAACGATGTATGCAGACCTAGCGAGCACCGCCGCTGCGCGTCAGCATTTACCGCCAACCAACAAACTGCGAGACAAAATCGGATTCATATAACACGATTCCCACCATGTCAGGACATCCCGACCAGCACACCACTGGTAGTACGTCCCTGGAGTTACTGACACTCCCAGAATCGACACTTGACCGAGTACCACAACCTGCAGTCCACGATGCGGTACACTACTTCGAGCCCGATCTAATCACGATTCCTGGTCCCAGGAATGCTAGAGCCCACGCCGCTGTCCGTGATGTTGCCCCGAACCTCCCTGTCGTCCATCCACAGCTCGCCCAGGGTGGACGTCACATCCAGCACTACCGATACACCACCGACACTGGTCTTCATGAGGCAACGAATAGTGTCCCACCAGGAGATACAATTGATGTCCTCGCTGTCCAAACCCGCGACCTACTCCCACGACTTCACACGGAACTGACCACAGATGAGCGACAAACCGGCAGCGACGCCGCCACGTTCGTCATCGTCCCGCAACTCACCGTAGACTGGGACACAGCATCTCTCTCGACCACACTCCCCAGTGCTACAGAACTCGCTTCACTCGCGGGTGATCTGCCGGAACCAGTCACGATTTTTGCTGGCGGGCAACCAGCAGAGTATTACCACGAATGGGACCTTCCACGCGACCACTCGTCCGTAACGGTCCCGGTAGCTGGACTCGGTGCAATGGAGCGCAATGGATCACAGTTCGCCCAGTATGCATGCACGACGCACGGGCGAGTCGCCGCAGAAGCCGTTGACCCTGCCGAATTTGGCCTACGAGCACTTCACGGCATCGGCCAAGCAACTGCCACACGGCTACAGCAAAATGGGTGTCGGACCGTGGAGGACGTTCGAAACCTAGCTGTTAGCGACCTGACTGATTTGTCAGGGATCGGACGACAGACCGCAGAACGCATACACGCGCACGCAGACGTACTTGAATCCGGTGAACCACTCGTGCTGACGAATAAAACCCCGGTCAAAACCCGCGACGACCGCCCGCCGCTCTGCATCGACATCGAAACTGACGGTCTTTCGCCTACCATCATCTGGCAATTCGGTGTCTATGACCCGGGGACTGACACGCATCAAGCGTTCGTTGAGAAAGACGACCCCACGGACCCGGAGCCGGTTCTTGAAGCCTTCATCACGTGGCTGCTCGCAAATCACGATGATCGAACCCTCTTGGCGTGGAACGGGTACGACTTTGATTACAAGTACATCTCGCAGTTCCTCCGACAGCATCTTCCAGAATACATGGATGCGTGGGACGATGTCTGGACGTACGACCTGTACAAGTGGGCCGTCCGCGACGAGAACGCACTACTTCCTGGACGAACCAACAAACTGGACCACGTTGCACGGGCACTCGATTACGACTCCGCCGGTACGGGTCTCACCGGAGCACAAACCGCGGCCGCCTATCAGGTGTTCATGCGAAATCCAGATGACCCAGCGAGCGAACCAGATTGGGAACGGCACAAAGCGTACTGTGAAGACGACTGTCGGGCGCTCTGGCACGTTTACCAGGCCATCCTCGATGCCCCGCGCCGCGACATGACCGATAGTGGAACTGGCGGCGCATCCGGCCGACAAGCAGGCCTCACCGACTTCTAGTCATGAGTGACAACACCACCTCCCCAGACAGGACATCCAGCACCAGTATCGACGCAGCAACCCTCATCGACACGTTCCCGCGACCCGGACTCACCCCGAACTCGACGTACCTCGAAACCATTGAGCAACCAGCGAAACCAGCAGATACTGTTCCGACAGCCGACGTCCTCCGACCGGATCTCGCAGAACCGTACCCGTACGATCTGTTCAGGCACCAAGCAGATGCACTCGAAGCGCTCGAAGCTGGAGACAACGTTACCGTCACTACCTCTACATCCAGTGGGAAAACCCACATCTACGGGTTGCAGATCGCCCGCAATCTCCTCGACGCTGGTGTGCTGAACCCCGACGGGAGCAGAGTGGCCGACAACAACGACACCTCGACCGCCCTGTGCGTTTATCCGATGAAGGCACTCACGAAAGACCAGAAAAAAGCGCTCGACGACCTGTACGAGCAACTTGGGCTGGACATCAGAGTCGAAATCTACGACGGCGACACACAGAGCGGTCGCCGCGAAATTCGTGAGCAGGCCGACGTCATCCTCACGAACTTCGCTGCGCTCAACATCTATCTCGAACACCACGACAAGTGGAGCCGGTTCTACAGCGCACTTGACCTAGTCGCCATCGACGAGTCTCACACTTACACCGGTATCCAGGGTATGCACGTTGCCTGGATTCTGCGTCGCATGCAACGCGTCGCCAGCTACTGGGGCGGCGACCTGCAGCACATCCTCACCTCTGCAACGATCGGGAACCCCGAGGAGCACTCGGAAGCGCTCATCAACGAACCGGTCACCGTCATCGACAATGACGGCTCACCGCACGGCCCACGCGAAATCATCCTCTGGAACCCACCACCACGGGACAAAACCAGCGACCCAATCCCCGAAGAACCCGTTTTCGATATTGAGGTCGACACCAGGGCAGACGAGGTAGACGTTAAAGACAAGGAGTTCGTCGCAGAACGCGTCCCGGCGAGCGTTGAAGCACCGAAAGTGTTCAATCATCTCACGTCCCGCGACATCCGTACCCTGCTGTTTTGCCCAAGCCGGAAACTCACCGAACTCAGTATTCAACGCGCTGACGAGCACCGGAGCAACAATCCGCGAGCGTACAATCGGTCAACGACAGTCGGCCGCGAAGCGTACAACGCTGGCCTCGGTCGTAGCACACGCCACTCCCGAGAGCACCAGTTCAAAACCGGTGTGCTCAACGGACTCGCCACGACTTCCGCACTCGAACTCGGCATCAACATTGGCGACCTCGACGCGACCGTCCTTATGGGGTATCCCGGTCAACGACAAGCCTTCTGGCAACGCATCGGTCGCGCCGGCCGGGAAGCCAGCCGGAGCCTCGCCGTCCTCGTCGGTGACCACCGCACTCTCGACCAGTACATCCTTAGCCATCCAGAATACCTCCTCGAAAACGACGTCGAGGACGCCGTCGTAGACACCTCGAACAACACCGTCTTCGCAACGCACGTCCTCGCGGCCGCCGACGAAATCGCACTTGACGAAACCGACATCGACACGTTCGCCGACGAAGACCGCCTCCGCGCCGCAGTAAAAATGTGGCGAGAAGCCGGTTTCGTAGACGGTTACCTCGATGCCGCCGTTCACTACTGTGGTCCCAGCCGTCCACAGACGCGTGTCAATCTCTACGGGACGACCGAAACCGACTACCACCTCAAGCTCGCCGACGACGTTGACCGCGACCGTTGGGGACTCTCGGACGACCTCGACCATGAGCCGATCGAACAGAACCGAGCTTACCGCGATTACCACGAAGGCGCGGTCAGACTTCTGAACGGCCAGCAGTTCGAGGTTGTCAATATCGACGAAGATCGGGCGCAACCCATCATCGAGCTCAAGCCAGTCGATTGCGAGTACTACACCCGCACCAGAAACAAGGTCAACGTCCTCGATGCCGAATCCGAAGAATCACGTAAAGTCAACGGCTTCACGCTCCACTTCGGACGCGGGACCGTACTCGTTCATCACCACTCCTATGACCAGCTCTACATCGGCAACAGCGAACCCAAACAGCAAGGCATCCCGACGAACGTCCCGCCCATTCTGATGGACACGCAACTGTGCTGGGTTGAAGTTCCTGAAGACGTTGAGACCGCACTTGCCCGGAAATACAAAAATTACGGCATCGAAACAGGTGTCGATCCCGACCAGACGGACATCGTCCACCTTGGATACATCGCCGGACTCCACGCCGCCGAGCACGCCACGATTCAAACCGCTCCCCTCGAACTTCGAGTGGATAAGAACGATCTCGGTGGGCTCGCCACGCTTGTGATGGATACTCACTACGCCCATCCCGACTACGACGAGATCGCCGACTCGATCGGGGAATCATTCGAAGCTGCCGCCCACGCCCTTGAACAGCGAACCCAAGAACTGACCGGTCGGACCGCTTCAGGATGGTTCATTTACGACGCCGTAGACGGTGGCCTCGGCTTCGCCCGCGCCATCTACGACAACTTCGAAGCACTCGCCGAACGCGCCCGTGACCAACTCCGCGACTGTCGCTGCGGCCAACCCAACGGCTGCCCCGCCTGCACCTTCGACGAAAACTGCGGAAACGATAACAAGCCCTTGCTCCGGGCGTCGGCTATCGACATGCTCGATCAGATCCTCGGCGATGCTGACCGTGATGAGCTAATTGAGCATCTCCCTGAAGACGAATACGGCGGCGAACGGCGTCCCGTCGTATTCTACTCCTGACCGATCGTTCCAATTTTCAGTAGTCTTTGGCACCGATCAGGAGTGATCGGTACCGCGAGCAGCTGGGCCGTGCTCTGAGATTGACCACCACCTATTTTCGTGCGTCTCGGTCGGCTCACCGGGCGACCGTGGGGATATCCTTCAGGTGACGTTCCCAGCACCAGCGGAGCGCAGGCTCGGTCATCGACGCACGCACGCCTGCGGAACGGCCAGCAAGCGTGAGGGTTGTAGGCCACCACAGGCTCGAACCAGAGCGTCCATATAGGCCGGTGCGTTCGAGCATGTGGCAACTCAAAGTACTGTTCGCACCTACAAAAACGTGAAGTACGTACGGTGAAAGTGATCCAAATCACTACTGAAGACGCCGAATTAGGGCTTGACTTTCCAACAGTTACAGCACCCTGGGGCGATATCGCCAGTAATCCATGAAGTACTACCGAAACGGCCGAGTCCACTCACCGACCGACACACCCCATCACGACCGATTCGACCACTCACTCCGACGGCGTGAAAATAAACGACCGGAGCTCCGCTACTACTTCCGGGCACTCATCGACAATCTCCCCGAGATCCCGGTGAGCCTTCGTGTGACAGGCCGCACATAGCGTCACGAGGTTCTCGATGTGATCCGGCCCACCGGCAGCTCGCGGAATGATGTGATGGACGTGGACATCCGCGCCGTCCTCATCGACCGGCGACACGTCGATCCTACACCGTTGACACTGGTTGTCATCGCGCTCGATCACCGCTTGTCTCGTCGAATCCGTCCGGCGCTTCGAATCAACGAGACTCTCCCCATGCACGATAGTGTGGTGTGCTCGCATCGACACCGCGTTCGCAAAATCATCCCGCCCGCACATCGGGCACTCGGCGGACTCTTCCGTAAACGCCGACGCGTCTGACCCCACTAGACCTTCCCCGTGCGCAATCGTGTGATGCGCCTTCATATCCACCTCCCGTGCGAAATCATCCCGACCGCAGTTCGGGCACTCAAACCCAGACGCCATACCGATGACCCACTCCACCAATCACCGTAACTGTTTCACTGATTCATACAACCCGGTCCCACTCCACAATCGACGCGGAACGGGGCGTGTACCCATGGCTCATCACCTATCTCGACGCAAATACAGCACACCAGTGTAGTGAGTCCGCTATCCAGTGGGTTCTTCGAACGTAGCAGTAGTGTGTACACGGTTGCCGTCTATAACGACGTCGTGAGGGACGTCCGAGTCACCGAGGAGATATTCTCGGACGTCATCTTCTGTCGGTACCTGATCATCCGGATAGATACCCGAAAACCGAGCTTCGATATCGCGCATCTCACCGCCTTCAACCGTGTATGAGATGTTATTGACCAGACTCTCGACGTGGTCGAACACTGGATTGTCCTCGACGTCCGGTTCCGTATCAGGTTCGGCGTCATCCACCTCCTCCTCCAGTTCCTCATCAGGCTCGATCGCCTCCATCAAATCGTCCATGTTCCATCCGCCGAACACCATTTGCGCATCACCGGTCGTTTCAAAAAGCCATTCACCGTCCTCGGCGTCAACTAACCGATCGAGTTCCCCCAGATTACGGGCAAGTGCATCGTTCACGAGTTGCTCTACATCATACTCGTCGTCTCCTCCCGGGACCATTCCAGCGACGACTACCTCTTCGGAGACGGCATAAACCAACCCTCCGTGAACGCGTCGACACCACCGTAAATGGTGAACCTATCTCGCTCATCAATGATGTCGAATCCATCGGCGTACTGTTCATCGAACGCGGCGGGATCGTACGCTCCATGGAACACTAGTACATCGTCTGTCCAGGTCATAGCCGAGGTTTCGATCCCTTCTCCGGTATGACCGTTATCGGGGAGGATATGCTCAACGAACGGGTAAAACAAGAGACCAAACAATGCGAGCGGTGAAATGAGCGCCCCATACAGCGGCAACCCGATTATCGGAATCTGTTCAACAACCTCGCCTAACCGACGACCTCGAGCGACTGCGAGACGAGATGACCGAGGAACTCCCGTAACAGCAGATAAGATTTTGTGGCTCACATTGTACACACGCCAAGGGCTAAGTAGCGTGGCTCACAATGTACACATAATGAGTAGCGACAAGAAGCGCGTCCAGTTTCGGGCACCGCACCGGCTCATCGATCGAACCGACGCCCTCGCGGATGTCCTCGGAGAGGACCGAACGGACATCCTCGTCACTGCACTCCGTGAGTACCTTCAGGAAGCCACTCACGACGACGCGTTAACCCAGGAGATCGCAGCCGCCTACTACGACGACGAGATCACCTTCGAGCAGCTCAAAGCGCTCGTCGGTGCCGAAGAGGCAGCAAATCTCCGAGTGTTGAAACAGCAGCTGAATGAAGACTTCATCGACGAGGTCGCCGACACATAGATGTCCACCCTCGTTGCAGATGCCTCCGCGCTCGTCAGTCTCGGGATTGTAGCCAACGAAGAACCCGACCCACTCACGCTCTGTCTGTCCCGATACGAAGTCGTCGTCCCGGCGGCGGTCATTGCGGAACTCCGGGAGACCGCGTCGTACGACGACGTCCATGGGCGAGCCGCGTCCATCGTGCTCGACCGAACGGAGGAATTCACGACACAGTCGATCGATCTTGACGCCCAATTCCCGCTCGATGACGGTGAGAACGCGGCAGTCACCCTTGCGAACAACCTCGATGCCTCATTATTGCTCTGTGATGAATTCAACCACCTTGGCCTGATCCACGCCTCGCTTGCCGATACTCGGCTCGTGACGACACCAACGCTGCTCTCAGTGTTCGTTCGGTCCGACCACCTGTCAGTAGCTGATGCTCGCACTCTCCTCAACGAGATCAGCAACGCCCGCAGCTGGGAGACAAACAGCTACGTCCAGCGGGCCCGCTCGTTGCTTAAGAAAGCCTGATATCGACCAACCAGATGACCCACAGCAGTGTGGAAACCCATATCTTAAGCGATAGGTAGGTAACAGTAAGTCATGGGCAATGTCTGGGTCAGTAATCGTAATAGACCCAGATGAGCGTGTGGACATCAAGCATCGACGCATCGTCAAGCACCTCGTCGAGCCAGTCACGGACCATTCGACAAGCAAGAACGACGCGATAGTACTCTCGCGGATCGTACCCCGTTTCTAATTCGCTGACGGCGGTGTGATCAGTGAAAAAGTGGTTGAACCGCTTGTACTGGAACGTGATGAATTCCTGTGGATAAACGAACATGAGGAACGAAGAGACGAAGCGAACCTTACTCCCGGCGCTGATGATCTCATCGGGCATGAAAGAGTCGAATTCCTCAAGTCGCGTTTCGACGTGCCTTTCCTGATCGAAAAGCGTCGAAAATGCGACTGCCGCCTCTTCCGGATTCTCACGACAGTACTCACAGGCGTACGTGTACTTGTCTTTCCCGTACCGGGACATCATTTTCTTCGGCGTCTCTTGGCTGATCCGGCCGCCGTACGCGTTCGTCGACGCGTTCCACTTTTCGAGAAACGGTTCGACATCACTCGGATCGAGCTTTGCGAGTTCGAACGTTGAACGAATCTCGGCTTCGACGTACTCAGCAAAGTCCCACTTCCACGTCTCGATATGCGTGCCACCCCAGTGACTCGTCTCATGATGATCGTCGTACGCTCCACGTTCTCTCGCGTCGACGTGACCCTCGATCGCAGGCCAGACCGAATCTCGGTGGATCGTAATCGGGCCGCTCTGATCCCCAGAAGCCGCTCCCTCGTACCCGTAGAGGCTGCGATACAGGTCTCCTTGTGGCCCTTTTACTTCTGCAGCGAAATCGTCCCTCGTGACCGTCGCAACGAGCCGGAAGAACTCGTCGAGTTCGTCCCGAAACGGGACCGGTTCATCAAAGTCCTCGGTCACACGCCCGATCTCGTCGCGGTACGCTTCGGCGAATGAATCGATCGCGTCGAGCGTTTCGTGGTACGTCGAACCCGGTTCGTGGTTCAACCTGTCGAGTGCCGCATTGGCAACTTCGGACGGGAGAAACGAGACTTCCTCGTGAGTACGCGCATATATCTCCCAAACGGCCGCGTGAATGGGAAACCGATCGCACCATCGATACTCGAACTCGTCAGCGGCGCGAATCTCGTCGAAAAAGCTAGCCAACTCCTGTAACTCCCCGGCCCACAGATTCAGAACTACTGACTCGTTCCAGTTGGCTGCTGTATGGAGTGCATCCGGAGTCCAGAGCGCCGAGAAGGTACGTTCAACGGGATTGTCGCAAAACTCCTCGATACCGTCTCGACAGACCTCGGTTCGAGTCGGACGTGTCAGGTCGTAGTTCATTCCTGACGGATAGTTCGGGGTTGTGCTCGCCCACGCGGTGAGAAGTCGTCGCGTTCTCGGTCCAAGCCGATAATTCATCCACAGTATCTGTCCTGTCAACACTGGTAATTCTTCTGGCCCCACTGATACCGATTCCGACGCACATGTTCCCAGATCCTCCTGTGACCGCGCTCCAAGGTGTCATGGAGTACCTCTCGTTCCTCCTGTTTCGATCACAGTCCGACGAAAAGTACAGGGCGCGAATGTGGTACGTGGTGAGAACAGATCTACGAGGGCAGGTGATCGGTCAGGAGAGGCCGTGAATGCATCACAGACTATCCATCAATTAGCTGGAGAATAGGGCGCTAAGCCCCCTTCCTCAGGGAGCGAACGGAACAACGTGGAGTGAGCGAGCAGGGAGGGGATACAGCGCCCGCACGACTCTCAAACACTCTAGTCAAAACACTTAACAATCCACAACCGCTGACAGGAGACAAGTCGCATGGAGTACAGTCCAAAATACCGACTATTCCCATCAACCGAACAGCGGGAGAGTCTCGACTGGACTCGGAACATCGTGCGACAAGTCTACAACCACGCGCTCCACGAATTCAACAAGATACCAGAAGACGAAGGAACGCTTCGACAACGAGTCTGGCAGGTCCGAGACGACCTTCCTAGTCTCAAACAACAGTGGACTGATCTTAAACAGGTCTACTCTACCGTGTTGCAGAAAGCCGTCGAGCGCATCCGCACTAACATCAACAACCTCGGCAAGCTGAAAGCCAAGGGCTACAACGTGGGCTCGTTGAACTGGAAAGGGCCGCGCGAGTACAGGAGTTTCACGTATCGGCAATCAGGCTTCGAACTCGACAAAAAGAGTGGCCCGAGAGACCGAGCGATACTCCGACTCAAGAAAGTCCGCGACGAAACCCTAGAGATTCCAATCCGCTATCATCGTGACCTGCCTGAACACGATGCTATCAAAGAACTCACGGTGAAGAAAGAACCCACAGGAGCCTGGTACGCCTCGTTCTGTATCAGCACCAAGCAACCAGAGAAACCTGATGTAGACGATATTGACGTTGAGGACACCGTTGGTCTTGACCTCGGTGTTCTCAAATTCATCCACGATTCCGACGGACGGGCTATCGACTGTCTCGACTTGCCCGAGGAGCGTGAGCGGCTCGAACGTGAGCAACGCTCGCTCTCCCGCAAGCAATACGAGTCTCGAAACTGGGAGAAACAGCGCCGTCGTGTTGCTAAAGTCCACGCTCGTATGTCGAATAAAAAGCGAGATTACAAGCATAAAATCGCGCACTTCTACGCGACGGAGTACGACGCCGTGTTTGTCGAAGATTTGAACGTGAAGGCGATGCTGGAAGGTGATGGCAATGCTCGGAACAAGGCTGAAGTCGGATGGGGTGACTTCCGCCATATTCTCGAACATCACTGTGACAAGCACGGTACGCACTACGTCGAGGTCAATCCCCGAGGCACGACGAAAGAGTGCGCATCGTGTGGTGTGGAGTCGGAGAAGCCGTTGTGGGTTCGGGAGCACTCGTGCCCGTCGTGTGGTTTTGAAACGGACAGGGATTGGAACGCCGCGTTAAATGTAAACTATCGTGGCTTGTCGGAACTAGGAGTGGTTCACTCCGAAGCAACGCCTGTGGAGACGGCGACCGCTGTGGACCTGGCTCAGCGAGAGTCAGTGTCTGCAAGTCGCGTCGTAGAAGCAGGAAGCTCCGCCCTCAAGGAAGCCGCGTCAGCGGTTGAGTAGGGCGGAGCAGTTCACTGTTAACTTCTCACGTTTCTCAGCTGGGATTGGATTGACATATTTCACATCTTCATCCTCGCAAAGATTGTCGAAATCACCGTCAGTCGTAATTAAGTAATCCGCGTCATACGCTCGTGCAAGCGCAATGATGAATGAATCGTACACGTCGTGGTTTTTCTCGGCACTGATCTCGTACGCCTCGAGCAGCGTCGTCTCGGTGGCACTGACGATTCGTGCGGGGCTACGAACGAGTGATTGGATAGCGTTTCGAGCAGCAACTGCGTCTACTCCAAAATTGCTGGTCATCAGATACTGCGCTCGCAATGGGTAGTAATCGAACACGAGCAAGACGTTTGGCCCATCAATTGCGTTCTGGATCCACGGATACACATCGTCGTGTGCAGGATGATCATCGGTGAGCGCAATCGCTAGTACGTTCACGTCCGTGAGAACCGTCACTTCAGTCGGGAGTGAATCAGTCATCGAATAGTCGCTCACTGGTCCATCGGCCCGAAGAGCGCTTCTCCCGCATCAGTTGGTGTCGTGTTCTCCCAGTTCTTCCGACCCGCTGTTGCTGTCTCTAATTTCGAGCTCGGTTTGGGGTTGACCTTGAGGACCGATCCGACGAGGGTTGCAGGAATCTCATCGTTCGATTCGATTCCTAATCGGTCCCGAACCTCTTTTGGGAGTGTTACCCGTCCTCTGTCGTCCACTTTGAGCGTGAGTTCTTCCCCGTTGTTCGCTTCAAATGAGGTCTTTCCCATTTTGAGATGTCTGGTTCCCACTACTCTGCTGATATACAAAACTCTTGTGGCACTCGAAATGCCGATCTGTGCGCATCTCTACTGATCTTTGTAAATATTCTATGACACGTTGGTCAACAGTTTCCATCACCAAACCCTCTAGCTTTGTATAGGTGTTCTACCAGTAATATCTGAAAATTTACTTATTGGCATTCAGTTATATCGTCTCAAATCACGAAAGGGTTTTATAAATTGTTTGCATAATATGAGAACACATGGTGGAAAAGAGTCACTTCCGACTATTATCACATCTTGTAGCGGAGGATGGGTCGGAAGTGAGTATCAGTACGCTCGCTAATCAACTTGGTTGGAGCGCCGGCCACACCTCACGTATCGTCTCCGAATTAGAAGCCTACGGCTACGTCCAAACCGAGCAAAGCGGTCGGCAAAAGTTGGTTTCGCCGACAGATATTGAACCAATCCAGCAACTCGAGGGACTTCTCACGGAGTATAGCCACATGGATCTGCCCGATCTCATCGCTGGCGCTGGGTTACTCGTGCTCTATTATCTCGATCGAGGACGAACCGCAACCGAGTTGGCCGAACTAAGTGGTGTTAGTCAGGCAACGATATACCGTCGGTTAGATGACTTTCAGCGCGTTGGTGTCGTCGGGAAATCGAAGTCCCAGTATCGTCTCAACGATCCGTTTGCAGTGCTGGCCCCGATCGCTCGAGGACTGCTCCACCAGAAACATCGTCGCGAAGCAGAGCGACACG
>LKMJ01000162.1_pt1 | contig 43755 bp, 42 predicted proteins | sample 643391 | NCBI WGS metagenome assembly LKMJ01 (sample SAMN04112250, study PRJNA286221) | soda lake metagenome | biome: soda lake; feature: Kulunda Steppe; material: water; isolation source: sample PL-Br10 brine of Picturesque Lake | place: Russia: Kulunda steppe | collected 2010-07 | reverse complement strand
GGGGCGCCACTGGAGGCGGTCTCGAGGAACATGTTCTCGCCCACCGGCTCCAGACCGGAGGGGTTGATGAAGTCGGCGAGCTCGATCTGACCGATCTCCTCCGGCTCCTCATCGCCGGGGATCTTGGCGCTGACCGTACCGTCGTTGCCGATGCTGATGGTCTCAGCCTCCTCCGGGACCTGGATGGCCGGCTCGAGCAGATAGCCACTGGAGGTGACGATCTCGCCGTTCTCGTTGAGTTGGAAGCCACCATCACGGGTGTAGCCCACCTGGCCGTCGGGGCGCAGAACCTGGAAGAAGCCCTTGCCCTCGATAGCCACGTCGAGGTTGCGCTCGGTCTGCTGCACATTGCCCTGGGAGTGGATCTTCTCGGTGCCCATGACCCGCGAGCCGGTGCCAAGCATCAGCCCGGAAGGCAGCAGGTTGTCCTGGCTGGCACGAGAACCGGGCTGGCGGACGGTCTGATAGAACAGGTCCTCGAAGTTGGCCCGGTCCTTCTTGAAGCCGTTGGTGTTCACGTTGGCCAGGTTGTTCGACGTCACCTGCATGCTCTTCTGCTGGGCGTCGAGTCCGGTCTTGGCTACCCAGAGGGCAGGATCCATGGCGTCACCTCATTGTTGTTCGGTTGTCACGGCACGGGGACGGCTCGCGCCACCTCAGCCCGGGTGGTTGAGCAGCTGAGCGCTGGTCTGCTCGTTCTCCTCGGCGGCGGTCAGCATCTTGATGTGCGTCTCGAACTGCCGCGCGTGATCGATCATGTTGACCAGCGACTCGGCCATGTTCACGTTGCTGCCCTCCAGCGCACCGCCGCGGACACGGACCTGGGCGTCATCGGTCGCCGGCTCGCCCTCGGCGTGGCGGATCAGCCCGTCTTCACTCTTGACCAGCTGCGTGGGGTCAGGATTGACCAGCCGCAGCCGGTCCAGCTCGATCGGCCCGCCGGCACCATCTTGGGGGGTGGCCGTGATCACCCCGTCATCGGCGATATCCACCTTGGTATCCGGCGGGATCGAGATGGGGCCGGCCTCGCCCATGACCAGGTGGCCGTCGCCGGTGGTCAGCAACCCCTCGGGCGTCATCTGGAAGTCGCCACGCCGGGTGTACGCCTCGTCCCCGTCCGGTGCCTGGACCACGAACCAGCCCTCGTCCTGGATGGCCACATCCAGATCGCGCCCGGTGGTCTCGATCGACCCGGGCGTGAAGTCGGTCCCGGCGCGCAGCTCCTCGGCATAGGCCCGGGTGGCGAAGCCGGGCCCGTAGACCGGCGCCTGGTAGAAGCTATCCAGGTCAGCCCGGAAGCCAGGCGTGCTGGCGTTGGCCAGGTTCTGGTTGTTGTGGTGCTGCGCCTCCAGCGAGTGCTTGGCACCGGTCATGGCGACATACAGTTGACGATCCATACACCTCTACCCGTTCTGCCCCGCCGCGGCGGGAGGGGGGACGCCGCATTAGCGGATGTTGAGGATCTCCTGGGTCACCTGATCCTGGGTGCTGACCATCTGCGCATTGGCCGAGAAATTGCGCTGCGCGGTGATCATGTTCACCAACTGATCGGAGACCTCCACGTTGGACTGCTCCAGGGCACCGTTCTCGATACGGCCGAACTGCCCCTCACCGGCAACACCGATCAGCGGGTCACCGGCATCGCGGGTCGCCTGCCAGGAGGTCTCGCCCACGGATTGCAGGTTCTCCTCCGACGGGAAGCTGGTCAGGGCCACCTGCCCCACCGCCTGGGCCTCGCCGTTGCTGTAGCGGGCCAGGATGGTGCCATCGCCCTCGACGTTGATGTTCTCGAACTCACCGGCGGTGTAGCCGTCCTGGGAGACGTTGGTGACGTTGAACGGCCGGGCGAACTGGGTCATCTCGCCGAAATCGATGTCGATGTCGAGATCATCCACGTCGGCGAGCAGCGGGATATCCTCGAGGCTGGCGATCCGGCCTTCATCGTCGCCATCTCCATCGATCAGAGAGCCGGAGGTGTCAAAGGAGAGACGATGAGGGCCGAAGAACTCGTCATCCTCACCCGCGGCCTCGTAGTCCACCCCGTCGACCTGGGTGTAGACATCCCACTCGTTGTTGCCAACCTTGCGGAAGTAGAAGGTCGCATCCCGGGCCGAGCCCTGGGAGTCGTACAGCGTGGTGGTCGTCGACTCGGTGAAGGTCTCGCTGTCGTCCGGATCGAAGGCCACGCCGTCGTCGATCACCTCGGCATCGGCGCTGAGGTTGGCGGCGATCTCCACGTTCTCGCTGGCACGCGCCGGGATCCCATCGGTGGGCAGCCGAAGCTGGTCGCGCCCGTCGCCGATGCGGCTGCCGTCCTCATCGGTCTGGAAGCCGGTCAGGCGCTTGCCGGTGTTGTTGACGATGTAGCCGTCGCGATCCACCTCGAACTGGCCCGCCCGGGTGTAGCTCACCTCGCCATCGTCCTCCATGCGGAAGAAGCCGCGCCCCTCAATGCCCAGATCCAGGCTGCGCTCGGTGAAGTCGAAAGAGCCCTGGCTGAACATCTGGCCAACGTTGGCCAGCCGCGAACCCTGGCCGATGGCCAGCTGCGGGATGCCCATCGGCCCCATGGCGAAGAGGTCGTTGAACTCCGCCCGCGACTCCTTGAACCCGGTGGTGCCGGCATTGGCGAGGTTGTTGCTGGTGGTCTCCAGATCCTTGGAGGCGGAGTTGATCCCGGTTAGCGAGATGTTGAATGACATGGCTGATCTCCTCGATCCCCGCTGCTCTTGTTCGTCTTATCGGATGCGCTTGACGTCGGATAGCGACATCTCACCGAGCCCGGCCACGCTGAGCTCCGGCGGCCGGCCGTCCATCCCCACCGAGACACTGGTCACCGGCGCACCCACCAGGGTGGGCACCGGCTCGCGCTCATCACCGTCCTCAACGTAGGCGTTGACCTGGTACGTGCCCTGCGGCATGCGCTGGCCGTCGTTGTCGGTACCGTCCCAGGTGAAGGGGTGTTCGCCCTCTTCCATCTCGCCAAGCTGCTCACGATGGACCCGCTCTCCGGCCTCGTTCTCGATCTCGACGGTCAGATTGGGGGCCGAGCGCTCGAGCTGGAGCAGCGCCTCCATCTCCCCATCCTCGGGCAGATAGGCCTCGCGGCTCTCGGTGACCACCTCACGGCCGACCAGCTGCGAGGCCCGCAGCGACTGATCCGAGCGCATGTGCTCGAAGAACTCACTGAAATCCGACTGCAGCTGCTCGATCCCCGAGGCCGTGGTGAACTGGGCGATCTGCCCCATCATCTGCTCGGTGTCCTGCGGGTCGGTCGGATCCTGGTTCTCGAGCTGAACCATCATCAGCTCCAGGAAGTCCTCGTGCCCGATGCTCTGCGGGTCGCCGTCGTCCTTCTCCTCAGGGATGCTGCGCAGATCTTCAGGCAGCGCCTCATAGCCGGACTTGGCGTCGGAGCCGGCCGCGCCAGCGCTCGAATCGCCCGTTGGGCCGCCACCGGGCGCGGGCTTGTCCGCTGCCTTCTGGGCCGCCTGCACGCCCTCATCGAGGCCCTCGGCCGGCCCGCCGCCGGGTTTGCCGCCGGGTTTCCCACCGCCACCGTCACCGGCACTCGGCGGCTTGGGGGCCTTCTGGCCGCCACCGGCAGCCCCGCCCATCAGTTGGCTCGGATCGAGCATGGTCGCTCCTCCCGGGTTTAGCGGCCGAGGCGCAGGGTCTCGAGCATGAGATCCCGCGAGGTGTTCATGACTTCGACGTTGTTCTGGAACGACCGCGAGGCGGAGATCATGTTGGTCATCTCCTCGACGGAGTTGACGTTGGAGCGGTAGACGTAGCCGTCCTCATCCGCCTGCGGATGGTGCGGCTTGTACAACGGCTCGATCTCGGCGTCGCTCTCCACCACACCCGGCATGAAGACCGGCACGCTCGGCGACGGGCTGGCGTGCGGATCGCCCCCCGTCGGCGCCCCGGCGGGGTCCCCGCCAAAGAACTGACGCTGGTAGCTGACCGGACTGATCCGCTCCACGGCGCCGCCGGACTCCGCCCACTCCGGGGTCTGCGCCGGCTGCGGCCCGCCGCTCTGGGGATAGCCCCCCTGCGCCTGGTGGAGCGCCGCGGCAAACACCGGCTGCCGGGCGCGGTACGCCTCCTCGGGGGTGGACGCCACGGTCTCGGCGTTGGCCAGGTTGCTGGCCACGGTGTTGAGGCGCAGCTGCTGGGCGTTCATCCCGGTGCCGGCGACGTCGATGGCGTGCATCAAGGACATACTCGCTTACTCCCCTCGGATGGCGCCGGTGAGTTTCTGGATCCGGCCGTTGAGGAAGTCCACGGCGGCCTGGTAGTTCACCGCGTTCTCGGCGAACTTGGCCTGCTCCACGTGCATCTCGACAGTGTTGCCATCGAGTGAGGCGGCGTGGGGCTCGCGGTATAAAGATTTCGGATCGCCTGCCGCCATGTTGGATGAAGGCGGCGGTTGGACGTGCTGGCCATGGGTCGCCTGCAACGGCCGCGGCTGCGGTTCGCTGGCCTGGCGCATGGCCTCACGAAAGTCCATGTCCCGGGCCTTGTAACCGGGCGTGTCCGCATTGGCGATGTTCGAGGCGAGCAGCTCATTGCGCTCGCCGCGCAAGCGCATGGCCTGCTCCGGCACCGAGAAGGCCTGATCGAAGCCGATCCGCATGGCGGGCTCCCGTGGTGTTCGTTCGCCGAATACCTATGCAGATCGCATGCCAGTGAGGCGGGGTTGTCGGATCAATGAGTAAGGCGGAACCGGGTGCTCGCGGGCGGCAAACGCTTGCCGCTTTGCCGGCAAGCCGTGTCCGTCATTCGCGCCGCCGGTAGATCACGCCGCCATCAAGACGGACCAGTTCGAAATCGTCGGAGTGCCGGGCCAGGGACTCCGAGGCGCCCACGATCAGGTAGCCCCCCGGCCGGGTCACCTGGGCGATCCGCTGGACGATATCCCGCCGCGACTCCCAACCGAAGTAGATGAGCACGTTGCGGCAGTAGACGATGTCGAATCGCCCCAGGCCGGCGTAGCTCTCTAGCAGGTTGTGCACCCGGAAGCTGGTCCGCCGGCGCACAGCGGACTTGACCTCCCAGGTGTTCTCCCCGACGGCATCGAAGAAGCGCTGCTGACGCGCCGGCGCCAGCCCCCGGCGCGCGACGTTGGCGGTATACCGCCCGCGCCGGGCCTCCTCGACCATGGCGGTGGAGATGTCGGTGCCGAGGATCTCCGCCTCCATGCGCCCACCGCCGTCGTTGTACTCATCGACGGTCATACTGATCGAGTACGCCTCCTGCCCGGAGGAGCAGGCGGCGGACCAGATGCGCACAGGCCAGACACGGCGGCGCTCCATCTCCGGGAGCAGATGCTTGCGCAACACATCGAACGGGAAGCTGTCACGAAACCACTGGGTCTCGTTGGTGGTCATCGCCTCGATGACCCGGCCCTTGAGATCGGCCGTGGGGCGGTGCTCGAGCCGCTGGACCAGGGTGGCCAGGTCGGGGATCCCCTCGGCCTCGAGAAGCGGCCCAAGACGGCTGGCCACCAGATACTGCTTGCTCGGCCCCAGGACGATGCCGCAGGCGCGCTCCAGGAACTGCGCGAACGCCTGGTACTCCTGCTCACCAATGGAAAGTGCGGACAATCTGTCCTCCTTTCATGCTCACCCCCCTCGCTCAGCCAGCCGCGCGCCGACCCGCTCGGCCAACTCCTGAGAGTGGAACTTGGCCAGGAACTCGTCGGCCCCCACGCGACGCACCATCTCGGTGTTGAACACACCGCTGAGCGAGGAGTGGAGCAGGACGTGGACCCCGGCAAGCCCCGCATCCTGACGGATCGAGCGGGTCAGGGTGTACCCGTCCAGCACCGGCATCTCGATGTCCGAGACCACCATCAACAGATCGTCTAGCCCGCCGGCATCCTGCTCCTTCCAGGCACGCAACTGCTCCAGCGCCTCGCGCCCATTGTTCTTGGTGATCACGCGCACACCGATCTCCTCGAGCGTGCGCTTGATCTGCCCCCGCGCCACGGCCGAGTCATCCACCACCAGGACCTTGTAGACCTCCGACCCCTCGGCATGCTCAACGCCGCCGCCTTCCGTCACTTCCGGATCGGCGCCGCCGGCGCGCTGGACCTCCGCAAGGACCTTCTCCACATCGACGATCTGGATCATCTGCCCGTCGTAGCGGGCCACGGCGGTCAGGTAACTGCCGGCGCTGCCGCCGCTCGGCGGTGGCAGGACATCTTGCCAGTTGATGTTGACGATCCGATCCACGCCGCCGACGAGAAAGCCCTGGACCTGGCGGTTGTACTCCGTGACGATGATGTAGTTGCCCTCATCCTTGGTGATCGCCCCGTTGCCGGTGGCGAAGCTCAGATCCAGCACCGAGAGCGTCTGACCACGGATGTAGGCAATCCCCAGGGAGGCCGGATGGGCATGGGGCACGTAGCTAAGCTCCGGGGCGGGGATCACCTCGCGCACCTTGAAGACGTTGATGCCGTAGCGCTGCCGCCCCTCGAATCGGAACAGCAGCAGCTCCATGCGGTTATGGCCGGCCAGCTGGGTCCGCTGGTCGACGGAACTCATGATTCCGGCCATCGCTGAAGGCTCCTTATTCGGCGTGCGCCCCGGGGCCACCCCCCCGGCTGTTGGCCTCATGTTAATCCGGCAGCCGGAACAGGGAAAGCGGTGCCCCCCGCGGCACGCCATTTGCACTGTTTTTGTAAGGCGCAACATCGAGTCAGGAGGGGGGCACGCGCAGCGATGAACACCACCGGCGGCCTCGCCCCTGCTCGCGCGGCCAGGCGCGGACCACAAGTGTCGATCAGCCGACGCCCGGGCGTCGTATTGTTGGCGCTGCCGCTCCTGGCCTGGGCGACGGCCCAGGCCGGCACACAGTCTCCGGAGGCCATCCGCGAGACGGCGGAATCGTTCCTGCGTGCGGAACTCGCCGGCGAGTACGATGAGATCCAGGTCGAGGCCCGGGGCGTGGATGGCCGATTGAACCTCCGCGCCTGCGACGGCGAACTCGAGGGGTTCATACCCCGCGGTCGCAGCCCGCAGCAGGCCAGCACCGTGGGCGTGCGCTGTGCGGGCGAGGCGCCGTGGACCGTCTACGTGCGCATGGAAACGACCCTGAAGACCGAGATGGTGGTGGCGGCGCGCAGCCTGCGGCGCGGCCAGCGGATTTCGGCGACGGATCTGCGCACGGCAACGCGGGACGCGCGCCGGGTCCGCGGTGAGTTTTACCGGGATCCGGAAGGGGTGATCGGCCAGGAGGTGCGCCGGGGCCTGCGCGAGGGGGCGGCAGTGACCGGCAACCACGTTCAGCCCCCGTTGCTGGTCGAGCGCAACGACCGGGTCACCATCATCGCCGGCAACGGCGACGCCATTCAGATCAGCAGCCGTGGCCGAGCGCTGGAACACGGCGAAGAGGGTGAGCGGATCCGGGTGGAGAATCTGGACTCGGGACGGGAGATCCAGGCCCGGGTCATCGACGAAGGACAGGTCCGGGTGGGCGAGTAGCCCCGCAAGAGCGGAGTTGCCGTCGGCCGCCAGGTGGGCCAGAGTAGCGGGAATCGGAACTCAAGTTCCCACCCGGGCCGCCGATACAGACGGATAGCACGGGTCCATGCGCGCCAAGGAGCGGTGCCGCAACCCGCACAGGAAAGGTTTTGAGGAGAGCCCGATGTCCAATCCGATCGAAGGAGGGGGTCCCCGCCCCATCGGACCTGGCGCCGCGCAGCCAGGCAAGGGGCCGAAGAGCAGCGGCGCCGAGGAGGCAACCAGCACTCCGCCCCGGGGGGCCGGAGGCACCGACGAGGCCGAGACCTCGGATCGACTGAAGACTGTTCGTGAGCGCATCGACCAGACCCCAGAGGTAGACCGGGATCGGGTCGAGGCCATCAAGGAGCGGATCGCCAACGGCGATTATCCGGTGGACGCCGAGAAGGTGGCCAAGAAGTTCGCTGAGCTTGAGGCCCTGGTCGAGTCGTGATGAGCCCGGCGCAGCGCGGCCACAGCGAACGCACCCCGCGCCAGCCCCTGGATACGGAGCTGGCCGAGCGGTTGTTGGCGCGGGTGGAGCGCTGCCAGGCCCGTGCCGACGAGCTGGCGGCCACCCTGGATGCCGAGGCCCAGCGCCTGGTCGACCGACAGCTCGATGGCTTCGACGCGCTACTGCGGCGCAAGGGCGCGCAGGTCGAGGCCCTGGAGGAGGCCGAGCAGCAGCTGCGCCGGATCCTCACCGAAGCTGGTTACCCGGCGGGAACCGCCGGCGTTCGTGCGGTACTGCGCTCGGCGCCCGAATCCCTGCGCGCCGCCTGGGGCGAGTTGGAGCACCAGCTGCGCACCATCCAGGCACGCAACGAAGCCAACGGCCGCCTGATCCACCGCAACCTGGACCACACCCGCCGCCTGCTCGATCTGGCCACCGGTGCCCACGAGCGGGCCGATGAACTGACCTACGGCACCCACGGCGGCTACACCACCAGCAGCCGCTCCCGCCGCATCACCCAGGCCTGACCTGCCCCACCCCCGCCGGCGTGCTATCTTGGCGGGACGCAGCAGCGGAGGCAGTCATGACCGAGATCGATCCTGCCACGGCCAGCCACGAGACGAGCCGCCCCCATCACGCCGAACGCGCCGCCGAGCAGCGCCGTGAGGAGGCCCTAAGGACAGACCGGGATGCGGATACCACGGAGACGGGGCGCACCCGTGAGGACCGCCGCGCGGAGGCGATTCAGGACCGGGACCTGGAGTCGATGCGCGTGGATGACGCCGTGGCGGTGACGGCCTCGACGCCCCAATCGGCGACGGGGGAGATACCGCGGGACCGGGAGGAGGCCCGCGCCCTGGCCGAAGAGACCCGGGAGCGGATTCTGGACAATCCGGAGCGGGCGGCCGAGTCCGTGCGCGATACCGCCCACGAACCCGCCGCCAGCCGGATGAGCCGGGCGATCGACGCCCTTAGTTGATCTTCTCCTTGATGCGCGCCGCCTTGCCGCTGAGCTCGCGCAGGTGGTAGAGCTTGGCCTGACGGACGTCGCCGCGGCGCTTGACCTTGATGCTCTCGATCTGCGGGCTGTACGTCTGGAAGACGCGCTCGACCCCCTCGCCGTGGGAGGTCTTACGAAGGGTGAACGAGGAGTTCAGGCCGCGCTTGCGCTTGGCAATGACCACACCCTCGAAGGGCTGGACGCGCTCGCGACCGCCCTCACGCACCCAAACCTGCACCAGCACGGTATCGCCCGGGGCGAACTCCGGCACCGTGTGCTTGCACGCCTCGATCTGCTCGCGCTCCAGTTCGTCGATGACGTTCATGACGATTCCCCTCGGTTCTGCGTTTCGTCGTGATCGTGGCCGACCCGCGCCCCTGCGCGGTGCTCGGCAATGAATTCATCCAGCAAGCGGCGCTGCCGCTCATCCAGCTCCCGCCCGGCGAGCAGATCCGGGCGCCGCAGCCAGGTCCGACCCAGGGCCTGCTTGAGCCGCCAGGTGGCCACTGCCCCGTGATCCCCGGAGCGCAACACCTCCGGCACCCCACGCCCCTCGTAGACCTCCGGGCGCGTGTAATGTGGGTGATCCAGCAATCCGGTGGCGAAGGAGTCCTCGGCCGCCGAATCCTCATGCCCGAGCGCCCCCGGCACCAGCCGCGTGGTGGCATCGATGGCCACCATGGCCGCCAACTCGCCGCCGCTCAGGACGTAGTCGCCGATGGACAGCTCCTCGTCCACCTCGGCCTCCAGCAGCCGCTCGTCGATGCCCTCATAGCGGCCGCAGAGATAGATCACCCGCTCGCAGCCTGCCAGTCGCGCCACCTGCTCCTGATCAAGCCGGCGCCCCTGGGGGCTGAGGTGAACCACCCGAGCCGGGCGCGGATCCGCCGCCCGCGCCGCCTGGATGGCCTCGCGCAGCGGCGCGACCTTCATCACCATCCCGGGCCCGCCCCCGTAGGGTCGATCATCCACGGTCGCGTGGCGATCTTCGGCGTAGTCCCGCGGATTCCAGGCGGCAAGCTCAATCAGCCCGCGCTCGGCCGCCCGCCCGACGACCCCGAAGCGCGCCACCTGCTCGACCATCTCCGGAAAGACGGTGACGACGTCGATGCGCCTAGAATTCGGGGTCCCAGTCAACCTCGATGACGCCTTCCTGCTGATCGACCCGCTGCACGACGTGGTCGAGGGTGAACGGGATCAGCCGCTCGCGCTCGCCGCGCACGGCCATTACATCGTTGGCGCCGGTCTCAAACAGGTGATCGACCGTCCCCAAATCGACCCCGTCAACGGTCCGCACCGTCAGCCCCTGCAGGTCGACCCAGTAATACTCCCCGGGCTCCGGGTCCGGCAGCAACTCCCGCGCCACCGCGATGTCGCTGCCCACCCACCGGCGCGCCTGGTCCCGATCCTCCACACCGGAGAGCCGGGCGATGAGGCCTTTGCCCTGTTCCTGCCCCGCCTCGAGTCGCACGGGACGCCAGTCGCCGTCGACGGCCAGCTGCCAGTCGGCATACTGGAACAGGTTGGTCTTCGGCTGCGTGTAGGAGTAGACCTTGAGCCAACCGGCCACCCCGAACACACCGACCACCCGGCCGATCACCACGCGCTTGGGCTCACGATCCGGCATGGATCGCGGCTCGTATTATTGGGCCGCTTGCTCGGCGCGCTCGGCCTGCCGGATCAGCTGCGCGGCACGCTCCGTCGGCTGCGCCCCCTTGGCGATCCACGCCTTGGAACGCTCGACGTCGAGCTTCAGCGGCGCCTCTTGCCCGGAGGCCACAGGGTTGAAGTAGCCCAGGCGCTCGATGAAGGCGCCGTCCCGCGGCTTTTTCGCCTCGGTGACTACGATGTGGTAGAAGGGCCGCTTCTTCGCGCCCGCCCTTGCCAGTCGAATGGTAACCATATGCGCCCTTGCGATTCCCGTTACGTTGAGTCATCAGCCCGCGACGGGGCTTCTGATACGCACTTGAGTAAACCGGGCATTGTACTCGCTTTGTCGATGAAGGGAAGGGTCTGCGCCGAGAAAAGCCCTGTCTAATCCGTCTCCTCTTCGCCGTCGGCATCGCCGAGGCGGCGCAGCAGCCGCTCCCGGTAGCGCTGCTCCGCCACCCCCAATGCGCTGGCATCGCGACCACTGCCCTCGAGTCGGGCACGCAGCAGCGACAGTCGCCGCTCGGCCTGACTGCGCTGCTCCGCCGCCTCGGCGGAGGCATCGGCGTAGAGGGCGTCGATCAGATCCTCCAGGCTGCGGATCTCCTGACGCTCAGCGAGCTCCGGCGGGATGCAGTTGGCGTTCTTAAGCACGCGGTAGGCGGTGCGCAGATGCTCGGGGACCATGGCGTCATCATCGAGCACCAGGGGGCGCCCGGCTCCGGGCAGATCCTGCAGCTCACCCTGCTCCACCGCCTCCTCCAGTCGACGCTCGGCGATACGGTCGATCAGGCTCACGATGCACCCTCCCAGAAGGCCTGCACATCCTCCAGACGACGCGTCAGCGGCATCGCCGGCAGGCTGTCACGAAACAGCCGCCCGTAGGGTTTGCCGTGCAGACGCGGGTCGGCGATCATCAGCACGCCCCGATCGGCTTCGTCGCGGATCAGACGCCCGGCCCCCTGCTTCAGGGCGATGACCGCCTCGGGCAGCAGGATATCCCGGAACGCCACACCGCCGGCCTCCTCCACCGCACGCTGGCGAGCCGCGGTCACCGGGTCCCCCGGGGCGGCGAACGGCAAGCGGTCGATGATCACCGCGGAAAGCGCCGCACCGCGGATATCCACCCCTTGCCAGAAGCTGGCAGTACCCAGCAATACGGCATTGCCGGCCCGAGCGAAGTCCTCCAGCAGCCGCCCCTGCGGCGCATCCCCCTGCACCAGCAAGGGGCGCCCCAGCCCCGCCTGGAGCTGCTCGCGGGCCAGACGCAGGGCACGATGACTGGTGAACAGCAGGAACACGCCGCCGGGCGTGCAGTCGATCAGCGCCCGCGCCCGCTCCACCACCGCCTGATCGTACCCCTCTTGATTGGGCCACGGGAGGGCGGCGGGGCAATAGAGCAGGGACTGGCCGGCGTAGTCAAAGGGGCTGGGCAACTGCTCGGTGCGCACCGACTCCGCCAAACCCAGGCGACGCCGGAAGGCGGCAAAGGAGCGCCCCACCGCCAGTGTTGCGGAGAGCAGCACCCAGGCACTGGCCTCGCGCTCCATGCGCCGACGGAAGCTGCCCCCCACATCCAGCGGGGTCAGGTGCAATGCAAACCCGCGCCCGCGGGTCTCGTACCACTGGACCTCACCCTGCTCCGGGGCAAGGAAACGCCCCAGCCCCTCGCCCAGCTCAGCGGTGCGCCGGTGGCACGCCTCCAGCTCGGGGCCCCGCTCGGCCACCGCGGCCAGGGCGCGCTCCAGGCCCGCGGCTGCCGCGCTCAGGCCATCGGCCGCCTCGGCCGCCCCCCGCTCGGCCGCCGCATACCAGGCATCACGGGTCTCTCCGCCCTCCAGAGCCAGGCGCAGTTCGGCAACAGCCATCTCCAGGGCGTCGATGGCGGCGCGTAGATCCGGCATATCGCCGGCCTCTCGCCGATCGGCGATGCGCACATCCCGGATCAGATCCCGCAGGGCACGGGCCGAGACCGAATGCCCGAAAAAGCGCGCCGCCGTATCCGGGAGCAGGTGGGCCTCGTCGAGGATGACCGCCTCCGCCTCCGGCAGGACCGCCCCGTAGCCGGCGTCCTTCACGGCCCAATCGGCAAGCAGCAGATGGTGATTGACCACCAGCACGTCGGCCTCGTGGGCCAGCCGGCGGGCTTCATAGAAAAAGCACTCGTCGTAGGCCGGGCAGCGCTGACCCAGGCAGCGCTCCGGGGTGGCGGTGATGCGCTCGGCCACCCCCTCGACGCCCGCCGGCGCCTCGGCCAGGTCACCACTGGCGGTGCTCCGCGCCCATTCGGCGGCTGCCTGGATGCGCTCCGCCTCGTCCGCGGCAAGGAACGCGCCCTCCTCCACCGCCCGCTGCAGACGATAGCGACACAGATAGTTGGCCCGCCCCTTGAGCAGGGCCGTTCGCATGGGCCGGGGAGAGGCGCTTTGCAGCGCCGCGCGCACGCGCGGGAGATCCCGGTGAAAGAGCTGATCCTGCAGCGTGCGCGTGCCGGTGGAGATGATCACCCGACGCCCATCGAGCAGGGTGGGCACCAGGTAGGCGTAGGTCTTGCCGATGCCCGTCCCGGCCTCGGCCACCAGGACCTCACCGTCAGCCAGCGTCTCGGCCACCGCCGCACCCAGCTCCAGCTGCCCCGGACGCGGGGCGAAGCCCTCGATGGCCCGGCTGACCGCACCACCGCTGTCGAGCTCGGCGACCACCTCCTGCGCGAAGCGGTCGCCGGTCTTGCTAGATTCCGCCAAGCCCCCCGTCCCCCGCCTCGCCAAAGCGCCGTGCCGAGGACGCCGCGTCGCGCGCCCCGCTGCGATCACCGCGTTCCATGCGCGCCGCTGCCACCAGCCACCACGCCTCGCGCATCACCGCGAGGTCGTCATCACCGGTATCCACGGCGCGCAGCGCCAGCTCCTCGGCCCGCTGGTAGTGGCCTTGCTGGTAACGCACCGCTGCCAGGTTCTGCCAGAGCACGGCGCGCTCGGGTGCCGCCTCCAGGGCCTGCTCCAGATGCTGCACCGCGCGATCGTACTCGCGCCCCTCGTAGGCCTCCCGCGCCCGCTGCGCCAGCGCCGCGACTTCATCGGCACCGCCCCGGGTCTCCTGCCGGGCATCGGGCTGCGGCTGCGGCTGCGACCACCACCCCCCCTGCTCCGGCTCCGGGTCCTGCTCCCGCTGCGGGGACTGCCCCTGTGCGGCCTGCCCCTGCGCCTCGGCCGGCTCCGAGCCCGCGTCATCCTGTGCCCGACCATCACGACCGCCGTCGGCAATCCCGTCGTCCGGGGGGACGTAACAGGCCAATGGCCCCAGCAGCACCAGCACCAGGAGCGCAAGGGGTGTGCGCCATCGCATCATCTTGGGGCCTCGCTTCAGATCCGGGCATACCTGCCGCCAAGGATACCAGAGCCGCAACAGCGCGGGCCCGGCCTTTACGGCCGGGCGGACGCCACGCTATAAGGGTCGCGCACGGCGGCCCCATCCCGCGGCCCGCCCGCGGCACCCACCGCCTGCACGGCAGGCCAAGCCAGGACAGAGCGCACGGACATGCCCCGGGAACAAACACACCTCGAAGCCCGCGCCATCACCCGCTCACGCCAGGAGGTCGCCGCGCAGGTGGCCGAGCGCAGCTCGGCGATCGGCATTGAAGCGGTGCAGATCACCGAAGTCCTCAACGCCCTGGCCGCTGCCTTTGAACGGCAGAACGAGTCCTTCAGCGACCTGCGCGCCAATGCCCGCACCATGGCCAAGAGCAACGAGGTGGTCCACCACGCCGTGGACCGTGCCCAGCAGGTGGCCACCGAGGCCGGCACCAACGTCGAGCACTCCCGGGCCCGGATCAACCAGGCGCTCGAGGAGATCCGCGAGCTGGCGGAATCGGTGACCCGGGTCGAGCGCCAGCTCGGGGCGCTCAACGAAGCCCTGCAAGGCGTCTCCAAGGTATCCAGCGAGATCGCCACCATCGCCAAGCAGACCAACCTGCTGGCGCTCAACGCCACCATCGAGGCCAACCGGGCTGGCGAGGTGGGTCGCGGCTTCGCGGTGGTGGCCGAGCACGTCAAGGCACTGGCCAAACAGACCGCCGACGCCACGGACGATATCCACACGATCCTCGACGAGCTGACCGGGATCATCGAGCGCCTGGTCCAGAAAGGTGGCGAGAGCACCCTGCAGGCCGAAGCCGTGCGGGACGGCACCGAGGCGATCCAGGAGATCATGGAGACCGCCGGCAGCGCCATGACCGACATCGATACCGACTCGGGGCGGGTCCGCGAGTCGGTGCACACCATCGATCACTACTGCCGGCGCACCGTCGAGGGCCTGGAGGAGCTGGCCGACGCCGTGCGCCAGGCCACCGGCACCCTGCAAGCCGCCAACCAGCGGGCCGAGAAGATCAGTGGCCACGCCCACGAACTGATCCGCCGCACCGCGGTCGACGGCGTCGACACACCGGACACCCGGCTGATCCGCCAGGTCCGCCGGATCGTCGCCGACCTCGCCGAGGGCCTGCCCGCCGGTGCCGACGATGAGCAGGTCGCGAACCGGGCACACCCCGGGCTCGAGCAGCTCGTCGCCGAGGAATCCGGGGTGCGCGCGGCCCTGGTCTGCAACCAGCAGGGCCACTGCCCGGCGGCCAGCGTCCCGGCGACGGGCGCCACCGGGTTGCGCGACGCGCTGCAGGGCAGACAACTGGACGACCGCCCCACCCGCTCGGCCCTGCGCAACCGCGAACCGTATCTGCTGCAGACCTACCGACTCCATTACGGCGGGGAAGGCCCGGTGGTCCAGGAGGTCAGCGCCCCGATTCAGGCCGGCGGCACGAGCTGGGGCTGCCTGCGGGTCATCTACGGCGGCGAGTAAGCCACAGCGACGGAGCAGCGGGTATGGCGTTCATCGATTTTCTCAAAGGCCGCGGCCTCCCGAAGCGCTCGGCCGCGCCCCGGGCGGACACCGATCAGGAGGCCCGGGAACGCGCCCTGGCCCAGGCGATCCGGGGGGTTTCGGAGGAGACCAGCCAGCTCGGCCTGGAGGTATCCGACGTCCACGGCAACGTGGATGACACCGCCGCGCTGATGGAGCGCGAGGCGCAGCTGTTCCAGGAGCTGCGCGAGTCGTGCCGGCACCTGTCCGAGGCCAACAAGGTGGTGGATGCGGCGGCACGCAATGCGCAGCATGTCTCCGGGGCAGCCCGTGCCGACATGCGCCGCTCGGAGGATCGCATCCGCGACGCCCTGCAGCGCATCGCCGGGCTCAGCACCTCGGTCCGCGAGATCGAGAGCGATCTGGAGCACCTCAATGAGGCGATGCAGCGGGTCACCAAGGTGGCCCGGGGGATCGGCGCCATCGCCAAGCAGACCAACCTCCTCGCCCTCAATGCCTCCATCGAGGCGGCCCGCGCCGGCGAGGCTGGCCAGGGCTTCGCCGTGGTGGCCGAGCAGGTCAAGTCGCTGGCCGCCCAGACCAGCGAGGCCACCGGCGACATGGACCGGACGCTGCAGAATCTCACCGTGCAGACCCAGGAGCTGATCGCTATCGGACACCACAGCACACGCCGGGCACACCGGGTGGAGCAGACGACCGGGCAGATGCAGAGCCTGTTCGAGCAGCTCGAGTCGTCCATGGCGGCGGTGGATGCCGAGTCGGCACGGATCGCCGAGGCGGTCCAGGAGATCGACACGCAGAGCGAGCACACCATCCAACGCTTCGACCACAACACCGCCGAGCTTGAGGCCTCTCACTCCGATCTGGAGCGCGGCCGGGCCCAGATCGATCGCTTCCTCGCTTTCACCGAGGAGCTGATGAACCTGGCCAACGCCTCGGACGTGGAGACCGAGGACACGCCGTACATCATCCGGGTCATGGAGGTGGCGCGGCAGGTGCAGGAGCGCTTCGAGGCGGCCATCCGCGAGGGCGAGATCAGCGAGGCCGACCTCTTCGACCGCGACTACCGCGAGATCCCGGGGACCGACCCCCAGCAGTATGAGACCCGATTCGTGGCCTTCACCGATCGGGTCCTACCCGAGATCCAGGAGCCGCCGCTGGAGGATGCGCACATCTCCGGGTGCTTCGTCATCGACAACCGGGGCTACATCCCCACCCACAACCGCCACGTCTCGCATCCGCAGCGCCCCGGCGATCCGCAATGGAACGCTCGCCACGCCCGACAGCGGCGCATCTGGCAGGACCGCACCGCGCAGTCGGCGGCGCGCAACGAGAAGCCCTTCCTGCTCCAGACCTACCGGCGGGACATGGGCGGTGGCCGCTTCGACCTGATTCGGGATGTCTCCGCCCCCGTATACGTGCATGGCAAGCACTGGGGGGCGGTGCGGATGCTCTACGAGCCATAACCGCCACCGGCCGGGGCGCCGGCGCCACCGCCCCGGCCGCCCCGGTCAGCCGAACAGGCGGCGGATCTTCTCCAGGGCCACCACCAGGCTCTCGACCTCGTCGTGGGTGTTGTAGACCCCGAACGACGCCCGCGCCGTGGCCGGCACGCCGTAGCGCTCCATCAGCGGCTGGGCGCAGTGGTGCCCGGCGCGGATCGCGATCCCCTGCTCGTCGAGGAGCATGGCCACGTCGTTCGGATGCGTCCCCTCCATGATGAAGGAGACAGCCCCGGCCCGACGCTGCGGTCGGCCGATGAGCTGCACCCCCGGCACGGCGGCGATGGCCTCGGCCGCGTGGCCGACCAGTTCCTCCTCCCGGGCAGCAATCCGCTCGCGGCCGATGGCCTCGATATAACGCAGCGCCTCGCCCAGGCCGATGGCGCCGGCGATATTCGGCGTGCCCGCCTCGAAGCGCGCCGGCGGCTCGGCGTACTCGGTGCCCTCGAAGGAGACGTGGCGGATCATGTCGCCGCCCCCCTGATACGGCACCATCCCGGCCAGGTGCTCGTACCGCCCCCAAAGGACGCCGATGCCGGTGGGCCCGTAGGCCTTGTGCCCCGAGAAGGCGTAGAAGTCCACCCCCAGCTCCTGGACGTCCACCGGCAGATGGGGCGCGGCCTGGGCCCCGTCGAGGAGCACGGGCACCCCTGCGGCCCGCGCCATGGCGGCGATCTCCGCCACCGGGTTGACGGTGCCGAGGGCGTTGGAGACGTGCACCACGCTGACCAGCCGGGTGCGCTCATGGATCATGCCGCGCACCGCTTCCAGATCCACGTCGCCGTTGTCGTCGATGGGCACCACGCGCAGGGTGGCGCCGGTGCGCTCGCAGACCAGCTGCCAGGGAACGATGTTCGAGTGGTGCTCCATGTGGGTGACGAGGATCTCATCCCCCGGCCCGACGCGGGGCGCCACGAAGCTGTGGGCCACCAGATTGATCGCCTCGGTGACCCCGCGCAGGAAGATGACCTCCCGCTCACTGGGGGCGTTGAGGAAGCGCTGGACCTCGGTGCGCGCCCCCTCGAAGGCCGTGGTCGCCTCCTGGGAGAGGGTGTGCACCCCGCGATGGACGTTACTGTAGTAGTGCTGATAGCAGCCGAGTTCGGCATCGATCACCGACTGCGGCTTCTGGGCGCTGGCGGCGCTGTCGAGGTAGATCAGCGGCCGCCCGTTGATCTCCCGGCGCAGCACCGGGAAGTCGGCACGCAACCGGTCCACGTCCACCACCCCCGGGCGGGTCGGCTCTTCCACCATGCTCATGCCTCGAACCCCTCCAGCTGCTCCCCCCCGGGCAGGAACCGACGCAGCAGCGCCCGCTCGTACTCGGCGGCCTGGGGGCAACGCACGGTTTCCAGCACCTCGGCGACGAAGGCGTAGGTGAGCAGGCTCTTGGCCACGACGGGATCGATGCCACGGGCGCGCATGTAGAACAGCGCCTGCTCGTCGAGCTCGCCCACCGTGGAGCCGTGGGTGCAGCGCACGTCGTCGGCGAAGATCTCCAGGCGCGGGTTGGAGTGAGCCAGGGCCCGCGGGCTGAGGATCAGGTTGCGGTTCTCCTGCTCGGCATCGGTCTTCTGCGCCCCGGGGTGAACCTTGATCAGCCCGTCGAAGACGGTCTCCGAGCGCCCGTCGAGCACCCCCTTGAAGACCTGGCGGCTGCGGGTGTGCTCGGCGTCGTGGTGGACCCAGGTGTGGTGATCGACAAAGCGCTGACCGTCGCTGAGGTGGATGCCGGTGAGATCCCCCTCGCCGTTATCGCCTTGTACGGTCGCCTCGATGTCCACACGCACCTTGTCGCCGCCCCAGACAAAGGAGTGGGCCCCAACCCGCGCGTCCCGAGCAGCAGTCCCGCTGACCGCTCCCAGCTGACAGCCGGCATCCCCTTCCTCGCTGATCCGGGTCAGATCCACCTGGGCGCCGGCATCAGCGATGAGCTCGGTGACCGGACAGCTGAGGTAGGCCGCCTGCGGGTCGCCGCTGTGATACTCCACCACACGCAGGTGACTGGCCTCCTCGCCGTGGACGATCACCCGCGGATAGACGGCGTGCCCGGCGCTGGCGGCGCTGGTGTAGCAAACGATGAGCAGCGGCGTCTCGACCATCGCCCCGCGCCTTACCTGCACGGCCACGCCTTCGCCCATCAAGGCGGTGTTCAGGGCGATGAAGGGGCTGTTGGCCGGATCGGCGTGGGCCGCCAGGTGCGTCTGCAGCCAGGCGGGCTCATCGGCCAGCGCCTCACGCAGTGGCTGGACCGTGACCCCGGCGGGCAGCTTGTCGTAATCCGAGCGCGCCGCATCCAGCTTCCCATCGACGAAGACCAGCCGGGGCCCATCGCCGGGCGGGAGAAGTTGATCGAGCCGCCCGGCCAGGCCGTCGTCTACCTCGCCCGGGCCCTGCGGCGGACGAAAGTCGCTGCGCAGCACCGGGGTCAGGTCGATGTGCTTCCACGCCTCCCAGCGCCGGGTCGGGAAGCCGTGGGCGTCGAAGGTGGTCATGGCGGCCCGGCGACGCTCGGCCAGCCAGGCCGGCCCCAGGTCGGCGAGGTCGTCGAAGACCGCGCGCGGATGACTTTTGAGCTCTTCCACCGCTCCCATCTCAGGCAGCCTCCTCGTCCTCGAACAGGGCGTAGCCGGTGCGCTCCAGCTCCTCGGCCAGCTCCTTGCCGCCGGAGCGCACGATGCGCCCATTGACCATCACGTGCACGTAGTCCGGCACGATGTAGCTGAGCAGACGCTGGTAGTGGGTGATGATCAAAAACGAGCGCTGCGGATCGCGCATGCTGTTCACGCCGTCGGCCACGGCGCGCAGGGCGTCGATATCCAGCCCCGAGTCGGTCTCATCGAGGATGCACAGCCGCGGCTCGAGCATGGCCATGTGGAAGATCTCGTTGCGCTTCTTCTCACCGCCGGAGAAGCCGGCGTTGACCGGTCGGTTGAGCAGCGACTCGTCGAGCTTGACCCACTGCGCCCGCTCGCGGGCCATCTTGAGGAAGCTGACCGGGTCGATCTCGCCCTCGCCCCGGGCCTCACGGGCAGCATTAACCGCCGCCTTGAGGAAGTAGCTGTTGCTCACCCCGGGGATCTCCACCGGGTACTGGAAACCGAGGAAGACCCCGGCCCGGGCCCGCTCCTCGGGCTCCATCTCGAACAGATCCTGCCCCTCGAAGGCCACCGAGCCGTCGGTGACTTCGTAGCTTTCATCGCCGGCGAGCACCTTGGACAGGGTGCTCTTGCCCGAACCGTTGGGCCCCATGATGGCGTGCACCTCGCCGGGGCCCATCTCGAAGTCGATGCCCTTGAGGATCTCCGTCGTCTCGACGCTGGCGTGGAGGTTGTTGATCTTCAGCATGGTCCGCTTCTCCTGGGAATCTGTCTTATCCGACGCTGTCCTCGAGGGTGACCTCGAGCAGCTTCTGCGCCTCGACGGCGAACTCCATGGGCAGCTCCTGGAAGACCTCCTTGCAGAAACCGTTGACGATCATGGAGACCGCGTCCTCCTCGCTGATGCCGCGCTGCTTGCAGTAGAAGATCTGGTCATCGCCGATCTTCGAGGTGGTGGCCTCGTGCTCGAGCTGCGCGGTGGGGTTCTGGATGTCGATGTACGGGAACGTGTGGGCGCCGCAGTGGGAACTCATCAGCATGGAGTCGCACTGCGAGTAGTTGCGGGCGTTGCCCGCCGTGGGCAGCACCTTGACCAGGCCGCGATAGCTCTGTTGGCCGTAGTCCGCCGAGATCCCCTTGGAGATGATGTGGCTGCGGGTGTTGTTGCCGATGTGGATCATCTTGGTGCCGGTATCCGCCTGCTGACGGCCGCGGGTCACCGCCACCGAATAGAACTCGCCGATGGAGTCGTCGCCCTTGAGCACACAGCTGGGGTACTTCCAGGTGATCGCCGAACCGGTCTCCACCTGGGTCCAGGAGATCTTCGAGCGCTTACCGGCGCACAGGCCGCGCTTGGTCACGAAGTTGTAGACGCCGCCGACGCCGTTCTCGTCGCCGGGGTACCAGTTCTGCACCGTCGAGTACTTGATCTGCGCATCGTCGTGGGCATAGAGCTCGACGACGGCGGCGTGCAGCTGATTCTCGTCGCGCTGCGGCGCGGTGCACCCCTCCAAATAGGAGACCGAACTGCCCTTCTCGGCGATGATCAGCGTGCGCTCGAACTGCCCGGTGTGCCCGGCGTTGATGCGGAAGTAGGTGGACAGCTCCATGGGGCACTCCACCCCCTCGGGGATGTAGACGAAGGAGCCGTCCGAGAAGACCGCCGAGTTCAGCGCTGCGAAGAAATTGTCCTTGCGCGGCACGACGCTGCCGATGTACTGCCGCACCAGCTCCGGGTAATCGCGCAGCGCCTCGGAGATGGAACAGAAGATCACTCCGTGCTTGGCAAGCTCGTCCTTGAACGTCGTGGCCACCGAGACCGAGTCGAAGACCGCGTCCACGGCCACCCTGGGGCGATCGCCCTCCCGGGCACCGCCGTCGCCCTCTTCCTGCACCCCGGCGAGCATCTTCTGCTCGTGGAGCGGGATGCCGAGCTTCTCGTAGGTCTCGAGCAGCTTGGGATCGACCTCGTCGAGGCTCTTCGGCCCCTGCTTGGGGGCGGCGTAGTAGGAGATGGCCTGGAAGTCGATGGGCGGGAACTGCACGTTCTGCCACTGCGGCATGGGCATCTCCAGCCAGCCGCGGTAGGCCTCCAAGCGCCACTCGAGCATCCACTCCGGCTCGCCCTTTTTCTCGGAGATGAAACGGATGGTCTCCTCGTTGAGCCCCGGTGGTGCAAACTCCTGCTCGATGTCGGTGAAGAAGCCGGCCTCATAGCCCCGGCTGGTGAACCGCTCGATGGTCTCGTTGCTGCTCGACATGTCGCCCAAGCCTCCGGCTGCTCAGTGGCCAATAACTTGTTGACGGGGGTAGATCCCCACCGGCGCGCTGGCCGGCTCGCCCATCTCCGCCAGACTCACCGCCGACAGGGCCTGACGGACCACGGAGCTGATCCGCGACCAGGTGGCGCTGGCATTGCAATCCTCAACGTGCGTGCAAGTATCGGTCCCGCTCTCGACGCACTCGGTGAAGGCGATCGGCCCCTCCAGCGCCTCGATGACCTCTGCCACCGAGATCTGCTCCGGGGAGCGCGCCAGCCCATAACCGCCCTTGGCGCCGCGGTAGGAGCACAGCAGCCCGGCATGGACCAGCTGCTTCATGACCTTGCTGACCATCGGCTGCGGCAGACCGTGGGCACCGGCCAGCTGTGCGGCATTGACCCGCTCCCCTGGCCGCCGCGCCATGGCGGAGAGGATGACGACGCCGTAATCGGTCTCGCGGTTGATTCGGAGCATGGTGTCTGACTTTGCTCAATCCGTACCCAAAGGGTACATATTCCGACACCGGATGGGAAGACTGTTTAGAAAGATTAAAGATAGCGCCCCGGCCCTTGAAGATTGCCGGGCTCGCGCCGATAGAGAGGAGAGGATAGGATCGATTTTTGCCTGACGAGGAGCGCCGCTCTTGAACCCTCGGCCGCACAAAGCACGACTGCGCACCAATTACCGGCTCATCATCGAGGAGCGGGACAACGGCTGGGAGGTGGTCTTCTACAGCGAGGAGGGCCACGTCCAGCACATCGGCAACTCGCACAGCGAGATCGCCGCGCTGCGCGCAGCCTACTTCATCGCCCGCTACTACCACTACGACCACGACGTGCTCATGCGCACCCGCCACGGTGACAAGCGACTGGATATCGAGACGCTGATGCAGAATCGCCGCCCGCGCTGAGCCGCACCGGCTCAGGAGGCGGCGGCCGCGGCGTCGCCCCCGCCGAGGGCCTGCTCCTCAATACGTCGGATCTCGTCGCGCACCCGCGCGGCCTCCTCGAACTCCAGCTCTCGGGCATGCTCGTGCATGCGCTTCTCCAACTCCCGGATCCGCCGCACCGCCTCCGCCGGTGACAGCTGAGCGTAAGCGCCGCCCTCCTCGGCTACCCCGGCGACCTCTCGGGGCGCTCCCGGAGCCGGTACCCCGCCGCGCTCCATGATGTCGGGCACCTCCTTGCGAATGCCCTGCGGGGTAATGCCGTGGGCCTGGTTGTGGGCCAGTTGCTTGGCACGGCGGCGCTCCGTCTCGTCGATGGCCCGACGCATGGAGTCGGTCATCTGGTCGGCATAGAGGATCGCCCGGCCACTGAGGTTGCGGGCGGCCCGCCCGATGGTCTGGATCAGTGAACGGGTCGAGCGCAGGAACCCCTCCTTGTCGGCATCGAGGATCGCCACCAGGGAGACTTCGGGGATGTCGAGCCCCTCGCGTAGCAGGTTGATGCCGACCAGGCAGTCGAAGTGGCCCAGGCGCAGGTCGCGGATGATCTCGGTCCGCTCCACGGTGTCCACGTCGGAGTGCAGGTAGCGCACGCGGATCCCGTTCTCCTCCAGATACTCGGTCAGGTCCTCGGCCATGCGCTTGGTCAGTGTGGTGACCAGCACGCGCTCGTCCCGCTCGGCGCGGGCGCGGATCTCGCCGTAAACATCGTCGACCTGCGCGGTCGCCGGGCGCACCTCCACCTCCGGGTCGACCAGCCCGGTGGGGCGAACCACCTGCTCGACCACCTGTCCGGCGTGCTCCTTCTCGAAGGGCCCCGGCGTCGCCGAGACGTAGACCGTCTGCGGTGCCAGGCGGCGAAACTCCTCGAACTTCAGCGGGCGATTGTCCAGCGCCGAGGGCAGTCGGAAGCCGTACTCCACCAGGGTCTGCTTGCGCGAGCGGTCCCCCTTGTACATGCCGCCGATCTGCGGAACGGTGACGTGGGACTCATCGATGAACAGCACCGCCTCCGGCGGGATGTAGTCGAACAGGGTCGGCGGCGCCTCACCCGCCTCCCGCCCGGAGAGATAGCGCGAGTAGTTCTCGATCCCGTTGCAGTAGCCGAGCTCGAGCATCATCTCCATGTCGAAGCGGGTCCGCTCCTCGAGCCGCTGCGCCTCCACCAGTTTGTCGGCGGCGCGCAGCTCGCTGAGCCGCTCGCGCAGCTCCTCCTTGATCTGCTCGACAGCGCGGTGGATCTGCTCCTTGGGGGTGACGTAGTGGGTCTTGGGGTAGATGGTCACTCGCGGCACGCGGCGCAGCAGCTCACCGGTGAGCGGGTCGAACCAGCTGATCTCCTCGATCTCCTCGTCGAAGAGCTGCACCCGGACCGCCTCCTCGGGCGATTCGGCCGGGAAGATGTCGATCACCTCGCCCCGGGCCCGGTAGGTCCCGCGGGTCAGATCGGTGTCGTTGCGGGTGTACTGCAGCTCGGCGAGCCGGCGCAGGATCGCCCGCTGATCGATGTGCTCGCCGCGGACCAGGTGCAGGAGCATCGACATGTAGGCCTGTGGGTCACCCAGCCCGTAGATCGACGAGACCGAGGCGACGATGACCGTATCCTTGTGCTCGAGCACCGCCTTGGTCGCGGACAGCCGCATCTGCTCGATGTGCTCGTTGACCGAGGCATCCTTCTCGATGAAGGTGTCCGACGACGGCACATACGCCTCGGGCTGGTAGTAGTCGTAGTAGGAGACGAAGTACTCGACGCGGTTCTCCGGGAGGAACTCGCGCATCTCGCCGTAGAGCTGGGCGGCCAGGGTCTTGTTGGGAGCGAGCAGGATCGCCGGGCGCTGCAACCGCTCAATGACGTTGGCGATGGTGAACGTCTTGCCGGAGCCGGTCACCCCCAACAGGGTCTGATCCGAGAGCCCCGACTCGATCCCCTCGACCAGATCCTCGATGGCCTGGGGCTGATCGCCCGCTGGCTGAAACCGGGCGTTGAGCTTGAAACGTTCCGTCATCGAATCCCCGCATTCATCTTCAGCACGCCCCCGTCGGGGCCGAACGCACAACCCTGCCTGGTCCACCATCCACCGGAGCCTGCCACCTGGCGGCCCACCGACTGAACCCCAAGCACTGAACACTGAACGCCAAAACCCTTATCATACCCCGCAAGCCCAACCTTCAACGTGGAGCCAGACCATGGACCTTCAGCTTGCCGATCGCGTCCAGCGCATCAAGCCATCGCCGACGCTCGCCGTCACCGCCCGCGCCGCCGAGCTGCGCGCCGCCGGGCACGACGTCATCGGCCTCGGCGCCGGCGAGCCGGATTTCGACACCCCGGCCCACATTGTCGATGCCGCCGTGCAGGCCGCTCAGCAGGGCCAGACCCGCTACACCGCCGTGGACGGGACCACCGAGCTCAAGCAGGCGATCATCGACAAGCTCGAGCGCGACAACGCGCTGAGCTACGACGCCAGCCAGATCCTGGTCTCCTGCGGCGCCAAGCAGTCGCTGTTCAACGCCATGGCGGCGGTGCTCAACGACGGCGACGAGGTCATCATCCCGGCGCCGTACTGGGTCTCCTACCCGGACATGGCCCTGATCTTCGGCGCCCAGCCGGTGTTCGTGGCCGCCGGCGCCGAGAGCCGCTTCAAGATCACCCCGGAGCAGCTCGAGCAGGCCCTGACCCGCAAGACCCGCATGGTCATCCTCAACAGTCCCTCGAACCCCACCGGCACCGCCTACACCCGTGACGAGCTGGCGGCGCTGGGCGCGGTGCTCGAGCGCCATCCCCAGGTGGTGGTGGTCAGCGACGACATCTACGAGCACATCCTCTGGCGCGATGAGCCCTTTTCCAACATCGCCATGGCGGCCCCGCAGCTGGTCGAGCGCACCATCGTGGTCAACGGCGTCTCCAAGGCGTACGCCATGACCGGGTGGCGGATCGGTTACGCGGCGGGTCCGGCCCCGCTGATCGGTGCCATGAAAAAGGTGCAGTCGCAGAGCACCTCCAACCCGGCTTCCATCTCCCAGGCCGGCGCACTGGCCGCGCTCAACGGCGATCAGGGCTGCATCCAGCCCATGCTCGAGCAGTTCAAGGCCCGCCACGACTTCGTCGTTGAGCGGCTGAATGCCATGCCGGGGGTCAGCTGCACGCCCTGCGACGGCACCTTCTACTGCTTCCCGCACATGGAGCAGGCGATGAACCGGGTCGGCGCCAAGGACGATGTGGCCTTCGCCGAGCAGCTGATCAACGACGCCGGTGTCGCCCTGGTCCCGGGTTCCGCCTTCGGTCTGCCCGGGTACGCGCGCATCTCCTATGCTACAAGTATGGAGAATCTGGAGCGCGCCATGGACCGGCTGCAGCAGGCCCTGGGCGGCTGACCGGCACCGCCCCTGGCCCCCACGATGCCCCGGGCGATCGCCGGGGGCCAGGAGCGGGCACGGAAGCGCCCATCGAGGCTTGACCAACGCAGTGGAGGATCGGCAGAATACGCAGCGCATCGTGAGGTGACATTACGCTTCCCCGGTAGCTCAGCGGTAGAGCAAGTGACTGTTAATCACTGGGTCGGCGGTTCGAATCCGTCCCGGGGAGCCATCCATCCTGCCCCAGTTACCACGCCACTAGGGCGAAGGTCCCGCATCACCGTGCGGAAAGACGACCCCTCACCGCGGTGAGAGGCCGCCTCTACCAGTCCGAGCCCTCAGCAGCACTCCCGCTCGATGGCCGAGAGCATGCTCAGGCCCGCCTCATCCCCACGTTGAATGAATAGCTCGCGGATGACATTGATCTGAGCGTGGACCACCAGGCGCGTGTCCGGCTCGGAGCCGTCCCGGCCACCCAGCTCGCGTTCCAGGTAACGCCGCACGGGGCTGTCGTCGGGCTCCGCTGCGACGTGGCCGTCCACGCACCGGAGCAGGCGCTGGATGGCCCGCTCACAATCCAGACCAGGCTCGAGCTCAGACATCGCCGTACTCGATCACCAGGTCCTCGTCACGCACCACCATCTGGCACATCAGGCGCCAGTTCGTGGGCAGATCGTCGACCCGCATGCGATCGATCTCCGCCTGGGTGAGCTTGCCCAGCTCGAGCAGGACCCGTTCCTCACGATCCGTCAAAGGCCCCGCCATTGTCCCTTTAGTGACACCGTAATGGACATAAACCAGACAACTGCCACACTGGCCGTCCTGGCAGTCGAAGGAGATCGGGATGTGGTTCCGGCGGGCCAGTTTCAGGACCGGCTCCGTATGACTGCCTGCCACCGCCTCTACGGTTTGCTCCCCGTGGTCTGGATGCCGAAAGGTCACGCTGGGCATAGCTCCACTCCTGCCTTGCCAAATGGGTTATGGATCGATCGAAGCACCACCCATCCAGCAACTTTCGGGCCATGGCGCGACCGCCCTCCACGGGCCCGGAGGCCATGCGGCAGGTGCGAGCCTACTCCAGGGTGAAGCCGACCTTGATCGTCACCTGCCAGTGACTCACTCGGCCCTCCTCGATATGGCCACGGGTGTCCACGACCTGGAACCAGCGCAGATGGCGGAGCGTCTCACCCGCGCGGGCGATGGCGTTGTTCACGGCCTCCTCGACCCCGTTGGGTGAGGAGCCGGTCAGCTCGACAATCTTGTAGACGTGATCACTCATCCAGGCACTCCCGGTCTTGGAGCAACGAACCAGAGAAGACGCCCGGCACCGCCGCAACGGTGCCGGGCGTGAGGTCCTGCCACGGCCGCTAACGGCCGCCGCAGCCGCTACGCCTCCAGGTCGTAGCGATCCGCGTTCATCACCTTGGTCCAGGCCGCCACGAAGTCGTGGACGAACTTCTCCTGGTTGTCGTCCTGGGCGTAGACCTCGGCGTAGGAGCGCAGGATCGAGTTGGAGCCGAAGACCAGGTCCACCCGGGTCGCCGTCCACTTCACTGCATCGCTGCTGCGCTCACGGATCTCGTAGCGGTTCTTGCCCACTGGCTTCCAGGTGTAGGCCATGTCGGTGAGGTTGACGAAGAAGTCGTTCGTCAGCTCCCCCTCGCGATCGGTGAGCACGCCATCCTTGGTACCGCCGTGGTTGGTGCCGAGCACCCGCATGCCGCCGACGAGGACCGTCATCTCCGGCGCCGTCAGACCCATCAGCTGGGTGCGATCGAGCATCATCTCCTCGGGCTGGACGGCGTAGTCCTTCTTCACCCAGTTGCGGTAGCCGTCGGCGAGCGGCTCCAGGTACTGGAACGAGTCGACATCGGTCTGCTCCTGGCTGGCGTCGCCCCGCCCCGGGTGGAACGGCACCGTGACCGGGTGACCGGCCGCCCGGGCCGCCTGCTCGATGCCCACGTTCCCGGCGAGCACGATGGTATCGGCCACGCTGGCCCCGGTCTCGGCAGCAATACCCTCGAGAACGCCAAGCACCTTCGCCAGACGCTGGGGCTCGTTGCCCTCCCAGTCCTTCTGCGGGGCAAGCCGGATACGGGCGCCGTTGGCACCACCCCGGTAGTCGGAACCGCGGAAGGTCCGGGCGCTGTCCCAGGCAGTGGCGACCATCTCGCTGATGCTCAGGCCGCTGTCGGCGATCTTCGCCTTGACCTCATTCACATCGTAGTCCGTCCGCCCGGCCGGCACGGGGTCCTGCCAGATCAGATCCTCGGTCGGTGCCTCCGGTCCGATGTAGCGTGTCCGCGGCCCCAGATCCCGATGGGTGAGCTTGAACCAGGCCCGGGCGAAGACCTCGTCGAAGTAGGCGGGGTCGTTGTAAAAGCGCTCGGAGATCTTGCGGTAGGCCGGATCCATCTTCATGGCCATGTCCGCATCGGTCATGATCGGGTTCAGGCGGATCGACGGATCCTCCACATCGACCGGCTTATCCTCTTCCTTGATGTCCACCGGCTCCCACTGCCAGGCACCGGCAGGGCTCTTGGTCAGCTCCCACTCGTAGTTGAGCAGCAGGTAGAAGTAGCCGTTGTCCCAGCGCGTGGGATGGGTCGTCCAGGCCCCCTCGATACCGCTGGAGACCGTGTCCCGCCCCACGCCCCGGGAGACCTTGTTATTCCAGCCAAGGCCCTGCTCTTCGACATCGGCGGACTCCGGATCCGGGCCGAGGTGTTCCACGTTGCCATTGCCGTGGCATTTGCCCACCGTGTGCCCGCCGGCGGTCAGGGCGACGGTCTCCTCGTCGTTCATGGCCATGCGCTCGAAGGTGATGCGCACGTCTTCGGCGGTGCGAAGCGGATCCGGGTTGCCGTCCACGCCCTCGGGGTTGACGTAGATCAGGCCCATCATCACCGCCGCCAGCGGGTTCTCCAGCGACTCGCGGTCGTCACCATAGCGGCTGTCCTCGGCATCACTCGGCGCCAGCCACTCCTTCTCCGAGCCCCAGTAGATGTCCTTCTCCGGGTGCCAGATGTCCTCGCGCCCGAGGGAGAACCCGTAGGTCTTCAGACCCATGGACTCATAGGCCACGTTGCCGGCGAGGATGATCAGATCGGCCCAGCTAAGCCGGTTGCCATACTTCTTCTTGATGGGCCAGAGCAGACGTCGCGCCTTGTCCAGGTTGACGTTGTCCGGCCAGCTGTTGATCGGGGCGAAACGCTGATTGCCGGTACCGCCACCGCCCCGGCCGTCCGCTACCCGGTACGTGCCGGCTGCGTGCCAGGCCATGCGGATCATCAGCCCGCCGTAATGGCCCCAGTCGGCCGGCCACCAGGCCTGGCTGTCGGTCATAAGCTGGTGAAGGTCCCGCTTGACCGCATTGAGGTCGAGCTTGCGCACCTCTTCCCGGTAATTGAACCCGGGCCCCATCGGGTCCGGCTTGTGATCGTGCTGGTGCAGGATGTCGAGGTTCAGGGCGTTGGGCCACATATCCATGTTGGACTCGCCCGCCTGGGTCATCGCACCGTGCATCACCGGGCAGCCGCCCGACTTTTGCTGATCAGCCATTGTTTTCTCCGCTGCTTCAGTACACCACCGTTTTGAACGATTCCATTTTGCACATAGATGGAGGGTCGCTCAACACGGCTTTTCGATCGAATATAGCAATCACTGTGTTGGCCGGCCGGGCCGATCACGATTGCTACTCCGATCCCCCCCACCGTAGCGCATCGCTTGCAATAGCGCCTGCCATCGCGATAATGCCGGCTTCCTTGGCAACCCTGGAGTCTGCATGAGCGACACCCACGACAGCGGCGCGCGGGAGCCGGAAATCCCGCTTCCGAGCGTGACCACGGCCCTGCTTCCCATCGCCTTCACCATGGGCCTGATGGTCTTTCAGATCCTCGCCTTTGACGACTTTGTCCCCCACGTACCACTGGCCCTGGGCATCGCCTTCACCGGCCTGCTCGGCTGGTACCACGGCATCCGCTGGTGGCGGATGGAGAACGGCCTCTATCACGTGGTCCACATCGGCCTGCAGTCGGTGGCCATCCTGATTACCGTGGGCATGATCATCGGCACCTGGATCCTCTCCGGGACAGTGCCGCTGCTGATCTACTATGGCCTGCTGCTGATCACCCCGGAACTGTTCCTGCTCGCCGCCATGATCCTCACCGCCGTGGTCTCCATGGCCGTGGGCACCTCCTGGGGCACGGTCGGCACGGTGGGTCTGGCCCTGGTCGGTGTTGGCGAGGGGCTGGGCATCCCCATGGCCCTGACCGGCGGCGCCATCGTCTCGGGTGCTTTCTTCGGCGATAAGATGTCGCCGCTGTCCGACACCACCAATCTCGCCCCGGCCGTCACTGGCACCAACCTGTTCAGCCACATCCGCAACATGATGGCCACCTCCGTGCCGGCGCTGATCGTTGCCGGCACCGCGTACTGGGCCATCGGCTTTGGCTACGCGGACACCGGCCTGGAGAGCGGACGCATCGAGACCATCCTCGAGGGCCTGGAGGCGCAGTTCACGCTGCATCCGGTGCTGCTGCTGCCGGCGGTGCTGGTCATGGGCCTGGCGCTGATGCGTTTCCCGGTGCTACCCACGCTCTTTGCCGGTGCGATCGCCGGCGCGGTCATGGCGGTCCTCGTCCAGGGCACCGATCTGACCACCGCGATCATGGCGATGCAGGACGGCTTCGTCAGCGAGACCGGCGTCGAATCGGTGGACGACCTGCTCTCCACCGGTGGCATCCAGTCGATGATGTGGACGATCTCGCTGGTGCTCATCGCCCTCGCCTTCGGCGGGATCCTGGAGCAGACGCGCAGCATCGAGGCCATCCTCAACGCCATCATCCAGCGCATCCGCGGTCGGTTCTCCCTGTTCGCGGCAAGCACCGGCAGTGCCGCCGGCACCAACCTCATCTCCGGCGACCCGTATCTGTCGATCGCGCTGCCGGGCCGGATGTACGCCCCGGTCTATCGGGGGCAGGGACAATCGACCCTGAACCTGTCGCGTTCAGTGGAGGAAGGCGGGACCATGATCAACCCGCTGATCCCCTGGGGCGCGGGTGGTGCCTTCACCGCCGGTGCGCTGGGCATCCCGACGCTGGTCTACGCCCCCTTCGCCATCGTCTGCTGGCTCTCGCCGTTGATCGGCCTGCTCTTCGCCGCGACCGGTTGGTTCATGCCGCGCGCCAGCGAAGAGGAGCAACGGCGCTGGCAAGACGACCATGAGCCGATCATGGTCCAGGGCGGCGTGGTCAACTCCGCTGACCTCGACCCCGAGGAACTGGAGCGGGCCTTCGACCGCTATCGGCGTCGTTGACCCAGCCCGACGGGACGCCGGGGAGACGACGCACCCCGGCGTCCCTGTGGGCACCGATCGAACCGGTTTGCGCATCCCGAACCCAGGCAGGCACCATTAGCCGCGGCTTTCATTGAGCCGAACAATATTAGTCTTTCCGAATAGCCTGCCACCGGGAAGCGATTCCTCATGCTCAGTGCCGTCCGCCTCACCCCGAAACTCCTCATCCTCTTTGGTATCCCCACCCTGCTGGCCTTCGTCATCGTCGGCGGGATCGCCACCCACCAGGCCAACGACCGCTTCAGCACCGAGATCACCGACTCGACTCAGGAGCTGAGCGAGGCCGGTGCCGAGGCCATCAGCCAGTGGCTGGATACGCACACGGCCTACGTCTCCGCCCTGGCGCACAGCGAGGCGCTCGCCTCCGGCGACCCCGATCGGATCGGCGACTTCCTGGCCGTCCAGGGCGAGCACATGAGCGATGAGTACGAGGTGCTGATCTTCGTCGATACCGAGGGGACGGCCACCTACCACCACGGCGGCGAGCAGACGGATCTCTCCGGGCGCGACTACTGGCAGACGATCGTCGAAGAGGAGCGGGAGACGCTGGTCATCTCCGATCCGGTCCACTCCGCCAGTACCGGCAATCCGATCACCGTCATCGCCCGGGCGGTTACCGATGCCGGGGGGGATGTCATTGGCCTGGTGGCGGTGACTGTCACCCTCGATACGCTGGCCGACGTGGTGGCATCGACTACGGATCGCGCTGGCGCCCTCTCCTGGGCCTTGAGCGCCGACGGCCTCACCGTCGCCCACCCGGACGAGGACGTGCGCATGGAAGAGAACGCACTGGAGTCCGAGGATACCGATTACCAGGCGATCGCCCAGCGCATGGTCGACGGTGAACGGGGTGTGGGCACCTTCAGCAGCACCGACGGCACGGCCTACACGGCGGCCTTCGCCCCGGTCTCCGGGCTCTCCGGCTGGTCCCTGGGGATCGCCGTACCGGAGTCAGAGCTGATGGCCGCCGCGCGCGAGTTGCAGCAGAACCTGCTGATCGTCTTCGGCGCGGCGGTGGTACTGCTTGGCGGGATCATCGTCCTGGTGGCCCGGCGCATCGCGCAGCCGATCGCCACGACGGGCCGGGCACTGGGCGAGATCGCCAGCGGCGATGCCGATCTCACCCAGCGCCTGGAGGTCCACTCCGGGGATGAGGTCGGCGAGCTGGCCACCAACTTCAACGCCTTCATCGACCGGCTCCAGGGGTTGATCGGCTCGGTCGCCGACGCCTCGACCCAGCTCTCCGCCTCTGCCGAGGAGCTGTCGGCCTCGGTGCGCGAGACCAGTGGTCAGCTGCGCGAGCAGCAGTCCGAGACCGAACAGGTGGCCACCTCGATGAACGAGATGGCGGCCACCATTCAGCAGGTGGCCGAGAACGCCTCCGACGCCTCCGAAGCGGCTCGCCACTCCGATCAGGCCGCCCAGTCGGGCTCGGAGGTCGTGCAGGAAAACGCCGACGAGATCCGCCAGGTCGCCGAGCAGGCCGAGGCCGCCTCCGCTGTCGTCCAGCAGCTCAACGAGGATGCCGAGCGGGTCACCAAGGTGCTCGACGTGATCCACGAGATCACCGAGCAGACCAACCTGCTCGCCCTCAACGCCGCCATCGAGGCGGCCCGCGCCGGGGAGAACGGCCGCGGCTTCTCGGTGGTCGCCGAGGAGGTGCGCAAGCTGGCCACCCGCACCCAGACCTCCACCGAGGAGATCCGCGAGATCCTAGACACCCTGCGCGGGCGCATCGAGGAGGCAGCCCAAGCCATGGAGAGCGGCCGCAGCCGTTCCAGCCAGGCGGTGACCATCGCCTCCCGGGCGTCGGAGTCGTTGGGCACGATCACCGATTCGGTGGGCACCATCAACGACATGAACACCCAGATCGCCAGCGCGGCAGAGGAGCAGTCGGCGGCCTCCGAGGAGATCAACCGCTCGCTGACGCAGATCAAGGCGACCATCGACGCCAGCGCCAGCGGCGCCTCCCAGGTGGCCGCAGCCAGCGAGGAGGTCGCCCGTCTGGCCGCCGACCTGCAGAACCGCGTGGGGCAGTTCCGCGTGCGCTGATCGGGGCTACCCCGTTCAGCCGCCGCGGCGCAGGGCGGGCACCGCCGACAGGGCGCGCAAGAGCGTCACCAGCGGCGAACGGTACTCGAGGGTGCGGCCGGTGCCGGTGACCCCGCGAATACGGGGCACCAGGGCGTCGGCCACCCGCTGCGGCGGCTCGGCCAGGCGGTCGATGATCGGCCGGGCGCGCTCGGGGAGGTCGGTAAGCAGCAGCTCGGTGCGCACCAGCCCAGGACGTAGTTCGTGGACCCCGACCCCGCGCTCGCCGGCGGCCTGCAGCTCGCGGCGCAGCTGACGGGAGAGTTCCGCCACCGCCAGCTTGCTGACCCGATGCGGGATGGAGGTCCGCGAGAAGCGCGCCCCCAGCGCCGAGAACCCGAAATTGAACAGGTGGTAGCGCGGCTGTGCAGCCGCCGGCTGGGCCTGCATGCGCCGCAGCGCCGCCGCACAAAGCTGCATCGAGCCGGCGAGGTTGGTCGCGCAGGTGCCGGCGATATCCGCCGTATCCAACTCCGCAAGCGACCGTTTGAGCCGCCCGGCGGTGCCGGCGTTATTCACCCAGCGGTGAATGATGCCGAGCCGCTGCGCGGCGAACTCCGCCAGCCGCTCGGCCTCCTCGGGGTCGGTGACATCGGCGGCGAGGACGTGGAGACGCTCCCCGCTCCCAGTGGCGGCGGCCAGCTCCTCGCGCGCCGCCTCCAGCCGCGCCGAATCCCGGGCACAGACGACCACGGTGTCTCCGGCGGCGAGGAACCGCTCGGCCATGGCCAGTCCCAGGCCGCGGCTGCCGCCGGTGAGCACCACCCCGAGCGGCGGCCCCGCGGTTGCGGAGGTGGAGTCATTGCGCGGGGAGACGGAGGGATCGCTCATGATCGCCGCAAGCTAGCCGCCAGCCGGCCCCGGGTCAACGCCCGCCCTCGGCCTGCTGCCCCCTTGGAAGCGCTCATCGGAGCACCCCTGCGAGAAGCGCGCCCGGGCCTCGTCCAGCCAGCCGCGGCGCACCGGCTCCTGTGGCCCCAACTCCGGCGTACACGGCTTGATGTCAAGCAGTGGCGTGCCGTCGAGCATGTCCGGCCCCCGGATCTCCAGGGTGTTGCCGCGCACCGCTTCCAGGCGCACGGTGGACAGGCCGATGGGGTTCGGCCGCCGGGGCGCCCGGGTGGCGAAGACACCGTGGGGGCAATCATCGAGGAAGGGGACCACCTCAAGCTCGTAGCCCTCGCTGCGGTCGAATAGAAAGATCAGGGTGATGTGCGAGAACCCGTCCAGATCCTTGAGCCCGGCCGCGTAGGCAGGATCGACCTCCACCTGGCCGATGTAATCGCCGGCACCGCTCGGCTGGACCGGCATACCGCGGCGTTCGGTGTGTGGGGTGTGGATCACCCCGATCGGCTGCATCTCGATCATGCGTTGCTCCTCTGTCGGTCGGGCGCCACGGCCATCCGGGCCTGGCGCGGGTCCGGTCCAGTCTGCGCCATTGTGCCGATGCCTGCAGCGGCCGATCCGCCCGGACCTCCCACCTGCTAACGTGGAAAAGGGGCGCGTATCCGGGGAGGGAGCAGGCGACGTGACCACCAACGCACTGGAGCACGACAGCGAGCACCTGGTCGCCAAGCAGCGGGTCACGGTAGTTGGGGCCGTGACCAATCTGCTCCTCGGCGTGGGCAAGGTCGTCGCCGGGGTGCTGGGTCAGTCCCAGGCCCTGATCGCCGACGGCGCCCATTCGCTCAGCGACCTGGTCTCCGACGGCGTGGTCCTGCTCGCCACCACCTACGGCAGCCGCGGCGCCGACCAAGACCACCCCTACGGCCACGCCCGGATCGAGACCGTGGCCACGGCTTTCATCGGCGCCGCCCTCGCCGCGGTCGCCGGCGGATTCATCTACGATGCCACCCATCGCCTGTTCTTCGCCCCGGAGACCCTGCTGGTGCCAGGCTGGCTGGCGTTGATCGCCGCCCTCGCCTCGATCCTGATCAAGGAGGCGCTGTATCAGTACACCCGCATCGTGGCGCGTCAGGCGCGCTCGAACATCATCCACGCCAATGCCTGGCACCATCGCTCTGACGCCCTCTCCTCGGTGGTCGTGGTGGTCGGCCTCTGCGGCGTCTTCGCCGGCCTGCCGTGGCTCGATGCCGTCGGTGCCATCGTCGTCGCCTCGATGCTTGGCTACATGGGGCTGCGCTTTATCTGGCAGTCCCTGCGCGAGCTGGTCGACACTGGCCTGAATGCCGAGCAGGTCCGCGATCTGGAGACCCAGATCCGCGCCCTGGACGGGGTCCGCGGCGTGCACGGGCTGCGCAGCCGCCACATGGCGGAATCCACCCTGCTCGACGTCCACGTGGTGGTCGACCCGCGGATCAGCGTCTCGGAGGGACACCGCATCGCCGAGTCGGTGCGCGAGCACTTGATCGCCGCCAACCCGGACGTGGCCGAGGTGCTGGTGCACATCGAGCACGAAGACCCCGCCTGGCACGAACGGACCCGGCGCCTGCCCCGACGCCGACAGGTGGAACACACCCTCGACCGCCGCTGGGCCGGCCACCACCTGGCCGGGCGGATCCAACGCCTGGATCTCCACTACGTGGAGGGGGGCCTGGAGGTGGAGGTCCACCTACCCTGGCGCCGCGAAGACGACCCCGCCACCCAGCGCGCCGAGGCCGCCGCCCTGAGCGCCGCCGCGGAGGGCGTCGATTGCATCCGCACCTGCCGGGTGCGCTGGCTGGAACCGGGCGACGGCGCGGAGTGATCCACCCCGCCGCCCGGGCGCCAGCCAGCCCCGGGCGGCGGGTGCGGCGGGTCAGTCCATCCGCGCCCGGACGCGATCGAACTCGCGCTCGATCTCCTCGCCGGGACCGCCGCCGATGCGACTGAAGACGAGGATCGCCAGCGTCCCGAGGATGAAGCCGGGCAGGATCTCGTACATGTCGAACAGACCCCCCTCGAGCAGATCCCAGACGACCACCGTCACCGCACCGACGACGATCCCCGCCAGGGCGCCGTTGCGGGTGGTGCCCCGCCAAAAGACCGAGAGGATGATCACCGGCCCGAAGGCGGCGCCGAACCCGGCCCAGGCGTAGGCGACCAGGTCGAGGACCGCGGCATCCGGATTGAGGGCGAGCAGCGTGGCGAAGACGCCGATACCGAGCACCGTGCCACGACCAACCCAGACCAGCTCCCGGTCACCGGCAGCCGGGCGCAGGAAGCGCTTGTAGAAGTCCTCGGACAGGGCCGAGGAGGAGACCAGCAGCTGCGAGTCGATGGTGCTCATGATCGCCGCCAGCACCGCCGCCAGCAGACAGCCCGCCACCCAGGGGTTGAACAGCGCCTGGATCAGGGCCAGGAAGACCGTCTCCGGGTTGTCGAGGGTGCCGGTCCCCTCAAAGAAGGCGATGCCGGCAAAGCCGGTGAAGATCGCCCCGAACAGGGCGAAAACCATCCAGCTGATGCCGATAAACCGGGCCGCCGGGATATCCTTCGGACTGCGGATGGCCATAAAGCGGGTCAGCACGTGGGGCTGCCCGAAGTAGCCCAGCCCCCAGGCCATCAGCGAGATGATGCTGAACAGCGTCACATCGTAAAAGGCGTCCAGCGCGCCGGGCTCGAGCTCGGCCACCGCGCCGGCGGTCTCCGACCAACCGCCGAGGTTCATCACCGTGATCACCGGCACCAGGATCAGGGCGACGAACATCAGGATGCCCTGGATGAAGTCCGTCCAGCTGACCGCCAGGAACCCGCCAAGCAGGGTGTAGACCAGGATCACCGAGGCACCAACCGCCAGGGCCAGCGTGTAGTCCACGCCGAAGGTGTCCTCGAACAGGGTCCCCGCGGCGACCAGTCCGGCGGAGGTGTAGAAGGTGAAAAAGAGCAGGATCACCAGGGCGGAGACCACCCGCAGGGCCGAGGTCCGATCCCGGAAACGATTCTCGAAGTAGGCGGGGATGGTGATCGAATCCCGCGCCATCTCGGTGTAGCGGCGCAGACGCTCGGCGATGAACTGCCAGTTGAGGTAGGCGCCGATGGCCAGGCCCACCGCGATCCAGATCTGGTTCATCCCCGAGGCGTAGACCGCCCCGGGCAGGCCGAGCAGCAGCCAGCCGCTCATATCCGAGGCACCGGCCGACAGCGCTGCCGTGCCGGAGCCCAGGCGCCGTCCACCCAGGATGTAATCGGCCAGGCTCTTGGTGAAGCGGTAGGCGAACAGCCCGACCAGGATCATCAGGATCAGGTAGACGACAAAGGTCGCCAGCAGCGGGATGTTGAGATCCAGCTCCCCGTTCATGAGCGCTCACCCCGCAGCTTGTGGCTGACCAGGCTCACCAGGGTGAGCACCACCACCAGCAGCATGGGCACCAGCAGCCAGAACCAGGTGGCCGCCGTGAGGTTCTCTTCCATCGCCCTTCCTCCGCTTACAGCGCCCGCCGCCCCCGGGGCCACGGGCCAAGGTTCGTGAGCCTCAGGAATGCAGATTCCGTGCCGCGCTCCGGCGCCCCCATGCACCGGATACCGGCACGGCGTCCGCACCCCGCGTGCCCCGAGATGAAATACCAGGCACCAAGATCGTGCAAGGTGTTGCATCAACCTGCCGCCCTCGCCGACCCAACCGACAGGCGCCACAATCAAGGGAAACGCCGCCCGCTCGCAGCCCGAGCCTTGCGCGGGCGGCAGGCTGGCACGAGCCCTGCAGAGCGCTGGCGATGTCCGCCCCGATTCGAGTCGCCCAAGGAGGTGCCATGAGCGCGTTCGTCCATCCGGACCCCGAGCAGCTGCTGCCCACCGAGCGCCGTGCTCTGGCCGCGGCCTATCGCATCGATGAGCCCACCCGCAGCCAGGCGCTGCTCCGGGAGGCCGAGTGCGACCCGCAGACCCAGGGCCGCATCCAGGAACGGGCCCGCGCCCTGGTCCACGGCATGATCCGCGCGCAGCGCCGCCAGTCCTCACTGACCGCCCTGCTCCACGAATACGACCTCTCCAGCGAGGAAGGCGTGGCGCTGATGTGCCTGGCCGAGGCGTTGCTGCGCATCCCCGACGCCCCCACCGCCGATCAGCTGATCCACGACAAACTCGGCGCCGGGGGCTGGTCATCGCACCTGGGCCGCGACCGGCGCCTGCTGGTCAATGCCGCCACCCTCGGTCTGGCACTCACCGGACGGATCCTGGATGTCCCCGAGGCCGAGCGCTGGTTCGGGGCCAGACTGCGCGGTGCCATGGCGCGCCAGGGGGCGCCACTGATCCGCCGCGCGGTGCGCCGCTCCATGGGACTGCTCGGCGAGACCTTCGTCCTCGGCCGCGACATCCCCGAGGCACAACGGCGTGCCCGCAAGCTCGAGGCCAAGGGGTATCGCTACTCCTACGACATGCTCGGCGAGGCCGCACGCACCGATGCCGACGCCGAGCGCTTCTTCCAGGCTTACTGCGCAGGGATCGAACACTTTGGCCGCAGCGCCGACCCCAACGCATCGATGGACGCCCGCGCCGAGGTCTCGGTGAAGCTTTCGGCACTGGACCCGCGCTTCGAGCCCGGCCAGGAGGAACGCGTCCAGGAGACGGTCATCCCACGGCTGCAGGCGCTCTGCCGACGGGCCCGGGAGGCCGGTATCGCCCTGTGCGTGGACGCCGAGGAAGCGGCCCGGTTGGATCTGACCCTGGACGTGCTCGAGGCGGTGATGGCCGACCCCGAACTGGCCGACTGGAACGGCCTGGGGATCGCGGTGCAGGCCTACCAGAAGCGGGCGCCGGAGTGGATCGAGTGGCTCGCCGAACGGGCGCGGCATCACCAGCGGCGGCTGCGGGTCCGGCTGGTCAAGGGCGCCTACTGGGATACCGAGGTCAAGGACACCCAGATCCAGGGCCTCGACGACTACCCCGTCTTCACGCGCAAGGCGGCCAGTGACGTCTGCTTCCTGGCCTGCGCCCGACGCATGCTGCGCTACCCCGAGCAGATCTACCCCCAGTTCGCCACCCACAACGCCCACACGGTGGCCGCCGTGCTGGAACTGGCCGAAGAGCAACCCTTCGAGTTCCAGCGCCTGCACGGCATGGCCGACGACCTTTACGATCAACTCGTCGACGCCCGCCCCGGCCGCGGTGTCCCGGTGCGCATCTACGCGCCGGTGGGCCAGCACGAGGCCCTGCTCCCCTACCTGGTCCGGCGGCTGCTGGAGAACGGCGCCAACTCCTCCTTCGTCAACCGGATCCACGAGGGCGACGTAGAGACCCTGATCGCCGATCCGGTGGAGCACCTGCGCTCGCGTCCGACCCTGCGCCATCCCCACCTGCCTCTGCCGGCCGGGATCTTCGGCCCGGGTCGGACCAACAGCCGCGGCATCGATTTCTCCAACCGCCAGGAGACCGCCGCGCTGGCCGACGCCATGACCAAGGCGGCCGAGACCCGGCGTCAGGCGCGGCCGATTATTAACGGCCGGGACGCGGACGACGCCGACGGCCAGTGGGCGGATATCTGCAGCCCCACCGACACCGGGCAACGGGTGGGCCGCGTGCTGTGGGCCGGCCCCTCGCACCTGGAACAGGCGCTGGCCGGCGCCGCCGCGGCCTGGCCGCGCTGGGCGGCGACACCGGTCGAGGAACGCGCCCGCGCCCTGGAGCGCCTGGCCGATCTCTACGAGACGCACACGGCCGAGCTCATGACCCTCTGTACCCTGGAGGGCGGCAAGACGCTGCGCGATGGCATCGCCGAAGTCCGCGAGGCGGTGGACTTCTGCCGTTACTACGCCGCCCAGGCACGACGGCTGATGGGCGAGCCGACGCCGCTGCCCGGACCCACCGGCGAGACCAACGCGCTACAACTCCATGGCCGCGGCACGTATCTGTGCATCAGCCCCTGGAACCTGCCGCTGGCGATCTTCACCGGTCAGATCACCGCCGCCCTGGCCGCCGGCAACGCGGTGATCGCCAAGCCGGCGGAGCAGACACCGCTGATCGCCCACCGGGCGGTGACGCTTATGCACGAGGCGGGCATCCCTGGGGACGTGCTGCACCTGCTGCCCGGGGAAGGCGCACGCGTCGGCCCGCCGCTGGTCGCCGACCGGCGCATCGACGGCGTGGCCTTCACCGGCTCGGTCGCCACCGCGCAGCAGATCCACCGCACCCTGGCCGGGCGCGAAGGACCCATCGTCCCCCTGATCGCCGAGACCGGCGGCCTCAACGCCATGGTCGTGGACTCCAGCGCCCTGCCCGAGCAGGCAGTGGTGGATGTCCTGCGCTCGGCGTTCTTCAGCACCGGACAGCGCTGCTCGGCCCTGCGCCTGCTATGCCTGCAGGAGGACATCGCCGAGCCGTTTCTGGAGATGCTGCGCGGTGCCATGGACGCCCTGCGGGTCGGCGACCCGCGCTGGCTGGCCACCGATATCGGCCCGGTCATCGATGCCTCGGCCGGGGCCCGGCTGGAGGCCCACCACGAGGCGATGGCCGCCGCGGGGCGGGTGGTCCATCGAACACCTCTGGGCGATGCCGTAGCCGGCGGCCATTTTGTCCCCCCGTCGCTCTACCGGCTCGACGCCATCGAGGACCTGCAGGAGGAGTTCTTCGGGCCGATGCTCCACTACACCACCTGGCGGGCGGGGGAACTCGAGTCGGTGGTGGAGCGGATCAATGCCGCCGGTTATGGGCTGACGTTCGGTGTGCACAGCCGCATCGACAGTCATCGGGATGCGGCCACGCGGGCGATCCGCGCCGGCAACGCCTATGTCAACCGGGATATCGTCGGTGCGGTGGTCGGCTCGCAGCCCTTCGGCGGCGAGGGGCTGTCAGGCACCGGCTTCAAGGCGGGCGGCCCCCACTACCTGCTACGCTTCGTCAACGAGCGGGTGGTCACGGAGAACACGGCCGCGGCCGGGGGCAACGCCTCGCTCTTCGCTCTGGGCGAGGACGACGAGGCGTAAGCGGCAAGGAGCCGGCGGGCAGGCGGTTCACCGCTTGGGCGATGCGGGCTGGCGAAGCCCGAGGACGGCTCGCTGCGGCCGTGGGAGGTGGGGGCGTCAACACGGCGCTGATGAGCGCACCCCTTCGGGGTCCCCTGCGCTGCTCTCCCCCTCGGGGCCGCGCGTAAAGCTCGCGCCGCTGCGCGGCGCTCGTGCGCTACGCGCTATGCGGTGCGAACCAGCAAAGGTTCGCACCGCATGCCCCGAGGGGGTTGCGCTGCTCGGTGCGCTCAATGCGCCGTGTTGACGCCCCCACCTCCCACGGCCGCAGTATCCACCAGCTCTGGAGCGTTCCACCGCTCGGGCAGGTGGAACGTGTGCCCGCCGGCTCCTCGCCGCCGACTACGCCTCGTCATCCAGCCCCTCGAACAGCGGGGTCGAGAGATAGCGCTCGGCGCTGGAGGCCAGGATCACCACCAGGCGCCGACCGGTTAGCTCCGGGCGCGCAGCCACCCGCACCGCTGCCGCCAATGCCGCGCCGCTGGAGATCCCGCAAGGGATCCCCTCCAATCGCGCCACACGACGGCTCATGGCCAGCGCCTCGGCATCCTCCACCTGCAGGGTCTCATCGACCAGCGTGGCATCCAGGGTCTCCGGCAGGAAGCCGGCGCCAATACCCTGCAGGCCGTGAGGGCCGGGCGCCCCGCCGGAGAGCACCGGCGAGCCGGCCGGCTCCACGGCGTAAGCCCGAAAGCCCGGCCGTCGCTCCTTGAGCAGCCCGGCCACACCAGTGAGCGTGCCCCCCGTCCCCACCCCGGCGATCAGCCCGTCCACGACACCGCCGGTGTCCTGCCAGATCTCCTCGGCCGTAGCGCGGCGATGGGCCCGGGGATTGGCGGAATTGCTGAACTGCCCCGGCTGGAAGCTGTCCGGGATCTCCTCAAGCAGCTCCTGGGCTCGCTCGATGGCACCGCGCATACCGACAGCCGGATCCGTCAACTCGACCCGTGCACCGTAGAAGGCGAAGAGCTTGCGGCGCTCGCTGGACATGTTCGCCGGCATGGTCAGGATCAGCCGATAACCCCGCGCGGCGGCGATAAAGGCCAGGCCGATGCCGGTGTTCCCTGAGGTGGGTTCAATCAGTGTGGAGCGACCTGGCGTGATACGGCCCTCGGCCTCCGCCGCCTCGATCATGGCCAGGGCGATGCGGTCCTTGACCGAGCTCAGCGGGTTGAACAGCTCCAGCTTGGCCAACAGCTCGGCCGCCAGACCCGCCTCGGCGCTCAGCCGCGGCAGGCCCACCAGCGGCGTATGCCCGATGGTGGCCACGAAGTCGTCGTAGATCCGCCCGCGCCCCGGCGCGGGTCCTTGCGTCTGCGTCATCCCACCTCCTGAGAACGGCCCCGCGCAAGCGTTTCCGATGTGCAGCAAAAGCCACCATTACGCTGCGCCGCGTCATTTGCAAAAGAGTGCATAGCCCCTATTCTGGGGAAAAAGCCGCAGGCAGGCACACCTGTCCAGGCGGCACCACCAAGGATAAGGATCCAGATCGAAGGGGGAGCAACCTTATGAGCCAGAAGACGGCACTGGTGACCGGTGGCCTGGGCGGGCTGGGCGCAGCGGTCTGTGCGCGCCTGGGGCGCAGCGGACACACCGTGGTGACCACCTACACCTCGGACAACGGCCGTGTCGACAAGTGGCGCGAGCAGCTCCAGCAGCGGGGGGTAACCGGGCCCGTCCATGCGGTTCAGTGCGACGTCTCCGACTGGGATTCCTGTGTGGCCATGGCCGAGGCGATCCATGAGCAGGCAGGGCCCGTGGACATCCTGGTCAACAACGCCGGCATCACCAAGGACGGCAGCTTCAAGAAGATGACCCGGGAGAGCTGGGATGCGGTGATGCGGACCAACCTCGACAGCGTCTTCAACGTCACCAAGCAGTTCGCCGATGACATGGCCGGCCGCGGCTGGGGCCGGATCATCAACGTCGCCTCGGTCAACGGCCGCAAGGGCCAGTTCGGTCAATGCAACTACGCCGCCACCAAGGCCGGCATGCACGGTTTCACCATGTCCCTGGCGCGGGAGCTGGCGCGCAAGGGGGTGACGGTGAACACGGTCTCGCCCGGCTACCTGGCCACCGACATGGTCATGGCCATGAAAGAGGAAGCCCGCCAGCAGGTCATCGACACCATCCCGGTACAACGACTCGGTGAGCCCGACGAGGTCGCCTCACTGATCGAATACCTCGCCTCGGAGGACGCCGGCTTCATCACCGGGGCCAACCTGGATATCAACGGCGGCCTGCACATGGAGTGACCGTCGGG
>LKMJ01000161.1_pt1 | contig 43778 bp, 68 predicted proteins | sample 643391 | NCBI WGS metagenome assembly LKMJ01 (sample SAMN04112250, study PRJNA286221) | soda lake metagenome | biome: soda lake; feature: Kulunda Steppe; material: water; isolation source: sample PL-Br10 brine of Picturesque Lake | place: Russia: Kulunda steppe | collected 2010-07 | reverse complement strand
CTCAACTATGTACGCACTATCTGGATCTGCGCCGGGGCATATGATGCTGCTGCCACCCATCCATATCCCACAGGCGCCTCTGCCTCTCTGCTCTCATCCTTACTCAGACCCAACCAGGCTCGTGTTGTGTGGGGAACGCCAGGCCCCTGGCCGGGCGGCCAGCGCCTCAGAGGAGTGCTCCAGGCTCCAAGGAGGAAGGTTACAATTCAACGAAGAGAGAGATCCAGTCACAACAACAAATATCAACCAACCAACTAACCGCAAATGGACAGTGACACTGATTTGGCAATGAAACTAATCTGGCATGACAGGTTTCTTTTTTTGGTGTCATCTGCTTGCAGGATTGGCCATTAGCCGAAACAGGAGTTCAGGTCGCCAAGGAGCTGGAGGAGAAGAAGATGAAGAAGAAACGACTTCTGGCGAAGATGAGGATAAGAAAGACTAATCTCACGCTCTTTGTGGATACTTTGTCTCTCTCAATGTTTGGGTCGGGGGCTGGAGGGCTGGGTAGTTCAAGGTTGCAGCTGGCTATCAGTTTGGAGCACTGAAGTATGTTAAAAAGGATCATGCAAACTTCATGATCAGGCTTGTTTGCTATTGTGCAAGTTACACATGAGATGCGTGATGATGTTGCAGTCGATGTGTTTACCCTAAAGGCTTATTACAGACCTTATTTGCCGAGGCATGCATAGACCTCATGTGTGCTGTGCCATGTATTTGTGCTTTCCTCCTTCATTCCTTGTGCAAACTAAAGGAAAACATCCGCCAAAACATTCTTAGAAGACATGAGAAAGAGATCACAGAATGATTACCTATGCTTGGCATCTTGCCAAAAGTCTTCTCCCACGTGTGCTCATGAATCATGAGTCATGATCAATAAGCAATGATAACTTATCTTGAAGTCCCTAGGCTATGATGGAGTGGTGAATGAGATTCTTTCCATGCTCCCACCTATTGTTAGCCAAATCATACACGTTTTTTGCAGTCACGTGGGCCACTGGCTGTACCCCAAAAGCCTGGAAAGTGAGCAAAACAGTCGTCATAGACAAAGAAAAAGGGGATGAAACTGAGATCGCATGCTTCAGACCTGTAGGTCTGTCCAAAACTCTGTAGTATTTTCTTTTCCAATACTTTGTATAAGCTCTGGACACACTTGGTGGCAAGCACTGTTTTATTTGCATAATCAATTTTCCTACAAAGATTACTAGATTACAAGATTAGGGTCAACCGCCAGCCAGGTCGTTAGGCTGATTGGTTTGTTGCCGGTCTTCGCCAGCCAAAAAATAATTTCCCACTAAGTGCGAGCCAGGCAGGCTTCTGGCAGGCAGGATGCTGCTTTCTTCTAGAGAATGCAGAATCCTCACCTCTTCTGCAACCTTGTTAGTACACTGTACCTGTGCATGAGCCTTATATTTTTTTCTTGTTGATTTCCTGTTGCCCACAATTAAATCACCGTGACATCACATGTGTTGCCTAATTGTGCGGACCAGGGGTTGCAAACTATAAAGTAAAAAGAATAAGCTTTCAGCACTTGCAGCTATGTCTGGCAAAATGTCCTTGCAATGGTGCACACAATTTGCAGCACCTTGTGCGTTCTTTTGATACCTTACAAGTGGAGGAGAGATTTGCAGAAAACTAACATTTGAATGACAAGATTGACTTCCTAGCAACAGGGAAGTTTTTGAAAGGTTGAGTACATAGTTTGCATAAGAAACATAAGCTTTGTAAATGCAAGCAGGCAACCTCAGCAAGGAAGTAATGTAATAAATCGAGCCCTGGTGTCATGAAAAGACGAGCACTCGATAAAACAAATGCATTGGCTGGGCTCTAGGACTCCCGGCAATGCCATGAGCAGCCAGATCCTAAAATCAGAACTCCCAGTGGTCTTCCAACAGGCCCCTTGGAACGCGCCACTGATTCACAAGAAATGCACCACGGGTTCACATTATAATCAACTGCGTATCTGGTCATGCTGTTGCTTTGGGCTGCTTTGCAAACTCTGGGAAGTAAGCTGGATCATACTTGACCAGGTCCTCCACCTCCTTGCGGCCAATGGACTTGCAGGTGAAGATGAGAGTGATGACGGCACCAGTCCACATTCCCGCAAAGAAATGGTACCGAGGGTTGCCCCAAATCTGCAAATAGTTTGAAAAGCAGCACCTTTTCAGTTGCATTGTGAGGGTGTTGCCAACTGCACTGCACACTCACATTAAACAGGGGCTTTTTAAAGTGTTCACGCATGTTGGCACTCACGCACCACAGAGGGAGGGTACCTGCATTATTCCTGCTCAATTCTCAACCATGAGTGCATGTGCATGCATTTGATACCTGAGCACCCGTGCTGACAGGTGGTGCAGGCACTCAACGTTCGTTTTCATACGCAAGGAACTCCTTTCGGTACGTGCTATTGTGTGTGATTTGGGTGCAAGCTGGTAGTGTAAGCATATACGTATTGTGTGTGTGTCTGGTTGGGAGCTTTGGGAACTCAAAGGAGAGGTTCCTGTGTACTTGTCCTGGTACAGCAGAGACATACTCGCAACAAAATACACTCTGTTTTTCAGGGTGCACGGATCTCAATCTTAATTGACATGTCTTAGTGTGCTCAGCAGGCAGGCGACATCCCTTTATGAAAGCAAAACACAGCTCCAAGCCCGTCCTCAAACAATGCAGATGAAAAGATCAAATCATACACGTACGAATGCAGGGTGAACAGGTCTTGGCCATAATTGCTGACAGGGAGCATACAGGAATGACTTACCGGGAAGGCGCGTGGTGCTGGCACCTTGGGATCCACTAGGACACGACGGATGATGGGGTCTTTATCCAGGGGGCTGAACACATTGTGTTGAGGCTGCATTTGTAGTGATGGGTTTGATGATGAAGCATCAAGAGTCATCAGGACCAAGCTGGCGTGATTGTGCATGAACCCAATACGAGCACAGCAGCACGATGATGGCCTCATGCATGAGTGCAATCAAAATGTGTGGCATGCAATATGTGTTGCGCAAAGTCATGCTCACCTTGTCATACCTGCATGGCAAAGCAGAGAACATGTGCAGGTGAGTCTAATAGAGGAAAGACCGAGCAGCAGGAGTGGAAACTGCTGTGAAGAGCCACAGGTCAAACTTACATGTAGTCCCTTGCCACCACGGGGGGTCTCCATGTGCCCGGGCCAGCAGCATCCGCAGGCGGGCCTTGCTTGGGCGAGCGCCAATTCAGGTAGTCCGCCAACGTCTTCATTCTTTCTATTTTATCTCAATAACTAATTTATGTAATGTCCGGCCGGCCCTCCCAAGTCTCATGACTTGAGTCTGGATCTGGGCACGTTTTGCACCTGTTTGAGGGAAGTATGGCCTCAAGGCAGGTCAGGAAGTTGCTGCAGCAGCAGCGGGATGAGGCACTAGAAAAATACTGCAGCAGTAGCAGTAGCAGCAGCAGCGACGCGGAGGCGGGCGAGGCACAGCCCTTCAATCCATTCTCGCTGCTTTCTGAGGATGAGGCAGGGGATGACAATGGCGCAGAGCAGGAGGAAGAGGCAGCTGAGGAGGGAGCCTCAGCCCCAGCAGCGGCTAAGCAGCAGGCAGCTGCCCCCAGCAAAAAGGGGGGAATGAAGAAGGGCAAAAAGACAAGAAGGAAGGGAGGAGAAGATGAGATAGATGCTGCGCTGAAGGAGCTCTCCCTTACTGATGGAGCAAAGGTGAGTTTGCTGGCGCAGGTCTCCTCCGCACAGTCAGCAGATGCGCCTGTGGTTCTTGTGTGCAGGACAAGCACAGGCCTTCCCGCACAAGCCTTCCAGATCACCTTGCAGGGACTACCCACAGTGCGAGCTTGCTTGCAGTTGCTTGTGTTTGTGTCACGATATCAGAATGTTGTCCAGTGGTGTGTGTGTGTGTGTGTGTGTGTCCGCCGCACGCATGTCGAGCTGCCAGCAAGCAGCCTGCATCTCATCGCAGGCAGCCACACAAACGACAAACTTCCCACAGAAGGCCTCCGCAATCTCCCACACAGCCCCTGAAGTTGAGGTCCTGAACTGCCATGGGAGGCACAAGCTGGCTTATGACTGACTGGCCTTCTTGCCTGCACCTGCGCGCACGTTGGCTCATCTCATGCACCACGCACTCTCAGGGGCCACCAGTCACTGCTCTGCTGCGCATCTTTGCAGGCAGGCGCCACCGGCGAGGCTGCCCCAGCGCCTGCATCAGCAAGTGCTGTGCGGCCCAAGCACCTGCAAGTCCTGGGTGTGGACACGCGGGCACTGAGAGGAGACGATGAGGTGTGTGTGTGTGTTTGTGCATGGTTACTGGAACCTGCGGCTGGAACCTGGCGGAGCTTTGGTGCCCCCACCACATCAGTGCAGCCCACCTCACCAGCCTAGCCCCTCGCTTCCCCCACTGGATTCATCCTGCAGAAAGCCCCACTCTCCACCTGGTGTGTGGGAAGTGTGAGCCCCGGAGGTCTGCTAGTGCTGGTGCCTTCATTGGCACACCTGGGTGGGTGCTTGCACGGCAGGGATCGGCGGGCAGCGCGTCCTGCTGGCGTGTGTGAGCACGTCCAGCGCAGCAGCGATCAGAGCGCAGGCGGCTGGGCACGCATCTGCGTGTCCTGCTTGCAACCCAGCCGTCTCTCATGCTTGCGCAGGACCGGCCCGTGCTGTGGGCATGTGCGCACATGGGGCTGTGCCTGCTGCCTCACGATGACCATGCAAGCTGGCTGTTATGCACACACGCCCTGGCTTTGGTTGGGCATTGTGCATGCTGCGCAGCTGCGGCGCATCTTCGGGGCGTCGGTCATTGCCTCAGTGGACCAAGAGGAGGCATCCCAGATCAACCGCGCGCGCGGGCGAGGCGCGCAGGTGTGCAAGGGCATGCTTGAGCTGGGGCGTGCGAGGGGCAGGGTTGAGAGCAGGTGCGCCGGGGCATGTTAGCGAGGAGCTTGCTGTGTGGTGCACAGCTTGGTGCGCCTGGGCCCGCTGGGGGTGGCATGCTCACGAGAAGCACAGCGCAAGCTGTGCCTGAGCCTGCTGCCGCCTGCTGGGGAGCGCGGCACACAAGCAGCACGCGGCAGCGAGGTCGCCTTGGATGCAGCAGGCAGCCTGGCGCTGCTGCTTTTCTGTTTGCGCGTCGGGCCTTGCGGGCACCGCTCACAGCCTTTGAGGGACTCACAAGGCTAGAGCGCGCTCTCCGGCTTCCCCACCAAGTGACCGACCAGAGTTCCACATGCCCGCAGTTGCTGGGGCCTGCCAGCATCAGTCCTGCGCAAGGCGCTCGCAGAGTGGCGATGCACCCCTGGCCCCCAGCTTTGGTCATGTGCGCCTCCCACTGACCCCTGGTGTGTTGGCGCTGTACGCGGCTTGTGCGCAGCGTGCCTCCGCCTTGGCCCGCCGCGTCATGAAGAAAGGCCTCCTGGTGACTCCCAAGGTGCGCTGCGGGCTGCGGGATGTGGGCTGCTGCTGCTGCCCCCGTGGCTGCGGCTGCTGCCGCCATTGCCCTGGTGGCGCAGATGGTGTGTTGCACTACATGCCCTTGCTGCTGCTGGCAACCCTGGCGCTGAAGCCGGCAGTTTGGGACGGGTGTGCTGCAGTGGAGATGGGCGGAGTATGCCTGCGCAGTCATCGTTCACGCCAAGCATTCGGGCACGTTTTCGCGCGATCATTCAGGCACATTTGCGCGCAATCAGTTGGCCATACTGGGTGTGCTCCGGGGCGAGCCGGCGACCAAATTTTGGTGCCCCTGAGACCACGTCAGGCACTAACGCTGTGTTGGCCGGTGCTTGCTACGACCTCACAAGCTCACATGCCTGGCCCCTGGGTTTCCACTCCACAAGGCCTAGCCATGCTCCCTTGCAGGAGCAGACCGTGTGATCTGTGATTGACAATCACTGATGGCACCTCAGGTGCACCGTATAAAATTGCCTTTTGGTTATACTGTCTGGTTTCTTGAGCCTCCCCTCGCCCATATTACTCCTTGCCCCCTGCCAGGACCACTGGCCCATTCTGTGCACCAGCGCCGAGCATGCAAAAGACATTTCAGGGGCCATTGGTTGATTACCAGAACTATGCACATTGTTTGTCCCCCCCCCTCCCTTCCCTCCCCCCTGCCAGGACCACTGGCCCATCCTGGACACCAGCGCCATGAGCATGCAGAGTAACGGCTGGAAGGACGGCGTGCAGCACTTTCAGTACACCTGGAGCCAGGGCTACCGCTACACGCAGCGCGCGTTTGAGCAGTGCCAAGCGACGTACGACCCCAATGCCGTGGCTGCCCTGCTGCAGCAAGCGCCGTGAGTGGAGCAGCTGCTGCTGTTGCCGTCGCAGTGGCGGCCCTCAGTTGCAGTAACCTTCATTGGTCGGATCCGGGGGGGGGGGCTCCCTGCAGGGGCTGATCTGTCCTTCCAGTGCAAGGCACTCTTAACTGCGGTGGCCAATTTGTTGCTGCTGCTGCTGCTGCTGCTGCTGCTGCTGTTGCTGCTGCTGCTGCTGCTGTGGTGGCTGTTGGGTGCCCCCCGCATGCACAGGCCTGTGTGTGTGCTTGGTTATGTGGCTGTGCTGCTTGAGGGTGTGCATTGCTTTCCCTGGACGTGGTGCTGCTGCTGGCTCTGTACAGTTCACGAGGGCAAGGCACAGGGTGGTGCGTGCGTCCTGCAAGGTGTGTGCTGCACACATCGACGGAAAGGAATGGCAAATTGAACTACGCAGGCAGCGAAAAGACTCAACATCAATTTAGGAACACACCACCATACAAATCTTCCAGGGAGGATGTGCTGCTTGAGCCATGCACGCCAAGCAACGCTCCTGTGTCAGCGTAGACCACAGAGCGCTGCTATTGGCGCGTGCATATGCTGGCTGCGCATTCCGCATGACGCTGCCACACCTGCAGCTAGCCTGCGTGCACATGCCATGCCGGCAGTCAGCCACCCGCTGCCTGCGCACGCGCATGTGCGTGCGTGCGTGTGTGCGCAGGTACCACGTGGACTCGCTGCTCACCATGTACGACCTATACCGGCACTTGGGGGAGAACCAGTACGCCGAGGTGTGTGTCCACTACGTGCACGGCGTCGCTGCCAGCACTTTGTCCCCCGTATGGCTGCGCAAGTTGAAGGCATAGGCGCTCACCTCTTTCTTTGATCCGAGGACGGCCCTGGCCTACCCACGGCCCATAGGTCCAGGGGAGAGGTTCCGGCTCCCTGGGTGTAGCTGGTAGCTATCCGGCTACTCATGGCCAAGGCCTGGTCAAGCCTAGTCTTCAGGTTCGGGTTCACTGCCGGCAACACCCCTGCCGCTCATGGCCCACGCCTGCTTAATAGGTTTGGGTTCACTGCCAGTGACACCTCGGCCGCTCTTGGTCAAGGCCTAGTTTTCAAGTTTGAAATAACTGCTTGTAACACTAGAGCCGCTCCTGGCCAAGGCCCAGGCTTTGACGCAGGGGTCAGGCTTCAAGTGCCCATGCCCAAGGCAGATGGATGCAGCATATGTGGTGTGGCGAGATGCATTGCAGGCCCTGAGCGCATACATGTCCTTCTGACTGTGGGTGCCTGGTAGCACCTGGGGAGAGTCTCCCTGCTTTTAGGTCTATTTGCCGAGCGTGGTGTGCGTTGCGCATGCTGCTCATGTGTGTCTGGCTGTTTTTTCCCCGTGTGTGGCCCTGCAACGCCAAGCCCCTGCTGTTCGATGTGTGCTGAGTCCAGCGGCGCATGCGTTTGTGCTAGTGTGTATGTGGTTTGCTAGATATGTGTGGTGTGCTTGTTGCAGCGGTCATGCGTCGGGCGCCCCTGACCAAGGTCTACCAGGCTTAGATGTAGCAACTCAAGGGTTTGAAGCTGCACAGGCCCCAGCATTCCCGTGTGCTCCTCTGTGTGTGACTTGAGCTGGACTCGAGCTTGACTCAAGGCCTCGCGAGGTCTGATGGAGCACAGCTGCCGGGCCTACGACCCCGAGCATCTGGCCCCCTCAAGGAGTTGTTGCTCCAAAAATACGAGGGTTGCGCAGGATTGCGCGGCAGAGGCAGGCGAGGCGCGACTCCTGCTGCATGACGTGGGCGCAGACACCTGAAGGCGCCTGCCTTCCCCCAACATGTACACACATGCATGCACACGCGCAACTGCCGTGCACACCTAGGAAACGCTGCTGCGGGCGCTGTACGCTCTGGAGATGGCATGGCACCCGGCCTTCGACATTCGCACTGCCAACTGCCGCCTCGACTTCCAAGTGCCCGAGAACCGTGCGCTGTTCATCACCCTCTTCCGCCATGTGCAGGTGCGCCTGCCACACGGTGCAGGGCGTGCACATGCACAAAGTGGTGCATCATGCCCTTCTGCCACCCGCGTCAGCCGCTCTTGCTGTGTCCACCAACCCCTCCAGCCAAGCGCACCGCCCAACACTGCCTGTGTTCCATCCTCTTTGGACACATGTGCACTTATGCGCACACACACACTCACACACGCATCCATGCACCACACATGGACACGTGCGCATGCACAACGCATGCGCAACACGCGCACGCCCGTGTGCATGCGGTGCCTCTGCAGGCGCTCAGCCGCTCGGGCTGCCACCGCACGGCGCTGGAGTGCTGCAAGCTGCTGCTGGCGCTGGAGCCGCAAGACCCGTTGGGCGCGACCTGCCTGATTGACTACCTGGCGCTGAGAGCAGGCGCGTGCAGAAGCTGGCAGCGCCCCGGTCCCTGGTGGATGTTGCACACATGCGTGGAGGTGCCTTGGGTCAGACAGAGGCTGATGTGCCTGAAGCTTCTGCTCGCCCTGCATACGCTGACATGTGCATGCTTCCCCCCCCTTGCTGCGCTGCGCAGAGAGCTACGAGTACCTGCGTGACTTTGCGCTGCACTTTGAGGGAGACCAGTCGCTGGCCCTCCGCCCCAACTTCTCCTTCAGCCTGGCCTTGGCGAGGCTGCGCAGGGAGCAGCAGCAGCAGCAACGCCGCCAGCAGCAGCAGCAACAGGCAGCGGCGGCAGAGGCACGTGCAGCAGAGGCGGCCCGCAGAGGCACGCGCTCCAACAAGGGGGCCAGCGGTGGGAGCAGCAAAGGCTCAGCCGCAGGGGCAGAGGGAGGGCACGGGCAAGGGGGCGCAGATGAGGAGGGGGAAAGCGGGCAGGAGCAGTCTGCGCTTCAGCTGATGGTCGCGGCCGTCATGCTGCACCCATCCGTGGTGCCGCGCTTGCAGAGGTGTGTGAGCGGGCGCGAGCTGGGCGTGTGCACCGGGGATGCACTGAGGGTGTGTGGTGTCCCGTGCCGCCTGTGCAGGGACTGGCTGGCTGTGTGGGAGCGGTGTATGTTGTGGAGTGCCCTGGCTTGCCTATCTGCCTTTACGCCTCATGCACCCCAGTAGCAGGGCGCCTGCTGACAGGCAGGAGTTCCCCTTCCCTGCCGTGTGGCAGCTGCTCGTTCTGTGAGGCGCCCTGCCTCGCCATTCTGCCCGAGCCTGGTGCATCCTAAGTGAGAAACTGTGGCTCCTACTGCGTGGCCGTGGCTCGTCTGTTGCGGCCCCCAGTCTTGCCTCTCCCTCGTCTGGTGCAGCCCAGAAACAGGTGCCCGTGGGGGTCGGTGTGCACCCCACCCGCACGCGCATGCCGCTTGGGCTGCCCACCTGGCCCCAGTCCCTGCCCGAGTTGGAAGAGCTCTAGCATGATGCCTGCATGCCCTACACCCGTCCTTGTGGTGTCCTTGTGGTGTGCCAGGTGCACCCACCCTCTGCCACAGCATTGGCTGCGCTGTTGCAGCCTGCCCTGTGACGCTGGCCCCTGCCCCTCCTGCCCCTCCCCCTTCATGGCACTCGGGTCCACCACAGTGTGCATGCGATACGCCTCTCCCTCCCCTTCTGTCTCTCACGCAGGAAGCCCTCCAGAGTGCTCGCCCTGCGCCTCCTCTCCTTAGAGGGGGTGCGCTCCCTGACCTCAAGCGTTCACCCCTGTCTCCCCTGGAGAAAGGGCATGCCCCCCGACCCCAGCTACAAACCCATGTCACCACTATCCCTGGAAGGGGCATACTCCCTGACCCCAGCTACAAACCCATGTCACCACTATCCCTGGAAGGGGCATGCCCCCCGACCCCAGCTACAAACCCATGTCACCACTATCCCTGGAAGGGGCATACTCCCTGCCCCCAAGCTGTTTCACCGCTGCTCGCGCACGCACCTTGCCTAGCATCACCATGCGAGCGAGTCCCTGTGGCGAACGCACTTCGCACTGTGTGTTCAGCATGCCTGCGATGCCATTCCCGCCAAGGGCTGAGTGAAGCTTGTTTTGGGGATGGTGCACGTCGCTATCCCAGGAGCTGTTTATGACCCCTCCACCTCATACGTCAATCTTGACGCATGCGTGCAGCAAGCTGGTGGAGAAGGGCGCCGGCCGCGAGGCCCGCTGGGGCCCTTTGCTGCTGCGGCCACTGTTCACGCGGGCGCATGACGCTGCCAGCGCGTCTCTGCAGCACCTGGTGGGTGGAGCGTGCGTGCATGGCTGCACTTTTGCACAAGTGCCCTTTGCACAAGTGCATGGCTGCCCTCTTGCGCAAGTGCCCTTTGCACAAGTGCCCCTTGCCCAAGTGCCCTGCCGGGGTGTGCAGGGGATGCCTGAGTGCGTGTGGGGTGCCTGAGCACACGTGGAATGCCATAATGCGCATGGGTGCCTGAGCACACTTGGAATGCCATAATGCGCGTGGGGTGCCTGAGCACACGTGGAATGCCATAATGCGCGTGGGGTGCCTGAGCACACGTGGAATGCCTGAGTGTGTGTGGGGTGCCTGAGCACACTTGGAATGCCATAATGTGCATGGGTGCCTGAGCACACGTGGAATGCCATAATGCACGTGGGGTGCCTGAGCACACTTGGAATGCCTGAGTGTGCGTGGGGTGCCTGAGCACACGTGGAATGCCATAATGCGCGTGGGGTGCCTGAGCACACGTGGAATGCCTGAGTGCGCGTGGGATGCCTGAGCAGTTCCCGTTATGTGCAGCAGGTGCTGGGATTTACACCCAGGCATCAGGGAGAAGTAGGCCACCCAAGCCTCGTCACCTGGCCTGGCAGCTGAGTGCCTCTGAGGGCTGGTGCCTGGTTGGTGGCTGGGACACGTCGCTGGTAGTTACAAGGCGTGTTGGATGGGCGAGTGACGCTAGGAGCTGGAAGGGGTAGCGGCTGGGAGGTGGCGCTGGGAAATGCGAGAAGTGAGAAATCGCGAGGAGCCTGGTGAAGGGAAACGCGAGTTTGCTCTGCATCACCCAGCGCTCCGCACAAGCAGGCTCCACACACACGCATGGTCGTGCGCCAGGGCGCCGCTTACGGCTCTGCACAATTATGTGGCTGGGACTGAGGGTACCGGTACATGCTCCCAATAGGTTCCCCTGTAAGGACGCAAAGCACTGGTCAGGACACAAGCAGGGCCCCTGCGTGCGCATGGTCGCGCGTCATGTAGGGTTTGCGCAGCACACGCTGCGCATGGGTGGTATACTCTAGTACAGGTGGTGCGCGCAAGAGCCAGCTGCTTCTGCAGCCCGTCCGTCCCATTTCAAGCAGGGGAGGGCGGCATGCTGTGTGTGACTGGCTCTGCACTGGCTGAGTGTGGGCGATGGACAACAGAAGGAGCACCGCACCGCTGCCCCAAGCTGCCTCGACAGTAGCTCAAGTACAATGAGCCGCCTCGTCCCACTTGCCCTGGAGGGTAGGCCGGCAGGGCAGCCCTCTCCACCCATGCTAGGAGAGGCCTCGCGCTCTACGTGCATTGCTGCACTTCCACACCAGCGTGCTATGGATGGGCTGCGCATGGCTTGTGCCGCCCACGCACCACCCAGTCCGTAGACGGATGGAAGTGCGCTTTGGTATGGAAGATGCCCACCTTGGGTTGCCGTCTGTCCTTCACACGCCCGAGCGCCCAAGCACGGCAGAGTCTGAGGTCATACCTGGAGAGGGCGGGTGGGCGTGCTCTGAGCCATGGCCTCGTGCTCGAGCTTGCTACTGCGTATATGCACGCGCATTGCGCTCGTGCCCACTGCCCCGGGCTCTTGCACACTCTCAACCCCCGGGCGTGGGCCGTGTGTGCCATGGGCAGGGCTCCATCTTTGTGGAGCGCTCGCACATGCTGTGGAAGGCGCCGGACGCACTGGAGCTGCTGTTTGCAGGCGCCGCGGCGGCGGCGGACTTGGCGGAGGGCAAGACCACAGGTGGGGGGCGCGTGGAAAGCTTGCATCATGCTGTGCCCTGCTGTCGCTGCCAGGTGCAGGCTGGCTGCCATGTGCGGGCTGTTGCGCCCCTGTGAGAGCTGCCATGTGCGGGCTGTTGCGCCCCTGTGAGGGCTGCTGCCATGTGAGGGCTGCTGGGTGCGAGTGGCAGTGAGCGCTGTCTTGCGCAGCCTGCCTTGCACCTCTTTGGGGCAGATGGCAGTGGGCCTCTGAGGCCTGCCGCGCGGGCTCCTGCAGCGAGCCTGTGAGCAGCCACGTTGGGCCTGTGAGCAGCCACGTGGCCCATGCGCTGGTCTTGTGAGGCTCCTGCAGTGAGCCTGTGAGCAGCCACGTTGGGCCTGTGAGGGCTGCCATGTGGCCCCTGCGGTGGGCTTGTGAGGCTCCTGCGGTGGGCTTGTGAGGGCCACATTGGGCTTGTGAGCAGCCATGTTGGGTCCATGAGGGCCACATTGGGCCTGTGAGGGCTGCCACGTGGCCCCTGCGGTGGGCTTGTGAGGCTCCTGCAGTGAGCCTGTGAGCAGCCACGTGGCCCCCTGCAGTGAGCCCGTGAGCAGCCACATGGCCTCCTGCAGGCATCCACTGCGTGCACTGCTCCCTGGCGTCCAGTGCATGCTGGAGGTGCTGGGCAGAGAGGATGACGCCCATAAAAGAGCGGCAGCCGTGATTCGGGCCGTGCATATGTGTGTGTGTGTGTGTGTGTGTGTGTGCTGGCGTGGGTGATGCATGCTTGCAATGGTGTTGCGCAGAAGCAAACCCGCCCATGACAGAAGTGGCAGTGCACGCACACCCAACCCTGCGTGCTGCATGCCTCTTGTGTGGTGCAGGCGTGACCGTGCCCATCAAGGGTTGGCACATGTGGATGCACGTGTTTTCTGTGTGTGTGTGTGCCTCTGGTCTCGCGCAGAGGCAACTATACCTGTGACAGGCGGACAGACGGGTTTTGGGGGGTTTACATGGGTGCGTTAACCTGCCTCGCTTGGTGCGCGCCTCTGGTGTGTTGCGCAGCCGCAACGGCGCCCGTCAAGGAGCTGTCGCTGTCGGCGGAGGACTGGCGGTGCGTGCGGCAGGAGAGCTTCCCGGACAGCGGCATAAACGAATTCAAGCACTACCGCTTGCCTGACTTCTCAGACAACGTCAATGCGCTGCCCAGGTGAGAGCCATGCATGCAGGGGCGAGGCGCAGCAGCGCTGCCCTGGGGCAAAAGGCCCTGCCGGTTGGGAGGGGTCCCTGCGCGGCGGCGCTAGGCCATGGGCCATGGGCCTGCAGCCAAGAGGGGCACGTGCGGGGGATTGCACGCAGCGCAGGCGACCCACACTCTGGCGCAGCCCTCCAGGCCCTGCCGCACAGGCCTGCCTGCTCAAGTGCGTGCCACGGGCACACGCCTGCCAACGTGCGTGTGCTTTGCCGGCGTGCACGCAAAGCTGTGCACCGCAAGCACGCCAATGCCGCGCTGCTCCACAACGTGGCCACGCCGCTCAGCCGGTTGGTTTCCCGGCTGCTTGGCTTTTCAGCTGGTCGGCTCTCCGGCTGGTTGGCTTTGCTACTTGGCAGCCACGCTGTTGCAGCTGCTTGGCGGCCTCGATGGTGTGCCCTTAGTGTGCCACGCTGGTGCAGCCACGCTGGTGTGCCGTTAGTGTGCCACGCTGGTGTGCCATGCTTGGCAGGAACGCTGGTGCAGCCACGCTGTTGCAGCTGCTTGGCGGCCTTTGATGGTGTGCCCTTAGTGTGCCATGCTGGTGTGCCCTTAGTGTGCCACGCTGGTGTGCCCTTAGTGTGCCCTTAGTGTGCCACGCTTGGCAGCCATGCTGGTGCAGCCACGCTGGTGCAGCTGCTGTGACCGCCCAGCTCTTTGACATGGTCCTTGGTTGCTGCTTGCTGCCTGTGCCTGCTGTGTGTGCATTGGGGCTTGCTTGGGGTTGGGTCTAGGCCGGGCCCTGACTGAAGGCGCTGGGGGCAGAGGCTCCTGGGGCCAGGCAGGGGCGGGGCATGGCAGCGCACGCATGCACGACACTGCAGCGCCACGTGAAGCTCTCCAGAGGCCATCGTGGTTCATGAGGGGCCTGCCTGCCTCCCTGCTCCTAAGGAATGGGCGCCCTGCCGAGCTGCAGCAGGACGCTGCAGGCACCAAGCCAGGGGCGCTTTGTTGGGCGCAAGGCCAGAGGTCAATCTATTTTTGCGCCACTGCTCCTGCATCAGCGTGCGCTTGCACGCAGCATACCAAACAGGGGGACAGGTGCACGCACTTGCTCTTGCCCAGCACACGGACCAGGGGGTGCCCGCAGCTCCCCAAGGGCTGCACGCACTTTCTCTTGCCTTGCACACAAATCAGGGGATGCCTCGCACAGGACCCTGGGGGTTGCTTAAGACGCCCCCGCATCTGCTTGCACTTGCAGGGAGGAGCTGCAAGCAGCCATCGGGGGGGATGACCCGGGCTTGGGCGGGGCCGGGGGCGGAGGTAACGCGCAGCAAGACCCTCAGAACCAGGAGCTGGAGCAGCGGGCGCTGGCAGAGCTGCAGGAGCACGTGCTTGCCGCACAGCAGCGTGAGTGCCATGGCGAGCAGCTAGGCCTGCCAACCTGCCAGGACTGCTTTGTGCCTTTGATGCATGCACATTGAGCTCCACCTGCGAGCCGCTGCCAGCTCTTTTGGTTTGAGCTCTGATCACGGAAGCTTGCTTGGGCTGCCAGCTCTCTTGGTTTGAGCTCTGATCACGGATGCTTGCTTGGGATGCCAGATGGCTTCTGAAGTAGTTTGAGAGTGTTGGCAGGACTCCAGTGTGCAACAAGCTGCAGGTTGCTGGCCCTTCCTTGGCAAGGGATACGTGTCTCTGTTCCCGCATCGAGTGCACAGGCATGGAGGGATATTTGCACCCATGGCAGTTTTTGGTAGTGCTCAGCACCTAGTCACAGCAGGAGGCAGGAGAGCAGGAGCTTGCAGTTGCATGACCCCCTGTCCAACGCAAGGATGCAAATTTTACGTCCTCGCAGTTCAGAAAGGGGATCACGACATGATGCGATCAATGTGCTAATTTTGCTCCCCTCCAGGATACAAGGCTGAACTCCCTAGGCTTGTCGCTCATACGAATGCGCACATACACGTGGGCACGCATGCACACGCAAATCGAGTCTTTCTTGCTTGCTCTTTCTACCTTGCGTTTACATGGCATCCGTTATGTTATCTTGTTCTGCAGAGTTACTTTTCACTGCAGCTCCTTTGCCAAGCATCGAGCCAATTCGCTGAAGGGGCTTATGCAGATGGGTGTTTGCTATTTGCTCTGCAGTCCAACAACAAGGCAACCATGCCATGACCGAAGAAGAGTTGCGCAACGCTAACCCTGTCATGATGCTACTGCGGTCACTGCTACCCTGGGTAAATGCCGGGCAGCAGCCTGAGTACGGAACGGATGACAGAAGGGAAGGGCGGCATCCAGAAGAGGGTGATGAACAGGGGGAAAGATGATCGTTTGATAAACTAAATGTTTGAAAGGATCCATTACTACACGCAGTTCTTTCTTTTCTTCTACGAATTTGACCTTGAAGTTACTTTTATTGTAAACCTGTTACTTTGGCAGTTGATTACCTTCCTGTTGATGGGTACAAGTTCAACTTATACTATAGTAGCTTGAGTCGTAAGGTGTCAGTTGAGTCAACCGATAGCCTTTACGTTGGGCTGATTGGTTTGTGGCTGGACTTCGCTGGTCAAAAAGTTATCCATAAATAATGTCAGAGCCTCTGAGATGAAATGGCAAAATGGCAAAATTCGTTTTGCAATTGAGAGAGGAAATCATAGAGTCTGACTAGGCAGGCAAGGAGCGCAAACTGTAAGGGGCCTCCACAGTAAAAGACTAACAAAAAGTGAGAAAAAAGAAACAAACATTTTTTATGAGAGATCTCTCGAGCACACAAACAAGTCTTGGCAGTGAGAAAGAACATGCACCGTGGGTGACCTCATTTTGCACTAGTATAAGGAATAAAATAAAAGAAAAAATTACGCAGGTAACCACGGTGGTTGAACAGTCCCCGCATCAATTAAGGAAAGGAAGACAGGGAAAAAGGAAGTACAAGAGCACTAATGGGTAGAAAGAAAAGGAAAGAACAACTACGCAGGCGATAAAACATCCCCTGCATCAATTTACTAAATTCTAGTAGGAACTTCCTTAATTTGAAAGGGAATTTGATAGATAATTTGAAAGGGAGACACATTAGTTCGAAGTATGCCAAACCCCTACCAGAGACAGGGAAATAAGAACTTCTTATCTTGAAGTACACCTGGAAAAGCCCACCCAAACTTCCACACAGTGTTGCTGTGACAGCAAGAGCAGGGGCAAAATACCAGAGGGGGTTATTTGAGGTCCAACTTGGAAGGCCCAACTTTGAAAATGGGTATGGTTTTGGCATGCTCCCAGGGCATGCTCTCTGTGACGCACAGTTTTCAAGCTTAGTGTTAGATGGTAGCCCTGGTTGCAAGCTGTCCACAGCACCTGGGCTTGAAAACTGCGCGGCACGGAGACTGTGCCTGATGGGCTGCGGCGTGAACCCTACTTCTCAGAGGCAGATCATCTGACATGCCATGTCATCAGTGATGTCCACACCAGATCAGCCACAGCACCAAATTACATGATTTTTGTGTTTTGGTGCTCTTGTAATAAACAAACATCATTGCAAATGAATTGGAGCGAAAAGATCCAGTTGTTGGTGAGAAGTCGATTTTTGGTCATTTCCCTTAATAAAAATCAGCAAAAGGGGTCACCGGGGGCACCAGGGCACGGTGCCAAAATGGGTCAAAATCCGACCCCCTCCAAACCTCAGTTTCAACATCCAATATCAATTAGCAACCTATGAGAAGTATATTGATGGTGTTTTGGGGGTAAAAAGACGTGTGGTTGGGTTGTGTTGAGGCATACGTGGGCTGTTCCTGCCAAAATAGGCCAAAAACAGAGGCTGAGCACCCACCCAGGCCACCAGGGGCGTTCATTACACCCCAAATTCTGCCAGTAGCCTATTTATATGATAAAAAATACCATAATGTAAAAATACAATATACATCAAAAAAGGAGCATGCCCGGACTTTTGCTCAGAGAACCCCCTCAGGCAAAATACCAGACATACCCACCCACTAAAGCAGGCAGTTCCACTACACGCAGCCCAGGAAATATGCACATTGATTTCAAACAAAGGTGCAGCCTGTGCAGTCACCTTTGTTTTGTCATGCCAGATTAGTGTTATTGCCGAATCAGTGTCACTATCCATTTGCGATTAGTTGGTTGGTTGATATTTGTTGTTGTGACTGGATCATGCTCTTCGATTCATATTAACCTTCCTCCCTGGAGCCTGGAGCACTCCTCAAAGGCGCTTGCCGCCCGGCCAGGGGCCTGGTTTCCCCACGCAACACGAGCCTGGTTGGGTCTGAGTAAGGATGAGAGCAGAGAGGCAGAGGCGCCTGTGGGATATGGATGGGTGGCAGCAGTATCATATGCCCCGGCGTAGATCCAGATAGTGCGTACATAGTTGAGTTTAGGTCCTTTGTGGCATGGTTTAAGGCTACTCTGGACGGGCCAGACCGCCTCTCCTCGACCCCACATGTACGTATCATGTTCCTGAGACGCTGAACTGTTCATGACGGTGATTCCGCATGACAGTTTCAATTATAAATACACTGTGTATTTCTTATAATCTTATCCTCTGACCCATTCAAGGAGACTAAACAAACTTGACTTCATCACACATGCAGAACGTTGCAGGTGTGGGCGATAAGAAGCATACAGCTGTGCCTGCGGAGATCTGGAATCATACCAGTACCGAATGGCATTGGAGTGGAATAGGGGTTGGGGTTCATGCAGTCTATCATCTTAGCTTTTTGACTCAAGTCTATGTCAAAAGTCAGTCAAAAGTGCTGTAGCAAGGTCAACAGGCTGATTGAGTCATGTATTCCATCTTGCAAGCCGCTGCATCACACCTGGAGATTATAATATTAGAGGTCTGCCGTGAATTGCTTGAGTTGAGAACGGTGAGTCTCAGCTACATTGCTGTTACACCTTGATCATCCCCCCTGACGCATCTGGGGTCACCCGGATGCTCTTTACAAGACTTGCACTTGAGACAAGATGGTGGACAGACCAAGACACTGGAAGGCCTAGTGCCCCCAAAGGGCCAGGAGCGTCTACCATTTGCTTCCATTGTTTCTACTACTCTATGGAATGCATGGCGTGTTTGAGTCTTCAGTCTGTTTGGTCTGCAGCCAGCCTCTCCTTAAGGAACCTCATGCCAATTTCAGCCAACAAAAGCCTCCGCATGTGCCTCCCTCTAATCTAATGCTGCCCCTTGGTCCCAGCCCTAAGCACCCTCACGCATAGTGCTCGCTGCGCATGCAAGTCCAGAAGGGGTGACCCTGTAAGTATAGGGATCGCCGCGGCCTCCAGCTCCCTGACGATACAGCTTGCCCTCCGTAATCAACCTGTGTATGCATGGCCATAAGGCCGCAAGGAAAGGAGATTTATGTTCTCGCACTCTTTCTTCGCATGTCTTTTTCCAAGCATGTCTTCATCCTTGCAAAGCTTTTAAAAACATGCACGCGCTTGAGCACCAGTCAATTGCATACATATATAACTCCTGCTCACGCATGCCTACATGCGCATGATCTTTTAAAAAATGCAAGCTTTCCAGGAGGTGGCCAGATTCACTGATCTGGATGTGCATGCATGCAAAAGAGGACAGAGGTGCTGGAATGGGATGATCAGCAAGGAAAGGCTGTAATGCAAAGTGCAGGGCCAATCAGAAAACCGACGACAATAATATGTGAAACTTAGCGCAAAACATGAAACTCACAGCCTGAGCGCCTTGGAGGTGTCAGGGTTGTTTCCAAGGCTGCTTCGGAGCTCGCGCTCGTGCGCCACTTTCTGAAGAGCTACAACGCGCAGTATTTGTGCTGCGCACTGCTGCACTTTCGAGATCTGCAGGGGATCCAGCCGCACGAGCTCTTTATATGGCGATCGAAATGAATGCTACTCGCTTGCCATGCTTGCCTCCTGAGAAAAGCTGCACACTGAATAAAAATTGATCAGGCTCTTGGTTTTGACTGAACACATAGCCTGAGTAGGTGGTTGCAAAACGGCAAATGCCAGGGTCATCTGGTGTTTTTGTCATCATGCTTTTCCATGCGGCCCTTGTACCATAGTTGAGCCTGCAAACTTATCCGGGCACACTTACTGTTGCAGGATCTCTGGTTCTTTTTGGCAGGTCCGAGCAAACCTACACAGTAAGAGCAAGAGGCAGGTGCCCTGATGATTGTCTGCAGTGAGTGATCGTGCGTGTGGAATGCATGTGCAGAGAAGTGTGCGTGCATGTATCTCTAGACACTGAGGGATGCACCTGCACGGATAGGGCTGCGACGCATGCCATGGCTTGCAAAGTTCTGCTGCCATTGGCAGCTCACAGCAATGTTGCATAGGTCTGTGTGCACCTTCAACAAACTTGGGTGCGAGTCTTCGTTGCCGCACATGCATCTGCTTTGCATGCTCAACCTGCTCCCCTTCAAAAGGCAAGACTCCCAGCGTATGTCTGCTCTGCAGCACTGTGCAAAGCCTCCCACACCTGGTCCAGCTGGTACGACGCCTGGGTGCCCTCAGGCGCGCACTTGGACTGCCCTGCCGCTGCCACGCCACCCATGCCTACAGACTGCAGCTGTTGCTGCCTCTGCTGCTGTTGGGCCTGGAAGGCCAGAGGCAGGGAGGCCAGCAGGCCGCCAGAGCTGGAGGGCCGGGGTGACACCAGGCCGCCCCCGCTCAGAGCAGGGGCCCACGCCCGCGCCGCGCTCCCGCCGGGTGTGCCAACAGACAGTAGCGCGGACTCCAGCCCGGGGGCGGGCCTGCTGCTGGTCATGGGTGTGTGGGGCAGCGAGCTGGGCGCAGCTATCAAGGAGCTACCAGAGCTGCCTGTGGCAGTGTTGAGGATGCCTTGGGGTGTAGCGTTGAGGATGCCTTGGGGTGTAGCGTTGAGGATGCCTTGGGGTGTAGTGTTGAGGATGCCTTGGGGTGTAGCATTGGCAGCGCCAGCCAGCAGGGTAGGGCAGGCTGCATGCCAGTCGCGGTGAGCTGCTCCTGCTGCTGCGGCAGCTGCTGCTGTTACTGCAGCCACAGGCGCTGCCTTAGAGCCCCTCAGTGGTTGGGTAAAGTGCTGGCGCGGCTGTGCAGGCTGCTGCGGCAGTGCCTCCAGCACTTGGGCCTGCGGCTGAAGCTGCAGCTGTGGTGCTTGCTGGGAGGGCGCACGCTGGGCGTGTTGCTGCTGCTGCTGCTGCTGCTGCTGCTGCTGCTGCTGCTGCTGTGGAAAGAACGAGGATGGGGCAGGTACTATGTGCTCCTTGTGCTGTGCTGCGTGTGGCTGTGACAAATGCTTGAGGTGGGCCAATAAGGCACCCGCCACAAAGCCTGGTGGCAGCAGGGCAACGGGCAGCACTGCAAGTGAGAGTGGAGCGTGGGCCTCCGCCATAGTCTGCTCCTTGGCCTGCTCCTCATCATCGCTGAACCTGCTTTCCTGAAAGCGCTCTGGGGAGGCTGCGGGCAGGGCCGCTGTGCGAAGACTATGTAGCGCCTGCATTGCTCCCAGCTCCTCGGCGGAGATCTGCTGAATGAGTCATAAGTAGTAGGAGGAGGAGCACAGGGTGCATGTCACAAGGGCAGTGTGAAAGTGCTGCTACGTTGGAGTGCAGCTTGGTCATGGGTCCTGCAAGCTCGAGCTGGTGTGTGGCAGGCGTGCTGTTGGCTACGTTAATGACAACTCTTAAGTATGGATGACATGCCCTGGGGCCTAGCTCCTTCAAGCTAAGAATTTTAATCTAAAGCCTTTTTCAGGGAGCGCTTAGAGCCTGGGTAGATCGACTGCCAATCATCGAGATTGGGTTAATTTTTTGCAAACTGTTGAACCCAGATCATACCTCAATTGCACTTACAAAACTCAGTCCCTTCATGCTTGCAGCACATTCTGGGAAGCATTGATGCTGCACCAGTGGCTGGGTGTAAGCAGTGCGTCCAGCGAGTGCCTCTTGACCTGCGCCAGTGGACAGGATTCAAATTTTGAGCATAGCTGACAGCCCAGGCTCATTTTTGCTTGCAATGAATTAGAATCACAGCTGACTCTGATTATTAATATGCAGTGTTAAGAAGTCGGCCAAGGAAAAACAGCTGGCCTCCAGAGGAGGGATTGTCCCACCCATTCTTGGCTGGCAATCCTCCCTCCAGCTTGAATTTGTGACATCTTTCAGATGGGGCCTCGAGGATGGATCTGGGTACGCGTCTGTGTTGCGAGGAGCCTTCTTGTACGGGGACGAGCTCCCTGGGGAACAGACGCCCGCAGCTGTCGCCTCCCGTCCACTTCCCAGAGCACCCATCTGTGCCATAAATGAAAGAACAAAATAATGGGTTGAAGAAGTCAGGTCGTCCATCTTCGTCAATTCGCCCGAGCTCGCCACTTCGGGGCGGCCTTAAAAAAGTGACTCCAAAAGAGTCCCGTGGAAGTCCATGGTCATTGATCTGACTCACCCCACGCTTCAGGCCCGGAAAGAGTCCTTGGGAGCCAGCAGTCGTGGCATCAGCTGAGGCCGGGCTTCCTTCCCTGGAAGACATCCTCGATGATTCCATAACAAGAATTGAATTAAACGTCTTAATTCTTTCACTTCAAGACAGAAAGATTCTGTTATGGCTCCTACGAAACAAGTTTGTAACTTATGCCATGCCAAACTTTGTCATGACATAATGATCATAATCTATTCATGACGACGATTCTATGAGCACTGCTTAACACTTGCCAATGGTAGCAAGCAGAAGAAAGCCCCATTGAAAGGTCAGCTAACTTGGCTTTCTTAAATAGCTGCCGGTAGCTGCGAAACAAGCCCAAAAGAGCGAGAGAAAAATTGAAGATGAATTTGATGTAAAATGTCTGGGCATAAAGAGGACAAGAACAATGACAATGATTGCATGCGTATGCCAGGCAGTACTGCAGCACTAGTGCTGCATGTGCAAAGCAGATCCCGGGACTCCAAGACGCCCAAGCTTTATAGCTCTGATCTGTGGTGAGGCGCACAGGTGCGCAGATGTTCAAAGCTTTCAGCAAATAAAATGAAATAGCATGAATAACGGGGAAACTTGACAAGGCGCATCCTTTTGGAAATTGAAAGTAGGAACAGCTACTCATTCCAAACTCTTCCCCTTTCTCTTTCATACACGGACAACACACACAGGCCCAAGGAATCCAGTCCAATGATGTACAGCAATATCGTGATAATTTGCTACTACAGCAACCCAAATCCCTCTGCATACTCAAGCGCTTTGGACAATCGGTCCTGGAGCATCTCTTTGCTTGTGTACGCGGGAAGGAGCAGGTGGTTGAAGCATGTGTGTGCTGTTGGCAGCCGGTCACTGTCTCCACCCATCCTGCATTTGGGCACGACAAGGGCAATGCAGCACCATCCTTGGCTACGGCACAACAGGAGCACTGCAGGTGCAGCAGACAAGCCTCTGGACATCAGCCCTAGACCAAGGGCAGGCATGTACGCCGAGCTTCCCTAAAGCGTCCCTGCACTTGCTTGGGCAGAGCCCTTCACAGCTCGCATTGTTGCCTTGCGCGTGCCAGGCCAGCTCCATGAGCATGCACCTCTGCAAGCGCAAACTGTGTGCCGCCCAGGACTGTGGTCACCCAGGACTGTGGTCACCCAGGACTGTCGTCACCCGGGACTGTAGTCCATGCCGCCTGGGAGGACAATGGCCCCTGCCACCCGGGAGGACAACAGCCACCAAGCTTTAAGGCCTGCGCAGCTGTGCGGCTGGCGTGAAGCACAGTATGTGCACGGCGGCCTCCGCGTGGGCGGCCACGCTACAGCACTCACTTGGAAATAACGTGGGGCGGGTTGAGGTGAGCAAGGCCTTTTATGGGCACGCGATCGGAGCCGGTCACAAAAAACAGCAGCCGCCGCTTGCCCTCATCGTCCATGGCATGCACTGTCTCCCAGAACCAGCGCACCACCTGCAAGCAGGCAGGCGGTCAGGCACACAAGCATGTAAGGCGGGCAACACCAAACAGGGTGCGGGCAGCGTAGACTAGGCAGGCTACGGAGCACTTCTGAGCAACAGCTGCGGCCATGGCCGTGCGCAGCAATCTGCTGACCCTGGAGCACAGCTGCAGGCTTGCCTGCGAGTCACTTGTGTAGCCGTCGTCGTGCACGGTGGCGCTCTCTAGGGCCTCCATGTCCAGCTGCCTGCCGCCGCACGCCAGCAGCTCCAGCTCTTGGGGCCTGCGCGCACACTTGCATATGCTTGTGCACACCCTGAGCTTCAGCACGCCACAGGCGCGCCTCAAGCGCTGCACCCCAGCAGCTCCAGCTCTTGAGGCTCGAGGCTTGAGGCCTTTGCATCCAAATGCGCACAAGCGCATGCATTGGCATGCCTTTAGGTGAATGAGCTCATGTCTACCAAATCGCGAGCCTCCGTGTGCTCCATGCACATCCCAGTCTTGCCACGTGCATGCCTTCAGCTGTTCACACACATAAGCGCACACACATACACACGCTCGCGGACACACGCGCACACACACACGCACACAGACACACACAGACACACGCAATCTGAAGCCTGCCATGTGCACTGCCCCTGAGTCCCACAAACACTGTTCAGGCACGCCACCTGCACTTTTCAAACCAAAACCCAACCATGGAGAGGCAGTAAGGTGCTGTTCGGCAGAGTCTGGATGGTTGGCAGGCGCAGCTCATGTTGCTTGTCAGCTCATGAACATCGGTATGTTGTACCCCAACACTTCAGCCAAGGTCTACCTGTGTGTAGATCGGTGTGCAGGACCCAAGCAGAGTACACCCACCACATGTGACAGTGCGCAAGCATGTGTAGCATGTTGCGGTCTTTGACTTGCACAGCCACCCGGTGCACGAGGAAGTCCATTCGCAAGGTAGTGGCCATTGCCACCCTTACCTGAACCATGACAGCGCCTTGCCGTTACAGAGCCGCAAGAAGCCATGCTCAAATGCCGCGTACTGGTCACGGATGGAGAGCTCCAGCAAGTGCTGCAGCAGGGTCAGGATAAGACAATTGCAGGATCATGAGCAAGAAGCAGAAGCAGGGCAACACACCAGGGCATGACATGAAGTGCTCTGGAAGCAAGCCATCTGCAAACCCCTCACACGGCGTGCTTGCACACGAGTCACTTGCGCACTCTGCTGCCCACAATTGCTGCTGCCAACGCATGGTGCAGCCATCCAACGCAGCACATCCATACACTGACAAACCTTCTTAGGCATGGGGATGGGAAGCGAGCCCACAGCCTTCAAAACAAGTGTTTTTCAGTTCGTGGGGGTGTTTGCTAGTATGCGAGGGTGTTTTCCAGTATGTGGGGGCCCAGGGTGTGCCTCCACCCTTCGCGTATCAGACCAATTGATAACCGAAGGGCAAGTAGCAGAACATACTTTGTGCCCTGGATTAGCCAATGGCCCAGGGTGTGCCTCCAGCCTTCACGTATCAGACCTATTGATAACCGAAGGGCATGAAGCAGAGCATACTTCGTGCCCTGGATTAGCCAATGGCCCAGGGTGTGGCAGCTGCAGCAGCCCTGTAATGCATCCATACCAAGATCCAGACAGTGAAGCAGAGCACCTTTGGCCCAAGAAGCAGGCCTGGCATGTATCAGGGAGGGCGCCATTCAGGCACCCTCTGGCGCAGTGCTCCCTGGCCCCGTGCATGCACCCTGGCTGCAGCTAGCAGCCTCGACCAGGCAGTACCTGTGTGTACAGGTCCACGTACTCCCGGCAGTTCTCGTGCGTCACGCTGGTCTGGGCTCCACCAGGCCGCAGCTCCACCGTCTGGATCTCCCCAAAGCCACACTCCATGTCTACCTGCAGGCGTGTGGGCATTGTTCTCGTGAACCCTGTCAGCATGCAACAGCAGCTAGAATACTTTTGGCGGGTCAAAGAGGATTGTCGTGTGTGGTGAAAAAGGTAGGCAGGAAGCTGGTCTACCCAGGGACTATTCTGAGCGTACCTCAAGGGACTTTCCCATTTCCCAACAGACGCGGCAGGCGCTAGCAAAGCCAGTGCGCTCTTAAGAGCGCATTCAGAAAAATAAAGCAAATGAAGGCAGGTGCAGAGATCCAGAGGTAACAAGACTGGACAAATTTAACGCAACAACGTGGCCTCTGGCAGGACTGACCGTGAAGTTCAGGCCACACGCTTCCACTGCCTCTTCAGACATCTGCATCAGCTTGCTCAGGTTCTGATGAATGTCAGGGAACAGTTCCTGCAGATGAATATGTGTGTGCTTTTGTGGGCATGCTCACACAGGCACCACACCCGCGTGTGTTTTATTTTGACGCGTGTGCATGCGTGTCTGCCGGCACCATTGTCTTAGGCAGGCACCAGGCAGCCAAAGGCAGTGCAAGCAGACCCTCTTATTATCTTAGGCAGACCCTCTTATTATCTTAGGCAGACCCTCTTATTGTCTTAGGCAGACCCTCTTATTATCTTAGGCAGACCCTCTTATTATCTTAGGCAGGCACCAGGCAGCCAAAGGCAGTGCAAGCAGACATAAGCGAGCAAGCTTACTGAGAATGATAAATGCTCCATTAGAATGCCCAATCTTAAAGGCAAGCTCGAAAGTGGAGAACTGCACCTAAGATACTCAATGAAAGAAAACACCACCCAGCACATGCTTACAACAACTTCTGGGCCTTGGCACAGACACTCATTGCAAAGGAATGCGCTTGAACAGCCTCTTTTGGTACTAAAAGCAAAAAATTGTCCCCCCACAGCCCAGGCACCAACGAGACAACTCTATTGACCTTGGCAAGGCACTCCCGACCCTGCCAGACAATGATATTCGAAGTCTGGATCAGGACAAATAGGATTGACCTGTTACTTGCGTACCTGAAGGTCTTGGAAGGTAGGTTTCGTTCCTGTGAGCTTCTTGTAGAGCACCAAGGGAAAGCTGAACTCAAGAATGTGGCTGTTGTAGATGGCCAGCCCTGCACGGAGAGAGCACGTTCAAACGTCTTCAGGCTAAAATGTGCCACAATGCGCAAGAAGGTGCGCGCTGCACGCAGAAAAGTGCTGATAGGTTCTGAATTTGTTGTGTGCAAGCAGGATTCAGGTTGTGAGCCACCACAACCTGCAAGCACGAAGCAGGCACCCAGCCGTGAGGCGCACAGAACCTCCATATGCTAGCGCACCCCACACCACCATGCCAGCACACCTTGCACTGAACAGCCAGCACACCCCAAGATTCCATTTTAGTGCTCCTCACCCCAACAAGTCTGACTGCCCTACACAAGGTTGGCAAACTCACCGATGAGCACGCCCACCAGCTCAAACTCAGTCTCCATGCTGAGGCTGGACGGCCTGAACCAGTGCAAGCGCACCGCCTCATCGTATGTGAACATGCCGTAGTCAGGGTTAAAGAGCTCCTTGACCTGTGGTGCACGCATAGACGTCCGGGGTAAAAAGGGTCTGCACTCACAGGTCCGGGGCATGAATGGTCCGCACTTTGAAGTGCACACCGCTTAAGCACACTCAGCTGAGTGGTTTAATTTCCATGCGTTTGTTTGAGCCTGCACACTTAAATGTAAAGTCTTGCTTGTCTGCCTGGTAGTCCTAGCTACTTTGGAAAGCCCTCAGGGCCAATGAGAGCCAAGTGAGAGCCATTCAGCTCTTGTCGCCTGCCCAGATGCCTAGACAGAAAGCTTATGGCTGCAGGGCTCCAATGGAATTCAAAATGGCTGCTAATGCAAGAATGAGAAAGACACAATCGTCAGGATCGGCCTCCGTGGAGTGTGCACCGGGCATCCTTCTCACCAGCAGCTGGAAAAACTCTTTTTGTACCCCGCCCTCGTCAACTCCCTCCTCTCCAACAAACTTGACCTGCAGTGAGCGTCAACCAAGGGCACAGCAGCAATTGAGAGATCAGACATGCAAAAGCATATGGTACTCAGGACTGGATCTCATGTTTACTCAAGCCATCACATGATGCAAATAAAAGGCTGTTTTGACCTTTGCAATGTGACCCATCCTGAGCATTATGCTTAGAGCTAAGGCTACTGCTCAGGAATCATCATTCAAGAGAAGGTCGTAGGCCTTGCACAATCCACATGAAGTGTGTGGCAGGTCACTTTGCAATGCACCTTTAGAGGCTTGCGCAGCGTGTCGGTCTCCTTGGCCCTATTTATTTGGATAAGTGTGTCTTGCACCAAGTAGGGTCCACGCCGCACCTGCACCACAATCATGCACACAATTCAGTCATACTTTGGCTTGCAACAGAAAGGTACATGAAAGGACTAAATTACAATGCAAGATTTTTCAGCCTTTGGACATTCTCCTTGCCAAGCAGCCAACAATCTATTGAAGGCCAATGCCCAATGAAAAAAAAGCAAGGATTGCTGCAACGCTCAACATGACCCATGCAATGGCAGCAAAATTAGCCCATCCTAGCGACCATATTCTAATTTGAAAGTGCGTTAGCTCAAACGCAAATGAAATTATACACATGACTACGATTTTTTGGACAGTCATAGCAGGTCGGCTGCAGGCAAGCGCACCTTGAGTACCAAAAACGGGCATAAGTCCAACTGCTGATCCCCTCTGAACAGACCCCTGCACATGTGCATGGTCAACAATGCCACCAGTACAACTCGAAGGCGTCTCAAGACGTCTCAGTCAGTTGACTCCAAAATTTTCTGGGTACTTTATTATTATCACAAAGGCAAGCATGCATCAATTACAATTATTTAAAATTGAGTGCTCCATCAGCTGACTCGCAAAAGCTGTCTGAGGACCTCAAAGGTACTTGCTAGATGTGCCCTGTGCAAAGAAGGCAGGGGGCGCTAGTGGAGGTGAGAATCGCTCTCATGCAGCGCACCTGAAAAGGGCATTTTGGAGCTCGTTGTACTGTGCCATCTGATTCTCCATTTGGAGCACCCGTGCTTTGCTTGCAGGGTCATAGACATACGGATAGTTGCAAAACGAGAACTCGCTGCGATTTGGCTGCGAAAATGCCAAAAAAAATGCATGCAAAGAGTCAGGAGGTAGGGCAAGCAAAAAAAAAACATCGGCTCATGCGTAAGCAGAATGGTATTACATATCGTGCACAGGCACTACTAGGTACCTTGGCACTACTGTCCAGCCATTCAAAGACCATTTAACAGCACCTAGTTGTACACGCTTGAAGGGATTTGACGGCTTGGGTTCCTTTGCCTTCCTAATAACAAATAAATAAAGTGCCTTAATCAGAGCGTGCCACAAGCTTGCATGGTCACACACGCACGCTTTTCCAACGCCGGAAGTCCTCCTTTAAATTGAAGTCCTCATTGTTGACAGCATCATTGTAGAACTCCTCGTACGGCACAGGCGCAGTGCTGGCCCTACTTGCCAGAGAAGAGGATGCCTGTATTGCAGCTTCTGCCTTGTTGTTGGCATCGTACAGCAGCTTCAAGGCCTACAGCACCGAAAGCACAAAGTCAGCAAATTAAATGCCAGGCAAGTGCAGGGGGATACGCTTACGGTCACTCTTGATTGGGAGCATTGCCGCTATCAGCATCGGCATGACAAAGAGAGGGCGCAAAATGATAAATCGATTATCATCCCCTATGTTTGCTTGTTCAGCTCCATTCTGTGGCTCATCAGCATAAGCCTTGATTATGCGACAGCTTTGAAATTTTTAACATCATTATTGGCCTTGATCAACTCACCCTTGTGGCATCCTCCACCCCTTGCGTGATAGCTTGCTGCTGGTAGAGTGTTATGGTGATATACTGTTGCAGCACAGTAACTAGCCTGCATGTTATATAGAAGCATTGTTTAGGAACACTGCTGATACACTGCAGACAATGTATCTGAGCACTAATAGGCTCCAGATAAGCTGCCCTCATTTGGCAAGTACAGCTATGCAATCCTTACCTGACCTACTTAAGCAGGAAATACATGGATTGGATGGAGGCACGATCCAAAAAAGATGGGGTCAGGACATGAGCACAGACATAGAATGTCAAGTGAATGTGTTATAGGTCACGCGTGAAATGAGCTGCAGCTCCTTTTGTGTTGCGCGATGATGATGGTCTGCCTGCTTGTGCGCACCAAGTGCACAAAGCGACAAAGGCCTTGCAATGCCGTGCTTCCATAACATAGGTAACGTACAAAACATATATTATCATTTTTGTGTTCTTTCGTGGATTCTGTTGGGGTTGGGGTCACTCAAATTTCTGGTCTGCACCTGTGTAGCTCAGAGGGTGGTTGCGCCGCCAGCAAATGGACAACTGCTTCATGCTGGTCGGGGTCAAGGCCAACCTGCACACAGGGTGGTGTTACACATAGTATACTTAGCACACCCATCCACAGGGCACATGTCTCGATCCATTACCTCCATGATGGCTGAGGAAAGTGTCTAGCAATGTGCACTGGCGATGTTGGAGGGAGGGGAAAGCATCTTGCTATTTGTATCAGCGATGTTGGACGGCAGTCAACGCACAGTTATGCATGCTTTGCATGGAGCACACCCACCAAAAGCATTGCCGCATTTGCACCTACGCCCACACCCACACCTACACCTACATTATATCATACCACGACATACTTCGGTAAGGCCTGGTAGACATGTGCTCCTGCCAAACGCACCAGCATGCTGCATGTCGTGGCCATGAGCCTGTGGAACTCTACATCTGCCAGTAGAGGGTTCAGCAGCAGGATCGACAGCTGGCGCAGGAAGCCCGGGTTGGCGACAGACGAGCTCGACTGTTGGGCAGACAGGGCAAGTGCATGCATCTAGGTCAGCGGCCGCTTTGATAATGATTGCACATAAAAATGAGCAAAAAGATACATACAACTGCAAACATATAGAGTAGGTGGTCCCAGGCAAGCCTGACCGAGCCTGGCAAGGATAAACATGCGTATGAACTTGAAGTGCCAGCTGTGCTCTTTTCTTGCACATGGACAAGTGCAAACCTGACTGCACAGCACAGGAGCGGTGTCTGCGCCGCAGCGTACAGCCAAAAGCGCGTTGACGAAGACAATGGGAAGAAGCACTGCCGCAGCACGCACCATGATGAAAAGGACGAGCTTTTCAGAGGCAGAGCTCAGCGCATACAGCACCCGGGGGCTATGTAGGGAGATGATGGCCTTGTACAGGTCATGGATGGCTTGCACGTCCAGGCGTTCCAGTACAGCTGATACGACCTGTGCAAAAGTTGACACATGCACATGTACTTGGAAGTGAGTGTTGCTGCAAGCGTGGTGCGCTGAATGGTGGACTGCACATGCATCCCAAAAGAAGACGTTGCGTTGAGGACAGCAAAATGCGATTAACAGGCCCTCAGCCTGAAGTCGTGTCCATCTGCATCCAAGGAAGAAGGGACCATGGCCATCATAATGCCCGGACTTGAGGCTGTGACGCAGATTTAGCTATCCGTGCACGCTTCCTGACACACTCGGGTGCCCTGGCCAACGTGGGCGCAAGACACTCTGTTCTCATGATGCTATCATTCACTAGACTAGGGCACCTATTGCCCATTTGCTGCACAAAACAGGCTGCCGCGCGTTCACAGCACACGTGGCAGACTTCATGCACATGCTCGCCAGGCTGGCACAAGAGCATGCCTGCACAAGAGCATTTACACATACGCTTGTATGCATGTGTGTGACATCGTGCATGTCGGCCGAGAACCCACTCGCCCATAACCACTTGCATGTTGGCCAAGGGCAAACACTGGCACAGCACCGCGGCACATTTAGGGGCGGGGGCAGGAGGGGCGAGCAGCAGCTCACAAGGACACCGTCATTGCAACCAGACCTGACGTACTAGAATTTGAAGGAGCCTGCCTCTGCTTATTTCCACCTCAATGTCCGTGCCAATTTCACTCCCTAGCCCTAGTCAACGAAGCATCAGGGCAGCTCTCTTCCTGCTGCCCATGCTCCAAAAGCTGGTCCCTCACACTATCAACCACCCCCAGCCAGCCACGAACTGACATCGCACTGCCCCGCTACCTGCGCAATCTTGCTATCCTTGCCATCTAGCAGGATGGTGCGCAGCCCTGCCTCTGATGCAACCCGGCCACCTGGTCAACAGCGCACAGCCACAGCCACACCTCCAACACAGCCCCAACATGCTGCAGGCAGGCAGCCACATGCTGCGCACCTGCTCATAGGGACCTTGCAGCCGCAGCCAGCCCTCGCCACCGCCCGCGTCATCCGCTGACCTGATGCCCTCCCCTCCCCCGCTGAGACTGTCTTTGTACCCTGCATTGACGCGCTTACCCCTATCTCTACTACCGTCCCCCATCCCTGCCACGCCCAGGCAGGTGCTCGCCATCTGACGCTCCAAGCCATTTGCTGCTTTGCTCTCGTGCACCTGCCCCACCTGCCCTCCTAATCCATGCCCCACGCCACCCCCGCTGCTGCTGCTGCGGCGGCAACTGCCGCTCCCTCCACTGCCGCTGCCACTCTGTCCTGACCCATCACACCCTACATTGTCGCCGCACTGTGCGGCACTGCCAGGTGAGGCGCCCTGCAGCCGCGTATCTGGACCCCCAGCCTGACCGCCTGTAAGTCCCTCACTAGCAGGCCCGAGGGGTGCAGGCCTTTGGGACGTGCTCGCGCACAGCCCGCGGTCAGGCTGGCTGCCTGCAGTGCTAGTGGCACCTTGCCCAGGGCCCGGGTTATCCATTGCACTCATGTTATGCATGGGCCCGTTTGGGGCGCCCTCAGGGCTGTGCACCTCCCCGCGGTTGCTGCCGCTGCTGCTGCTGGCGCCAATGCCTATACTGGTAGGAGCTGGGGTGCGCCAGAAGGCCGCATGCAGGGACTCTGGGTTTGAGAACAAGCGGTGCACCTGCGGTGGCAGTGACGGCACATTCCACAGCACAGGCTTGCTCGTGCAGGCGCAGGGGAGTGTACACCAAGGGCATACTGGCATGCTTCAGCAACTGGCATGCTTCAGCACTGCCATCCTGGCACCCTTCAGCACTGGCACCCTTCAGCACTGGCATGCTTCAGCACTGCCATCCTGGCACCCTTCAGCACTGGCACCCTTCAGCACTGGCATGCTTCAGCACTGGCATGCTTCAGCAACTGGCATGCTTCAGCACTGGCATGCTTCAGCACTGGCATGCTTCAGCACTGGCATGCTTCAGCACTGGCATGCTTCAGCACTGGCATGCTTCAGCAACTCTGTGTGTGGGGCACTTGCTCTGTCTGCTCGCTCAGCACGTGCGCGAGCTTACTCCTGCCCAAGGAATGTTTGTCACCTTGCCACCAGGGTTGTGTGAGGGCAAAGCTTAGTGCGCCCACCCTAGTGCATGAGTTGGCTGCTGTCTCTCTGTCTACACAGATATGTCTCTCCTAAAGATCCCCATCCTTTTGCTGATGCTCACCTTTATTGCAGCATCCTCCATCAGTGCTGCCTGCTTGTTGCTCTGCTCACCCACTTGCAACGTATTGAAGGGATCTGACTGCGTGCTCTTCATACAGGCAGCTGCTTCATCCAGGCTCTCACGCACGGCTTGTACAGACAGCAGCGGGTCCGCTACACGAGCAGACGCAAGAAATGACAGCAGTCACGCAACAATTGGAGCGAACGGACAGGCCTTTGCGCTCTGCATGCCAAAAGGAGCTCACCCATTCCAGCAGCAAGCTTAAGCGACAGGGCACAGGCCTCGTTTGGCTCCATCCCATGCCCTGTGAGCTCGTAAAAGGACCTGTGTGGCACGCAAATCCAAGGTTGCACAGCTGTTGAGCCAGACAGTCCAGTCATTCAAGTGCCAAGAAAAACTATCAAGCTGTCCTGCCCACCCACCTTTGCACCTCATAGGAGAACTCATCCCTTGTTATGGTCATGTGGTCTACATGGACAAAATTAAGCTTATATTTGATAGCTTGGGTTTCCCCCGGATTTGTTCTGTTAATGATTTCTGTCGTTTCTCAATGGAAAATCATCAAGTTGGAGAGAACCCTGATTCTGCAAGCATACGATTAATTTGAATAAAACATTCGATGATGTTGCCAGCAAACCAAGACCTGCTCATTCTTGGACAGCCTTCCGAGATGTTGGAGCCTTGGCCACCTGACGTTGCTGTATAACTGGTGACTGGCTATATTTCTGACAAAGCTATGGAATATCGGGGTATCCTGAGGGGGCTATTTCAGCCCCAAACAGTGCTTTTCAGAGGTTCCTTTAACAGGCACCGATCAATTTTAGTTTGAAGTGGTAGCCCTGGTCGCAAGGGCTCCACATGTGTTGTACAACACCTGAGCTTGGGAGGTGCCCGGGGCACAAGCCTAACCTTCTGCAGCAAGAATCCTGCTTAATTAATCTCCACACCAGATCACCTACTGCACCAAATTACATGATTCCTGGAGTTCAAGTATCCATGTAAAAAATTGTTGCAAAAGAAATGGAAAGAAAGACCCAGTGGTCGGCGAGATGTGCTTTTACCTGCAAGACATCATTCTTGATTTATCATTCTTGGTTTGCCTGTCCACTCTTGGATCTTCGAGCTGATTCACGCACTCGGGTGCGGAATGGGGGTGCCCCCTTGATGCCTCCTTGCAATCTGCAACTTGATCTCCCTAAGAATGTTATGAGGAACGTGAGCAGGTTTTGCTTGCGAGCACGTACTCTTGCAGTGGAATCCTGCATCTGGTGCAGTGGAAATGGCCTCTGTGGCAAATGTTCCTATGCTACTGTTCAAAATGAGGTGCATATTCTTTTTCACTGTCAAGACTTGTCTGTGTGCTCTCTCAGAAGAAAGTACTCTTTCCTTTTCTTCCCTTTCTGCCAATCCTTTTCTGTGGAGGCCCCTTATATCTTACATGCCTTGCCTAGTCAGACTGTCTTTGATTTTCTTTCTCAACGGCACAACAAACTCTGCCAATTCATTTCGGACATTATGGACTGCTTTTTGGCCGTCAAAGACCAGCAACAAATCAATTAGCCTAACGACCTGGCTGGCGGTTAACCCTACCATAGGGTGACCTTGTAACCTTACCTATAAAAAGGGTCAAAAACTGACCCCCTCCAAACTTGGATTTCAGCATTTGTCTTTGTTTTTCCAATTTAAAGGAAAGAGCTGTGGTGGTGTTATGAGGATAGAGGGGGAGTGGCTCATCACGTGTGTTTTATGCCAAATATAGGTCAGGACCAAAAGCTCCATTAATTACGGCCCCAACAGTCATTGGCTTCAGCCCGAACTTTAGTTTAGTCTTACAACAATATCACATATCATCGCAAAAAACATTTTGAAGTTTTGCTCAAATAGGCCCCTTTGGGAGGCATCTAATGATTACTGCAATCAGTCTTAGGCAATTAGCTTCAAAGAAAAATTGCAGAAAAGTGGATGTCAAAAACACTCAAACTGTTTGGTCAGAAGTACACAAGCAATCAATAATGTGCAAATACAAGCTGCAAGTAAATGGGCATGCATTGTCAAAAATAAATTGCAATTCACATTGTAAGGTGGGTTGAACATGAATGGAGAAGAAGGAACGCGGCTCAGATCCTCATTCGCAGCCTACGGCTTCCATGTACAGCTGTTGCCGTTGTTTCAAGGCAGCCATGCTTGCCATCATGTCTGCGCCCACCACGCCACTCCCGCCTCTGTCCTGGTGAGGGATGACGTCCCCATGCCCACTCTTCCCGGCCATCCCGAGGGCTTTAGTAGGTCCTGCCCCTAAGCCCCCAAGCATTGCTTCTAGCTCGTGGCTGCGCAGCTTCAGCTGAAGCATCTGCAGCACAACACAGGAGAGCAGAGAGGCACCAGCTCCATATGCAATCTATGGAAGCCATGAGCAAAAGGCCGTTGCGCACTAGTCTGTACAATATCTGTTGGCCTCAATACACTGACAGGAGCCAAAGGTACACTTGCATGCGTTGGGCCAAAGTGCAAGTGCACGCAACTGATTAAAGCTTTAAGCAGTTGAATGGCAAGCATCCTCCAGGAGGCTCTGACAAGGCAGAGTATAAAATATGAGACTATCTGTCCAGCATTTCCTGACCAGTGACTAGCCAGCATAGCCAGCTGCATAGCCAAACCAGCATAGCCAGCTAGCCCTGTCTGTTCCTAAATCTGAAGCTACTTTCACAGCCGCTGTGTCAATTTATACCACGTACCTCTTCAGTGAGTTCCACCACCTCTGCACGCGTGGTGCGCAGCTGCTTTTTTAGCGTCTTGACTTCAGCGTCATGCTTGTTCTGCTGGTCTTTGAGGTTGGCCTGCAAATGGGAATGGCACCGTCAGCAGCAGCAGCGTATTGCAGATGAGTTGCACAAGAGAGCTAGATGAGGCATAGTTGAGCCAAGTAGGCTGCAGGATTAAGTGTGCTCTAATGCTTTGGGTGGGTTGCAACACCTGTCATCCCATAGACCCTGTCATGGAGGAGGTTGTCTTGTAAGCAAGGCTATTATATGCATTGCCGAGTTGATGCGTCCATTGCAAGAGCATATGTAAGCGTAAGCATTATAGACCACAGGCCCAGTGAGTGCAAGTTGTCGTGCGTTTGACGTCAACAGCCAAAACAACTTTTGGGCGTTGGACCGGCCCCAAGCCCCACCCCCCCTTGCACCACGCTCACCTGGTATTTTTTGGCAGTGGCGGATCTTTCTACACCTGCTGACTGGCGCATGCTTTCTATATGCGCCAACTGAGCAGCCTGCTCCGAGATCAAGGACTTTCGGGTCTCTTCCAGGTCCTGCAGACAGGGAAACCAAAGGGGGCTGGTGATAATTAAGGGGGGCTCAGAGCAGGGCTTCATGGAATGCAGCCACATTTTCGAGCACTTAGCCCTAGCCACAGTTAGAGCAGTTTGGCTTGCTGCCTGTGTATCTGGGAGCTGTTCCTGGCTGCCGCGAGTTGCTAGGCAAATGCCAGGTTAAAGAAGCACGATGTGAGGCATCAAAAGATTTACAGTCACATTAATCGGGCGGTCATGATGGGCACTGCGTTGCACAGGCATGACGCATTGCCCTGGCATGCCTCTGTAAGAGCATTATTTGATCAATGGGCATGGTCTGATCTGTTGCACATACAAGGCGACCGCCTTACCTTGCTCAGCGCTTGCCTTTCGGCGTTTGCTTCTTGCATCTCTTGTTGAAGGCGTTGGACCTGCAATCTCAGGATAGTGATGAGAGGCAAGGGTTGGGCAGGACCTGCAAGCTCAGTAGAGCGCAGGTGATGGGAGGCGAGGGTGGGGCAGCTGATAGTCGGCTGCCTACCTTGACTAGTTGCATGGTGCATGGAAGTGCAATGCCACATCGGTTTCCAGCTAGGGCTGATCGTGAGGCACATCACATGAATGTGCTCAATCGCACCTGCAAGTCCAGCTCCTCCTTGCGCCGCGATAAGTGGCCATTGGACAGGCTGAGGTCCTTGGCTTCAGCCTGCCCATATGCAGCAGATGAGCAGGAAAGCAAGGAATGGCAGCCGAGTCCAGCAAAGTGGGGCAATCCTGGACCTGACGACCAGGAGGTACTAAGTACACTGCAATCAATAAATCAATCAATCAAGCAAGCAAGCAAGCATAGAAGAAGCAGCAGGATCACTGTTTGATCAAAGCACATGTCATACTGATTGCCAAGACTGACAACCAAATCAGAGCCCACCACTCCCGACAACCCACCTGAACTTTTGCCAGATCAGCTCGAAGCTCCTGTATCTCAGCCACTCGTGCTGCTGCCTCCTGCTCTGCATCTGCCAGCGTTCCCTACATGTCATGACAGTGTGCAGGGAGGAGCTGTCTTTTGGAGGGCCGAACAAAACCAAAGTATCCGTGTGCACTGACTGGACTTGACTGCTGAGGGCCTGCTTCAATCTGCTGACACAGAGGGGATCCATCTGCTGACACAGGGGATTCATCTGCTCTGTTCCTGTCATAAAACCATAGCCTTGGATTGCCAACTCATTGGGTCCCAAGCGCACGGTGACAGACTTCCCCTGTAAGCCCTATCACTGTTGCTTGCATGCAGGTGGCCCAAGCAGCCCCATCCTGGTCACATCCGCCTTTAAAGCGGGCGGCTGCACTGGTGCAGAGTGGTGTGCTGTCAGGTTCGCACAGGGGTGCCGCTTAGCAGGCACAGCTTTGGCACCAGGGTGCTGCGACCAGCGCTTGCATGTTACCAAGTGCCCACGCATTTGGTGGCAAGCTGGGTGCACCTCCAGGAACTAGCACACATCATCGCAGCACAGGTGGCAAGGCGAGCCGCCAGGGCCAACCGCTGAGCACCTGCAGACGCTGAGCCTCTCTAGCCGCCGCCTCTGCTTTCAGGTGGGCCAGCCGCTTGGAGTCCTCGCACTCACACTTGTACTCTGTGGCGACAAGGCGCGGTGGGGGCAAGGGGAGGCTCAGAGGGCAGCGGCAGTGAGATGCTTGTGTGCAACAGCAGTGACGTGTGCAGCAGGGGGCAGAGTGCAAGAGGCCGGGCAGGTGTGCAAGGGGCTCCAGAGTGGTCCAAGATGCCATGGAGGACTGTGTGGGTCGAGATGGCACAACAGGATGGAATCACATGGAAGAGGACATGCATGGGCCGAGAGACCCATTCTGCCTGACCTGGGCACTGTAGTGGTGGTGTCTGGCCCCCTCCCCAGCAGAGACATGGGTAGATGCGCATGAGGACATGCACTGCACGCGCGCAGCGTGTCCCATGCAGCATGGAACCCGCGACACAAAGAGGCAGCCATCTGTATCAGCACCTGCCCTAGGCACGTTTGAACTTTGATGCAAACCACAAGCGTAGCAGGCAGGGAGGAGGAGATCAGGAGGCGGGAGTGCATGCAAGAGGGAAGGAAGGAGGGGGAAGGGGAAAGCTCACACACGCCTTCGCAAGTGTCTTTCAAGGCGTCCAGCTTGGCCTGTAGCTCCATGTTGTGCCGCCGTGCCTCCCGGGCCTTTTCTGCAACCTCCGCCTCCGCTTGGCTCATCCGCGCGTCCTGGGCCTCCACCAAACGCGCTACTTGCTCCTGTACCCACAATGGGCATGACCACACCACTGGCGCTTGCAGTGCATGACCGCACCACTGGTGCTTGCAGTGCATGACCGCACCACTGGCGCTTGCAGCCACGCAAAAATAGTGACTGGCAGCCACTGACTGCGCGGCTTGATGCTTGCTCCTGCAGCCACACAGAGACTAGTGCTGCGTGCCACGGACAGCTGCCAACCACAGACCACAGACGACAGTGCAGCATGCCATGGTTGGCTGCCTACCACAGACCACAGGCGATGCCGCCCCAGCAATCACCCACCGCAATACAAAGCCTGCACTTTACCAGTGAGCATTCACCCAATCTGGCAGACACTTTGGTGTTCAGAGAGGCAGCACAGGCGCAGGAGGGAGGGGCCGACATGGCGCCCAGTGTTGGGCGCTGTTGCCCTGCCTCCCCTTACCTGGTGCGCCATATGCAGCTCAGCGACTTGGCACTCGCGCTCGTGCAGCTCCTCGCGCAGGCCAGATATGGTCTCCTCAAGCCGCTGCATCGCCTCATCCATCTGCCTCTGAGCAATCTGCTTCTCCATGCTTGTAGCCTTGCGCAGGCCCTCCAGCTGGTCTGCCAGCATGGACTGCATGGAGCAAAAGCCCACACAAACCAGGCGGAGTCAATGGGCGGCCAGGGTGCTGCATTGCAGAAAGGTACTTACCACATGGCTCTTTTTGCCGGCCGGCCTAATGGCTAACAGGCCCTGTTTTAGAGCAGGTGGTACAGTACTGATCAAACACAAGCAGATGCAAAGAGCACGACCATGTGGCAATACACCCACTCGCTCGCTGTTGGCCTTGATCAGCTGCGCATACTGCTCCTCGTTCGTGCGCTGCGCCTCCTCCAGCTCCTTCAGTAGATACCTGTTCCTCCTGCTCAGGCTCTCCACCATACTGCTCATCTGCATCTCCTCCGCCTGCAGGGAGCAGCAAAATTGGGACGGCCCCAGGCCTCTTCTGAGTAGCCCTGCCAAGACAAGGTCTGTGCTCTGTGATTTCAAAAGGCGATGTGCCAAAAAAACAACAGGTGTGCCAAACTGATACTGGATTGGAGGACGTGTGAGAGGGAGCGCAGATGGGGCGCATAACCAGAGATGCCCAAAAGTGGTACAGCTACCCACCTGTACGTCCTTGGCTTTGCGCTCCACCTGGAGGCTCGCGGCCTCCTTTTCAACTGTTGCGCGCTCCTTTTGCCTCCTGCAGGGCAAGCATGGGTGTGATGGGCATGGTGTCAACGGACAGTATCTGGGAACCCACTAGCAAACTCAGGTGCATGGGTCATACTTCCAACTTAAACTATGGACTGCCTCAATGCACTGCAAAAGGCAGGTGAGCATACCCAAACATGTGCCAGGAAGGGGGTTGGCACGATACAATTCAAGCCCTCAGCCTCGTCATCGCCGTAGCCACTTGCAATTTGGCTCTGGCAAGGTACCTCCATCAAGGCATCAGCACAAAACACTTGCCTCCAGCAGTGTCAGCAACCCACCTCATGTCCTGGAGCTCTTCCTGAAGCTTGACGACCATGAAAGCCTGGTTGCTGTGCTCGCGATTCAATGCATGCAGCTGCGACTCCAAGGCCATGACTCTCTCTGCAGGTTCATTCGGGCAGGAGCAGCATGAACCAATCTGAGTAACCCTGAGCTTATGGGGTTTAGTGTCTCCTGTGTGTGTAAACCTTGTTTTGAGCTCATTCCCAGTTAAACCGGGCACACGTGAAGCCAGCATCAATTCTGACAAGACAACTGCGCAAGTACAGGCAAGGCATGGGCTGCATATGGGCACACCTGAGCTGCTCTTTGGTGGGCACAATTGTGCTGCTCTTTTATGGAACACTTGAGCTGCTCTTTGATGGGCACAATTGAGCTGCTCTTTGATGGGCACAATTGAGCTGCTCTTTGATGGGCACACCTGAGCTGCTCTTTGATGGGCACAATTGAGCTGCTCTTTGATGGGCACAATTGAGCTGCTCTTTGATGGGCACAATTGAGCTGCTCATTGGTGGGTATAATTGAGCTGCTCTTTGATGGGCACAATTGAGCTGCTCTTTGATGGGCACAATTGTGCTGCTCTTTGATGGGCACAGGTGCCCTCTACCATTGCGCGCACCTTGTGGCCTGCCCAAAACAGCAAGCTGGTCCTTGAGCTGGCACACGGCTGCCGTGTGCTCATCCACCATTGCCTCTATTTGCGCATTGAAGCGCAGCTCCTGCGGTAAGGAATCGAATGGTTAAGACGATGCAGGGTACGCTCCCTTGGTGATCTGGGTTTGCTGCACCATCCACTTATATATGATGCGTCTATACTTATTGGCAGCTGTGATGGGGTGCAATGCTTACAATGAGAGGCAGACACGGTGCTTTGTTGATGGCCCCTTTCCCTTCCATTCAATCTAGGGAGTGTGTCTTACTGTCCACGTGACACATTTTTCAGGAAGCCATGTCCCTGTCACGGTGCAGAATCATTCATGTGCAGGTAACTGTGCAGATTCATGGTGTGGGACAATTCATCTGCAAGACACACCATCAGCTGTGTCTCCGTCACGGCGCAAAATCATTTTGCACAGGCCACACTGCTGGCCAGCACAGCCAGGGACAGGGTGGATCCTCTCAGCGCCACGATGCTGTGCTTAGCCTGTCTCAAGGCACCGCACCATGTTCTTGTGCTTGACCAGCAGCTCCTCATGCTCACGCCGCAGTCGCACAAAGCTTTGCTGGGCCATCTCTGCCTCCTGCAACGGCAATCAGGCCATTGGCAGAGGACATCCACAAGTATTGCTCCAGCATACGAAGTGCTGCATGACCCAGGGAGAAGCTGACGCGCGGCCACGCTGCTCTTTTGAAGTGCCCCAATGTGCTGCTCTTTTGAAATGCCCCAAATGCTCTTTTGAAATGCCCCAAATGCTCTTTTGAAATGCCCCAATGTGCTGCTCTTTTAAAATGCCCCAAATGCTCTTTTGAAATGCTCTTTTGAAATGCCCCGATGTGCTGCTCTTTTAAAATGCCCCAAACAAGATAGGCATGGGCAGCACTGGGGAGCACTGGCGCATACCGCACCTGTGCGAGGACATCACATTTGTGCTTATATGGACCTTCCACTTCCTCCAGCAGCTTGACCTTGATCAGGTCCAGATCCCTGAGCAGCATAAAGATAGTCGGAGGGATTGGCAGACGCACCAGGGTCATGCTTTAACCCACCACAGCACCAATGCAGCCTTCTCAAGTTAGTACAAGATGCAATTCTAATTCTTTTGAACAATACAAGTATGTAAGTAAGTCCTCATTTTTGATCAAAGAGGATGTATTCATAGGCTCATGCTAAAGAATAAAAATCCAGGGAGGGTTTTTGGTAGGCAAAATCAAACTGATGAAACGATGCTCAGCGCCCTGTTGGCGGGAGCATTGGCCCTCTTGCTGAGAAGTTATCTGCTTAGCCTCCTGACCCAAGCTGGGTTTTGTCATCCCTCCGTGTAAAGGAGAGGATGGATACAACTTAAGCAGCTCTAATGATATTGATAAGCAGCACAAAGCTGCCAAGAGTGTGCATCCCAGACATAGGCTTGAGTCCCTGGCCTAATCGTTAGCCCAAAGCATACTCCGGATACATTCACAGCTTTGTCCACTTCTCATCCGCCTGTTAGCGGGGCACCACATGTCACAGACCACATGTCACAGACTTCTCATCCGCCTGTTAGCGGGGCACCACATGTCACAGACCTGCACAGAGGCTGCTGCTGCTGCAGCTGCTGCTGTTGTTGCCATAAGGTGTCTGTTGAAGTGCCTGACGCGGCGAAACCCATGGAAGACTGGGCATGGGGCCAGGGAGATGATTGGCGCCGGCTGCAGCGGGCATTGCAACCAGCACGCACCTGGGGCCCAGAATCTGGGCTTTGGCGGCCTCAAAGCTGCGCTGCTTCTCTGCAAGCTCCACACGCCAAGACTCGCATAGGCTTTGGTACTGCTTTTCCACAGAAACCTGCTAGGTGCGTGGAGCAGCACGTGCATGGCTATCTGCTTTACATGTTTTTGCTCTGTACGGAGAGCTGCAAGCCCCATTACTGTGCATGATCCTTTTGGTGGAGGCTTGTTGTTTGCATTGGCTGGGTGAGCTCACAATTATGAAAGGTTATACTCATGGTTGGTGTGAATAGGGCAACATAATGCATGCGCTCATGCCTGTTAAAATCAGGCCGACTAAAACCATCACGCAAAAAATGCAGTCGCTGCACCCAGGCTTGGGCAGCAATAGTGTTTAAGCTGCTCTAGTGGACCCACCCGCTCTTCTTGAAGTGCAGCATGGCTGCCCTGGAGTTGCTTGTGGGCACTGGATAGCTGGATGTGTACCCCTTTGAGCTGCAGAGGGGGTGGTATGAGGAAAACATTGAATAGCTGGATAATGATAAAGACATTGATAGCTGGATGTGTGCACCCTTGAGCTGCAGAGGGGAGGTATGAGGAAAGCATTGAATAGCTGGATGATGATGATAACATTGATAGCTATAATAACGTTGATAGCTGGATATGTATCCTTTGAGCTGCAGAGGGGGTGGCATGAGGAAAACATTGAATAGTTGGATAATGATAATAACTTTGATAGCTATAATAACATTGATAGCTGGATGTGTACCCCTTTGAGCTGCAAAGGGGGGGTGGTACGAGGAAGACATGGAAGGTGTATTACATGCATCCTTGCCATGGCATGGTTAATGTAAGGCAATGATCTCGTCTTCGAGCTATCAATCCAATGCATGTCAAGTGCTGCTGTGGCAGGGATACAGTTACTCTTACACTCTCAAAGTTGCGCTTCAGTTCAATATTCTCCTGGCGCACTCGGCGGAGCTCCAATTCTAGATCCTGCAGTCACATTAGTAGTATGAAATAAGACACCTTTCTGCATCAAAGCAGGAATTGAGGTATTTTTACATGCATGTTTCATAAGAGACTTTTATCGCCACAAGCATTGAAAAATGAGTGGATTACTGTGCTATTTGGTTTAAGCTACTTGCCACGGTCATCGATTGTCATCTTAGTATTCTCTCACGGAAATAGGTCTGTGTTTTTGCGAGACACTTCCGTTCAATTTGGTCACCTCACACAATTACAGGTGCAAATGTGTGCATCGTTAAAAGTGTGTTCAAGGCTGCAAGAGTACAAGTGTGTCTTCAAAGGATGACTTTCTGCATTTACGCATGCATGCTAGCATCCACGAACACGTGTTTGCGTGTGTGAGCACGAGTGCGAGTATTTGTGTCTGCGTACTTGCGCATCTATGTGCATGATTGCATGTGCGTGCGTATTCATTTGTGTGTGATTAGTGTTCGTGCATGTGTGTATGTGATTAGTGCGTGTGCTGTGCAGGTGCGCGTGTCAAGTGTTCGTGCATGTGTGTAAGTGACGTGTGCGTGTGTTGTGCAAGTGTGTGTGTGTGCGTGTGTGTATATATGTGTGTATGTGTGTGTATGTGAGTACATGTGTGTGTGCGCGCACATGTGTGTGCGTGTGCGTGTGCATGTACATGCGTGCGTGTTGTGTGTGTGCGCGTGCATGTACATGCGTGTTGTGTGAGTGAGTGTGCGCGTGCATGTACTTGTGTGTGTGTTGTGTGTGTGTGTG
>LKMJ01000160.1_pt1 | contig 43862 bp, 45 predicted proteins | sample 643391 | NCBI WGS metagenome assembly LKMJ01 (sample SAMN04112250, study PRJNA286221) | soda lake metagenome | biome: soda lake; feature: Kulunda Steppe; material: water; isolation source: sample PL-Br10 brine of Picturesque Lake | place: Russia: Kulunda steppe | collected 2010-07 | reverse complement strand
CGTCGCCTCCGCGCCCTGGAGCAGTTCAAACAGATGCCGATGCCGACCGACTGGCCCGGCCAGCCGGATCTCTCGGAGGTGGACGTCGACGAGATCGTCCCGTATATCCGACCGGATATCGAGACCCGCGGCGGCGCCGAGAGCTGGGAGGACCTCCCAGAGGAGATCAAGGACACGTTCGACAAGCTGGGCATTCCGGAGGCCGAGAAGAACGCGCTTTCCGGCGTCGGTGCACAGTACGAGTCCGAAATCGTCTACCAGAACATGAAAGAGCAGTGGGAGGACAAAGGCGTCATCTTCATGGACATGGACAAGGCGGTGCAGGAGCACCCCGACATCGTCCGTGAGCATTTCATGACCTCCTGTGTCCCCCCGAGCGACAACAAGTTCGCCGCACTCCACGGCGCTATCTGGTCCGGCGGCTCGTTCGTTTACGTCCCCGAGGACACCGTCGTCGAGATGCCCGTCCAGGCGTACTTCCGGATGAACAGCGAGGGGATGGGCCAGTTCGAACACACGCTCATCGTCGCCGAGGAGAACTCCGAGGTCCACTACATCGAGGGCTGTTCCGCCCCGAAGTACTCGGCGTTCAACCTCCACTCCGGCTGCGTCGAGGTGTTTGTCAGCGAGAACGCCCACGTCCAGTACTCCACGGTCCAGAACTGGTCGCGAAGCACGTACAACCTCAACACGAAGCGCGCCATCGTCGAGCGAGACGGGACGATGGAGTGGGTTTCCGGGAGCATGGGCTCGAAGGCGACCATGCTCTACCCTGCCACCATCCTCAAGGGTCCCGGCGCGACGGACAACCACATCACCATCGCGTTCGCCGGCGAGGGCCAGAACATCGATACCGGCGCGAAGGTCTATCACAACGCGCCCAACACGCAGTCGACCATCGAGTCCAAATCCGTCGCCAAGGACGGCGGTCGGACCAACTACCGCGGTCTGGTCCACATCTCGGACGGTGCCGAGAACTCGAGCACTGCGGTCGAGTGTGACGCGCTGATGTTCGATAACGAGTCCACATCGGACACGATGCCGTACATGGAGATTCAGGAATCGAACGTTCACGTGGCCCACGAGGCGACGGTCGGCAAGATTGGTGACGAGGACGTGTTCTACCTCCAGTCGCGCGGACTCGACGACGACGACGCAAAGCAGATGATTGTCAACGGCTTCATCGAGCCCATTACCGAGGAGCTCCCAATCGAGTACGCCGTCGAACTCAACCGACTGGTCGAACTCGAGATGGAGGGCTCGCTCGGATAGCGAGGTGACCCATATGAGCACGCAGGTACACGCCAATCTGACGGAAGAACAGGTGCAGGAAATCAGCGAATCTCTCGGCGAGCCCCAGTGGCTACTCGAGACCCGTCTCGACGCGCTCGCCGCCCTCGAAAGGCTGGAGATGCCCGACGTCATCCGGACGCCGGGACGCGACTGGACGAACCTCGACTCGCTCGATTACGAGACGCTGGTCGACCCGCTCGACTGGGCACAGGAGAAAGACCGCGTCAGCGCCGAGGGCGTCGACGTTCTCGGCTGGGAAGAAGCACTCTCCGAACACGGCGACCTCATCGAACAGCACTTCGGGAGCGCCGTGGACCCACAGCGGAACTACCTCACCGCCCTCTCGACGGCGCTGTTTAGCGCCGGGACAGTCGTTTACGTCCCCGAGGGCGTCGCCGCCGAGGACGTGAAGATTCGGACGGAGATGAACTCTCGGTCGCTGTTCAACTACACGCTCGTCATCGCCGAGGAGTCTGCCAGCGTCACGGTGCTGGAACGACAGTCCACCGGCGAAGAGCTGGATGGAAACCGCTACTACAGCGGCGTCGTCGAGGCAGTCACCGGCGAGAACGCCCACGTCCAGTACGGGACGCTCCAGAACCTCTCGGAGGAGACGTACAACTTCCAGGTCAAGCAGGGACTCACCGGGCAGTACAGCAGTATCAACTGGATAGAGGGCAACATCGGTACCCTCATGACCAAGAGCTCGGTCGAGACACGCCTCATCGGCGACAGCAGCGAGTCGAAAATCGTTGGTGCCTTCTTCAGCCACGAGGACCAGCATATCGACATCGCCAGCCGCGTCTGGCACGAGGGCGCGCACACGACAGCCGACCTCGTAACCAGGGGCGTGCTGGACGACGTGGCGCGCTCGGTGTACGAGGGTGTCCAGGACGTCGGCGAAGACGCCTGGGACACAAACTCCTACCAGCGCGAAAATACGTTGATGCTCTCGGACGAGAGTGAAGCGGATGCCTCCCCGAAGCTCATCATCAACAACCACGACACGGAGGCGAGCCACTCTGCCACCGTCGGGCAGGTCGACGCAGAGGACCTGCTGTACATGACCTCGCGGTCCATTCCCGAGGACGTGGCGGTGAACATGCTCGTGGAGGGCTTCTTCGTTCCGGTTCTCGAAGAGGTCGAAGTCGACGAACTGCGCGAGGACATGCAGACTCTCATCGCACAGCGCCTTCGGCAGTAACCGTCTGCGCTCGCTTTTCTCATCGGTGTGATAATTACTCGTGGGTCACTCGTAGACATACGAACGAGTATTAGGAATATATGGATAATCGCTTAAACTCCCCCCATTCTAGTACTAGTAATCATGTCCGATAACGACCCTCTCGATGCAGTTCGGGAGTTGACAGTCGACGGAGAGAGCTACAAGATAGCAGACCTCACGGCGCTCGAAGAACAGGGGTTGTGTGATCTCGATTCGCTTCCGGTAAGCATCCGAATCCTGCTCGAGTCGGTGCTTCGAAACGTCGATGGGGAGAACATCACCGCAGACGACGTTCGAAACGCGGCGTCGTGGGAACCCGATGTCCCAGATGTCGAAGTCCCGTTCAACCCCTCGCGTATCGTCCTGCAGGACCTGACAGGCGTTCCCGCCGTGGTCGACCTCGCAGCGATGCGCTCTGCGGCTGAACGCGCCGGTGAAGACCCGAGCATCGTCGAGCCGGAGATACCTGCCGACCTCGTCATCGACCACAGCGTGCAGGTCGACCACTTCGGGAGCGCGGACGCCTACGACAAGAACGTCGAAATCGAGTACGAGCGCAACGAGGAGCGCTACAAGGCAATCAAGTGGGCCGAGCAGGCGTTCGAGGACTTCAACGTCGTCCCGCCGGGCACGGGAATCGTCCACCAGGTGAACCTCGAACATCTCGGTCGCGTCGTCCACGACCGCGAAATAGACGGCGAGCAGTGGCTCCTGCCCGACACGCTCGTCGGCACCGACAGCCACACACCGATGATAAACGGTATCGGCGTCGTCGGCTGGGGCGTCGGCGGTATCGAGGCCGAGGCCGCGCTGCTCGGCCAGCCCATCACGATGACTCTGCCCGAAGTCGTCGGCGTCGAGCTCACCGGCGAACTCCCGGAGGGTGCGACCGCCACGGACCTCGTGCTCCACATCACGGAGAAGCTCCGGCAGGTGGGCGTCGTCGACAAGTTCGTCGAGTTCTTCGGCCCCGGCGTCTCCCAGCTTTCGGTCGCTGACCGAGCGACCATCGCGAACATGTCGCCGGAGCACGGCTGTACCATCAGCATGTTCCCGGTCGACGAGAAGACTCTCGAGTACCTCGAACTCACCGGTCGTGAGGACGACCACATCGAACTTGTCCGCGAGTACCTCGAAGCCCAGGGGCTGTTCGGCAAGCACGATCCCGAGTTCACCGAAACCGTCGAGTTCGACCTCGGAGAGGTGGAGCCGAGCCTCGCCGGTCACAAGAAACCCCACGCCAGAATTCCGATGGGAGACCTGGACGAGCACTTCCCGACGCTGCTCGCTGAAGAAGGTGTCATCGACTCCGGAGCAGCCGAGGGTGACGGCGGTCTCGTCACCGACACCCGCCAGCCTGACCTCGACGAGAAGGTTCCGGTCACGCTCGACGACGGGACCGAAATCGAAATCGGCCACGGCAGCGTCCTCGTCAGCGCGATTACGAGCTGTACGAACACCTCCAACCCGTCGGTGATGGTTGCCGCTGGACTACTCGCTCGCAACGCCGCCGAGCAGGGGCTGGAAGTCCCCGACTACGTCAAGACCTCGCTCGCGCCCGGGAGCCAGGTCGTCACCGAGTACCTGGAACAGGCCGACCTGCTGGACGACCTCGAAGCGCTGGGGTATCACGTCGTCGGCTACGGCTGTACGACCTGTATCGGCAACGCCGGACCGCTGGCCGAGCCAATCGAGGCTGCAATCGACGAACACGACCTCTGGACGACGAGCGTCCTCTCCGGAAACCGGAACTTCGAGGCGCGCATTCACCCGAAGATTCGTGCCAACTACCTCGCCAGCCCGCCGCTCGTGGTTGCGTACGGGCTCGCGGGTCAGATGGACATCGACCTCGAAAACGAACCAATCGGGACAAACGACGACGGCGAGGCGGTGTATCTCGAAGACATCTGGCCGGACCCAGAAGAGGTTCGCCGGACGATTCACGAGAACGTCTCCCCGGAGATGTTCGAGGAGAAGTACGCAAGCGTCTTCGAGGGTGACGAGCGCTGGGACGCGCTGGAAGCGCCTACCGGTGACGTGTACGAGTGGGACGAGGAGTCGACCTACATCCGCGAGCCACCGTTCTTCCAGGAGTTCCCACTGGAGGAGCCCGGCGTCGAGGATATCGCCAACGCACGTTGTCTCATGACGCTCGGTGACACTGTCACGACCGACCACATCAGTCCTGCAGGGCCGTTCAGCGAGGACCTCCCTGCTGGTCAGTGGCTCATGGAACACGGCGTCGAGCCGTGGGAGTTCAACACCTACGGAGCCCGTCGTGGCAACCACGAGGTGATGATGCGCGGCACCTTCGCCAACGTCCGCATCGAGAACGAGATGCTCGACGGCGTCGAGGGTGGGTACACGGTTCATCATCCCTCCGGGGAAGAGACCACCGTCTACGACGCGAGCATGCGCTACCAGGAGGAAGAGACGCCGCTTGTCGTCATGTCCGGTATCGAGTTCGGAACCGGCTCCAGCCGCGACTGGGCGGCCAAGGGAACGGACCTGCTGGGCATCCGGGCGACTATCGCCGAGAGCTACGAGCGAATCTACCGCGACAACCTCATCGGGATGGGCGTGCTGCCCCTGCAGTTCGAGGACGGTGACTCCTGGGAGTCGCTCGGGCTCGACGGTACCGAGGTGTTCGAGATTCGCGGCCTCGACGATGGCCTCGAACCGAACGACGAGCTAACGGTGATTGCAGAGAACGAGGACGGCGAGACGACCGAGTTCGGCGTCACTGCACAGGTCGGCACGCCAGCCGCGGTCGAGTACGTCGAGAACGGCGGCGTCCTGCACCTCGTCTTGCGCCGCCTGCTGACCGAATAACTCGAATCACGCCGGCTTCGGCTCGACTGTCCCCGGTACACTTTTTTGACCGAGCCGAGAGGGCTCTGTATGCGACTCGCACGTATCCTGACACCCGAGGGACCGGTCGAGGGGCGCTACGAGGATGGGACAGTTCTCGCGGACGACGGCGTCTACGAGGTCGGTGTCGACGGCAGACTCCTCCCTCCCTGTGACCCGAGCGCACTCTACTGCATCGGACGGAACTACGCCGAGACGCTCGAACAGATGGAGTACGAACGATCCGAGGAGCCGACGTTCTTCATCAAACCACCGTCGTCGCTGGTAGCCCACGGGCAATCAGTCGCGTACCCCGAGTTTACCGAGGAGTTCACGTACGCGGGCGAGCTGGCAGCCGTCATCGACGTGCGTTCTCGGAACCTCGGTCCCGAGGACGTGCCCGAGGTGGTTCGTGGGTACACGATTATGAACGACCTCGACGCGCTCGACCAGCCGAACCTCCCGGCTCGAAAAGCGTTCGACGGCTCCGCGCCGCTCGGACCGTGGCTGGAGACCGACCTCGACCCCACGAATCTCGATATGCACACCGTCATTAACGGGGAACGACGGCAGGACGCTAACACGGAACTCATGCTGTTCGACCCGTACGAACTCGTCTCCTTCCTCTCGAAGCGGTTCACGTTCGAGCCGGGAGACGTCGTCGCTTTCGGGAGTCCGGCCAATCCTGGACTGCTCGAACCCGGCGACGATGTCGAAATCACGTACGAGGGAGTCGGGTCGCTCCGGAACACGATTACGGAATCGTCGCCTTCACCTTCCTGAATCGCACGCAGCAACTGAGTGCTAGCCGCTATCGACCGAAATACGGAGCCAGTAGTAGCTCCCCTCGTACTCGATGTAACCATTGTGACACCCTCGCTGTCGTATCACCGGCGTTTCTTCTACCCGGTGTTCCCCATCTTCGATGGTCTGCTCGAACTCGTGTTGAGCCGCATCAGGGAGCTCGTTGAACTCACAGACGGGTTCGTCTTCATCGATACTGTTCTCGGGGGGTTCGAGGTCGAGTATGTACGCCTCCTGCAGCGCGTTCTCGGGAACGCCAGCACCCTCGTCGCTGGCGACCCGGGCACCGAGACAGCCCGCCACGGCAACCGGGAGGAGACAGCCGACGAGGAGTGTCCGCCTGTACATGATAAACGTTTCAGCTGGATTCGGGAAGAACCGTCTCGACGCTCGCTGTCGCCGCTTCTGGTGTGCTTCGCCACCGGGTTTGATAACCGCGCGACACTCACTCTGGCCCATGGAGACCGCGCTCGACAGAGAGACCGAACGCGAAATCGAATCGTTCGTCGGCGACTGGCTCGTCGACGCGAACGTCCCCGGAGCGAGCATCGCCGTCGTCCGAAACGATGACCCGGTGTATGCGTCCGGGTTCGGTTCACGGGACCTGGAGTCGAACGACCCGGCGACGGCCGAGACGCAGTACGGAGTCGCCTCCTGTACCAAGTCCGTCGCTGGGCTCGCCGTCCTCATGCTCGAAGAGCGTGGCGAGCTATCGGTCGAGGACCCTGTAGCGGAGTACGTCGACGAGTTCGACCTCGCTGGCGAGGACGGCCCTATCACGATTCACGACCTGTTGACACACTCTTCGGGGCTGCCGACGCTCCGTTCGAGCACCGTGTTGCTCTACCGGCTGACCGGCGTCGAGGAACACGGCGTCCCCCTGGGCGACCGCGAGGACTTCTATCGCCACCTCAACGACGCACAGGGCGAAATAGCCGGGCCGCAGGGTGAGCAGTTCATGTACTGCAACGCTGGGTACAACGTGCTCGGCCACCTCGTCGGCGAGGTGTCCGGCGCGCCGTTCGAGACGTTCGTCGAGCGGGAGATTCTCGACCCGCTGGGCATGAACCGCTCGACGTTCGACCCCGATGAGATGAACGCGGACTCGATGACTCCACACGCGTTACAGGACGGAACTCCCGAACCCACGCCGTTTCCCCACCGGCCTGTCAGCTACGCCGCTGGTGGCCTCATCGCACCCGTGACAGAGCTGACGAACTACCTCCGGATGCAGCAAAACGGTGGCACGTTCGAGGGAACCGAACTGGTGTCGGAAGACGCCCTGGGGCGCGCCCACACGGGCTATATGGAGCGAGCGGACAGCGAGTACGGCTACGGCTGGGGTCGCTCGGAGTTCCTCGGACGGACGCTCGTCGGCCACGGCGGTTCCCTCGGTGTTTCCTCGTCCTATATGGGGTTCACCGAGGACGGCGAGTACGCAATTGCGATGGCCGCGAACACGACGCCGGCACCGACGCCACCGACGGTCGCGAAGGGGGTACTGGCAATTCTGGAGGGGGAGGACCCTGCTGAGGCTGTGCCGTACTTCGCTCGCAAAGAGCGCTTCGAGGAGCTGACCGGGGAGTACGAATCCTATCGGGGAATCACGACGGCTTCAGTCGAGGAGCGCAGCGGAGTCCTCGAACTCACCATCCAGCACGCCCTGGGTGAGGAGTCGGTGATGCTGGTGCCCAAAGAGCCGGAACAGCCGGGATACGTGTTCGAAGTACCGACGATGACCGGCGCACGAAAGGGTGCGAGATTCGAGGTTCACGAGGATCACGTCGACCTCTACTACGACCGGAACCGCCTCCATCAGCAGACCTGAAACGGGTAACCGTTCGCAGCGCCGAACGTGAAAACACACCGACGAGGGCGTCGAACAGGGAACCGTTTAAGAGGGCGTGTCCCCGACGTAGGAGCATGAATCGAGCAGTGAGCGTGTGCGGAAACTCTCTCCTGGGGTGTCGATGAGCGTCCAGTCACCCGTCTCTACGGACCACCAGCTCGCACGGCTCCTCCAGATTGGCGTGGTACTGGAGGAGGTCGTCGAGGCCCGAGCGGCGAAACACGCCGCCGAGTCCGAGGATATCAACGACGAGATACGCGAGTTCCTCACCGAGGCTGCCGAGGAGTCTGCCGAACACCGTGAACGCATCGAAGCGCTGGTCCAACAGCTCGACGCGGAGACCATCCCGTTCGACGATATCCAGATGCTGGTCGAACAGCGCTACGAGGCCGACCAGGACTTCGACGGCGTGCTCTACGACCAGCTCTGTAACGAGGAGACAGCATACAAGTTCTACGACGACCTCATCGAGGCAATCGAGGCGTCGGACGCGGAGTTCAGCGTCGACCGCGACGCTGTGCTCGCGGAGCTTCGGGCGATTCGCGAGGAGGAAGCCGAAGGAGTCGAGGAAGTCACGACACTGATGGAGGAGCGAACATGACCGGTCGAACGCAGCAACGATATTCTCGGAGGGTGCTATGAACACGGCAAACCAGTATCTCAAAGCAATCTATCTCGTTCAGGAGATCGAAGATGGGCCAGCGTCGACCGGTGCGGTCGCGGAGATGCTGGACGTGAGTCCTGCGAGCGCCAACGAGATGATTGGCAAGCTCGAAAACGATGGGCTCTGTAATCACGAGAAGTACAAGGGTGTCGACCTCACTGACGAGGGAATCGTCCGCGCCAGAGACGCCCTCCAGAACTACTGCATCATCGAGCGCTTTCTCATCGAGGTGCTCGAGGTCGAGAGCTTCCGCGAGGAAGCCCAGCAGCTCGAATCCGTCATCGACGAGACGGTCGCCGAACGGCTGGACACCATCATCGACCGCGACCCACAGTGTCCCGACTGCTTCGATGCTGAGACCGACGTCTGTGCGCTGCTCGAACTGGAGTGTGACGCGGCGGACTGACGCTTCTATCGACCGCCGATTGACGCTCTCGCTGACAGCTTACCTATCATCGAAACGGAACGTACTTGGAACAGGTCCATCTACACCACCGCATGCAACTCGATACGTCCCCTGCCGAGCAGTTTCTCGCCTACGTGGACGGTGACTATTCGCTCTCGACCGTGTGGGACCATCCAGCCTACGACGTGGCTCGCGCCCACGCGGACCTGTTCGGCCGGGAGCTGACACAGGAGTCCGTCGAGGACGCGCTCGACGGCGAGGAGACGGCGTTCTCTCGTCCCGAGAACCCGACGGAGAACCGGGAGGAGATTTCCGACCTGCTGGCGCATATTCGGCAGCGCGAAGACGAGTGGCGAGAGGCGATTGCCACCCACCTCCGGCGGGTCACCCGCGAGGATGACCTCTCGGACGTGACGGTCTATCTCGGCATCGGCTACGAACTCGGAATCGGGCTCGAAGATGGGGCGTACCTCGATTTGAACGAGCCGCTCTTTTTCGAGTCGCCGCGCCAGCTCCTGTACACCGCTATCCACGAGAGTTCACACACCGTTTACGAGCACGAACACCGGGCGCGGAGCGACCTGAGCCTGGAGCCGGACCTGCTCGGCTCCCCTGATCACCAGCTGGACGTCTTCGAGACGGTGTTCCACACCGAGGCGTTCGCCACGTACACGCCGCTGGAACTCCGGCGCGAGGACGGAAACGTGGGCGAGGTCGACCACGTTCTCTGTGCGGACTACCGGGCGCTCTCGGACGATGAACAGCTCCGGCAGCTCGTCGAGCGGTACGATTCGCTGCGAGACACGGTCCGGGACGACTCCGTCTCGCGGAGGACGCTGCTCGGGACGCTCTTCGGTGAGCACCGGCTTCCCTATCGGCTCGGCTGTGCGATGCTCGACCGCATCGAGCGCGAAGTGGGTATCGAGGAGGTCCGCGACGCCTTCTATCTGCCGCCCGAGGAGTTCCTCAACACGTACGACTGGGCGCTCGACGCCTACCGACCCGCCTGACTACAGTCGCCCGGTCACGAGCAGCCAGTCCCGGCAAAAGCCCAGCAGGAATGGGACCATCGCCGCGACGGCCAGCGGCCGGGTCACAGCCGGCTCGAAAACTGGCGCCAACACCACGAATACCACCGCCATCCCCAGCGCGCCGAGGAGCTTGCGGGTAAACCGCCCCGGGAGCTCCGCGACCGGCAGCCCGCGTCGCTGCCGGAGGGCGAGCGCGCCGACGAACGCATAGCGGGCGATGCCGACCAGCAGGAAGACCGCCGGGGCCGCTCCGATGCGGATTGCGAGGAGGGAACCGACGAGCAGGGCGAGCCCATCGATCTCCACGTCCACGCGGGCACCGAAGGCTGAGACGGTCCCTCGCGCCCGTGCGACTACCCCGTCGACCCCGTCGAACAGGGCACCCGTCCCGAACAGCAGTGCGGGGGCCCACACAAGCGCGCCGTCGGGACGACCGATGGCGAGGAACCCGGCGAGGAGCAGGATTGCGCTTCCCCGGAGCACTGTCAGCGCCGTCGCGAGGGTGAACCGCTGTTGGCCGCTTGTGCGTGTTGCCGTCCGGCTCGCGTGATAGAAGATAGCAGTCTCAGCAGCGAGCACGGCCAGAACGGCGACCACGAACGCTGCAGGAATCGAGAGCGCCAGCGAGAGGGCGACCAGCCCGACGAGAACAGCAGCCACGCTCACCGCTGTTGCGGTCTGCCATGGAGAGTGTCGGAGTGTGGTGACATCGGTCATCGGTTGTTCCTGTCGATTCGGAGGTGTGACTCTCGCCTGTAGAGGATGATGAGCAGGCTGATGAGTGCGAGCTGGACGGGTTTGTCGAGAGCGGCCATCGGCGAAATCTCACCGAGGTTGCTCGGCTCGTTCAGAACGTACCAGAGGGCGACCTGTGCGGCGACGAACGGAACGCCGAGGGCGAGGACGAGCCGCCGGCGATAATCAAGCGCGTAGAGGACGATTCCCACACCGAACCCGACGGCTGCGAGTATCGCGGCCACGCCGAGTGGGTCTGGCAGTGCCCCGATACCGAGTGCGAGATGGACGATACCGGTCACCACTGCCAGCACGACGGCGCTCTGTTCGACCCTGGTGAGTGACTGCCAGTGGCCGCTCGCATTCGACTTCATCGGCTGTCTGTTCGTCCGTATCGACAAAATCAGTTCCGCACGGGAGAACGACGTGCTCGTTTCCAGGCCGGGAGGGAGCAGTCCGACCGTACTGGGGCGGTTCCCGTCGACACAGAACAAGCGGATTTATACGTCGGAAACTGCGAGTAAGGAGTATATGGACGAACACGAGTCAACCTCAGGGGTGACGAGACGGCAAGCACTCAAAGCCGGTGGCAGTATTGCGGCAGGCGCGGCGACCTTCGGCGTGGCTGGCGCGGGTGCCGCCAGCGCACAGCAGGACGCCTACGATGGCTACCTTGCAGACGCGGAATGGGACGGTGTCACCGTCGACGCGAGCGAGATGGACGAGGTAGAAGTCGATGTCGGTGCAGTCGACGGCCTCCAGTTTGGTCCCCCGGCAATCTACGTCGAACCCGGCACGACAATCCGGTGGACGTGGACGGGTGACGGCGGCGCACACAACGTCCTCCACGATGTCGATGACCCGATTTTCGACAGCAGGCTGGACCACGACGGCGATATGATTGACGAAGCAGGATACACGTACGAGTACACGGTCGAGGACGGTGACGAGGGTGCACATCCCTACGTCTGTACGCCACACCGCACGCTCGAAATGAAGGGTGTTCTCGTCGTCGGTGAGGAGAACGTCGAAACTGACCTCACCGGGTTTGGTGACGGCGAAGCCGGACTGAACATGGGCTCGGTCGCTGCAGGGACGGCTGTGTTCAGTGTCGTCGCGTTGGCAGGAGTTGCTGCCTATCGCGATCTGGTCGGCGAGCAACTCGAGTAATCGAACGTATCTCTCTCAGACGCCGCGGTGTTGTAGCTGTTCGTCTTCTTCGAGGTCTGCGTTCGCGTCGCCTTTCATCCCCGCACCGACGTTGGCGGATATCTCGGCGAGTTTCTCCGGGTCGTCCCAGTTGTTAACTGCTTCGACGATAGCCTGACCCATCGCTCGCGGGTTCTCCGCACCGAAGATGCCCGACCCGACGAAGATACCGTCACAGCCATGGTGCATCATGAGCGCGGCGTCGGCGGGCGTTGCGATGCCGCCAGCGGCGAAGTTCACGACCGGGAGACGGCCGCGTTCTGCGGTGTCGTGGACGAGATGTGCGGGCGCTTCGTGTTCGCGTGCCCAGCGTTCGCGCTCTTCGTGACTCATTCCCTCTAGCTTGCGGATTGCGCTTTTGATGTTTCGCTGGTGGTGGACCGCCTGGTTCACGTCGCCAGTCCCGGCTTCGCCCTTGGTCCGAATCATCGCCGCACCCTCCTCGATTCGGCGGAGTGCCTCTCCGAGGTTGCGTGCGCCACAGACGAACGGCGAGGTGAACTCCCGTTTATCGATGTGGTACTTGTCGTCGGCGGGTGTCAGTACCTCGGATTCGTCTATCATGTCGACGCCGATTGCTTCGAGAATCTGCGCCTCGGTCGTGTGGCCGATGCGCGATTTCCCCATGACTGGTATCGTGACGGCGTCGATAATCTCTTCGACATCTGCGGGGTCGGCCATCCGCGCGACACCGCCGCGTTTGCGGATGTCTGCCGGGACGGCTTCCAGGGACATCACGGCAACCGCACCGACATCCTCGGCAATCTGGGCCTGCTTCTCGTCGACGACATCCATGATAACGCCCCCTTTCTGCATCTTGGCGAACCCGCGTTTGACGAGTTCGGTCCCGCGTTGGAGCTCCTCGAGGTCGGTTTCCTGACTCATACGCAAACCTTGGCCTACACGAACTTAACGGGTCTGATTACCACAGCGAGGGCCGCTGTCTCACCCGAGAGGAGCGCGGCTCGGAACTCCGCAAGCCTGCAGCCCTAGACCAGCTCCGTGGTCAGGTAGACGTAGACGGAAGCGAACAACACGGCGTTGTACAGCCCGTGTACCAGCGCCGGGACGACGAGGTTGTCTGTGTGCTCATAGAGCCATCCGATAACGAGGCTGAGCGAGAACAGAATCGCCAGTGACAGCCAGACGCCCTCGCCGAAGTAGGCGGGCAGGTGCGCCAGCGCGAAGATGGTGCTTGTCACGGCGATTCCGGCGAACTCGCCGTAGAAATCGACCAGCCGGCTCTGGATGACGCCCCGGAAGAGCAGCTCCTCACCAGGACCGATGAACAGCACCGACATCGGAACCATCACCAGCATAATCTCCGGTCGGTCGGCTGCCAGCTCGATGACCTCGTGGTCGCTCGGCTCGCTGACTGGGAGAAACTCCACCAGCACCCCGAGCACGAGTGCCAGAGCGAGAACTGCGATCGTTCCCAGAACTGTCCAGCCGAGGTCACGAGCAGTGGGCCTCCGGATGCGCAGGTACGAGAGCGGCAGGTCGCGGTATCGGAGATACACCGCTGCCGTTATCGCGAACCCGAGAGCCAGCCCGACGACGCTGAGCACCAGCCCGACAGCGAGGTCATCGAGCGGAACTCCAAGTGGCGCGAGCAACCCACCCAGCAGGAGCGAGACGACCAGCCCGACAGTAAGCCCACCGAAGCCGACCACCAGCATCTCGATGAGCGTTTCGACATCACGACGGTTCGGTGTGGACATACCCTACCGTTCAAAAGCGACGGGTAAAGATGCTATCCTCCGGAGCCCTCGCAGGCTGGTAGGTTCCTGACCCGACTGGAGACGGAGAGAGAACAGTCGCGTTACGCAGGCTGCTGGGTGTTCTGCTTGCTCGTCACGTAGCCGGCGATTCGGTTGCGCACGCCTTTCGACTCGATGTTGGTGAGCTCTGCGACGACATCTTTGTTGTGTTCGAAGTCCGGTCCGAACGCGTCGGGATATCGCTCCATCAGGATGCGACCCGTTTTTTTGACGTAGGCTGGTTTGATGGCCATTGGTGTCCCTACGTTACCGGGACGGCCTTTAAAATGATTCGACTTGTGGTTCTGGCCGTCCGACCGATTCTTTAGGATGTGTGCACAACGAGCGGGTATGACCGAGCTGTTGTACTTGCCAGATGACGACGGAACGACTGAGTTCACCGCGACGGTGACCGAGGTGACCGAGGAGTACATCGTCCTCGACGCGACGTACTTCTACCCCGAGGGCGGCGGCCAGCCCCCGGACCACGGCACGCTCTCGTGGGACGGCGGCGAGGCCGAGATTACCGACGCCCGGAAGAACCACGGCGACGTTCGCCATTACATCGACTCGCTGTCTGGCGAGTTTCCGGAGGAAGGCGAGACAGTCGAGGGTGCAGTCGATGTCGAGCGTAGAGAGAACCTGCGGCGGATGCACACCGCACAGCACGTCGTCTCCCGCATCGTGCTGGACGAGTACGACGCCACGACGGCGGGCAATCAGATACACCCCGACCGCTCGCGCATCGACTTCGAGCCTGCAGCGTTCGACGATGAGGATATCGAGTATATCGAGCGACTCTCGAACGAGGCAATCGACCAGGATTACGGTGTAACAAAGGCGGAACGTCCACGAGACCAGGTCGAAGAGCGCGTCGACGAGGGTCGGGCTCTCCTCGACCTGATACCGGACTCGGTCGACCCGCTTCGCGTCGTCGAAATCGAGGAGTTCGACATGTGTCCCTGTGGCGGCACGCACGTCGATAGCCTCGGGGCAGTCGGTCGTGTCAACATCATCAACCGCACGTCCAAGGGCACGGATATCGAACGAATCGAGTTCCGCCTGGACGGCTAACAGCTCCGGGCTGTTTGTGTTTCAGTAACCGTTCTTTCAGTTACCGTTACATCCAATATGGATGCCTGCGAGTACTCAGTAACGGCCCATATAGAGAGATAACGAATGAACAGTAACGAGAAGTTTCTTGTGCTCGTCATCGCGCTCATCGGCGCACTCACGCTATTTATCACGCTCCCGGTCCTCCAGTACATCCTTCTCTCGATAATCCTCGCGTACGTGCTCTTTCCGATTCACGTTCGGCTGCGGAAACATGTCGGTAGCTTCCTCTCCGCTGTCGTCCTTATTGGGGCGTCGATAGTGTCGGTCATCGCTCCGGTTGCGTATATTCTGTACGTGTTCGCCCTGGACTTACAGGGCTTCCAGCAGGGTGAGACGGGGTTAGAAATCTCGACGGTCGAGGAACGCATCCTCGAACTGACTGGCGCCGAAGTCGACATCGTGAACACCGTCGAGACGGTGACTGAGGGTCTCTTCGAGGTTTTCTTCGGCGGTGTGACTGGCGTTATCTCGACCGCGTTGCAGTTTTTCATCGGCATCGCACTCGTGTTGTTCCTCGTCTTCTATCTCCTTCGGGACGGCGAGCGCTTCGTCCTCTGGCTCGAAGAGCTGAGCCCCCTTCCAAAACGCGACACCAAACACCTTTTCTGGAAGGTCAACCAGACCATGTGGGGGTCGGTCATCGGTCATACGTTCGCGGCGGTGGTGCAGGCGGTCGTCGCCGGGGTCGGAATCTGGCTCGCTGGCATCCCGAACCCACTGTTCTGGACAGTCGTGATGGCGGTTCTCGCGTTCCTTCCCCTTATCGGTGCCTTCCTCGTCTGGGCACCTGCTGCGGCCTATCTTGTCATCATCGACGAGATGGTCCCCGGCGTACTGCTGTTTCTCTACGGGCTGACCATCGTCAGTATGATTGACTACTACGCCCGTCCGCTGGTCATCGACCAGTCGGCTCGGCTCAACCCGGGTGTCATCCTCGTCGGCGTCTTTGGTGGCCTCTACACCTTCGGGTTCGTCGGCCTATTCGTCGGCCCAATCGTCATCGGCATTCTCGCGGCGACGCTGGAGACAATCAAGGACAAGCAAGAGACCGAGCGCGCTGCCGAGGAGGCGAAAGCCCATCACCTTCCTGCGGAGTACTCTGGGGCGGACCCCGGGGGCGGTGACATGCCAGACGGAGCTATTGACGGGACACAGACGGACTCCTGAGAGCGACGGCAGGGTCGCCAACAGTGTCTCATTTCCCGTAGTAGGCCCGCTTGCTCCAGAGGTAGGCGATGAGAATGACGCTGATGATGATTCCAACGCCGTCGAAGCGGACGAGGTCAATCAACAGGTCGAACGAGAAGATAATCATGCCCAGTGTCCAGCCCCAGGGCTTGAGCACCCAGAGTCCGTAGAGCACGACCAGATAGCCAACTGCAAGGCCAGCGAACAGGAGCCCGAGTTCGGTTGCCGCTCCGCCGTAGGACATGATATCGAGCGCGATGAACAACAGATACAGGCCAGCCAAACCGGCGATGATGCAGTACAGCTTGATGCCGAGCGGTGCGGTTTCGTACTCTGATGCGGGGTCGTACTGGTATGACATGTGTGGAGGGGTTGATTCGTGGGCAGCAGTCTGGTGTGAACTGATTGGTCGTTCTCCTTTCCTGGCTAAATAGTTCCTGTTGTAACTGTCCTCGACCGGCCAGCCGCATTCAGAACGTACAAGTTCGGAGAACCCCGACAATTTCGTAGATGCAGACTCCTTCGCGCCGCCGATATCTGAGTCTCCTCTGTGGCACAGCCACAATCTCGCTCGCTGGTTGTGTCACCGATGACGACGAAGGTCCCGTGTTTCTCGTCACCGATGTCGCCTACAGCACGCAGGAATCGGGGGATATCGAGGTGCAGGTTACCGTCGAGAACGGAGCACTGGAGCGCCAACAGAGCACGCTCGAAGCCACCATTCGCTACGAACCCGACGATGGCGAGGCCGAAGAGTGGCGACAGACCGAACCGCTGGAGCTCTCCGGCGGCACGGAGATACAGCGACATTTCCGGTTCGAGGGAGTCTACGACCCCGACGCCGATATCGAGTACTACTCGATAGACGCTCAACTTGTCGACGACGGGACACCACGTAACGAGTAGTCTCTACCGAGTCCGCCCAAATTCTTAAGACCGGACGGTTCGACCCCTGGGTATGACCACTTCCGGCATCGAGACCTCGTTGCTCGTGTTCGCGGTCAGCCTGCTCGTCGGCGGGTTCGGCATCCATATCGGCTCGAAACTGGTGTTGAAATCCCGTAGCTACTCCCACGCGGTCGTCACCGCGCTGTTCGGGGCACTTGCCTGGGCCGGAGTCGAACTGCTGTTCGGGCGCATCGGTATCGGCGGGCTCCTCTCCTCGCTCGTCGCCCTGCTCGTCTGGATATGGGTCGTTCGCTTGCGATATCGCGTCGGCTGGATTCGAGCGAGTCTCCTCGCTGTGGGCGCGTGGTTCGGTGCAGTGCTTGCGCTGTTCGTGCTCGCTCTTTTTGGTGTGGGAGATATGGGTGCGCTCGGCGTTCCGGGCGTGTAATCGCTCCCCGGGAGTTATCAGGTAGCCAGCCGAAGCCACGCGTATGATTACCGGCTCGGAGATGGCAGTTATCGACGCGAACGCCGAGGCGCTGGGGGTTCCCCGCAAGCAGCTCATGGAGTCCAGCGGTAACGCAATCGCCGAAACCGTCCGCGAGGTGGCCGACCCCGAGGATACTATCGTCCTCGTTGCCGGGCGCGGGAACAACGGCGGTGACGCATTCGTCGCGGCCCGATTTCTCGATGAGTTCGACGTTCGCACACGGCTGCTCGGTCGTGCCGAGAGCATCACGACCGACATCGCACGGGAGAACTGGGAGGCGCTTCTCACAGCGGAGTACGACGCTACCGAAATCCGCGACTCGGCGACGCTGGAGTTGAGCGAGGCCGACCTGCTGGTCGACGCGATGCTGGGGACAGGAATCAGCGGTGACCTGCGCGAACCCGCCGCCACCGCGGCAGAGGCGATGAACGAGTCGGACACGACCGTCGTCTCGGTCGACGTACCGTCTGGCCTCGATGCCGAAACCGGCGAAACGGCGGCCACAACGGTCGATGCCGACTACGTTGTCACGTTCCACGACACGAAGCCCGGTCTTGCCCAGATTGATGCGGACGTCCGGGTTGCAGATATCGGTGTCCCCGACGCCGCGGAGCGGTTCATCGAGCGTGGTGACTTGCTCCGACTCTCCCGGAGCTCTGACAGTCACAAAGGCGACCACGGCGACGTGCTCGTTATCGGCGGTGGGCCCTACACCGGCGCACCCGCACTGAGTGCTCAGGCAACCCTTCGAGCGGGTGCTGACCTCGCCAAGGTCACCTGTCCCACGTCGGTCGCCCACGAGGTCCAGAGCTACAGCGAGAACCTCATCCTCTACCCGATGCAGGGGACTCGACTCGAACCGGGGCATGTCGGCCCGGTTATGGAGTACGCCCGCGAACACGACGTGCTCGTTATCGGTCCTGGACTGGGTGACGAGGAGGAGACGCTGGAGGCTGCGAAAGCCATCATCGAGTCCTACGACGGCACGGCAATCGTCGACGCCGACCCCTTGCAGATTGTCCCCGACGTTGAAACGGAGGCCGACCTCATCTGCACGCCACATCAGGGAGAGCTGGAACAGATGGGTGGTGAGACGAGCGACGACTGGCGCGACCGCACCGAACGCGTCGCTGAATTCGCCGGGGAACTCGGCCACACGTTGCTTGTCAAAGGGGCGTACGATGTCGTTACCGACGGCGAGCGAACTCGGGTGTGTCGAACGGGCAATCCAGGGATGACAGTTGGTGGGACCGGCGATGTCCTCGCCGGGGTGACGGGTGCGCTCGCCGCAGTGCTCGACCCATTCGATGCCGCGGCGCTCGGTGCGTTCGTCACGGGTCGAGCCGGCGACATTGTCGCCGAGGAGTACGGACACGGACTGCTGGCGACGGACCTGCTGGATGCGATTCCCGAAGCAATGGAACAGCAAGCTCGGCCGTAGAGCTCACCTCCACTCAGGCAGAGGGACTGGTCTCGACGAGTGCCTGGGCTTTCGAGCGGGACTGCTCGACGACGGTCGGTCGGGCCTCGAACTCGATGTACACCTCGTCGGCGTGGTCGCCGTACTCGACCTCCTCGACATAGGCGTTGTCGTGAATCCACGAGACGACGCTCATCGTGTCCTCTGTCATCGGCATGACGAGACGCTCTCGCTTGTAGTCGGGTAACTCCGCGTGAACGCGCTCGCACAACACGTCGACGTTCTCGCCCGTTTTCGCGCTGACGACGACCGGGTTCGGAGCGAGCGCAGACAGGGCCGCTTTTTTCCGGTCAATCTCCTCCTCGTCGACCTTGTCGCACTTGTTGAGCACCGTCACGATAGGTGCCTCGTTGCGTTCGTAGAGGGTGTCGTGACAGGTTACCAGCTTCTCGTGTATCTCCTCGATTGGCTCGCTCACGTCGACGACGAGCAAGACGAGGTCGGCACGATAGACCGCATCGAGCGTCGACTTGAACGACTCGACAAGCCAGTGGGGCAGGTCCGAGATGAACCCGACCGTGTCGGTCACGAGAACGTCACGGCGGTCGAGGTCGGCCTTTCGAGTGGTCGTTCCCAGCGTCGTGAACAGGCGGTCCTCGGACTCGGCCGTCGAGTCGAGGTCCGGATGGATATCCTCGTTCTCGTCGACGTTCAGGTCTGTGGCTACTCGCCGAAGCAGGGTCGATTTGCCCGCGTTCGTGTACCCGGCGAGCGCGACGAGATCGAACCCGCTCTCGCGGCGCTGCTCGCGGCGGTGCTGGTCGTCTTGCTCTATCTGTTCGAGCTCGTCGCGGATGCGCGAGATTCGGGCCTTGATGTCGCGCTCGCGACTCTCGTCGTACTCACCGAGACCCATGAACCCCGGCCGCTCATCTCGCTTTGCGAGACTCGCCTTCGCCTCAGCTCGCGGGAGTTCGTAGCGCAGCTCCGCGAGTTCGACCTGGAGCTGTGCCTTCCGCGTCTGAGCACGCTGGCCGAATATTTCCAGAATCAGACGGAACCTGTCGATGACCCGGACGCCCTCCGGGAGCTTGTTGCCGATGTTGAACGTCTGATACGGTCCCAGTTCGTTGTCGACGATAACCCCTGTCGCCTCGGTCTCGAAGACGTTGGCCGCGATTTCCTCGACTTTCCCTTCGCCGAAGTGGTAGGCGGGGTCTTCCTTCCGCGTCTGCGTCACTGTTTCCATCACGCGGTATCCCGCTGCCCGCGCCAGGTCGAGAATCTCGGTGGTGTCGGGTTCGCCCGACCGTACACGCTTTGCGACGACGGTCCGTTCGGGTGTTGTGTCTCTCTCCGTCACTTGGTACAGTGTACGTCACCGCGATATTTAAATGCCCGTTCGATTTCTGTCCCGACGTACGTGGGGGCGGGCCTTGCGGCACATCCAAGCGGGGGTGTTTTCGGCGACGGTATTGCATCTGTACTATATGTCTCATCTGGCTTCCCCCAACAGCCACCACTTGAAGCACTCCAAAATCCAGCCCGGTACTTATGCTGTTGAGGCAAAAAACGTCAGCATCATGAGACCAAACCCGTCTGACGGGCGCCGTTCTCCCTTTGCAACCGGTGGCCAGGTAATCTCCCCGGTCGACGATGCGCTCACATCTTCTGTTCACGTCATTTATCTGGGTAGCGCTGCGAAAAATATCATACAGACAGCTTTCGAGAACGCTGACACCGACATCTCCTTGGAGGTGGATGTCGTGTCGCAACCGGAAGATGTGCTCGCCTCGCTCGACGAACAACCTCCCGACTGTATACTCTGTGAGTACTCTCTCGACGGCATATCGGGCATCGAACTCCTCGAACAGGTTCGAGCGCGGTCCTGTGACGTTCCGTTCGTTCTGCTCGTCAGAGGCGGTTCGGAACAGATTGCCAGCGACGCCATCGCGGCGGGCGTCACTGAGTACATACCACTCGACAGCACGTCATCACATCACTCCGAACTCGTCGACCGGGTCGTCGAGATGTTCGACAGGCAGCAGGAGTGTGTGGCAACTGCCCAGCTCGAAGGTGTGGAAGCTGCGGTCGAGCACGCTGCTGATGCAGTTGTCGTCACTGACATCGATGGTATAATCGAGTACGTGAACCCGGCGTTCGAAGCGGTCACCGGGTTCAGTCGGAAGGAGGCTGTTGGTCGTAACCCGCGGATTATCAAATCCGGGCAACAGGATGAGAGATACTACGAGGAGATGTGGGATGCGATACTCGACGGCCAGGTCTGGGAGGAAGAGATAATCAACGAGAAAAAGTCCGGGGAGCAGTACGTCGCTCATCAGACTGTCGCACCGGTTACAGATTGCCAAGGAAACGTGCGCAAGTTCGTCGCCATCCAGCGAGACGTCACCGTCCAGCGAAAACTCGAAGAGCAGATTGACCGGACTGCAACGACGCTCTCGCGCGTCTACGATGTCACGTCCGACACGGACCTGGAGCTGCTCGAAAAGGTCGAGGAGGTGCTGGATATCGCCTGTCGACATCTCGACTTCCCGGTCGGGTACGCGACGCGCATCAGGGATGGAACGCAACACATTCTGGCAGCGAGTGGCGACCACGAGCGCATCCAGACAGGTGCGGAAGACCCGCTCGAGCGGACCTACTGCAGGCGGACGATAGCACAGGGCCAGCCGCTCGTCATCGACGATGTAACGGGGACCGACTGGGAGGATGATTCGGCTTTCGAACGGTTCGGTCTCCGCTGTTATATCGGGACCGAGATAACGGTCGGCGGTGAGACGTTCGGAACACTCTGTTTCGGGAGTGAACAGACACGCGATGAGACGGTGCTGCTGGGACTCAGGTCAACGATCGATGCACTGGCGAACTGGCTCGGCTACGAGATCGAGCGTCACCGCTACGAGTGGGAGCTAGAGCGCAAGAACGAGCGGCTCGAAGAGTTTGCGTCTATCGTCTCCCACGACCTCCGCAACCCGCTCAACGTCGCGATGCTCCGACTGTCCCGGGCCCGCGAGGATATCGACCCTGACGAGAACCTGTCCGCTGTCGCCGACGCCCACGAGCGCATGTCGACAATCATCGACGATACGCTCACGCTCGCTCAGGAGGGGGGAGTGGTGAACGAGACGACGGCCGTCTCGATACCCGACCTCGCAAAGAGCTGCTGGCTAACAGTCGATACGGCAGATGCCTCGCTCGAGGTCGAAGGCGCTGTCACTGTCGACGGAGACTCTGACCGAGTTCGTCATATCTTCGAGAACCTCTTTCGCAACAGCGTCGAACACGCTGGCCCAAACGTAACGGTCCGGGTCGGTGAGACGGACGCAGGGTTCTTCGTCGCTGATGACGGCCCCGGAATCGACCCCGAGGACCGCGCCGACGTGTTCCGCTCGGGCGTTTCGACCAGACGGGATGGCACAGGGTTCGGCCTCGCTATCGTCGAGCGGATTGCGGAGGCTCACGGCTGGTCGGTGTCGCTCACCGAGAGCGCGTGTGGGGGCGCACGCTTCGAGTTCGAAACCACCGCCAGTGAAGACCAGAAGATTGGACCGGTCTTCGAGCGTGAACACCCATAACTCAGACGGTCACTTCTCTGCCAGTTACCTTTTCGACTCGTAGCTCGTAGGGGGTAATGTCGCTGCTGCTGGAGAGGCCATCCCACAACAGCGGGTTGGGGGCATCCTGTGCGTTTCGAGCCAGTGCTGCGAGCGCGGTTTCGGCGTCCTGATGGCTGATCTCGACTAGCTCGCCCTGTATCACAACACTCTGCCAGGCGGACCCGGGCTCAGTCGCCTCGTACACTGTCATCCCCACCTTTGGGTCCTGTTCCAGACACTGGATTTTGTAACTGTGCTCGTCTCCTTCGAGCTGTACCACGAACAGCTGTTCGTCCGGGTCGTGACCGAACGCGACAGGAATCGGGTAAGGGTAGGCCCCGTCGTGGAACGCCAGCACACCTACCCCGTTGCGACCCAGCAGCGCCCGTATCTCACTGGCTTCCAGAGTACGCATCGTCTAGGTTATTGGACCGTCCCCTCAAGAGCGTTTACCACATCCATTGCTTCCATGCCATGCGCGAAAGATGGTTATTTTAAAACCGTTTATATTTAAGGATAAAACAGTTCACGGGTGAGTGGTTCTCAGTTCTCAAATTTTGGGAATATATTTTGGTATTTTATTTGGGATTTGCATAGCATTCGGTATGGGACAGGAATCGCAAGAGGAGTTCATCGAGTGGGATCACGAGCGCTACAGCAGCCAGATTGAACGGTTCGACAATCAGCACCAGCACCTGTTCGAGCTGCTCAACGACCTCTATCAGGCAATGGAGGCCGGACGGTCCGAGGAGAAGGTGGGGGATATCCTCCGGGAGCTCGAAGCGTACACGGAGTATCACTTCGGCGACGAGGAGGAGTTCATGCAGGACTGCGGGTTCGCGATGGACTGCTCGGACTGTTTCTACAACCACCGGGAGATGCACGCGGAGTTCGCAGAGAAGGTCTCGGAGCTCCGGGAGAAACACGAGAGCGGTGAGTACATCTCGATGGAGATGCTGCTGTTTGCCAGAGACTGGCTTGACTCTCATATCGCAGGCCTGAGCCAGGACCAGAGCTACGCCGAATACTACACCGAGGAAGTCCCCGAGAACTACGAGTACGAACCCGGCAAACTCAAGAAAGGAAGAGGAAGCAACGACAACCCACATCCTGGCGGACCGAGTTCCGACGGTGTCGACGAGTCCGTGGACGAAAGCGACCCACCCTCCGTGACGCTCGACTCGGCCGTTCACGAGGGGCCACCGCTCCAGGTGCCTGACCAGTCGATGGCCGAGTGGGTCCGGAATCTGACGGAGGGCGGCTCACGTCCAGCCGCACACACCGACGGAGACGGCGTCTTTAGCTCTCACTCGCGGACGGAGCTTCTCGACCGGGCCAGAGATGTCGCAGCGGGACTGCTCGCTCACGGACTCGAACCAGGTGACCGGGTCGGCATCCATCTCCCAGCAGGGTACGACTGGACGACGCTCGATTTCGCCTGTTACCTGACTGGCCTGGTGTCGGTGCCAGTGTCACAGATGTATCGTTCCCACAGAGCGGCACACGTCGTCGAGGACGCCGATGTCTCGTTGGTGGTGACTGACGGGGAACCCTCCGAGCAGCTTCGGACAGCCACAGACCACTTCACCGAGTTCGAAAGTCTCCGTGGAGATTCGTCTGACGACCTTCCAGCAGTGACGGTGGAACCCGACGACGTGGCGACCATCGTGTATCGAATCGACACCACCGACCATCCGAACGGCTGTGCCATCACTCACCGGAACCTTCGGGCTGCGATGGCGATGGTTACCGAGACGCTCTCGTTCGAACCCGGATACACGGGCACCTGTCTCCTCCCGCTGGGTCACATGTACCAGCGGGTACTGACGTACACGCTACTCGATACCGGTGGGTCCGTCGCTTATTTTGAGCCAGACCGTTTCCTCGACTACCTCCCGACCGTCGAACCCGACGTTCTCGTCGGTGTCCCAGAGATGTACCGTCGCCTCTACGAGGAAATCCAGAGCCGGACTGACGAGGTGAGCGGCCTCCGTCAAGCACTCTCTGAGGGTGTCGCTCAGGCTATCGGCGAGTCGAAAGACCGCGACGAGTCCATCGCGACACATCTCTCGCTGAAACACAGGATGGCAGAACGGACCGTGTTCGCACCGCTGCGCGAGGAACTCGGCCTTGCCAACATCGAGTACGCCCTGACCGGGACCGAGGCTATCGACACCGACCTGCTGCGGTTCTTCCGCGGGTTCGACGTCCCAGTTACCGAGATATACGGTGCCACCGAGATCTCCGGCATGGCGACAATCAACCAGACCGGGGCTCATCCAGCCGAGACTGTCGGTACCCCCTTCCCAGGTGTGGAGGTCGCTCTTGCCGATGACGATGAAGTGCTGGTGCGTGGCCCGAACGTCATCGAAGGGTACTGGACGGATGACCGCTCCTGGCGTCGAACCCTCGTTGACCAGTGGTATCACACCGGTGACCTCGGCTCGCTGACCGACAGCGGCGCGTTGCAGGTTCACGGACCCAAGTAATACTCCGTGATTGCAGGGTCGCCTTTCGTCGACAGGTGGTACCATATCTGTGTTGTATCGTTGATTTCATCCAACCGCGGGCGAATTTATTCCTTCACTTCATGGGATTAATATAATGGGGTTTATCAACCAGTATGACACAGGGTGGGTATGACGAGCCACGTGGATGCATTCGGTCAGGGTGGGCTGAACGACCAGGTCGATGCTGATGCATTGTTAGATGAGTGCAGTATTGACGAGCAAGAAATCGAGTATCGGAAAGAGTTCATCGGGTTCGACGACAGCGACACCGAAAATCTGCAGTCGCTACAGAGCGTCTTCAAAGAGAACCAGGACCAGATTGCAGACGACTTTTATGACAACCTCACGTCGTACGACGAGAGTCAGGCTATTTTCGAGAAGTCGAGCAAGTCCATCGAGCAGTTGAAAGAGACCCAGCGGGCGTACCTGGTGACGCTGGCAGATGGCAGATACGACCGTGAGTACTTCGAGAACAGGGCGCGAATCGGGAAAATTCACGACATACTGGGGATGCCGATGAAGCTGTACCTGGGGCAGTACGGTGTGTACTACGACCTGCTCCTTCCGGTGCTCGGCGACCGGCTGACCGACCGTCTCGTCGACGATCTCGAATCGCATCCGGCGGTCGCGGACGACGAAACTGACGGGGACCGAGACGGCGACGTGGAGACGGACCGTTCTCTGGAAGAGGTCGTCGAGCAGCGTGTCGAAGAGGGAATCGACGAGATACGTTCCGTTCTGCGCATTTTGAACCTCGATATGCAGGTCGTCGCGGACACGTACATCCACTCCTACAATCAGGAGGTTCAGGACGCTCTCGAAACCCAAAGCCAGGTGATGGACCAGGTCGAGCGCGAGGTTCAACAGCCCATGGTGGAGCTCCAGAGCGCCTCCGAAGACATCGCAGAAAGTGTCGAAGCGATCAGCACGCAGACCGACGAGCAAGCCAGGGATGTCTCCGAAACCAGCAGCGAAGTGGCGAACATGTCTGCGACAGTCGAAGAGATTGCGTCCACAGCCAGTCAGGTCGAGGCGCGCAGTCGGGAGGCAGCAACGCTGGCAGATGAGGGCGAAGAGTCGGCTGAGGACGCTCTGGACGTGATGGACGACGTGGGGGACGCCGTCGACACCGTTGCAACCGATGTCGATGCCCTGCAGAGCCGGGTCGACGAGATAGACGAGATTGTCGAGGTTATCGATGACATCGCCGAGCAGACGAACATGCTCGCGTTGAACGCCTCCATCGAAGCGGCACGCGCGGGCGAAGCGGGCGACGGATTTGCGGTCGTCGCCGAGGAGGTAAAGAATCTCGCCGAGGAGTCTCAGGAGTACGCCAATCGCATCGACCAGACCGTGCACGAAATCCAACAGGACACTGAGGATACGGTCGAGAGCCTCGACCGGACGACCGAGCAGGTAGAGCGCGGTGTCGGTCAGGTCGAAGCAGCGATGGAGCGACTGCAGGATATTGTCGAGGCGGTCAAGGAAACTTCCGATGGTATTCAGGAGGTCGCGGCAGCGACCGACGACCAGGCAGCGAGCACCGAGGAAGTTGCCAGTATGCTCGATGAACTGGTCGACCGAACCCAGGATGTCGCCGACGAAGTCGAGCATATCGCCGCAGCAACCGAACAACAGAGCGCCAAAATCGACCAGATTAACGAGAGCGTCCAGCAGTTAGAAACTGCCCGAACAGACAATATCGATACAACTGGAAACTAAAGCGGGACCACACGGCAGTTCTCGATTCGGGGGAAATTTAACGGCGCAGGCGCTCGAAGTGTACTCTGATGGCAGAGCCTGATGAGAGCACGGATACGTCCGACTCCCTCCACGAGGGTGTGTACCAGAAACTCGCAAACGCCGCCAGGTGGGCTGCTGACGTGTTCAAAGGTCACGCAGGTGCAGACAATCTCAAGAAGCGAAACCGGTGAGTCACTGTCGTTCTCACGGACCGGCAACAGCTGAGCCGTCATCATCGGGGTGGGCTACAGTCCGCTCTCGGCTTTGCTTCCCGGTAGCACCGACAACGTTGCTCTCTGGTTCTCAGCCTCTGATAAGACCGTCCCTCTTTTTGCGGTCCCGGCTCAAACTGTATCGTATGTACGACCGGATTCTTGTACCCACTGACGGTAGCACTGGCACGGCCCACGTTGGACTGCACGCTATCGAACTTGCACAGCAACATGAAGCGACAGTGTACACCATCCACGTCATCGACGCGACCCTGACGGGACAGTTCGCCGATGCTGATGTCGCGACCGACTCGCTCGGCGTCCACGCGGAACAGGCCGTCAAGACTATCGAGCGAATGGCAGAGAGCCACGGCGTCGACTGTGTCACCGCTATCCGCGAAGGGTCTCCAGCGGAGACGATTCTGGACTACGCGGAGGAAGTCGGTGCCGATCTGCTCGTGGCCGGCACCCACGGACGGTCGGGCGTCACGCGCCACCTCATCGGAAGCGTTACGGAGCGACTCGTTCGTCACGCGACCGCTCCAGTGCTCACTGTTCGACTTCCGGAAACGGACGTGACCGTCGAGGACGCGGACCACGCGCACCAACTCATCAGCGACGCAATCGAATCGGCAGGCTACAGCACCGCTGAAATTGATGTTGAGCGACAGCAGAGTGTCTGGGTCGGGCACACGGAGCCTGCCGACGGTAAACTCGTCGTCTATCTCGACCCCACGACGCAGCGGACCACTGTTCTCCCACAGCAGTAGTCGTGGATGCCCTCCCATCGGGACCTTCGATGGGAACGATTTATTTTGGGGTCCCGTACTATGTTCTGTATGACAATCGTCGTGCCGTTCGATGGGGGGCCACTGTCGACGGCAGCACTTGACCGGGGCGGTGAGCTCGGCCGCGCGCTCGATCAGAGTGTCGTTTCAGTGACAGTCCTCCCAAACTCGAACCTACGCTATGCCAGAGAACGCGGATGGATTGGGGAGAACGAGCCCTTCGACCCGGACAAGATTCTCTCGGAACTCTCCGAACAGGTGTACACGCTGGTCCCCCGGGCCGAGTTCGAGTACGAAGCCGTCGGTCGATACGCACAGCCCGGGGAAATTGCCAGCAGAATCCGGCGAATGGCTCACGCGGAGGATGCCGACCTCGTGATACTCGGTAGCGATAACGCTGGACGCATCGTGAACAGCGTGACCAGTGTCGCCTCACCGGTTGCAGCCGACGACTCCTACGACGTGATGATTGTTCGCCATGCCGACAAGCAGTACGATATGCAACACGGTTGACTCGTGTGGATGAAGACTGTACTGAACAGTGCGCCACCGACCTGGTGGAGACGGTGTTCCCACGAGGTTGGATTGAGCAATCTCTTTTATCCGCACGGCAGCCGAAAACCGATTTGAGATGGCACACTCTGAATCTCCGTCCCGACAGGGAACCAGCGGTGGGACAAACGGGGGCGTACTCCGGGCCCAGTTAGCTATCGAACCGCATTCGGATTCGAGCTGTGCCGTGGTTAACGCGGGAGCCGATGCACAGGACGTAACCCATCACCTCAAGGGAAGGTCCACCGAGAGGGATGAGTTCGACACCAGCTGTGGAGAGTGTCACACCGAGCTTGCGTTTGGCCCAGACACTGACCGTGAGAACACCTATCTCACCACCACCGTCTCGACAAGGTGTATCTGTCCGGTTTTCGAAGCGCACGACTGTATCCCGAGAATCAAGGCCGTGAGGGATGGCTCGATTATCGTCGTACTCTTGCTGCCCCGGAGAGACGTGTTGCGTACCGTTATCAGCGATCTCAGAGCCGTCGGTGCGACCGTGTCTGTCGACTGGCTGGTCGACGGCAGTGATACGACCTCGACCACCGAAATCGACACGAACACAATCACGGAAAAACAGCACGAGGCGATGGAGAAGGCCCGTGAGATTGGCTACTACGAGACGCCTCGAAATGCAGATCTCGGAGACGTCGCAGAGGCGCTCGACATCTCTGAATCGGCGGCCTCCCAGCGTCTCAATGGGGCCGAAACGAAACTCGTCGAGGCGTTTCTCGAAGAAGGGTAGCTTCACGAACACAACCTCACTCTATCGGTGAGCCCGCTATCACGGTAGCGAGCCGGTCAGTCACGGTCCAGGTCGTGAACCTCGACTGTGACATCTTCGCGGTCGACACCCAGCCGAACGAACTGGGTTCTGAGATGCTCTCTTGCGGCTTCGAGGGCCTGCTCACGAGTCTCGAACCCTCGAGGCATCGGCGATTCGAAAGCGATGTGTATCTCCCGGTCACCGATGACTTGTCTGCTTCCGCCGCTGTCGACCTCGTAGAACTCGTCGCATATCCACACGTAGGGGGCGTCGTCGTCGGGGCTCCCACTGAACTCCGGTGGCTCCTCCTCCCGCTCGTAGATTGTTCCGGTCAGTTCCGCCCCTTCAGCTGCCCCGCGTACGAGCAACATACTGGTAGTAACGGCCCAGCAAGGTTAAACTAAATGCCCTCGACTGAAGCGATTGGCTGGGGGCGGGCAGGTGTCTGCCGAGTGTCCGACGCACACTTATCTGGCTCGCCTTCCAACGGTGGCGACATGGTCCGAGACCAGGATGACGAGGAACTCGTTGCAGTCGAGGCGGAGCTCCCTCGGGAGCTACTGGTAGAGATAGACAAGCTGGCTGTGTTACATGGATACGAGACACCGGGCGCTGTCGTCCAGGAAGCGCTCGACCGGCAGTAATCTGTTGCCCATTCGGTGAGCGGCCCGACCCCTGCCATATTTTGATTTCCGCCACGTTCAAGCCCCCTGCCTGCAAGCCTACTCACATGACACGCTCCGTCTGGCTCAAAGCGGACGACACGGTCGGCGACTGGGAACAGCGAAAGCGGCGCATCACTGCCGGTATCGAGGCTGGCGTCGACTGGGTTCTGGTCGACGAGACCGATGTCGACCGCGTGCGGTCGCTCGGCGCAGTCAACGTGGCTGCCTTCGCCGGGGACGACGTACACGTGATGGATGCTGAGGCAGAACACTCCGACGCAGATGCGGTTCTCGTCGGGAAACACACCGAAGGTGATGGGACCGTCGACCTGCCGCCGGACCTCTCGGGGTCGGCAGACCTCTCGGCGCTCCGTCGAGAGGACAACGCAGCGACGGGTGGTTACGTCCGGATTTTCGACGAAGAGTACGAAGCCTTCGCCGAGGAACTCGCCCGCGACGCCGAGTACACGATAGTCGTCGGCGAGGACTGGCAGATTATTCCGCTGGAAAACCTCATCGCTCGAATCGGCGAGGAAACGTCCCTCGTCGCCGGGGTGACGACTGCCGAGGAGGCACAGACTGCCTTCGAGACACTCGAAATCGGGGCTGACGCCGTCCTCCTCGACACGGACGATGCGAGCGAGATTCGCCGGACGGTCGAGCTCACCGCGGAGATGGAGCGCGAACAGCTCGACCTCCAGTGGGCCGAGGTGACGGCCATCGAACAGACTGGCTCGGCCGACCGAGTCTGTATCGACACCGGCTCGCTCATGGACGAAGACGAGGGGATGCTCGTCGGATCGATGTCCCGCGGACTCTTTTTCGTCCACGCCGAGACCGCCGACTCACCGTACGTCGACTCCCGACCCTTCCGGGTGAATGCAGGAGCCGTCCACGCCTACGTCCGGAGTCCGGACGGCGAGACCAACTACCTCTCGGAGCTCTCTAGCGGTGATACTGTCCAGATTACGGACACTGACGGACATACCCGCGAGGCGATTGTCGGTCGCTCGAAAATCGAGAAACGCCCGATGTTCCGCGTTCAGGCGGAGACTGCTGACGGCGACCGCATCGAGACGCTGCTCCAGAACGCCGAGACGATAAAAGTCAGCACCCCCGAAGGACGAAAGGCTGTCACCGAGCTTGAAGTCGGTGACGAACTTCGCATTTACTACGAGGACACCGCGCGTCACTTCGGCGAAGCAGTCGACGAGAGCATCATCGAAAAGTAACTTCCTCTTCGGGCTCAGAAGTCCTGCCTTCGCGCCTCAGTACGTTCGTACTCAGCAGCTTACTCTTCTGGCTCTTGTCGAAGCTCAGTCGTACACCAGTGACAGAACGAGAGGTCTTCGTCGAGTTCCTTCCCGCAGTGCGGGCAGCTTTCCGGTGCCTCACCGCTGGCACGTCGGGCGTGCGTGTTAACCTGATTTGCCATCAGGTAGGCATCGACGAGACAGAATATCGAGATCCCGAGGATGAGCAGGGCTGCTTCCATTGGGACCGCCTCGCCTGCCGCGAGGAACGCGTCGAGCGACAGCGAGTCAGGTGTCGTCCCATCTGGAAGGATGAACGTCGTTGCAGTGATGTACAGCACAAGCCAGAGCAGTGCCCGTAGCCACAGTTTCAGGTAGACGTGCCCGAGCCCTGGGATGAGGATAGTCAACACCATCGCGAGCCAGGGTCGCTTTCGCGAGTGCCCACTCTCCGAGGTCGATTCGCTCACTACCTGCCACTGTGAGGCGAAGCAATATGTACTCTTCCTTCGAGAGTTTTCTGAACTCTTTCCGTCTCCACTCCGGACACAGAACCTCTCTGGGTGCAATCACCCTGTTATCGGAGCGACTCGTACAGCTCTCGGAACGTTTCGAGGTCGTACTGTCCGGGCGCTGTCGCGTTCTTGCGCTCAAGCGGCGCATACCCGAGACATGAACCATACAGTGGCGCGACCACCCGGGAGTGTCTGCCCGCCTCGCCCATCGCCATTGTCGCGACTGTCTGTCCCGCACGGCTCGCCTCTCGCGTCACCGCAAGCAGGTCGAGAACGTCATCAACAGCTGTCGCAGTGACGGCTACTTTCGCCACATCTCCCCACTGGCTCGCCCGCGAAAAGAGCTCTCGAAGCCGATCTGGATCCGGTGTCTCCTCGAAGTTATGTGTCGAAACGACGACCGAAACGTCGTGCGCTCGCGCGTGGTCGATAACTCGCTCTCCATCACCTCTGGCTAGCGCCGAGAGCTCGATGTCGACCGCCTCGACCGCAGGCTGCTCGACCGCGCGACACAGTACAGAGAGTCGCTCGTTCGTCGGTGGCGCGTTCCCGCCCTCGCTCTCGACGCGGTTCGTGACGAGCACTGGGAGTGGGAGGTCAGCCTGAAGTGCTTCGACACCTGACTCGGCGAGGTCGAGACGGTATTCGATTACGTCTGCGTACTGCGTGGCGCGCTCGGTCTCGTCGAGGCGAGCCGTGCTCGCTGCGAGGACGAACTCCTCAAAGTCCATACCCCCGATTCTGCGAGGAACATCAAAAGCACACGGTCTGTCGCTCCGCGTTACTCATCGGTGACTGTCGGCTCGTCGACGTGAACGCCTGCTGATTGGAGCACCTCTCGAGCCTGCTCGACTGGCGCTGGCTTGGCCCACGTCAGCGGCTCTCTCACGCGTTCGACAGCGAGGATCTCCCAGTCCCCGTCGATGACGACGACGGCCCGTGCCGGGATGTGACTGTGCCCTTGCCAGTCCGCTTCGAGGAGGTCGTACGTTTCTGCGACGCCGCCGTGAAAGTCAGAAACGAGCGGAAACGGAACGTCGTGTTGCTCCGCGTAGGCAGCGTGGCTGAACAGGCTGTCTCCGGAGAGGCCGATGACCGCGAGCTCGTCGTGGCTATGCCAGCCTGCCTCGCGCATCGCGATCAGCTCTGCGGTACACTCTGGGATGAAATCTGCGGGATAGAAGTACAGTATGACCGCCTCGTGTGTTTGCACCTGTCGAAACAGTTCCAGCGAGACACCCTCGCCGTTGACGAGGGCAGTGGTGATGAAATCGGGCGCTTTCTTTCCAGCAGTGACCATACCGGTACCAGAAGCGGAGACGGAAAAGGAGTGTCGACTGGTCTTAGAGCAGTTCCCTCGACTGGATACTACCGGTTCTGTGAGACCGCTGACTCTATTTGAGTCGCTGGTGTTCGACCTTGAGACAGCGGTCCTGGACCACGTCGAGTCCGGTGTCGACGGCGCGCTCGGTCGATTCGTCGTCACTGATACCTAACTGGAGCCAGAGCGAGTCGATGTCGCCGCGCTTGTGGTGGCGGTGCAACACGTCGTCGACGATTCCCGGCACCTCTTCGCTGGGTCGAAAGACGTTCACCATCTCGATATCTTGCGGAATATCGTCGAGGCTCTCGTAGGCGTTCCGCCCGAATACGCTATCGGCAAACGGATTCACCGGGATGATATCGTACCCGTGCTCCAGCATGTATCTGGGAATCTCGTGGGCGTCCTTCCCCGGCGTTGTCGAACAGCCGACGACGGCGATTGTCTCGGCAGCGAGCAGGTCACGGAGTGCTGAGTCTGTCCTTACGCGCATACCTCTGTTACGGTGTGATGCGTCAAAAGTACCGTCTGTACGAATTTCGACGAATCACGTGTCCGATGATGGGTGCTACACCGTCTCTGGTAACTGGAGTGTCACGCTACCTTCGTCGGTAACGTGAACGATGCCGTCGAAGAGCTGTTTGAGTGTGTTCATCGTCTCGGCGTCGTGTGCAGTCGACTCGATGACGAAGAGGCCGATTGCGTCGGCGTCTTCGATACGGCTGGTCAGGACGTGCATGAACCGGAACACCGTCTGCAGGTCGGCGTACATCAGCAGTGTCGACAGCGAATCCATCGCGATGCGGTTCTGCGTGATACCTCGGCCCGAGTAGAACTCCTCGACGAACTCGGAGAACTTGATACCGATTCCTGTCATGTCCGTGGGCGAGGACGCGTATTTGACCTGTTCTGTATCCGAGGGCGAGCGACCCTGATGCTGCGTGACACAGTCGACAATACCGTACTGTGCGCTGTCAGGCTTCTCCAGCAACGAATGATACTCTGAAACAACGCGGCTCGAACTATCTCGGGTTGTGATGATGACTGTGCCTTCTCCGGCGTTGGCTCCCTGTGCCAGCGCTTCGAAGGCCAGTCGACGCTTCCCACTCAGTGGTGGCCCCGAAATCAGCAGGTTTGTCCCAGCGTCGACCGTTGCATTCTCGAAGTCCGGCCCAAGTTCGTACATTGCGATAATCTCACTCTTTTACCCGGCAACGCTTCCCCCACAGCTTGCTGGCTGCCTTGTCATACCTGTACTGCGGAAGATATATAGGGTTTTTTGTCTCGAAGATTCCCGACACTGTATCGAATCGCGGGGTTTAATACGCTCACCCGGGGAGTGTTTCCTGCGGGCGCTTAGCTCAGCTTGGACAGAGCACTTGGCTTCGGACCAAGATGTCGCGGGTTCAAATCCTGCAGCGCCCATGATTTTCCAGAACACTCCCACGCCGAATCTCCGTCTCCTGCAGAGTTATAACTGCTCCGTTTGAAAATTCAGTAATGGAATTTGCGGTCAACGTCCCGACGAGCTGTGGAAGCTCCGAGTACAGTACGCTCCCGTTCTGTGACGGAATCGCGTGGGAGAAGCAACGCGACTACGCAGTTTCAGTCGAGGAGGCAGGGTTCGACGGTGTCGCAATCCCGGACCACTTGATGACCGGCAACGGTGCAACGACTGAGGCGCTCGTCACGCTCACCGGTATCGCGGGTGTGACTGACTCAGTGTATCTCTATCCAAAGACCATCAACAACGTCCTCCGCCATCCGCCGCTGTTGGCGAAAACGGTTGCAACGCTGGACAACGTCAGTGACGGTCGTCTCCGACTCGGTATGGGTGCTGGCTGGAAGGACGACGAGGCAGTCGCCTACGGCTACGAGTGGCCCGACGCTCCGGACCGACTCCGCGAACTCGAGGAGACACTCGAGCTGCTGAAACAGCTCTGGACGGAAGACCGGGTGAGCTACCACGGGGAGTACATCGACGTGGACGGCGCAATCGGCAAGCCCCACCCTACGCAGGAGCCACATCCACCGATAATGGTTGGAGGCGGCGGCGAGGAGTTTACGCTCCGCATCGCCGCGAAACACGCCGACCTGTGGAACTTCTGGGGGCCGGCCGAAGTGATGGAACGAAAGCTGGACGTCCTCGAACGTCACTGCGAAACGTACGATACGCCCTTCGAGGAAATCACGAAATCGTGGTTTTCTCGTTGCATTCTCGCGCCGACCGAAGAGGAAGCGAATCAGCTTCTCGCCGAAGTCCCGCGGTTCGAACCGGGCCAAATCGCTGAGGACGAGTTCGCCCTCGTCGGCACGCCCGAGCAGGTGCGGAGCCAACTCGAACAGTTCCTCGCACTCGGTATCGAAGAGGTCGTCCTCGAGTTCGTCGACTTTCCACACACTGAGAGTATGCAACTGTTCGCCGAGGAGGTTCTGCCACTACTCGAACAGGAGGAACATCCGGAGAGTTAAGGGGAAATCGACGGATAGGGAACTATGCACGATGCAGTCGATCGAACGAGCGAGGAAGAGTTACGCGACGCTGTCGATACCGACCGACTACGGGAGGATGTCGACGCCTTCGAGGGGTTAGAACGAGTCTCGGGGAGCGACGCCGAGTGGGAGGCGGCGGAGTACGTCATCGAGCGACTCGAGGAGTATGACATCAACTGTGACCTGCTGACTGCCGAGACGCTCATTAGCGTTCCGGAGAACGCGCAGGTGGAGGTAACCACGCCGAGTTCCCGGAGTATCGACGATGCAATCACGGCATCGTACGGTGCAAGTACGCCTGCAATGGGCGTTTCCGGAGGGGTCGTCCATCTTCCAGAGGTGAGTTCAGACACTGTCGCAGGCGCTGATGTGGAAGGCCGGATTGTTCTCACGAAGGGCTTGCCGCGACCGGGACCAGTAACGGTGCTCGACGAGGCCGGTGCGACGGCGGTCGTCTACGAGTCCGTCGACCCGGACCAGCTTCACGAGATGATTGTTACCCCCGTCTGGGGTACCCCGTCTATGGAGGACTGCGATGCCATCCCTGACCTGCCTGTCGTTCAGGTTCGCCAGGAAGATGGCGCGTGGCTGCGAGAGCAGGTATCGGGCGGACCGCTGGAACTGACCGTCAAGACCACCGTTCGAACGGAGGTGACGACCCTCCCCTGCCCGGTCGGACGTATCGAGGGCACAGAGAGCGAGCGGTACATGATCATCGGAAACCACGTCGACTCCTGGCACGAGGGGATGACGGACAACGCGACGGCGATGGCGGCGACGCTGGAGCTTGCTCGTGTCTTCGCCAACAGACAGCCCAACCGTGGGCTGTTGTTCGGATTCTGGCCCGGCCACTCGACGGGACGGTACGCTGGCAGTGCGTGGTTCGCCGACCAGGAGTGGGCAGACCTTCGGGAGAACGGGGTCGCGTACCTCCACCTCGACCTGAACGGTCTAGACGGGGCCGAACACATCTGGTACCAGCACATGTCGGAGTTGGCAGAAGAACACTTCGATGCAATCGAGGACGGAACCCGTCTTTCCGCGTTCGATAGCGAGTCGAGCTTCCTCGGGGATGACCGGCCGGGCCGAAACTCGGACCAGTCGTTCTGGGGGGTTGGGTTGAGTTCGATTCTCTCGGGTGCTCGACTCGAGCCCGGAACAGAAGCGGGTGGTCCGGTCGGTGGTGGGTGGTGGTGGCACACGCCCGAGGACACCCGAGACAAGGTCGACATCGACGTGCTCGCCGAGGAAACACGGCTGTTCGCGACCATCGCTTCACGAGTCTGTAACTCGCCAGTACTCCCCCACGACTTCCGAAACACGAGTGCCGAACTTCGCGAAACACTCGTCGAAATAGAGGCCCAAGCTGAGACGACGTTTTCAGAAGTTCATCGGCGACTCGACGAACTCGACGATGCACTCGCGGACGCGTACGATACCCTCGCCACCCTCAATGAGAGCTCGGATATGGAGATGCGTACCGCTGCAGAGGACTTCCAGGTCGAACTCGGGAACGTGCTCATCCCTGCGCTGTACACTGAAGGCGACGACTACGGTCAGGAGCCAGCGCTGCCGAACGAGTTGCTTCCGGGGCTGCGAATAGCCGAGAAACTACCCGAACGTACCGGCCGCACTGCGCTGTTCACAGAGGTGTCGACTCGCCGGGCGGTGAACCGACTCTGTCATCAGCTCGACGCTGCGGTCGAAACCACAGAGCAGTACGTAGAACAGTCGTCTTCCTAATCGCCATCCAGCGGCATCAGGAACTCCTTCGTCGGCATCAGGTCCGACCCACCGTTGACGTCGAGCGTCGTTCCAGTGATATAGGACGCATCCTCGGAGGCGAGGAAGTAGACGGCTCCGGCGACCTCTTCGGGCATCCCTTTTCGCTGGAGAAGAACGAGCCGTCGCATCTTTTCGAGACCCTCCTCGGTCCACAGTCCGCCCGATTCGTCACCCGTGCTTCCCGAGGCCGTGTCGATGAGCCCGGGAACGACGCAGTTCACTCGCACGTGCGGACTCAGTTGCTTGGCCAGCCCCTTCGTCAGTCCGAAAATCCCGGCTTTCGACGCGGAGTAGTGAACGCCACCGCTGACGCTCCCCCGTTTTCCTGCGCCGCTCGATATGTTGATTATCGACCCTTCCTCCCGCTCGTACATCCGCGGTCCGACTGCACGGCAGAGGTTGTACTGTCCTTTAAGATTAATTGACAGGATGTCATCCCACTCTTCGGGAGTGAGGTCGCCAATCCAGAAGTATCGGGACAGTCCGGCGTTGTTGACCAGCGTCGTTATCGCCGCCGTCTCCTCTACCTCGTCGATAATCGCCATAATCCGCTCCTGTTCGCTCACGTCTCCCACGTAGCCTTCTCCGCCCTGGATTTCGGCCGCTGTCTCGTGTACTGTCTCCTGAATGTCGATACAGACGACGCGGTCGTGGTCGTCTTCCTCACCGAAGCGCTCTGCGATTGCTCGTCCAATTCCCTGCGCTGCTCCTGTCACGACGACTGCGGTCTGTTCACTGGATGACATAGCTTATCAATCTCTGTGTGGGATTTCGCAGTACGTTGTATTAACGTACCGATGTCATCGGTCTTATCGGCTCTTCAGTACGATGTCGGGGATTCGTCTTCACTGACTAATTCGACGCTCCCCTCACCCGGCGGAGTGCGAGAAGTGAAACCACGAACAGCGACACGAGTGCGAGCCCGATTCCCAGTCCCGGGGCGCTCTCGTCAGCATCGTCACCTGCTTCACTGTCGTCGGTCTCCTGTCCAGCGTCTTCGTCACCCGTTTCAGTGCCGTCTGTTCCCTGTTCAGTGTCGTCCGAATCCTGGTCGATACTATCACTACGCTCTTCGCCGTCATCCGAATCAGTCTCATCGCTGTCAGTCTCTTGCTCGGCAGTGTCGTCGGATTCACCGCTGTCGGGTTCCTGTCCAGCACCGTCATCATCGGCTACACCGTCATCTGGCACCCATCCGTCGGTGTCATTATTCTCTTCACCGTCACCTGAGTCATCCTCGTCAGCTCCGCCGTCATCCGAGTCATCTTCGAGGGTGAAACTCGTCGTGGCAGTCGCATCGTTTCCAGCCTTGTCAGCGACCGAAATCGTTACCGAGAACGTCTCGCCGGGGTCGGCACTGAGCCGGTGTTCCGCTCCCGACGACGTGATGCTCGTTCCATCGTCGTCGGTGACATCCGTTCCATCGACCGACAGCGATACCGAACCCAGGTGGATTCCAGAACGACCGTCTTCGTACGTGAAGAGGACGGTGGAACCGTCCGGCGACTCGGCGACCTGAATCTCCGGTGGCTCCTCGTCAATAACCAGGGCACCGTACGTCGAAAAGCCCGTGACATCGGCGATCACGAACGGGTGGTCGTCGATCATCGTCACGGTCGAGTCGACCGCGTCCCACGCATTTCCGGACGCGTCGTAGTGGTAGATCCCGACATCGCTCGCCTCGACACCGTCGGCGAGTCCGTCCTCGTCGATCGCCATCGAAACCGTCGCGCTCTCAATCACTCCCTGTTCGAACAGTACAAAACAGAAGCAACTCGCGTGGCCTGACTGACGCCACTTTGGACACAGCCCGATTCAGAATCAGGACAATCCGACTCAGATGTATCGACACAGCCTACCGAACGTTTTCTCTGGCGAGCACCGTCTCGACGTAGTACTCCTGTAGCGAGCAACTGTTGTCGAGGTCAATGTCCTCTCTCAGCTGGTCGAAGACAACCTCGCCTCGATGCATCACAGTCACTCTGTCGATATCGGTTTCGAACTCGGATACCTGATGCGTGGCAAACAACACTGTGTTTCCTCGGTCGTTGTACTCGCGGAGGAACCGAAGCAGCCGAGCTTTCGACACGTCGTCGAGTGCGCCCAGCGGCTCGTCCAGCAACAGGAACTCGGGCTTTTTGAGAAGCGCGAGCGCGAGGTCCAGCTTCCGTCCGAATCCGCCCGACAGGTCACCAGCGCGTCTATCCAGTGCCCGTTCGAGCCTGAGCGCCTCGATAACCCGCTCTCGCCAGTCCGTGTCCTCCGCACCGACAAGTTGGCTGAACACGTCGAGATTCTCGCGAACAGATAACCCTGGATAGAAGTTCGGCTGCTGGAACCCACAGCCCAGTGCAACCGAAGCGTTCGACACTGTCCCCGTTGTTGGCTGTGTCAATCCCAGCAGGAGGCGAAGAACCGTCGACTTCCCCGACCCGTTCGGTCCAAGGAGACAGTGATACGCTCCACTGTCGATTTCCAGGCTGATGTCGTCGACAGCCCGTACCGACCCGTAGCGTTTCGATGCGGACTCGAGAACGAGTGTTGGTGACTGCGTCATTTCAGGTTGTCCTCCGATACCACACAACTGCGAGCTTGAGAGCAAGCATGGCAACGAGGGTAATTCCAGCCAGTCCCGCTATCCAGTCGAGGAACATCCAGACACTCGTCTCCTTGAGCATGAGGCTTCGAACGACAATCATCGCATAGTGTGTGGGCAAGAGCTGTGCGATACTCGTCCGAAGACTCGAAAAGAAACCGAGCGGAAACGCGAGTGCGGAGAGCGCCAGCAACGCGAGCATCACGACGAGGTTGATGAACACGCCAACCGCACTGAATCGCGCAAGAACCATCACGGTCGTGCTCACTGTCGCGAGAAAGAAAAATGTCAACAGCAACGTCACGACCCCACCCGGCTGGAGGGACGAGACGCTGTATCCGTAGTACTGTGCCGCCAGATGAAAGACCACCACCGGCACGAGCATCAACGCGGTCATGTAGATGAGCTTGGCACCGACGAGCGATTCGAGGGATGCTTCGACCCGCACTCTATCGAGCACCGCCCGCTCGCGTCGGAGCATATACGGGACGTACGTGAACGCGAAGAAGATGGCCAGCGTCATCAAGAACGTCGGAAAGAGGTACTCCGGCAGGTCGAACAGACCGTGTTCGACTTCCCTGTCGACGGAGACGCTGGCATCGAACGTTCTATCCAGGTGGAACTGCATGAAGTTCTGGATAACCTGCGAGGGTGACTGGAACGGAACCACTGTTCCGTCGACGGTCCACGTCACGGTTACGTCCGCCCCGCGTTCAGAGATATCGGGAGGCACCGCCACGACGCCGTAGACGGACTCCTGTGCGAGCTCTCTATCCGCGACTTCCTGGCTCTCAACGACAGTCGGGTCGGTGAAACTGTCGATAGTCTCCGCAGCAAGTGTAAGCTCCTGGTCAGTGACTGAGTCGTCTTCGGCGACGACAGCGACTGGGACGTTACGGGGTAACACGTCCTGAAACAAGAAGCTCGTCCCCGCGAAAAACACGGGAATCAACACGATGAGAAAGGCGAGAAGGAGTGCGTTTCGTCGGCTCCAGTGGAGTTCCTTTCGTAGCAGTGCAACGAGTGACATCGAGCGCTCAGCACTCCGCTCAGTCGGCTGCTACAGCCGTTTCTGGTTGGAGCGAGAACTCACCGCCGAAGGGGTCACCTTCGTCGAAGGAGTCGAACGCAGTGAGCAGGTCGTCAGGGTCGGCCCTGAACGCCAGCGACACGCGTTCGTCGTCTGAATCAATCTCGGCACTGTCCACGAACCACTCGAACGGCTGCTCCGCAGGGTCCGGATTCTCCTCGACAGACGGCGGGTCGACAATCGGTTCCGCGAAGCTCGTGAAGCTCTCGGCTTCCTCTGTCGACTGTAGTACGATATCCATCTCCGCGTTCAGCTGTTCGTCGTCGGTGTGATAGCTCATCGTTACTGCCTCGGCCTCGGGGATGAACATCTCGCCGATTCCACCTTCTTCGGCGGCGATATCTCCGGCTGTGTCCGCCTGCTCCTCAGTGAGAGTGACTGCTGCCGTCAGGTAGCCTTCCGTCGCATCATCGTAGGTGCTTCGCAGGTCGTCGTCGATACCCGGTGCGTCACCCTGGCTCGTATCGATAACGTCCCTGACAACTGGTTCGGGACCCAGTGCGAACGTTCCGTCACCGAAGTCGGCTATCCACGAGTCGACATCGCTGAACTCGTCGTCTTCGACGTAGACGGTTACGTCGTTGTAGCTATCCTCCTCGATATCGTCGGTTTCGACCTCCTCGTCAGCGGCCTCTTCGAAGTCTTCCCAGCTCAGGTCGCTCTGGACGATGACACCTGCGTACTCTTCGGTTCCGTCGAGCTCTTCATCACCCGCGAACATCGTCATGCTGTGAACGTCTTCGATATCGATATCGGTCTCGTCTTCGAACTCGCCGACAGCTTCGTCCCACGACTCTGGTTCGTCGAGGTCGTCATCCACGCCCTCTGGCGAGTCCATCTCCGCCAGCCCGTCCATCATCGACTCGGTCACCGAGTCCGTCAGAACGCCGGTCTGGACGTGAACTAGCCCGTCAGCCTCGGCGGGAATCTCGTCGAGCGGCGCGGAGTCGTCCGCACTGTCACTCCCAACCAGACCGCTACAGCCCGCAGTGAGAGCGATAACTGCGACCAAGACGACTGCCGTCTGGTGCCGTGACAGTCCACGGACCCAGTTGCGTACCGTCCTTTTTGTCATGTATTAGTTGTTCTGTTATTGCGTAAAGTATCTTGTGTATCATTTCATCGTCAGTTGGTTATCTCTGCACACCCTGTGCGTTTCCAAGCACATGTTTGCCTGGATTGGGAATCCTCGGATACAAGAGGAAATCCTTTTTGCCTGTTTCACCAAATAGGCAGATATGGACTGGCCACACGACCCGGATGGAGACGAAGGCAGTGAGGGTCGGCGCAAGTACGGACACGCAGTACTGGCAAAGAAAGTCGACGAGGACGAGGACTTCCCTTTCACTGCGGCCGATTACGTCGAGCAGTACGGCGACCACCCTGTCCGCATCGATTACGAGCGCGTCGTCAGTGTCGCCGACATCTTCGAGCGAATCGACGGTGATACCGAGTTTACCGATTTCCCCGAGTTCCACAGCGAAGTCGGAGCCGCGCTTCGCGAAGCCGATTACTGGCCGTATCGGCTCGAAAGCGCGTAAACTCGGCACATTCGAACGTATTTTTGAAGGGTGCGTCTGTGACATCGGTAGCGCCGATACCTGCGTGTCCACTGGTCACATCCGGGGGTCCCGTCAAATATGCTCTCCGATCTGATGTCCGTATATTTATATAGTGAGACGTGACAATGCGTCGTAACAATGAGGGGAAGATTGGACCCTGGGGTGGTAGCGATAGCTGTTGGACTAAGTGCGATGTTCTTGGCAGCGTTTGGTGGTGGCGTCGGCGCTGTCGGTGGTGTGGGCGACACTGGACCGCTGGCTGACGCTGGATTGGACCAGACTGCAACAGAGGGAAACACCGTCTATCTCGATGCCGGTGGTAGCACAGCACCCAACAGCAGCATTCAGGAGTACGAGTGGACCATCGAGACGCCTGGCGGGGAGACGGCCGAACCCGACTGTCCCGAGTGTGTTAGCACGTCGTTCGTCGTCGAAGAGCCCGGCACCTACGCTGTCTCAGTGACGGTGACTGATGAGGAGGGACGAACCGACACCGACACGCTGTACGTCGACGTCGAGGAGTACAACCAGCCAGAGGTCACTGTCGACGGACCGGAGACAGTGCTCGTCGATGAGGAGCGAACGTTCACTGCGGAGGCTACCGCGACGGAGGAACCGCTCTCGTCGGTTCTGTGGCAGCAAGGTGGTGAGTATCATCGTTCAGGCTCTCTGCCCGGGGAGTACTCAGTCAGCACCCAGACGAACGTCACGTTCACTGAGCCCGGAACTCACGAAGTCAACGCCACTGTTGCAGATGAGTTGGGGTATCAGGAGAGGGCTGCACTGACCGTCGAGGTTATCGTCCCCGAACCGTACTTCGCGGTAACGATTACGGATATCGACAGCGCAGTAACGGAAGGCGAATCGCTCACCCTCTCGGCGACTGTCGAGAACGTCGGTGATGCGGCGGCAGCACAAACAGTCCTGTTCAACCGCGATGGCTCGGTCCTCGAGAGTCACGACGATATCTCGCTCGAACCAGGCGAACAGCAGGATTTGGAGTTCACCTGGGAGACGGATGCCGGTGACGCCGGTACCTACGATTTCGGCATCCAGACGGCTAACGAGACCGACAGCAGAGAAGCCAGTGTCGATGCGCAAATACAGGGGAGTGACGAGTCCGATGTCTGCGAGGGAATGAGTCTATCGGAGTGTCTTATGTTGTACGGGGACCTCGACGCCGAGATTCTGGAGTTCACCAACGGGACGAACGCACTCGACGCTGAAATTGTCGCGCCCGAAGACTGGGATGTCGACATAGAGGCCGTCCCACTCGATTCCGAAGACCACGACATCACGATTATCACCGATGAGGGTGAAGAACTCGAAGTGGGTGACGAGGGGGAAGTTTCTATAGAGCATCTCGGCTCTGAACCGACCGTGGAGGTCGAAATGCAGGAAACTGAAATATCGGAAGATAGTCCGAGAGTCGGTGCTGAGTCGGGCGACGAACTCGACACCGTGGT